>Ga0316222_1002501_pt1 | contig 19489 bp, 12 predicted proteins | sample TBH18011metaG_FD_206008 | JGI IMG/M metagenome (GOLD analysis project Ga0316222, IMG submission 206008) | Freshwater microbial communities from Trout Bog Lake, Wisconsin, USA - TBH18011 | ecosystem: Environmental > Aquatic > Freshwater > Lake > Hypolimnion/Profundal zone | place: USA: Wisconsin...
TCCCCTTTCTCTTTCCATGTCCACCATTCTTACCGCCACTGAAATCACCGTGCGTTACAACGACCGCGCCGTGCTCGATGAAGCCACGCTCGGGATCCAGGACGGCGAACACCTCGGCCTCGTCGGCCGCAACGGCTGCGGCAAGACCACTTTCCTCAAGATTCTCGCCCGCCTCCAGGCCCCCGATAGCGGCGAAGTCACCAGCCGCCGCGGCCTCGTGGTGAGCTATCTCCCGCAGGATTTCCAGCTCGATACCGGCAAGACCGTGTACGAGAACATCCGCGAAGGCGCCCGCCCCGTGCTCAACCTCATCGCCGAGTTTGAATCGCTTCCCATCGATTCCCCCCGGCACGAGGAGATCGAGCAGCGTATCGGCCACCTCGAAGGCTGGACCCTCGACCGCCGCATCGAGACCGCGATGTCCCACCTGAACTGCCCCGCCGGCGACCGCCAGTGCGACACCCTGTCCGGCGGCGAAAAACGCCGCGTCGCCCTCTGCCGCGCCATCGTTTCACGCCCTGATTTCCTCATCCTCGACGAGCCCACGAACCACCTCGACCCCGAGTCCATCGAGTGGGTCGCCGAATTTCTCGAGCAGTTCGACGGCGCGTTTCTCGTCGTGACGCATGACCGCTATTTCCTCGACCGCGTCGTCACCCGCATGCTGGAACTCTGCAACGGCAAGTTCTTCTGCCACGACGGCAATTACACCGACTACCTCCTCGCCAAGGCCGAGCGCCAGGAAGCCGACGCCACCATCGAGCACAAGCGCCAGATGTTCCTCAAGCGCGAACTCGCCTGGGTCCGCACCGGTCCCCGCGCCCAGCGCAGCAAGGCGAAGAACCGCTTCGACCGCTACTACGAAGTCGCCGCGCAGGATGGCCCCGTCATCGAAGAAGACGTGGAACTCGTCATCCCCCCGCCGCCGCAGCTCGGCAACCGCACCGTGGAAGTGAGCGACCTCGGCATGGCCATCGCCAGCCGCACCCTGTTCAGCGGCTTTAATTTCACCTTTGAGAACGGCCAGCGCATCGGCGTCTGCGGCCGGAACGGCCTCGGCAAGACCACCTTGCTAAAATCCCTCATCGGCCAGCTCCCGCCCACCGAAGGCACCATCAAGATCGGTCAGCTCACGAAGTTCAATTACGTGGACCAGGGCCGCCTCCAGCTCAACGCCGAGCGCACCGTGCTCGACGAAGTTTCCGACGGCACCGAATTCGTGCAATGGGGTGACGCGAAACTCTCCGTGCGTTCCTACCTGAAGCGTTTTCTCTTCGCCGATGACCGCATCATGACCCAGGTGAAATACCTGTCCGGCGGCGAACGCAGCCGCCTGCTCCTTGCCCGCATCCTGAAGAGCGGCGGCAACTTCCTCATCCTGGACGAACCGACCAACGACCTCGACCTGCCCACGCTCCGCGTGCTCGAGGAAGCGCTCATCGCCTTCCCCGGCGTCGTCTGCGTGGTGAGCCATGACCGCTATTTCCTGAACCGCGTTTGCACGAACATCCTTGCCTTCGAGGGCGATGGCAAGATTCACCACAGCGTGGGTGACTACGATTATTATCTGGAGAAGAAGAAGCGCGCCGAAGCCCTCGCCGCGCAGGCCGCCGCCCGCGCCGAGGCCAAATACGCCGAGGACACCGCCCGCGCCGCCAAGGACAAATCCTCCGTCAAAGCCCGCAAGCTGTCCTTCAAGGAAACCCGCGAACTCGAAGGCATGGAAGCCATCATTCTCACCACGGAAGAGGAGATCGCCCGCACCGAAGCCCTCTTCGCCCAGCCGGATTTCCACCGCACCCACGCCGCCCAGACTCCCGAGCTGCTCGCGAACCTTGAAGCCACCAAGCAAAAACTCGCGTTGCTCTACGCCCGCTGGGAAGAACTCGAAGCCATCCGCGCCGCGCAACCGGCGTGAGGCAGAGCAGGCTTGACATAGGCTGTCTTTAGCCTATATTCGGCCTATGAAGGTCGCTGATCGGGCCGGAATCCCAAAGCGGAAAATCAATCTGCAAGCCCAAGTGTTTACCTTGAGCAAGGCCAAGACGTATTTGGGCCGGTTGATGGAAAAAGCCGGACGAGGCGAGACGGTTTACATTGTCCGGGGCCGGCAGCGGTTTGTTTTGCAGGAAGTGCCTGAGATTGAGCCGATTCCTTTCCGGCCGCCGGGTTTTTTTGCCAATACCGACACCCCGGCTGAAATCCGGGAAGGTAACCGGCTCGCCAAGGCCTCGGTTATCTGCGCCCCGAAAGATCTCGAATGAAACAGTGGGATGTTATCATGTTTCCCTTCAGCAAGGAAAGGCGGCACCCCGCTGTCATCATTTCCAATGATGAAACCTGCCAGAATCCGGATATCGAGGAAGTAAATGCCCTCTTGTGCACTTCGGCCCGGGTGAATCGGGGGCCGAAATCCACTGAGGAAACCTTGGATGAGGCGGACGGTCTGGACTGGAAGACAATGGTCCGTTGCGACCGCATTCATCTCTTGCCCAAGGCGCAGTTTGACGACCGAAAAGGCAGTGTGACTGAAGATCGCCGCCACCTGATTGCCCGGAAAATTGTGGAAGTATTGCGGTTGCCGCTATACCGGCGATAGTCCCCTCACAACCCGTTCAGCGTTTCGAGGCGAGGCGCTATTTCACTTCGCCGCTTCCGGTTGCGTCACATCACCCAGCAGCTTGACCAGCTTTTCCAGCGCCGCTTTGCCCTTGGCCGGGTCCGTGTGGCTGCTGCGCAGCGCGGAGATGGCCTTGTCGAGCGTCTTGTCGAGCAGGGTCCAGGTGGTTTCGCTCTTGGGGCGCAACACGCTTTCCTTGTTATCCCAGGCCGTCTCCAAGTCCGTCAGTTTGGCGACCATCTCGGTCTGCTTGCCGGCGGCGAGGTTGGTCAACGTGTCCTTGGCCAGCTGAATGAATTCCTTGGTGTCGGCGGCCGTATAGATTTTGGCCAGGCCTTTCAGGCTGTTGAGGCTGGGAAAGCCGCCATCGGCCCGCACGGTAAAGGCTGAGAACGTGTTGAAGCCGGCCACGAGCGCCAGGGCCAGGGTGAGGCCGGAAACGGATTTTTTGATCATAAAGTATGTAAGGGTTTTGGGTCGCGCCCATTCTGGCAAAACGGGGCGGAACGTCAAAGCCTTTGAAGGAAATTGCGCGGAGGAAATCACAACCCGTTCAGCACATCGATGAACTGCCGCAGCCGCCCGTAATCATGGCGGTTGAAGCCGAAGGCGATGCGCACCAGGTCCGGATGGTCGTTGTCCTCCACCTCTTCCGGCATGGGCTGAATCACCTTCACCGGCTCGCCGGCGATGATATCCGCAAAATCCTCGTTCAGCGCCGCCAAGGCCGAGGCGCTGGGCGTGTGTTTCAGCCGCACCACCAGCAGATCCCGCACGAACCGCGTGGAATGATAGTTCCGGTAAAACCGCGTGATGATTTTCACCGCCTCGTCCGTGCTGTCCGTGATCTGGTACAGGTGCAGGTCGTCGTCCGAGATCAGTTTGTCACGCAGCAGATGCTCGCGGATGTTTTTGTCCCAAGTCTTCCAATAGGAACCGCCCGGCCGGTCGATCAGCACCAGCGGCATCAGCTGGCTCTTGCCCGTCTGCATCAGCGTGATCGCCTCGTAACTCTCGTCCAGCGTGCCGAACCCGCCCGGGAACAGCGCGATCGCATCCGAGTGCCGGATGAAGATGAGTTTGCGCGTGAAAAAATATTTGAAGGTGATGAGCTTTTTGTCCTCCGCGATCACCGGGTTCGCGCTCTGCTCCCACGGCAGCCGGATGTTCACGCCGAAGCTGTTCTCCGGCCCCGCGCCCTCGTGGCCCGCCTGCATGATGCCCGGCCCCGCGCCCGTGATGGTCATGAATCCCGCCTGCGTCATCTTCTTCGCGAAATCCAGCGCCTGCTGGTATTCCGGTTTGGTGGGAGCGGTGCGGGCCGAGCCGAACAGGGTGACCTTGCGCTTGTCCGCATACGGCGCGAACACGCGGAACGCATAGCGCAATTCGCGCGTGGCGGTCTGGATCACCCGCACATCGCCCCGGTCGCGCACATCGGTGAGCAACTTCAGCGCGTTTTCGACGATGTCGGCCACTTCCGTTTCATTGTGGCCGCCGCCTTTGAACTGGATGAGCTCCTGGATCCGCTGCCGCAATTCGAGGTCGGCGGAATTCTTGCTGCCTTTCTTCATGGGAAGAGCATACCGCTCAATTCCGGTCCGGGTCAACCAGCCGTTACATCGTCCTTTAGAGCATTGACAGAAATGATGTAGCGATGGGCAGCGCGGATTTTTGGTTTTGGGCGAGGCTTCGGCGAAGGCGCAGGTTTGAAAACCCTGTAACTGAGCCGAAACGAAGGCCAAAACCAAAAAGACCGCTGTCCGCAGGATCTTCAGCCCATCGCTACAGCATTTTTGGAAATGCTCCAAGTGCGGGTGCCGCCTGCTCCTGCCCTGGAGCGCGACATTCAGGTCGCTTCAGCATGAATTGTGACCGGGCGCGGGGAACGTACCACCCCGTTTGTCTGGGCGGAAGTTGAAGCAAACGCGAACGCCGCGCTCCCGGAACGGCCGCCGGCCGCGCCCTATGCGCAGACTTCGCGCGCGTGGATATGCGTCAGATCCCGCACCGTCCAATCCGCGCCATGCGGCTGCAATTCCTCCAGCTTGGAGCCGCCCGTGGCCACCGCCAGCGTCTTCGCCCCGATGAACTTGCCGCAGCGCACGTCAAACGGCGTATCGCCGATGACCAGAACCTCTTCCGGCTTCAGCTGCTTGCCCATCACGCGCCGGGCGCGCGCGAACGCCGCCGCCGCGATGTGATCGCGCTCCTCATGGTCATCCGCGAACCCGCCGAAATGGAACAGCTCCCACAGCCCGAAATGGCGCAGCTTGATCTCCGCGCCGAGCCGGATGTTGCCCGTGAGCAATCCCAGCACCGGCGGCTTGGGCAGCGCCTGGATGTCCTTGATGAATTGATGGATGCCGGGGCAGGATTCCCCGCCGTTGCGCACCAGAATGTGGTCCAGCCAGAAGACATACGACTCGAAAAACCGGCGGAAATTCTCCGGCGTCTCCGGCTGCCCGTGCAGGCGGAAAAACTCGCGCACGAGGCTCACATCCGTGCGCCCGGCGAACCGCATTTTTTCCGTGCCGTGATGCAGCTGGAAGAAGGTGGCGAACGTCTTCGTGAACGCCGCCGTGCCCGCGCCCCCGGTGTGAACGAGCGTGCCGTCGATATCGAATAATACAAGTCGGACCATGAAGGGTGGGAATTTACCGGTTTGAGCACTCCGGGGCAAGCCGGGGTGTCATCGGTGTCGGCGCAATCTTGGAGCGTGTTTTCAAAATGCCATTCACGATTTTTTCGGGGTGAACTGATTGCGCCAGCTTTTGGACTGCGGGGGCAAGCGAAGTGCGACCCCGCTTTGGAAAGCGACGCCGCTGGGTTCGCGCGTAGGAAAGCGCCGTCGCCGCTCCGCTCTGCCGGCGCAGTTCATGACACGTCTGACCCGCGCAAACCTGTCTTGAATGCACACCTCAGCGCTTCTGATTGAACACCGCCTGCGAATATTTCTCCGCCCGCAGCCGTTCCACTTCAGCCAGGAGCGTTTCATCCGGTGACAGTGTCTGCCAGTGAACGCCAAACTCCTTCGCCGCAGCGCTTTGCATCGCGCACTCCCAATCCGCCCGCGCCACCGGCACCGGCGGCGGCTGCACGGAGCCTTGGATGAGCAGGCCCGACTGGTTGCGCCGCTGTGCCGCCCCGGCGATCTTCTTGCCCTGCCAGAGCAGGTCGTATTTCTCATGTCCCACAAAGCACTGGCCCGGCAGCGATTTCCGGCAGCACGGCGCGAGTTCGCTCTCAATGCCCAGCGCCGCGAACGCCAGCCGCACCCAGTCATGGATGCGCCGGTAACTTTCCTCCGCCTTGAGCCCGTGCCATTCGTGACCCGGCGGGAAGGCCGCGCAATATGTCCAGTCCGCATCATGCGGCACGATGCCGCCGCCCGTGGGCCGGCGGATGAGCGGACGCAGCCGCGTGAGCTGCTCCACCTCGGCGAATTTCTGGAAGTATCCGAACGTCGCCGCCGGCTCCGTCCAGCCATACAGCCGCAGCACCGGCGTCCGCAGGCGCGGCATTGACGTGAGCAACGACTCATCCCACGCCATGTTGGCGGCGGGATCGCCCAAACCGGCGGCGAGCAGCAAAAAGTTTTTGGCGGACATGATGAAATAAATCGGGGCGGGCTTGGATCAGGATTGTCTCACGCCGATCTGCGGACAAAGTGCCCGCAATTCGCAATCGATGCAAACCGGCTTGCGCGCATCGCACCGGCGGCGGCCATGCCAGATCAGCCAGTGGCTGAACAGCGTCCATTGCGCCGACGGCACCAGCTTGATGAGCTCCTGCTCGATCTTCACGGCGTCGGTCCCCTTCACGAGCCCCAGCCGGTTGCCCAGCCGCGTCACGTGGGTATCCACCACCACGCCGTCATTGATGCCGAAAGCGTTGCCCAAAACCACGTTCGCCGTCTTGCGCCCCACGCCTGCGAGCGGCGTGAGTTCCGCCATCGTGCGCGGCACCTCGCCGCCGAATTTTTCCAGAAGCGTCGCGCAGCAGGCCTGGATGTTCTTCGCCTTGTTGCGGTAAAAACCCGTGGACCGTACCGCCTGCTCCAAATCCGCCAGCGGCGCCTCCGCGAAATCACGCGCGGAACGGTATTTTTTGAAAAGCTCCGCCGTGACCATATTGACGCGCTTGTCCGTGCATTGCGCAGACAGGATGGTGGCCACGAGCAGTTCGAGCGGCGTGGAAAAGTTCAGTTCGCAATGCGCGCCCGGGTAAACGCGGGCGAGCACGGCAATGATCTTGGCCGTGCGCTCCGTTTTGGCAGTCAGACTCTCACGAGGCATCGGCGGTCACTTTCCCGGCGCGTTCGTGGAGACGGTCAACGGCACGGCGTTGGTGCCGGTGCCGGCTTTGCCGGTTTTGTCCGCCTTGTCCTTCACATTTTGCTGGTCGATCATTTCCTGGACGCTGACGGGTACCTTGCCGTAGGCACCATCGGTCCAGCGGTAAAGGCGGCCGTCCTTGTCGTTCAGGAAAGCGTAGACCCACCACAGTAAAAAGGCCGCCAGCAAAAATTTGGGCCATGCGGCGGACTTCTCGGCGTAACGGTCCCCGATGTCCACCTTCGCGCCCAGCGGCAGTTTGGCGACCCCGGTGAGGCTGGTGCCGAACGGAACGTTGATCTTGGCCTTGGCGTTCACCGCCCAGTTGTTTGCATCCAGGATCGGACCAAGGTTACGCTTCCGCAGTTTGATGAAGGCGAGAATCAGGGAGGGAACGGACACGCCCAGCATGATGCCGCCAAACACGAAGGGAATCTGCCAGCTCTCGAATTTGCCGAGATAGACGAGCACGGAAGCGAACGCGGCGGAGATGCTGCCCAAGGCAACGCTGATCAGGGCGATGACGCTGGGGTCGAACGCTGATTTTTGCGGCGTGGCCGGCCCGCTGGCGGTGGCGAGGCCGGTGCTCACCTCGTCATCCGCGGCGGCGGCCCGCTTGGCGATCTGTTCCTCGATCATCCGCACCACTTTCTTGTACGGTGCCCAGAAGGCCTGCCGCAGACTGATCGGGCTCGCAAGAATCTTCGTGATGGTGGCGTCGTAATCGTTGCCTTTGCGGTCGTAAAAAACGCCGTTGCGACCGACCATCAGGTTGTCGTCGTCCCCCTGCGAAATGATGGCTACGATGCCGATTTTTTCGCGGTTGCCGCCTTTGCGCACGCAATCACAGTAGGCCAGATAAGCCCCCGCCAGCCCGGCCATGATGGCATGGCGCCCGGCGTCTTCGACAGTCAGGCAAAGGTCGCAACTGCGCTGGTCCAGATACAGCCGGCCCGCCTGGAAGATGGCCGGCGTGGTGCGGCTGTAGAAATTCTTGAAGTTCACGAAATTGATCGTGAGCGTGTACAGGTCGCGGTTGAAACGGATGAGCTTCTCCACGGTGGCGATGGCGTTCGCCTCCGGCTCCAGCGCCTGATCCTGCGCGATGAGCGCGGTGATCTCCGCCCGGGCATTGCTCGCCAGAATTTCCTGGATGCGCGGCAGGCCCAGGCTTTCCACTTTGCCGCCCAGCTTGCCGGCCGACCAGGCCGCGAATGGCGCGAGCCGGGTCACGAGCTGGTTCCATTCCTCCTCGGTCAGGCTGGTACGCGCGCCGAGCAAAGGCACGATGGCGTCGCTGGTGAGCTTGGCGATGGCGGCGGCCCACGCGGGGTTCACCCCGGTCACCAGCGGCAGCGGTTGACCGGGGGCGACCTGCGCCAGCGGCAGACCGGCGATCTCGGGTGAGCCGAGGTGCAGTTGGATGGCGGAGAGCGCGAGATAATCCTTCTCCTCGCGGTTCATGGCGGTGGCGGCCCGGGCATCGAAGGCCACCAGCCGGCAGCGCGCGAAATAATCGTCCACCTTGCCCTTCACCGCGGCCAAGCTGGCGGCGGCGGCGGGCGTGGCTTCGCCGAGGGGGAGAATCGTCTGGTCACCGGCCGCCTGTTTCCACCAGTCGGCGAAGGCTTGGGCTTCGGTGAAGAAAGCATCCGCCTTGGCCAGGTTGATGCCCGGCTTGCCGCTGCGGTCGGTCACGGCGCCGCCGGTGGCGAGAATGTCATTGATGACGGCCTGCGTGGCGGGATTGGTGGCGGCATCGGCGGGGATGATGCCGTCGCCGTTGAAATTCGTGGCGGCAAAGATTTTCGCCGTGTCCGCCGTGTCTTCGAGGTCGATGGCCGTGTCGGCGCCTTTGCCGAGGTTGCGGAGGATTTCGCGGGCGGAGGCGAGAATCTGTTTGCCCTCGGGCGTGGCGTCGTTGATGACGTCGAGGGGCAGGGTGGGGGAGCCCTTCAGCAGCTCGTCCGGATTTTTGAGCAGCCCGGTCGTCCACTTGGCGGCGGCGATGATCTCCGGCGCGCGCACGCGGCCGTCCTTGTCCGTGTCGATGAGGTCGAGCGTGCGGCTGTCGAACTCGAGCCCGCGCGTGGGGCAGGCCAGCGCCACCCAGAGCTTCTGGTCGAGCTGGTCGAGGTTGGCGAGATCGGCGCCGGATTCCAGTTTGACCTGGTCGAAGCCGCCGGCGCGGAAAAATTTCCAAGGATATGCCATGCGCCAGCAATTTGGCCTTTTAAGGCCGCCGATTCAAAGGAAATTTTCAGGTTTTAACCACGGATGGACAGGGGAAGGGGGAGTTTTTTAAACCACAGAATACGCAGAACACACGGAATAAGACTTCTGTGCGCAGACTCAAAATTTTCACGAGGGCCGGGCAGTTGTTTTCTGTCTGGTCCCCTTCTGCTTATTCTGTGGTTAAAAATCCCGTTCGGTTTACAGCAATTCCAGCACCCGGTGCAGTTCCGCGTCCGTATTGTAAAAGTGCGGGGAAAGGCGCAGGTAATGCTGCCCCTGCCGGTCGGTGCGCAGGGAGGCGACCACGCCGCCTTCGGTGAGCTGGTGGTTCAGCGCGGCCATGTCCTTGCCCGGCGCAAAAAAGCTGGTGATGGCCCCGGCGTTCTCCGGCTTCGGTTCGGCGTTCAGCACGGTGTAACCCTTCGCCTGCAAGGCCGGCACCAGCCACGCGCGCTTGCGGCGCAGCTCGGCGGCGATCTGGTCCACACCAATCTCCAATACCAGTTCCATGGCCGCCAGCATGCCGACCAGGCCGAGCAGATTGTGGGTGCCGGCTTCGAACTTCTTCGCGCCGGAACGGAATTCGATGGCCGGCTGCGCGACGAAATTGGGGCTGCGCACATTATGCCATCCGTAGATGGGCGGGTTCAGCTTCTCCTGCAATTCCCGGCGCACATAAAGGATGCCCGCGCCGCAGGGCCCGAGCAGCCACTTGTGCGCATCCGCCGCCAGGTAATCCACATTTTCCACCGTCGTCGGCAAGGCACCCACCGTCTGGATGCCGTCCACGCAGAAGAGGATGTTCCGCTCGCGGAGAAACTGGCCGATGGCGTCGTGGTCCAGCCGGTAGCCGCTCACGAAGTGGCTCGAGGCGAGCGCGACCAGCCGCGTGTTCTCGTCCACCTGCCCGATGACATCGATGGCGCGGATCACGCCGAGGCCGCGCGTGTTGAGCAGGCGCACCTTCACGCCGCGCGCTGCCAGGGCCATCCACGGATAAACGTTCGAGGGATAATCGTCATAATAGACGAGCACGTTGTCACCCTTGCGGAAATTCAGGCCGGCCGCCACGAAACTGAGCGCGAGCGAGGTGGGTCCCACGAGGGCGATCTCCTCCGCCTGGCAGCCCAGCAGCTTCGCGCCGGCGGCACGCGCCGTCTCGATCTTCTCGAGCACGAACGCCTCCTGATCGCCCAGCCCGGCCTCGGTGACGCAATCGGTGACCGCCTGGACCACGCGGCGGGGCAAGGCGCACACGGCGGCGTGCGCGAGAAAAATCTTGTTCCGGGTGACGGGAAACTCGTGCTGTCGCAATTCCTCGTTCGCGAGAATCTCAGGCAAATTCATGGCACACAGGGTAGGGTAAACGGACCGGCGTGAAAAGCTTTGCCCGAGGGCTTTTTAGCCACGGATGGAACACGGAAGAAACACGGATTTTGAATTGTGCGGGCGGGTTCGGCCGGATTCACAGATCCGGTGACAGCAATGCCAAAGCGAATGAACCAAAAGCGGTAAGCCAGCCGATGATGGCGAGCGGGCGGGCTGTGCGCCGCAAACAATGGCTGACCGCCAGGAGCATAACCAAGGACGCCAGCCATGCGGCTGCTAAAAGTCCTCCGTGCGGTATCAAATGCGCCCGATGATATCGGTTGACGAGCGGAGGATAAGCAAGGCTTGATCCGAGCAGCGCGCCTTCAAAGATGAAAAACAAGCAGCGAAGCAGCCGGTGTTTGGAATTGGTAAATGGGGTAGCCATGATGCTCAAAGAGTTAATCGAATAACCCATCTGCTTATGCATCGCAGATTGCTGCGGGAGGAGTCCCTTGTCCAGCGGTTATTCACGCAGCCGATCGTGACCGTCCCCCCTGAAATCCGTGTTCCATCCGTGGCCCAAAAAATTCGGCCGTGAATTGGCCATTGGCAAGCGGCGGCGGGCGATTTAATCTGGTGCCGTGAGCATCATCGACGAATTGAAATGGCGCGGCCTCGTGGCCGACTGCACGGACGTGGAAGCACTCGGCAAACGGGTGGAACAGCCCATCACCCTGTATTGCGGCTTCGACCCGACGGCCGACAGCCTTCACGTGGGCAGCCTTGTCCCGCTGCTCGCCCTGCGGCGCTTTCAATTGCTCGGGCACCATCCCATCGGCGTGGCCGGCGGGGCCACGGGCATGATCGGCGACCCGAGCGGCAAATCACAGGAACGCGTGCTGCTCACCAAGGAAGTGCTCGAGCACAACATCAGTGCGCTCAAAGGGCAGCTCGCGATGCTGCTGGATTTTGAGACCCCGGTGAATCCGGCGCGGGTCGTGGACAACGCCTCGTGGACGGAAGGGCTGTCGTTTCTGGAATTCCTGCGCGACATCGGCAAGCATTTTTCGGTGAACCAGATGGTGGCCAAGGAATCCGTGCGCGCCCGCATGGAGGACCGCGAGACCGGCATCAGCTTCACGGAGTTCAGCTACATGCTCCTCCAGGCGTTTGATTTTTATGTCCTGAACCGCGAGCGCAACTGCGAACTGCAGATCGGCGGCAGCGACCAGTGGGGCAACATCACCGCCGGCATCGAGCTGACGCGGAAGAAATCCAGCCGGCAGGTCTTCGGCCTGACCCTGCCGCTCATCATGAACACGGACGGCACCAAGTTCGGCAAGACGGCGGCCGGCGCGGTGTGGCTGGACCGGAAGCGCACGAGCGTGTACCGCTTCTACCAGTTCTGGATCAACACGGATGATCGGGACGTGATCCGGTATCTGAAATATTTCACCTTCCTCACGCAGCCGGAGGTGGAGGCGCTGGAAAAGCAGCATGCCGAGAACCCCGGCGCCCGGGCCGCGCACAAGGTCCTGGCGAAGTCCGTCACCGACCTCCTCCACGGCCCGGCGGCCACGGCGGAGGCGTTGCGCGCGAGCGACATCCTCTTCGGCGGCAACCTCGACGGCATCGCCGAGAGCACGTTCAATGAGATCGTCGGCGAAGTGCCCACGAAGGAGATCGAACGCGCGCGGCTGGAAGGCGCGGGCATTTCGCTCGTGGACCTGCTGGTGCACGCGGGACTCACTCCGTCGAAAGGCCAGGCGCGCAAGGACATCGAGGGCGGCGGCGCGAACATCAACAACGTGCGCGAGGCCAACGCGGCGCGGCAGGTGACGGTGGCGGACCTGCTCTTCGGCAAGCACGTGTTGCTGCGCAAGGGGAAGAAAAATTACACCGTCGTGACGGTGAAATAGGGGCGGGCGTTAAAACCAATTTTGCCTGCCGGATTCATTTTGAATCCCGCCCTACGCCTCGAAATTCTTGAGGTGGGCGAGCCCGAGCCGCATGGGCAGCCAGCCGATGAGCAGTGAGAGCGCCACGAACGCGAGCAGGCTGGCCACCACCCAGACGGCATGCTGGTGCCAGCCGCCCGCGCCAAAGACCAGCAGGCAGAGCGAGCCGATGATATACACCGAGCTCAGCACGAAGCACAGCGTCCCGCCAAAGCCGCTCACGATCTTGTTCGGGTTCGTCTCCTTCAGGTTCGGATACAGCACGCCCAGGCCCACGGCGAGGCCGTTCAGCGAATAGGTCATGATGGTGATCACCGCGCCGAAGAAGACCAAATCCATCGGTTCCATGTTCAGCAGATAGCAGGAGAGCGTGACCAGGCCGAGCGTCACAAACAGGGACAGCGTGCTCGCCAGCCAGAACTTCGTTTTCACGATCCGCGGCAGGCCCATCGGCGAGAGCCCCACGATCCACAGGCGCCGGCCCTCCAGCGAGAATTGCGGAAAGACGAAGCGCGTGGTCACCGACGCCAGATTAAAGGCGCACGCCCCGAGATTGAGGAAGGCCACGGCATTGATCCAGAACGGGCTCGAAAGCTGGTGCGTGAAGTTCCGCAGGTTGATGATGTAAACGCCGAGCAGGCCGAAGAACATCACCGACTGCCCCCATTGCGTCGTGTCCCGCCAGAACATGCGGATGTCTTTCACCGCCATGGCGCGGGTGTCCGCGTCAAAGATCGTGAACCGCCCGGCGAGCCGTTCCAGCAGCCCCGGCCGGTGACGGTCAACATCCTCACTGCGCGGCCGCGCGATTTTGAACTGGCCGGCCGGCCGGCTTTGTACGGCGTCCGCGGTGTTATAGAACAGCGCGCCAAAGCGGGTGAAGGCCAGGCCGCCGAAGAACAGCGTGTGGCTGAGCAGCACCCCGGCGAAGAACAGCGCGCCGCCGGTGATGCCCTCCGTCCGTTGCAGCAGCGAGGTGGAGAGCCAGTAGCTTGGCAGGAAGGGGAACATCGTGAACCGGGTTTTGGCCAGCAGCCGGTCCAGCGCCTCCAGCGTGCGCTTGTCCAGCAGGTCGTTGTCCACCGGGTTTGATTTCCACCAGAACGCCACGAAAGCCAGCACCGCGAAGCCCAGCACCATCAGCGCCACCTGGAAATTCCGCCGGTCCAGATACCGCCCGATCACGATGGCCAGCCACGAGCCCGCCACGCCCGGCAGGATGATGAACAGAGCGATCAGCAGCGCCGTGAGCGGATAAAAATCCCACGGCACATCCCGCACCAGCCCGAACGCCAGCAGGAACGGCGCGATCAAAAACAGGAACGCCCACGAGGCCAGGATGACCGTCTCGATGAATTTCCACCGGAAGATCGTTTCGAACGGCACCGGCAGGCTCAGCAGAAACGCCGTCTCCCGGTTCCGGAACAGGTTTGTGTAGGCGATGATGAGATTGCTCAGCAGCAGCAGCGCGAAGAGGAAGGCGAACAGCGTGTACAGCAGCCGCTCCGTCAGCACCGGCCCCAGCCCGGGAAACTTCGCGATGAATTCCATCCCGTGGTAGAACAGCTCGAACGCCAGCACCAGATACGCCACCAGGAAGAAGCTGATGATCAGGCTCAGCAGGCGGGATTGCCGGCGGATGCCAAGCAGCCGGCGCCAGCTGTGGATGAAGTTCACCCGCAACAACAACAGCAGCGGCGACTGCTTCAACTGGTCGGCGATTCCCGGCACACCTCCAACGTAGCCCGGGAAGCCGCCGGATGCAATGCCGCGCGCACCCGAAGATGAAAAAACGGCGGGCCGGAAAACCAGCCCGCCGTCCTGAATTCACCGCGACTTAAGCTCCCGCTCAGTCGGTCGTCTTGACGTCGTCCAGCGCGTCGAACGCGTGCTGGAGCGCCACCAGGTCTTCACCCGGCTTCAGCGCGTCGAGGATCTTCTGCTCTTCCTTGATCTGCTCGTCGCTGTAGCTGGCCGCCTTGATGGACAGACCGATGCGGCGTTCGTTGCGGTCGATTTTCACGACGCGCGCGCTCACATCCTGGCCCACCTTGAGCACGTTCTTGATCTTGTCCACGCGCTCTTCGCTGATCTGGGAGATGTGCACCAGACCGTCGATGTCGTGCTGCAGGCCCACGAAGGCGCCGAAGCTCGCGAGCTTCGTGACCTTGCCCTGCACCAGGTCGCCCACCTTGTACAGCTTCTCGATGTTTTCCCACGGATCGATCTCGAGCTGCTTCATGCCGAGCGCGATGCGCTGGTTGGCGCGGTCCACTTCGAGCACCACCGCCGCCACGTCGTCGCCCTTCTTGAGCATTTCGGACGGATGATTGATCTTGCGGGTCCAGGACATGTCGGACACGTGCACCATGCCGTCGATGCCTTCTTCCAGTTCCACAAACGCGCCGTAGCTCGTGAGATTGCGGACCTTGCCGTTGATCTTCGTGCCCACCGGATACTTGGTGTCCGCGGTGTCCCACGGATTGCTCTCCAGCTGGCGGATGCCGAGGGAGATCTTCTGTTCGTCGCGGTTGATGCCGAGGACGATCGCTTCCAGTTCCTGGTCCTGCTTGAGGACGTCGCTGGGCTTCGCCACGCGCTTGGTCCAGGAGAGTTCGGTGACATGGACCAGGCCTTCCACGCCGGGTTCCAATTGCACAAACGCGCCGTACGGCACGAGGCTGACCACCTTGCCCTTGACCTTCGTGCCGATCGGGAACTTCGCTTCGATGTTGTCCCACGGATTGGCCATCTTCTGCTTCAGGCCCAGGCTGACGCGTTCCTTTTCCTTGTTCACGTCCAGCACCACCACGTCCAGTTCCTGCCCGACCTTGAGCACTTCGGAAGGATGGCCCAGGCGGCCCCAGCTCATGTCCGTGATGTGCAGCAGACCGTCCAGACCGTTGAGGTCGATGAACGCGCCGAAATCCGTGATGTTCTTGACCGTGCCCTTGCGGATGTCGCCGGGGACCATCTCGGAGAGCAGCTTGACGCGCTTCTCATTGCGCTCGGCCTCGATCAGCTCGCGGCGCGAGAGCACGATGTTCTGGCGTTCCTGGTTGATCTTGACCACCTTGAACTCGTAGGAATTCCCCACGTAGCTCTGGAGATTCTTCGGGGTGACCACGTCGAGCTGCGAGGAGGGCAGAAACGCTTCCACGCCCACATTGACGATGAGACCGCCCTTGACCACGGCCTTGACCTTGCCGGTCACGCGGCCGCCTTCGTTGCAGATCGAGAGGATGCGCTCCCAGTTCTTCTTGAACTCCGCCTTCTCGTGCGAGAGGACGACGGTGCCTTCCTTGTTCTCGAGCTTCTCGATCAGCACGTCGATCTGGCTGCCCAGGATCACCGACGCGATGTCTTCAAATTCATTGGCGGGGATCACGCCCTCGCTCTTGTAGCCGATGTCCACGAGGACTTCCTTCGGACGGACTTCGATGACGGTGCCGCTGACGATCTCACCCTGCGCGAACAGTTTCTTGCTGCTCTGCTTCAGAGCGTCTTCCATGGTTAACATAATGCGATACGGGACTTAACGGAGGAGGCTTCGGTCACGAGGACTGGTGAAGACTCCATTGCCTAACTAACAACGAACGCTGCCGGGGCAACGGAGGTTAAAGGTTAGGTTGTTGGTTTAACTGCTTTTCTCAGCCGTAATGAACCATCCGCACACGCGGCGTTCCGGCAGTTCACAGGTTAGCACAACCCCCTCCCCAGGCAAGGGCAAAATTCGGCCATGGCGGCAGCAGTGGCGACCGGCGCTCCCAGCCCCGTGAAAACATCCTCTGCCAGCCCCATGGTCATTTGCCGGCGAGAACATTTTTTTGCCCGGTCAAAACCTGTGTATCAGCCGTTATCAACCGTTATCAGCCGATATATCCGGGGAAGGACCTGGGTCCCGCTAACGCCCCATATCACCCAACAATCACCTGATTACCCGAAATCAAACGACTTCCCACGACTGGACTGGATTGCGCTGTCCCTGTAGCGGCCTGCGACCGCCGTCCCCCCCATCGAGCCTAAAGCCTCGCGATGTCAAAGATCACCCCCGCCGTCCCGCCGTCCCGCCGGGCCGGCGTCAAAATCACCCCGGCAGCCCATCTGGGCCCCGGCTGAAGTAATATAGCATTACGACGCCTTCCCGTCAAACGGTTTTTGATTCTTTGCCCCGCCCGCCCGGAAAGTGATTTCCCCGGCTTCGCCCCCGCCTGCCGGCACCAAAATGTAACCCGATTTTACCCGCCAACGCCCGGCTTAATCTTGACATAAGAACGGCGCATCCCCGAAAATTACGGCATACCGACCATCGGCCATCCGGAAGTTTGAGGAGCACGCCGGTCATTCAGAAAAACCCGCAATCAAACCATGAACCTTGCCCAACGCCTCTCGTCCGTCAGCCTGCCCGTCATCCTGCTCCTGGGAGGCCTCACCGGCCGCGCGCAAACCTTCAGCACCATCCATAGCTTCGGTGTTTTGACCAATGTCACCGGGGCGCTTCCCTACTCGCAATTGATTCAGGGGCCGGACGGCACGCTCTATGGCACCACCGCCGAACTCGAGATGAACTATGCCATCGCCCAGCACGGCAATACCTATGGCGGCACCGTCTTCAAGGTCAACAGCGACGGCAGCGCGTACACCGTCCTGAAATATTTCACCAATTCTTTGGAGGGCGCCAACCCGCGGGCGGGCTTGCTGTTGCTGGGCAATACGCTTTATGGCACCGCCAGTTCCGGCGGTCCGGCGGCGGCGGGCACCGTGTTCAAGATCAATACCGATGGCAGCGGCTTCGCCACCTTGCACAATTTCACCGCCAGCGGCGATGGGGCCAATCCCTATGACAGCCTCATTTCCAACGGCGGAATACTTTATGGAACCACGGAAAACGGGGGCGCCCATAACTACGGAACCGTGTTTGGGGTCACCACCAATGGCACCGGCTATTCCTTGCTCTACAGCTTTCAAAACAAGGAATACCCGCTGTCCGGTGTGGTTGGCGCCGGCGGTCAGCTCTATGGCACGGCCCAAGGTAACTACCCTTTCAACGAGGGGGTCGTCTACCAGATTGGTACCAATGGCACCGGCTACACCATCCTGCACAGTTTCACCAATTCGCCGGACGGGGCCTATCCCCAAACCGGCCTGATTCTGTCCGGCGGCACGCTCTACGGGACCACCTTCAACGGCGGCACCAACAGTAGCGGCCGCGGAGCGTTATTCTCCTTGAACACCAACGGCACCGGCTACACCGTCCTCTACGGCTTTGCCTTGCCGCCGCTGGGCAATTTGGTCCTGGCCGGGAATTGCCTCTACGGAAATCTTTCCGCCGACCTGAGCGCGGACCTCGGGGCCGTCTTCCGGATCAACACCAATGGCACCGGTTACGCCAATGTCTATTCCTTTCCCGCTTCGACGGCCAACACGTTCAACGGAACCTTTGGCATCGGCCAGGCCCCGGGTCTGCTGGTCTCCAACAACACCCTTTTTGGCACCTCCGTCTTTGGCGGCACCAACGGCGGCGGCACGGTATTCACCCTCAATACCAACGGCACGGGCTACGCCACCCTGTTCACCTTTAAATCCGCCAGCGACGCCGTCGGCCCTGAGGCCGGCCTGACCCTTGCCGGCAACCGCCTCTATGGCACCACCTATTTTGGCGGTTCAGCCAATGACGGGACGGTCTTTCAGATCGGCACCAACGGAACCGGCTGCCAGATCTTGTATGATTTCAGCGCGAATTTCCCCACCAACGGTTCCAATCCGCAGGCCGGTCTGGCCTTCTCCGGCGGCACCTTGTACGGAACGACCCCCACTTGGACGGGGTATCAAAACGGCAATAATCCCTACAAGACCGCCTTCGCCCTCAATACCAACGGCACCGGCTTCACGGTTTTACAGGACATCGGGTATTATTGGTCCTGGGGCATTAGCGCCTTTGTCTCCGCAGGCAACACGCTTTACGGAACCACCGTCGATGGCGGCACCGCCGGCTCCGGGGACGTCTATTCGCTCGGCACCAACGGCACCGGTTATGCCGAACTGCATGCCTTCACCAATACACCCGATGGCGCGAACCCCGAGGTGTCCACGGGCATCACTTCCGGAGCCGATTTGATTCAATCCGGCGGCACCCTTTACGGCACCACCTATCACGGTGGCAGCGCCGGGTATGGTGCCGTTTTCCGCATTAATACCAACGGCACCGGCTACACCATCCTGTATGATTTCACCAACGCTCCCGATGGGAACTATCCCAATGCCACGCTGGTCCTTTCCGGCGGCACGCTTTATGGCACCACCCAGTACGGCGGAACGGGCAATGGCACCGTATTCAGCCTCGGGACGAACGGCACGGGCTACAAAGTCCTGTATGAATTGGCCGGGGATTACGGCTCCACCGGCGTTGGCAGCTCCGCACCGAACAGCCTGTTCCTGGTCGGCAGTACCTTCTACGGCACCACCATCGAAGGCAACGGGGCCGTGTTCACGATGAACACAAACGGCACCGGCTTTGCCATCCTGCACCTTTTCACCAATTCACCCGACGGGGCCGTCCCCAATGGCAATTTGGTTTTGTCGAGCAATGTCCTGTACGGTACGACCGCCGCCGGCGGCCCCTTGGGCGATGGCACCGTCTTCCAGATCGCTTTGCCGACCATTCTGCCTCCCACGTTCACCAATGAACCGGCCGATATCACCGCTACCACCGGGGCCAATCCCGTGCTTTCCGTCGCCGTGTCCGGCACGCCGCCCTACACCTACCAATGGTACTTTGACGGCGCGGCCATCGGCTCCGCCACCAATGCCACCTTTACGCTCACCAATTTCTCCGCCGCCAACGTCGGCAGCTATTACGTTGCCATCACCAATACCTCCGGCGGCACCGTCAGCCAGCCCTTCACCGTCTCCAGCGTGGATATCCATCTCCTCGCCAGCGTCTATGTGAACGGCCCCCTCGGGTCCAACTACCTCATTCAGGCCACCACCAACCTTTCCTCCGGTTGGACCACCCTTACCAACCTGTC
>Ga0316222_1002502_pt1 | contig 19489 bp, 15 predicted proteins | sample TBH18011metaG_FD_206008 | JGI IMG/M metagenome (GOLD analysis project Ga0316222, IMG submission 206008) | Freshwater microbial communities from Trout Bog Lake, Wisconsin, USA - TBH18011 | ecosystem: Environmental > Aquatic > Freshwater > Lake > Hypolimnion/Profundal zone | place: USA: Wisconsin...
AATCCGGCCCGCGTGAAGCGGCAATTGACCGGATTTTACGATGCGCGCTGGCTGCGCCCGGCGGCTGAGGCGTTGCACAATCTGGGCACCACGGATGCGTGGCTCGTCCATGGTCAAGGACTTGATGAACTAACGCTGGCCGGTGAGAATCAGGTCGTCAGCCTGCATCATGGCAACATCGTTGAATTCATCCTCACGCCTGAGGATGTCGGCCTGCCGCGCGCGCCGATCTCGGCCATTGTGGGGGGAGACGCTGACTATAACGCCACCGCTCTGCGCGCTTTGCTTGCCGGACAGCCCTCCGCCTATCGCGACACCGTGCTGTTGAATGCCGGGGCCGCTTTGGTGGTGGCGGGCCGTGCGGCGACCATCCGAGAAGGGGTGACGCAGGCCGCAGATTCCATCGATTCCGGCGCGGCGCAGGCCGCCCTGGCAGCCTTGATCCGGGAAACCGCATGACCCAGAAGATGACGACCGAGAGCGACGCATTGGCGCGCATCTGCGCCGATACGCGCCTTGAAACCGCCCGCCGCAAGGCCGCCACTCCGCTGGAATCCATCCGCGAGCAGGCCCGCAACGCCAAGCCCACGCGCGGTTTCGCCCGCGCTTTGGTGCACACCTCCACGGATCGCTTCGCGCTGATCGCCGAAATCAAGAAGGCCTCGCCGTCCGGTGGGCTGATCCGCCCGGATTTCGATCCTGCCGCGCTTGCCCGCGCCTATGCGGCAGCCGGGGCGACGTGCTTGTCGGTGCTGACGGATGCGCCATATTTCCAGGGCCATGCCGATTATCTGCGCGCGGCGCGTGCGGCGGTGGAGCTGCCGGTGCTGCGCAAGGATTTCATCCTCGACCCGTGGCAGGTCTATGAGACCCGTGCGATGGGGGCGGATTGTATTCTGTTGATCATCGCAGCGCTCACCGATGCCGAAGCGCATGAGCTGGAACAACTCGCCCACGCGCTCGGGCTGGATGTGCTGGTGGAAGTGCATAATCGGGAAGAGTTGGACCGGGCATTGTCGCTGCAATCGCGGCTGATCGGCATCAACAACCGCAATCTGAAAACGCTCAAGACCGACATCAACACCACGGTTGAACTGGCCGATCTGGTGCCGCCGGATCGTTTCCTGATTGGGGAGAGCGGTCTGCGCACGCATGAAGATTTGCAGCTTTTGGCGCAGGCCGGGGTGCGCAGCTTCCTGATCGGCGAGAGCCTGATGCGGCAGGATGACGTGGAAGCCGCCACCCGGAAGTTGCTGTTCGGATGAGCGACGAAGCCCCCAAGCTGACCCATTTCGACGCCGCCGGGAAGGCTGCGATGGTCGATGTGGGGGCGAAGGCTGAAACCGTCCGCGCGGCCACCGCGCGCGCGCGCGTGGTGATGCAGAAAGCCACGCTCGATCTGATCCGTGCGGGTGACGCCAAGAAGGGCGACGTGCTCGGCGTGGCGCGTCTGGCCGGGATCATGGCCGCCAAGCGCACTGCCGATCTCATCCCGCTCTGCCATCCGCTGCCGCTGACCTCGGTGACGGTTGATCTCACGCCGGAGGGCAATGATACGGTGGAGATTGCAGCCACTGTGCGCACCACTGGCCGCACCGGCGTGGAGATGGAGGCGCTGACGGCGGCGTCGGTTGCGGCACTCACGGTCTACGATATGGTCAAAGCGGTTGATCGCGGCATGCGCATTGAGGCGTTGCGCGTGGTGGCGAAATCCGGCGGTAAGTCGGGCGATTTTACCCAAGAATAATGTGGGAGTGCGGTGATGATTTCGGTTGAGGAAGCCCGTGCCCGTATCCTCGCCGGTCTTAAACCCACCGGCGGTGAAGTCGTGGGCCTTGCCGAGGCGGCGGGCCGGATGCTGGCTGAGGATATTCGCGCGCGCCTGACCCATCCGCCGCATGATGTCTCCGCGATGGATGGGTACGCCATTCGCGCCGCTGACCCGCAACCGCGCCTTGTCATCGGGGCCGCACCGGCGGGACATCCGTTTGCGGGTGAGGTTGGCCCCGGTGAGGCGGTGCGTCTGTTCACCGGCTCGGTGATGCCTGCGGGGGCCGACACCGTGGTGTTGCAGGAAGACACCGACCGCAGCGGTGATGACATCAGCATTCGCGAGGTCATTCGCCCAGGCCAGCACATCCGCCACGCCGGGCAGGATTTCAAGACGGGCGATGTGATGGTGCCCGCCCATTCCTGGCTCAATCCGCGTCGCATCGGTCTGATTGCAGCGGCCAATCACGCTTGGGTGCCGGTGTGTCGTCGCCCGGTGGTGGCGATTTTGGCGACCGGCGATGAGATCGTGCTGCCGGGTGAGCCGGTGGGGCATGGCGGGATTGTCAGCTCCAACGCGCATGCATTGGCGGCCCTGGTGCGGGCCTGTGGTGGTGAGCCGATGGTGCTGCCGATTGCCGGTGACAGCATCGACGCCATCGCCGCCGCCGCCCGCAGTGCAAGCCGCGCCGATATTCTCGTCACCACCGGGGGTGCGAGTGTGGGCGATCATGATCTGGTCGCTCCGGCCCTGGCCACGTTGGGCATGCAGCTCGATTTCTGGAAAATCGCCATGCGTCCGGGCAAGCCGCTGATGCATGGCATGGTGGGTGAAGTGCCGCTGATCGGGCTGCCGGGCAATCCGGTGTCATCCTATCTCTGCGCGGTGCTGTTCCTCAAACCGGCCATTGAGCGTCTGCTCGGCCTGCCGGGCGATGCGCCGCAATCAGTGCCGGCGCGGCTGGTGAGCGATCTGGCCGCCAATGACAAACGCGCCGACCATCTGCGCTGCCGCCTGTTCGTCGAGCCCGATGGCAGCCTGCGGGCTGAACCGTTCAGCAAGCAGGATTCCGGCATGCTGAGCGCGCTGGCCCGCGCCGATGGCGTGATCCAACGCGCCCCCCACGCGCCCGCCGTCAAGGCAGGGGAGATGGTGCCGGTGTTGCGGTTTGATGCGTTGGGCGGGTAATCAGCCGCGCAACGCTTCCCACAACCGCAGCGGCGTATAGGGCATCAGTGGCAAGTCTCGCCCGCCGAGCGCGTCATAGACCGCACTCGTCACCGCACACAGCGCCCCGGTGGTGCCAGCCTCGCCCACGCCTTTGACGCCGATGGGGTTGAACGGGGAGGGCGAATTCACCTCGTCCAACTCATAGGCCGGGAAGTGATCGGCACGCGGCAGGGCGTAATCCATCAGGCTGGCAGCGAGAAGCTGCCCGGTTTCGGGATCGATCACCGCCTCTTCGGTCAACACTTCACCCACACCCTGCGCGATGCCGCCGTGGATTTGGGCTTCGGTGGCCTGATGATCAATCGTCACCCCGGCATCATCGACTGCGATATAGCGCAGCAGATTGGCAACGCCGGTCTCCGGGTCGAGTTCCAGTTCCACCACATGGCAGCCGGAGGGGAAGGCGTTGGAGGGCGGTTGTTTGCCGAGGGCGGATAAAGGCGTGTCGAGCAAGGTGGCAATCGGGCAGATTTCGCTGCCATCCGGGCGCAGCGCCGCCGCATCGCGCAGGCTGATTTGCTCCGGTGCCAGATTGGCGCGCAGTCCGGCCCGTTTGCGCAGTTCAAGCGCGATCTGATCCGCCGCCAGCGCCACCGCTGAGCCTGCCGCAATCGTCGAGCGGGAGGCGTAGGAGCCTGCGCCGGTCAGTTTGGTGTTCGGGTCGCTGGCCTGGAGAATGGTGTGGCTTTCATCCAGACCCAGACGAGGGGCGGCGATCGTCGAGAAGGTGCGGGCATGCGACTGCCCGGTGCTGGCGGTGACGGTCTCGATGACCAGCTTCGGCACGCCGCCTGCCGCTGAGAGCGTCAGCGCCGCCTCATCCGGGAAGCCACCGCCGCCGGAGACTTCGATGAACAATGTGCAACCGCGCGCCAAAATCTGCCCACGCTGCGTTGCCGCTTCCTTGCGGGCGGCGAAGCCGTCCCAATCGGCAATCTGGCGGGCGCGGGCGATCAGGCCAGGGAAATTGCCGCTGTCATAGCGGGCACCGCTGCCCGGCACAGTGTAGGGGAACGCCTCGGGCGGGATGGCGTTGCGCAGGCGCAGTTCCAACGGATCGGCGCCGATCTTGCGCGCTGCCACATCCACCAGTCGCTCGACCAGCAGAGACATCTCGGGCCGTCCCGCGCCGCGATAGGGGCCAGTGGGCACCGCATGGGTGAACACCAACCGCAATTCGGCGGCGGCTTTCGGGATGGTGTAGCAGCCGACCAGCGATTGCAGCGGGTTGTTGATGGCGGCAAAGGCGGCGACGACGGTGATATAAGCGCCGAGATCGGCCACGTAATCCATCGAAAACGCGGTGAAGCGCCCCTCGGCATCCATCCCGAGCTGACCCGAGACGCGCACGCCGCGCCCATGCGTGTCGGTGAGGAAGCTTTCGCTGCGGGTGCCTGCCCAATGCACCGGGCGACCAAGCTGTTTGGCCGCCATCAGCACGGCGACATATTCTGGATAGGCGATATTGCGCGGGCCGAACCCACCGCCGACATCGCCGCCGAGCACGTGGAAGCGATCCGCTGGCAGGCCGAACACGGCGGCCAGATCGCGGCGGATTTCGATCACGCCCTGATGCGGCACGCGCAATTCATAGCGACCCTGTTCGGCATCCCACAGCCCCAACGCCGCGCGCGGTTCCAGTGTGACCGGAGTCAGACGCGGCATTTCGATGGAGGTTTCCACCACATAAGCCGATGCCGCCAAGGCTGCTGCAATCTCCGCCACATCGCCGACAATGTGGCGCAGGGCGAGATTGCCGGTGTCGTGCACGTGCTCGGAATCGGGGGCTTCGGCGGCGGCCAAGCCGATGGTGGCGGGCAGCATGTCGTAATCGACAAAGATCGTCTCGGTCGCATCCATCGCCTGTGCGGTGGTCTGCGCCACCACCATCGCCACCGCCTCGCCGATATGACGTACGCGCTCGGCGGCGAGCACCGGGCGATGTGGGATGACCAGACCGTGGCCGATGCGGTCGATCACCGGGAAATTCTTCAGCCCCGCCGCCACGCAATCCGCCCCGGTGAGGATGCACAGCACCCCCGGCATGCTCGCCGCCTTGGTGGTGTCGATGGAGACGATGCGGGCATGCGCATGTGGCGAGCGCAGAAACGCCGCAGAAGCGAGGCCCGCGCGCTGCTCATCGGCAGTATACAGGCCGCGTCCCGTCACCCGACGAATGCGATCCTGCTCGGCCTGCGGGATTTTGGCTGCAACGTGACCCATCCGCGTTTCTCCCTCGATTGCCGTCTTGTGTGTTGGCAATTTTTATCAAATGATATTTTAGTGGTGTATCGGCAGAACGCAAGATTGAGCTTGAGCTCAACATGCATTGGGAGGCGGGAATGAGCGAATTGCAATTGGCGGGTGGTCGGGTGCGGGCTGCGGTGTATGGCGCGGGCGAGCCTTTGGTGCTGTTCCACTCCCTGTTGGCGGACCGCTCCTCGTTCAACGGGGTGATCGACGCCTATGCCCAGCATTTCCGCGTCATTGTTCCCGAATTGCCGGGCTTTGGCGGCTCCGACTTTGTGCCGGGTGGATTGCTGCCGGTGGCTGAGCGGATGGCCGAGGCGGTGGCGGAACTCGGCGGCCCTGTGCGGCTGCTCGGCAATGGCTATGGCGGCTTTGTCGCGCTGCAGATGACGCTGAAACATCCCGAACTGGTCTCGCACCTCGTGCTGGCCGATGCCGGGTCCTGCTTCTCCGAACCGGGGCGGGCTACGTTTCGCGGCATGGCGGCAGGGGCGACCGCGAAGGGGCTGGAGGGGATTGCAGACGTTGCCATGCGTCGCCTGTTCGCGCCGGATTTCCATGCCGCCAATCCGGAACTGGTCGCCGAGCGCCGGGCGATTTTCCTGAAGTCGCAGCTGGAGACGGTGGTTACGGCCTGTGGCGCGCTGGCCGAGATGGATCTGCGCGCTGAATTGGCCGCCGCCAGCATGCCGGTGCTGGTCATCGTCGGTGCGCAGGACGAGGCCACCCCGCCGCCGATGAGTGAGGAAGTGGCGGCATTGCTGCCGAATGCCTCGCTCAACATTCTCGAAGGCCTCGCCCACGTGCCGCAGCTTCAGGCTCCCGAGCGGTTTGTGGCGGCGACGTTGCCGTTCCTCCAAGCGTAAGGCGGGTCCACAACCCGCCATATCTTGGCATGTCACGTAGCGGCGGGTCGTGGACCTGCCCTACGGCGCCACCACCTCGGCCTCCAACTCCATCGCCTGATTCTTCAGCAACTCCCGATATGGCCCGGCGCGGTGGCTGAGCAGATCGGGGGAGCCGTCATCGATGACGTGGCCATTTTCCATCACCACGATGCGGTCGAAATTGCGCAAGGTGGAGAGGCGATGGGCCACCGCAATCACCGTGCGGCCTTGCATCAGATTGTCCAACGCATGCTGAATCGCCGCCTCGCTCTCGCTGTCGAGTGCGGAGGTCGCCTCATCGAGCAGCAGGATCGGCGCGTTCTTCAACAATGCGCGGGCAATCGCCAGACGTTGACGCTGACCGCCGGAGAGCTTCGCGCCACGGTCGCCCACCATCGTGTCATAGCCCTCCGGCAGCGCCTCGATGAAATCGGTGCAGCGGGCGATTTTGGCAGCTTCAAGCACTTCCTCGGTCGTCGCTTCCGGGCGGGCGTAGCGGATGTTTTCCAGCACCGAGCGGTGAAACAGCGAAATATCCTGCGGCACAATCGCCATCGCCGCGCGCAAGCTCAACTGCGTCATCTCGGCAATGTCCTGGCCATCGATCAGCACGGCACCGCCTTGGATGTCGTGAAAGCGTTGCAGCAGCGAGACCACGGTGGATTTACCAGCCCCCGACGCCCCCACCAGTCCGACGCGCTGGCCGGGTTCGATGCGCAGGTTGAAATGATCCAGCACCGCCGCCCGCCCCGGATAGGCGAAGGTGACATCACGGAACTCAACGCCGCCCTTCTCCGCCTTCAACTCGCCCGCATTTGGGTGATCCGGCAGATCATGCGGCACCAGCAGCGCGCGCAACGCCTCGGCCATGCGGGCGACGTTTTGGGTGAGATCAACGAGGCTCACCGCCAGATCGCGCGTGCCGTGCAGAATGGTGAAGCCGAGCGAGCAGATCAGCGACACGTCACCGACGGTGGCCTTGCCGTCCTGCCAGAGGATCAAACCCCAGGCGAGCACGCCGGCGGTGACGATGGCGGTCATCAGCGCATGGATCAGGCGTAGGCGTTCCATGTAGAGCAGCGAACGGCGACGGGCGCCCATTTCGGCTTCCATATGGCCGGAAAAGCGCTCTTGCTCGCGGAATGTCGCGCCGAACGCGCGGACCACGGCCATGTTGCCGATCACGTCCACCAACTCGCCATCCACCCGCGCGGCCTGATCGGCATAGGCGGCGTGGCGTGGCGTGCCGTTTTTGGCGAGCATGAACACAATCCCCGCCATCGCCGCCGACACACCAGCCATCGACAGTGCCATCAGGGGCGCGACCGAGACGATGAAACAAATCGCCATCGTGACCGCCAGAATCGGCGGCAACACGTTCCAGGCCAGCACGTTCTCGGTCTGATAGATCGACTGCGCTGTCGCGGTGATCCGTCCGGCCAATGTGCCGGGCAGACGCTCGGCGTAATAGGCGGGGGAATGGCCGGAGAGATGCCCGAACAGATCGCGCCGCACATCGCCCGTCACCCGCACGAAGGTGTAGGCGGCCACCGTGCAGCCGACGCGCCACATCAGATTATCCGCGGTGATCAGCGCACAGAGCAGTCCAAATGCCTGCCACACATGCCCACCACCGCCGACGCCCTTGGAGACCTGATCGATCAGCGTCTTCAAGCCATACTGCGTCGAGACAGCGGCGAAGACGGCGAGGACGACCGAGACCAGAACGGTGACATGGCCAAGCTTGTGCATCATCGCATAGCGCCAGAGCAGGGCGATGGGGCGGTTGCGGTAGCGGGTCAGATCGGCGTGGGGCATACGGAGAGCCTCGGCTGCGGGCATCGTGCGTGTCGCGATGTCGGGGTGACGTGATCTTATAGACGGGCATTAAGGCAAATTTTGGGAATGGCTGTGACAAAGCCACATTTGGGACTCCGACTGCCACACGTTAGGTTAGCAATCCAGGTGCAGGAAACCACGGAATGATCAGCTCTTCGGGACGCAACCATCTGCGCTTCGATTTCACCCGCCCCAATCCCGGTCTGCCGCATTCCGGCTTCAGCGGGGCGGAGCCGGACGGCACTTGGGTGGAAGGCGATTATGCCGAGGTGACAATTCCGTTGGGCAAGCTCGCCGGGCGGTATCTGCTGGTGCAGGTGGAGGTGTTGGCCTTCGTCATCGATGACGTTCTGCCCGCGCAAACCGTCCACGTTATGTTCAATGGCGGCGAGATCGATGATTGGACGCTGACCCAGAACACCTTCCGCATCCGTGCGTTGGTGTTCGACCGCGCGGAATTGCCGCCAGGGGATAGGCTGACGCTCGGCTTTCAAGTGCCAAACTGCAAATCCCCCGCCGAATTGCGCCTCAACAACGACACACGTCGGCTTGGCCTGAAAATCCGTGCCATCGGCATTGAGGGCATGGTGGAGCGGCCCGGTGACGATTGGCCAGTGCGCCAGGCGGGGCGGCGGATGGTCGGCTCGGAGGCGTGCAAGACCTGGGATGAACGTCTGCTCTCCGGCTTCTGGGGCCGCTACATCACCGGCCCGGCGGTGCTCGATATCGGCTTTCGCGGCTATGAGGGCCGGGCGCAGCCGATTGTCGATGGTGCCATCGGCATTGATCTCGACTATCCGGGCTATGACGGCCGCACGCTGCCGTTTCCCGATAACAGCCAGGATGCGGTGTTCTCCAGCCACTGCCTGGAGCACATCCCGGCCTATATCAACGCGCTCCAGGATTGGCATCGGGTGACGCGGATCGGCGGGCATATCATCGTTGCCGTGCCGAGTGCGCATCTCTATGAACGCCGCCGCCGTCCGCCCTCGGTGTTCAACGATGATCACCAGCGCTTCTACACGCCGTCCTCGCTGCTGGCGGAATTCGAGGCTGCCTTGGCCCCGAATTCCTATCGGGTGCGGTTCCTGGAAGAGAATGATCGCGACTACAAATATGATATCGGCCTGAGTGACCACCCGCATGGCTGTTTCGAAATCGTCATCGTGGTGCAGAAAATCCCAACGCCGAACTGGAAGGTGATTGATTAGCGCGCGTTGCCGGCGTGATTTTCGTGTGTTAGGCCGTGCCCGCTTGTCTGCGGCGCAATCCGGCGATTGTGACGGCTGGGGCTTGGACAATGGGAAGCCTTTCAATGCCGTCTGCACCCTCCACTGGCCGCGACCGCGATTTCTACCGTGTGGTGTGGCTGACGCTTGCGCTGTTTCTCTCCTATCTCAGCGTGGCGATGGCGCTGCCGGTGACATCGGTGTTCGTGGCAACACGGCTGGAACTCGGCAACGCCCTGGCGGGGCTTGCGGTGGGGATCGCGTTCGGCAGCACCATCCTCACCCGGGCGATGGCCGGTCGCATGGCGGATCGTCAGGGCGGCAAGCGCTGCATGGTGCGCGGATTGTCGCTCTATGTGGTCGCCGGCGTGATGTGCGGGGCTGCCAGTTTGCCAGGGTTTTCAGCACTGGCGGCCTATGGCGTGCTGATCGCCGGGCGGCTGCTGCTCGGTGTGGGCGAGAGCATGACGATGATCGGGCTGCTCGCCTGGGGCTTCGGCATTCTGGGGCCACAACGCTCGGGCATGGTGCTCTCATTGGTCGGCATGGGTCTGTATGGCGCATTCGCCCTTGGCGGCCCGATTGGCCTCGCTGTGTTCGACCGTCTCGGCTTGGCGGGCATGATGCTCATCTGCGCGCTGCTTCCCCTGGTCGGGTTGGCGATGGTGCTGCCGCTGGCGGCGACCGCGCCGCATGCTGGGGATCGGCCGTCGTTCTGGAGCATTATCGGGCGGATCTGGCAGCCGGGTCTGGTGGTGGGCCTGCAAGGCGTGGGCTTTGCCGCCATTGGGGCTTTCATGCCGCTGTTGTTCCTCAGCCGGGGCTGGTCGCATGCCGGTCTTGGCTTGACCTGCTTTGGCGTGGCTTTCGTGTTGGTGCGCATTCTCTTCGGTCATCTGCCGGATCGGGTGGGCGGCATTAAGGTGGCGCTGGTGTCGATGGCCTTCGAGGCGATCGGCCAATATCTGCTCTGGACCTCCATCAACCCGGCAATGGCACTGCTGGGCGCGTTCATGACCGGCTTGGGCTGTTCGATGATCTTCCCGGCGATGGGCGTGGAAGTGGTCCGCCGCATCCCACCACATCTGCGCGGCACCGCCATTGGCGGCTTCGCGGCGTTCCAAGACTTGGCCTATGGCGTGACCGGCCCGGCAACAGGGTTGTTGGCCGACCGCTTCGGCTATGGCGTTGTCTACCTCGTCGGCGGCGTGGCGGCGAGCCTGGGCATTGCGATGGTGATCGCCATCGCGCGGGCAGATCGGGCTGTGCTGTCTACAAATCTTTAGCGAACCATAATTGCGCATGCGGATTGTCGTTGTAGCGCCCGATTTCGGTGAACCCTGTGCGGCGATACAGCGCATGCGCCTCAACCAACGCGCCGTTGGTGTCCAGTTGCAGGCGCTGATATCCCGCCTGCCGTGCGATTTCCTCCAATCTCTGCAACATCGCCCGCGCCACCCCCTGACCGCGCGCGGCGGGTGAGGTCCACATCCGCTTGATCTCCACCGCATGCGCATCCATCCGCCGCAATCCGGCACAGCCAACGGCGTGGCCATCCAATCGGGCGACGAGGAACCAGCCATTGGGGGTGGCCAGATCATCCATCGGCTCGGCCATCGCGGCCTCGGCGTGAAAGCCCAACGCGAAGCGGGTGGCGAGCTCGTCGAAATACGCCGTCAGACAGCGCCGCGCTTCCTCGCTGTGCGGGCAGACCACTGCAATCTCAATCGAGTCTGTCATCCTCAGCCCCCGGTATCGGCCAGCTTCGCGCGCAGGAAGCCGTTGGTGGTGTAGCGCGTGGTGCTGGCATAGAACGCCTCGGACAGTCCTGCCACCATCGCCGTATAGGCATCGACCAACTCCGGCAGGATCGAAAAACTCTCGTAATTCACCACGGCCCGCACCTTGAATCCCAGTGGCGACAATAGGCGGGCCACCTGGCCGCCGATCTCATCGATTTGCGCCGTGTTGCGCACCGACATGCCCTCGAAATCGACAAAGAAAGTCTTGCTCTCCGCATCATATTCCAACCGCTCGGCAATCGGGCGATCATGCAGCTGCGCGCGCAATCCCATCGGCTCATCAAGGAAGATCCGCGCATCCATCGTCTTGGGCGCATGCAGAATCGGTGTGAACCCCATCTGCGCCAGAATATCGCGCTCGACATCAATGCCCGGTGCCACCTCAACCAACTCCAGCCCCTCGGGCGTCAGGCGGAACACGCAGCGTTCGGTGATATAGAGCACGCTCTGCCCGCGCTTGGCGGCATAGGCACCCGAGAAGGTGCGATGCTCCACGTTGGGGACGAATTTTTGACTGTGGCCGTCCTGTTCAATCACCAGCCGACCGGCCGCGATGGCCATTTTCAGCTTGCCCGCGTTGAACGTGCCGACGAACACCAGCTTCTTTGCTGCCTGGCTGATATTGATGAACCCGCCAGCCCCCGCCAGTTTCGGGCCGAATTTGGACACGTTCACATTGCCATGCGCATCGGCCTGCGCCAGGCCCAGGAAGGCCACGTCCAGCCCGCCGCCATCGTAGAAATCGAACTGGCTCGGCTGATCCAGCACCGCATCGGTGTTGATCGCCGCCCCGAAATTCAGCCCGCCTTGCGGCACGCCGCCAATCACCCCCGGCTCGGCGGTCAGCGTGATCAGATCGGCGATCTTCTCCTCATTGGCCACCGCCGCGATCCCCTCTGGCATGCCGATGCCCAGATTGACGACGGCGTTGGGGGTCAATTCCAGGGCAGCACGGCGGGCGATGATTTTGCGCTCATTCAACGCCATCGGCACCACCACCCCATGCGGCGCACGAATTTCGCCGGAAAAGGCGGGGTTGTATTGGGTGGCGAAGGTTTGCCAATGATGCTCCGGCTGGCTGGCCACCACCACGCAATCCACCAGCACGCCGGGGATTTTCACCTGACGCGGGTTGAGCGAATGTGCCTCTGCCACCCGCTCCACCTGCGCGATGACAATCCCGCCCGAATTGCGCGCGGCCATGGCGATGGCGAGCATCTCCAATGTCAGCGCCTCGCGCTCCATGGTGATGTTGCCAGCCTGATCGGCGGTGGTGCCCCGGATGATGCCGACATCGATGGGAAACGCCTTGTAGAGCAGCGCCTCTTGGCCACCGATATCGATCAATTGCACCAAATCCTCCGTGGTGCAGGCGTTGATCTTGCCGCCGCCGAGGCGCGGATCGACGAAAGTGCCCAATCCCACCCGCGTCAAATGGCCGGGCCGGTGGGCGGCGATGTCGCGAAACAGATGGGTGATCACGCCCTGCGGCAGATTATAGGCCTCAATCTCATTGGCGATGGCCAGTTCCTGCAAGCGCGGCACCAACCCCCAATGGCCTCCGATCACCCGACGCACCAGCCCTTTATGGCCGAGATGATTCAGCCCCTTATGCTTGCCGTCGCCTTGTCCCGCCGCATAGACCAGCGTCAGATTGCGCGGCTTGGCTTCTTCCAGAAATAACTCTTCCAGCGCGATGGCGATGCCTTCGGGAAAGCCGATGCCGACGAATCCGCCAGTGGCCACCGTGTCGCCATCGCGGATCAGGCGCACCGCATCCTTTGCCGACACCAACCGCCCACCATGCGCCGAACGGGCAGGACTTGCGAAAGGATGGCCGTGCGAATGCGGCATGTCGGGCGATTCCTAGCGGTATTTGTAACACTGACTATGAACCGGGGCGCGCGCCCAAGGCCAGCGTTACGGTAGGGTGAGATGCCGCAAGGCATCCCATTTTGAAAACAACCCGGAACAATCAGGGCGCATCTCTACCTTGTCACTGATCAATGAATGCAAAACCGCCGTTGCCGTATCGCCGTCAGCACCCCACGCGGCAGCGGAATCTTGAACGGCTCGGGTTTGGGACGGGATTTGCGCGGCTTGGGCGTGCGCGGAGGTGTAACCGTCCAAGGCAATTCAACCGCCAAGGCGCGACACAATGGCCGCAAAATCCGCGCCGCCTGCGGTGACGCCGCCAGCAACGCGACCATCTCAGGCGTGGCGAGCATGGTCTGCAACTGCGTGCCGAACCCCGCCGCCTGATGCCCGCCCGCCCGTACCAGCCAGCCGAATCGACGCGGCAGGGCGGGGCTACCAGCCGCCTCGCGCGCCGGCCGCCTCTGTGCTGCGGCCCGAGGCTTCAAACGCCACAAACGCCCGGTCTGAAACCGCAGCAGCAGCCGCTCAATCCGCCCGAAGGTTCTGCTGATCCGCCGATGCACCATCAGCGACATTGTCGGCGTCATCCGCCACAAGCCCAACGCTGCCAGCAGCCCACGCAGGATCATCCGCAGTTTTGCGGAGATCGCGTCAGATGCTGATTGGGAGGGGTGGAGGTCCATCCACCATTGTAAGCCACAACCAGGGGGTGGCTTACAAGAGAAATATTTCCTATTTAAAAAACATAGCGGCGTATGATGGGTAGCGCTTCGCTCACCCATCATACGCTTGCTGTGTTGCGGCACTCGCGGTGGATTGCTGCGCCCTTCCGCCATACGTGATTTTAAGCTGCCGCCCGAATCCGCGCCAATGCCTCGGTCTTGCCGAGCGCCACCAAGGTCTGATCAATCGGCGGGCTGACCGTGGTGCCGGTGAGTGCCGCGCGGATCGGTTGCGCCACTTGGCCCAGCTTGCGGCCAGTGGCCTCAGCGGTTGCGTGCAACACAGCGCCGATGCCTTCGACGGTGAATTCCGCACTCTCCAACGAAGCCGCGATGTCACGCAGCATGGCTTTCGCCTCATCGGTGAGCTGCGTGGTCGCCTTGGCGTCAAACGACAGCGGCAGATCGAGGGTGAGGAAGCGCGCCGATTCCGCCAGTTCCACCATCGTCCGCGCGCGCTCTTTCAGACCACCCATCAGGGCGGCAATACGGGCGCGTTTGGTGTCGTCGGCCACCCCGAGGCGGGCGCAGACATCGTTGGTCAGGCGGTCATTATCGGCCAGACGCATATAATGCGCGTTCAGATGCGTCAGCTTGGCGTAATCCATCCGGCTGGCCGCACGGCCCACCGCATCGATGTCGAACAGCTTGATCGCCTCATCACGGTCGATGATCTCGGCATCGCCATGACCCCAGCCCAGCCGCAGCAGATAATTGCACAAAGCTTCCGGCAGAAAGCCCTGCTCGCGGAATTCCAGCACGCTCACCGCACCATGGCGCTTGGAGAGCTTGGCGCCATCGGCCCCGTGGATCAGCGGGATATGCGCGAAATGCGGCAGATCCCAGCCCATTGCGCGATAGACCATCACCTGACGGAAGGTGTTGGTCAGATGATCGTCACCGCGCATGACATGGGTGATGTTCATGTCGTGGTCATCAACCACCACCGCATGCAGATAGGTCGGCGTGCCGTCCGAGCGCAGGATGATCATGTCATCAAGCTCGATATTGGCGACATGCACCTCGCCCTGCACCAGATCAGGCACCACCATCTTGCCCTCACGCGGGGCGCGGATGCGGATGACGGGTTTGATGTCGGCAGGGGCTTCGGACGGATCGCGGTCGCGCCACGGGCTTTCCAGGCGGAACGGGCGCTTCTCGGCAGTGGCCGCCTCGCGCATTGCCGTCAGCTCAGCAGGCGACAGATAGCAGCGATAGGCCTCGCCACGCTCCAGCATCTGCATCGCCACTTCGGTGTGGCGATCCTGGCGGGAGGATTGGAAGACCGGCGTTTCGTCCGGCGTGATGCCGAGCCAGTCCAGACCTTGCAGGATCATCTGCGTGGCCGCTTCGGTGGAGCGCTCGCGGTCTGTGTCTTCCACCCGCAGCAGGAATTCGCCGCCGTGGTGGCGGGCATAGAGGAAATTGAACAAGGCGGTGCGGGCACCGCCAATGTGCAGCATACCGGTGGGCGAGGGAGCGAAGCGGGTGCGGACAGTCATTGTCGTGCGTCTCTGATAAACAATCTGGCGCTACGTAGCATGACGGATGCGACCCTGGGCAGGCATCGCGCTAGCGTGCACGTATGCAATGGCACGCCATCACATCGCTGGCCCTGCGCGTCCAAAGCCGCTTCGACATTTGGGTGCGCGTGGAGCGCGGGCGTTTTGCGCTGTTTCTGCCGCTGGCGATGGCGGCGGGGGCGGCGGTATTTCTGACGCGCACGCACGATCCCAACCCGATGCTTGCCCCGGCAATGCTGGTGCAGGGCGGGTGGTTGGCGCTTGGAGGGCGGGCATGGCGGGTGCCGCGTTGGATCGGCGGCTTGCTGGCCGCCGGGGCGCTGGGCTTTTGTGCCGCACAATTCGTCGCATCGCGATTGCCGCCGATGCCGGAATTGCCACGCAAGGCCAGCATCGTCACCGGCAGCGTCGGCAGCGTTGAGATATTGCCGAAGGGGCGGATGCTGTTCCTCGATGCCGCCCGCATCGGCACCGACGCCCCGTTTGCCCGCCGCCTGCGCTTCCGGCTGCCCGATAGCGACGCCACGCCGCTGCAAGCTGGCGATACGGTGCAGCTGCGCGCTGTGCTCAGCCCACCCAATCCGCCCGCCTATCCGGGGGCGTGGGATTTGCAGCGCGACGCCTTTTTCGACGGGCTGGCGGGCTATGGCCGGGTGCTCAGCCCGGTGCGTGTGCTGGCGCATCACCCGCCCAGCGGCGTTGCCGCCTTCATCGCCCGATTGCGCGACCGCGTGGCGGACCGGGTGCAGGCGGCTTTGCCGGGGGCTGTGGGGGCAATCGCATCGACATTGCTGACCGGCGAGGCAGCCTCGATTCCCGAGGCGGATCGGGCGGCATTTCGGGATTCCGGTCTGTCGCATATTCTGGCGATTGCCGGTTTGCACATCGGCATCGTGATGGGGTTGATCTTCGGCGCGGTGCGCGGCGGCTTGGCGCTGTCGGAGCGGGCGGCGTTGTTCTGGCCGTTGAAATCGGTGGCAGCGGTGGCGGCACTGGCGGCGGGATTGGGGTATTTGCTGCTCACCGGCGCGCATGTGCCGATTCGGCGCAGTTTCGCGATGGCGTGTCTGGTCACACTCGGGCTGTTGGTGGGCAGACGATCAATCTCTCTGCGCGGGCTGGCGCTGGCGATGGCGGCGATTGTGCTGGCCTCGCCCAATGCGGTGCTCGGCGTGTCGTTCCAGATGAGTTTCTCTGCCGTGCTGGCGCTGATCTCCGGCTATGCGTTTCTGATGCCGAAACTGCTCGCCTGGCGCGGACGCGGCGGTTGGGGGCGACATGCGGGCATGCATCTGGCAACGCTGGCGCTGACCTCGCTGCTGGCGGGCACCGCGTCCGCTCCTTACGCCGCCTATCATTTTGGCGAAATGCAGGTCTATTTCGTGCTCGCCAATATGATCGCCGTGCCGGTGACAGCGCTGTTGGCGATGCCGGCGGGGTTGATCGCACTCGCGCTGATGCCGCTGCATCTGGAAGCACTCGCTTTGGTGCCGATGGGCTGGGGCGTGCAGATGATCCTATTCGTCGCGCACCACGTCTCCGCCTGGCCGGTGGCGCGCTCAGACGTGCCGCCGCTGCCGCCTTGGGGGATTATTCTGTTTTCATTGGGTCTTGCCTGGCTCGGCCTGTGGCGCAGCCGCGCGCGTCTGCTGGGGCTGCCCGCGATGCTGATCGCCGTGCTGTCACCGCTATGGCTGACACCGCCCGACATGCTGATCTCCGCTGATGCAAGGCTGCTCGGGGTGCGACAGGCGGGGCGGGTGGAGTTGCTGCGGCTCTCCGGTGCGCAGAAATTCACCGAAGATGCGTGGCAGCGCGTCTGGCTGAGGGAGGCCGGAACGCTGGATTGCGCCACACCTTTCTGCATGCTCACCCCCCACCCGCACGGCCAGAAGGTGGCGATTTTGCAAGGGGATGACACGGGCGGCTGCGATGCGGCGCTGCGGATATCACCCGCACCGATCCGGCATCACTGCGCGCCAGATGTGCCGGAGATCGACCGCTTCTCGCTCTGGCGCGAAGGCGCGCACGCCGTCTGGGTGGAACCGGACGGCGTGCGGATTGTGTCAGATTGGTCGGTGCGCGGGAATCGGCCTTGGGTGTTGTTACACGGGCCGGATTAGCGCCCGCCCGCCACCGGGATATTGGCCGTCGTCACGTAGCTTGCCGAATCCGACAGCAGCCAGCAAATCGCCTCCGCCACCTCGTCGGCGGTGCCCACGCGGCCCATCGGCACCGACGGCCCGAGCTTGGCCAGACGGTCGCCAATACCGGCTTTGGCGTGGATTTCGGTGTCAATCAGGCCAGGACGCACCGCGTTGACCCGAATGCCGCGCCCGGCGAGTTCTTTGCTGGCACCGATGGTGAAGCTGTCAATCGCACCTTTCGAGGCCGCGTAATGCACCCAATCGAACGGCCCGCCGAGCGAGGCTGCCACCGAGGACAGATTGACGATACTACCGCCGCGCCCGCCGCGATCCGTCGCCATCCGCTTGACCGCCTCACGCACCGTCAGAAACACCCCGCGCACATTGATCGCCAGCACCGAATCGAGAATCTCGACGGTGATGTTTTCCAGCGCGCAGGTGGGGCCGGTGATGCCCGCATTCGTCACCACGCCGTCGAGTCGGCCGAATTCGGCGTCGATCCATTCGAACAACGCCAGGGTCTGCGCTTCATCGGCGGCATCGGCCTTGAAGCCCTTCGCCTCACCACCGGATGCGGTGATTTCGGCCTCCAGCGCCTCGGCCATCGCGGCGGAGCTGCGATAGGAAAACGCCACCCGCCAGCCCTGCCGTGCCGCCAAACGCACGGTTGCCGCGCCAATGCCAGCACTGCCGCCGGTGACAAGAAGTACCTTGCTCATGAATCGCATCTCCCCAATTCTGCCGCTTGCGGCTTATACTCAGACTGGCCCAGATTGACCCGGAGCGACATCTGCCAAGCTGTCACATCTGCCTCACACAAATCGTAAATGCCGTGAGATCGAGCCGGGTGAGTGAATTCCGTTGCAGGGGGGTTGTCTAATGGCGCAAAAAGACAATCTAAATTATGAAACATGCGCTCACGTTGGAATGGCACCCTATGGATCAAGACACCACCGCGTCTCAGGATGCTGATTTTGCCGTAGATTTGTTGCGGCACGTCGTCGTCAGCTTGGTGCGGCGTGAGGGCATCGCCCTTTCGACACAGCAATTTGGCGTCTTTTTGGCCTGCTATCTCTGCCCGGAGGCTGCGACAATGCGCGGTCTGGTGCAGGAGATGGAGATGCCGCGCCTGATCGTCATGCGCGCGCTGGAAAAGCTCGCCGAGCTTGATCTGATCCGCCGCGAGCCGGACCAGCGCGATAGCCGTAACCAGATCCTGCATCACACCCAAACCGGCCAGTCGATGCTGTCCGATCTGCATGAAGTCTCTGTCGGTGCGTTGGAGACGTCAGTCGCTTAAGCGACTGACGCCCCCCTCATTGCCAGGCTACCGCTTTTTGGCGGCGATCAGCTTTTCGTACACAGTCACATAATCCTGCGCCATGCGACGCGAGGTGAAGCGCTCATCGAAATAGGCGCGCACCTTGGTGCGGTCGATCTGATCGAGCTTGCCGCAGGCGACAATCGCCTCTTCCACGTTCTCGACGATGAAGCCAGACACGCCGTCTTTCATCACTTCCGGCACCGAGCCGCGACGGAAGGCGATCACCGGGCAACCACACGCCATCGCCTCGATCATCACCAAACCGAATGGCTCCGGCCAATCGATGGCGAACAGCACCGCCTTGGCATTGCTGAGGAATTCCGGCTTCTGTGCGTCGTTGATCTCGCCGATGAACTCAACGCCACCGGTGGTGAGCAGATGCGCCACTTCGCGGTCGAAATAGTCCTGGTCGGCCTTGTCGATTTTGGCGGCAACCTTGAGCTTCACGCCGCAAGCCTGGGCGATGCGAATGGCGCGCTCGATGCCCTTTTCCGGCGAGATGCGACCCAAGAAGGCGAAATACGGCTCGCCGCCCTTGTTCGGCTGCGGGGTGAGGAGGTTCTGCGGCATGCCGTGATAGACGGTGGACGCCCATCCCAGATCCGGCACCGGGCTGCGCTGATTGTCGGAAATCGACACCAGCGGCACGGTGGGGAACATGCGATAGACAGCGGCGAATTCCGGCAGATCCAGACGGCCATGCAGCGTGGTGACGAACGGCACGTCCTGACGCGAGAACAGCGAGTTCGGCCAGTAATCGACATGGAAATGCAGCACGTCGAACTGATCCGAACGCTGGCGGACATATTCCATCAGGATGGCGTAGGTGGACACCCAATCCTTGATATCCGGATCAAGCCGGATCGCCTGCGGCCACACCGGCTCCA
>Ga0316222_1002504_pt1 | contig 19468 bp, 11 predicted proteins | sample TBH18011metaG_FD_206008 | JGI IMG/M metagenome (GOLD analysis project Ga0316222, IMG submission 206008) | Freshwater microbial communities from Trout Bog Lake, Wisconsin, USA - TBH18011 | ecosystem: Environmental > Aquatic > Freshwater > Lake > Hypolimnion/Profundal zone | place: USA: Wisconsin...
CGACTCCATGCCTGCTCCCCACCCCGCCTCACGGCGACGCAGTTGGCACGGTCTTCGGTGCTGAACCGTCTAACTGCACCGGTGGGACTCTCACCCACGTTGACGCCCGCTTCACGGGCGCACCAGAATGACAAATAATATAGGCCGCTCCGGTTTCCGCGTTTGGCTTCCGATTTGTGGGTAATGGGAAGGGACCTTCGCCGCAGTCCACGAGCGTTTTTTACCGTTCGGCGCTGGACAAATTTCTACTATTATTTGGCCCGCCGATTCTTGCGAGAACGTCGGAGACCGGGCTCTGGGGAGCGCACGCGCCCTCGCGTGCGGGTGTCTGACCGGGAGGACCCCGGCGGGATCTCGTAATAAAGCCCAGGGATTCTCGCCCCCCCCAATCGACGCAAAAAAGCGGCCCCCGCAATCGCTTGCAGGGGCCGCTATGGAACCCTTTTTAACCTGGTTAGACCACCACAACTACATGTTGGTCACCGCAGTCTCCGTGCCGGTCAGATCACCGGTCGTAGGATTGTAGAAGTGACCGGTGGCGTTGGCCAGATCGGTCACAGCCTGCTGGATCTGACTGCCGACAATGCCACTGGTGGGCGGCACATAGCTGACCTGCCCGAAGGCCCAGTTCATATCGGCTTGCACCGAACTCGCCACGGCACCCGTCGCTCTGACAACGGAGCCGAAGATGTCATAGGCGGCGGCAGCCTTCGCCTTGATCGCACCCGCGATGATCTTCGCAATTTCCTGCGGATCGGTGATATTTGCACCGGTGGCAATTGCAGCAGCAAGCAAGCCGAGCCGCTCCGTAACTGTCGGACCGGTGAGGCTGGTGGCGATCGCTGTAACCATCTTGTTAGCCAGCAAGCTGAGATTATCCTGGCTGGCCGTCTTCCCCTGGATCTGGGCGGCAGCGGCCATGGCGACATTCCACGCATAAACCGGCTTGACCTTCGCAACCGCAACGGCAACACCGATGATATTGGCATCGATGGCGCTTCCGCCCGCGGTAACACAGCTCGAAGCAAACGCTCCAGTGATGTCGGAGAGGCTCGAACCATTCCCGCCGTTGGCCAGCGAATACGTCGCCAGACCGGCGGCGGCATTTGCCTTGGCCAAGATTGCAACCGTCCCGGAAAGGGAGGTGGCAAAAGCGCTGATGGTGGTGGTGACTGGGGAACCAGCCGCCATAGCGAACGCCGCCGCACCTTGAGCGATGTCGGAAGCCTTGGCCGTAACACTGTTGATGACTCCACCAACCAGATTGCTCAGAGCACTCACGCTGCTGAGACTGAACACCGAACTCTCCGTGGTCAGGAAGGCCTGCACGAAAGGAGCGCCCTTACCTGCGGTAATGGCCGTCTCCCCTTTGACAGCGTAGCTTGTCAGAGCGTTGGTGATGCCGTAAGCATTCTGACCCGCGGTGGTTGTGGCGGCGACGTAGGTCGTGGCCGACTGCAACAGTCCCGAGAGACTGACGGTCTGCTGCACTCCCGACGTGGTGCCGGTCACCTGAGGAACAGTAACGCTGCCCCCAGTCGTGGCCAGGATCATGGCGTCCAGGGTGGCTTGGTCAGTAATTCCAACCGCCGCGTTGCCAACCAGTGAACCCAAATCGGCCACCCGGGTTAGTTCCTGGGTGTTCAACGAATTGAGCGCTGTGTTGTACTTGCTGCGGGATGAATCCGTCAACGGAAGCGAATCCGCGGGCCGAGTCGGCAGGGCCTTTGTGGCAGCGCAGAAGTCGCTGAGGTCAGGCATTACCGCAGCAATGATATTCGCAATCACTTGCGTGCCACTGCTGACGACTGCGCTGGCAACCGGGTTAACGATGGCGCCGATGGTCGAGGGAACGGTTCCCGCAGTTCCGGCAACGATGGCGGCAGCCGATCCCGTAAGACCAGCCGCAAATTGCGGAACGCTCTTGCCTACAACAATTGCCGACACAATCGCACCGCCGTTGGCAGCGCTCTTCTTCAGGACTGCCGGAAGCAGCGAACCGAGGTCGCTCGTGGTCATCGCAAAACCCGCTGCGATCGCAGGGATTTGGGCGTTGCCGGCCAAGGTGGCCGTGGCGGCCCCGCCCGTCGCGGGCGTAGTCACCAACGAAAGGAGGCTGACCCCTTGCCCTTGGGCGAGTATACCGATTTCCTTGGCAACTTCGACGGCCGACTTGGAGCTGGCCGCGATCGCTTTGGCGGCAAACCGAACGGTATCACCGAGGACACCGGCCGCACTTGGCATCAACTGAGTGACAGCAGCGTCGACCACAGTGTTGTTGAGCGGAGCCACCAGAATCATTGCGCCGGCAACATCGTAGGCGCACTGAACGGCATCGAGTCCGGCACCGTTGCCGCCGGCAACACTCGCCAGGTTATAGGTTGCAGTCTGAGCAACTGCGTTGAGAACCGCGGTACTAGCCGTGCCATTCGGAGCAATAGCTCCCTTGGTCAGAGCAGTCGCAAGACTCTTACGATCCGCATCCAAGGTCGTTCCGGCAGCAGCGCTTGGATTGGTATCGACCTGCGTGATAATCCCTTGCACGAGCGCGGTCGCCTGAGCGGCCCCCACGCTGGTCTGCAGCGTAGCCGCAACGATGTTCGCTCTGTTCGCAAGCGAAGTCGCACCGGTGTATTGACCCGCGATGGCCAGCACATTGGCTGTTGCGTTGGAAGGGTCCGCCAGTGCAAGACCGGCGGCGACCTGGGACTTGGCGGCATTGCTCAGGGACGAAGTAGAGCCAGCCACGTTGCTGGCAACCACGCTCGACCCGCCGAGCGGGCTCCATGCGGCGTTATTGACGACCGTGTTGACGATGTTCTGCACAGCCCAACTGAAGTTGGCGCCGGTGGCGGGAACTTTGGTGATCAGATTGATCGCCAGATTCGACAAGTCAGTCGAGTCGTTGCCGACAGCGAGCGGAGCCACACTCGAAACCACTGCGGCGAGCGCTGAACCCGCAGCCGAACTCATGTCCGGAAGCGATTTCACCGTGCCTAGGAGGATATTCGCAGCCAGCGTAACGCGGTCTGCGGGCTTGACGATGTTGGCAATCCAAGGATTGGTCTGGCTGACAAAGTCGCTGACCGCATTCTGGAGGCCAGTGGCGCTGTTGGCTCCGGCCAATGCCGTGGCGACGCCGACGATCAAGTCTGACATATTGCTGCCAGTGGCGTTCTGCGACGCCTTGGTGCCGGAAGTCTCAGCCGTCAACGCCTGGTTGACATAGGTGCCGGCGTTGGCCGGGTTGACCACCGACGCACCGGCGGCAAGAGACGCCAGAATCGGGCTGCGGGTTGCAACAACGTAAGTGCTCGTCAGCGGAGAAACATCCGCGACCATGCTGGCGAACGAAGTGCTGCCACCAGCGGCGAGGATTCCCTGGACCAAAGCAGCGCCTTTCGGAATATCGGTGACAGAACCGACGCTCAACTTCAGAAGCGCCGAAGCGTCCGCATGAACGGTGGTGTAGGTCTGGCCGGATTGGGCGAGGACCTGCGAAACCGCCGTGGAAACCGCCGTTACCGGGAGATCCTTGAGCAGTTGTTGCACCATCACATTACGGTCGGAACCCGAGGCGGCGGTGAAGTTGAGGGCCGTCAGGTATCCGCTGGAAACGGTCGTTCCGGCAGCCGCCTGCTGCGAAGGAGCGAGTTTGGTCACGATTCCGCCCGCGACAGTCGCGAGGTTTGTCGCGGGAAGAGTGGTCGCAGTAGCTCCGCTAAACGGAGGAGTGTAGGTCACTTGGGCCAAAGCGTTGAAAACGGCTGCCGCCAGATTTGCGGCACTGCTCCCAACAGGGATCGTTGTGGTGGCCGCATTCTGGCCCATCGTGGTCAGAGCCGTAGCCACTTTGGAGGCCGCCCCGGATGCTTTCAGAGCGTTGGTCGTGCCGGTCCCCGCGTTGGCAGCCAGTTGCGCGACAGAATTTGCCGCAGCACTGACAATCGAGACGATGGCGTCCTGCGTAACCGGGTCGCTCCCTCCGCCAGAGCCCGCCCAAACGGACTGTTGCAGGCCCTGAATGGCGGTTGTGACCAGCGTCGGGGCGAATGCCGCGGCGTCATTGGCCGTGCTCGCACCGATTCGGCTGCTGAGAATGTAGGTAACGATCAAGCCCGGGTTGCTGGTGAGGCCTGGTCCTGTGCCTGAAATCACTGTTCCCGTATTTTCCGTCTGACCCAAGATCGCCTTCAAGGCGTTCTTGACGTCGGTTTGCGAGGCCGTGGCAACGCTGGCGTCGCCGAGCGCGCCGAGTTCGTTGCCGAGATAGACTGACGGAATCGTGTCAGGCGCTGCCTGGCTCGATGCCGGGTGGAAAAGGAAGCAGGCTGCGGCTGCCATTACGGCGCCGGCGCACTTCCAGCTGTTGATGTCTTTTGGACGTTGGTTTTTCATCGGAGGGTTCCTCTTGATTTTCGTTGGTTGATGTTAGTGTAGGTTAGTTGATCGGGTTAATCTGTTACCAGGTGTTCTGAGAATATTTTCACAGACGCTGAGCAGATTCGCTCAATTCGATAGGGGAAGTCAAATATTTTCTTTCGAAGATTTTAAAGGTTTGCTGAAATTTTGAAAAAATCATGCAGAAAGTAAAACACCAGCATGCAGTCTGTTAAACAAACGTCATCGACTTGGCTGGATTTTTCCGGCGTCACAGGGCATAAGATTACCCGATTTTCGACAATTGCCTACTCGATTCTGTTGATTTTCTGGATTTTGGCGGCGCGTTTTGGGGGGGAGCGCTGGTGGCCTTGCAGCATTTTGCTCTATTTGGCGCCACAGGTCTGGCTGCTGCCGCTGGGTCTCCTGATCCCCGCCGCCCTCGTATTCGACCGGCGAATGCTGGCGGTCTTGTTTTTTTGCGTGTTGCTGACGGTGTTTTGCTATGCCGGTTGCCGACTGGGCCTCGGAAGGCGCCAGGCGTCCGCCGGAAGCCCGTTCCTCACGGTGGTAACAAATAACATCGGGGAGAACCACCGGCAGAGCCTTGACCCGTTTCTGCGTGAGCAAAATCCGGATTTGATCGTGATTCAGGACGCACGGAGGATCGCCGGGTTGTATCGGCGGGTGTATCCGGAGCGTTCGGTGGCCTACGTCGGGGAGTTCGTACTGATCAGTCGTTATCCGATAATCAGTGCGCAACCGTGTGCGGGCCCGCGTTGGCGCCTGTTGCCGGCTGCGATTTTCCGGGTTGCGTGGCCGGGCCATCCCTTCACGTTGTATGCGGTGCACATCCCCACACCGCGCTCCGATTTCAACCGGCTTCGAGGGCGGGGGTTTCTTGTGGATCTGGCGCGGGGCGGCCTGTGGCGGAACATCGCAGCCTACCGGGAGGCGATGCTCAAACGGGTGGAAGTTGCGCACGCGCTGTCAGAACAAATGGAACGGGAACCCGGCCCGGTGCTGGCGGCGGGCGACTTCAACATGCCCTCCTGGGGCTTTGTGAATTCGATTTTCACGGCCCGCCTCACCGACGCCTTCGATGCGTGCGGTCGCGGTTTCGGGTTTAGTTTCCCCGGGGACGAGGGCTTTCCGCTCAGACTCATCGGTCCGTGGCTGCGGCTGGACCGGCTTTTTTGCAATCGCGGGTTCGTTCCGATGAGTTGTAAAGTCGAGGAAAACCGGCGTTCCCAGCACCGGGCAGTGGCGGCAAGATTCGAATGGGTTGGTAATCGGCATTGACGAGAGGCCCTGTTCGCGGTTCTAAGAACAGGCGACCAATACCCTCACCCATGAATTCCAAGATATCCGAAACGCCGGCAGCCACGTCGGTTCCCGAGAAACGCCGATTGGCATCGCTGCTGCCGTGCTTGCTGGCGTTTACAATGCTGGCCCTGCTGCTTCAGTGGCGCGAGGGCGCATTTCAAAGCGAATTCGGCGGTCATCCCGACGAGGCCGCCCACTATGTCACCGGCTTGCTGGTGCGGGACACTCTGGTTTTTGCGAAGGATCTGGTCGCCTCCGGGATGCACGGGTCGCCGATAGCGGCGGGAAAGGAGTTCGTGCTGAGCTACTACAACCACTACCCGAAGATCGGCCTCGGCGTGTGGCCGCCTTTCTTCTATATGGTGCAGAGTGCGTGGACGTTGCCGTTCGGCCCGTCGCGCGCATCGGTCCTCATTCTGCTGGCCGTCCTCGCCGGGCTCACTGCCACTCTACTGTTTTCCGCCATCCGCGAGGAGCATGGACCGGCCCCGGCGTTTTTCGGCGCCCTGGCCTGGCTGGGGCTTCCCCTCGTTCAGCAATACTACGGCATGGCGATGGCCGAAACCCTCAGCACCCTGCTGATGTTCGGCGCCGCGCTCCGCCTCGGCAGTTACCTGGACGCGCGCCGCCCGCGGGATATTTACGCTTTCGGACTGCTTGCCGCCGGCGCGATTCTGACCAAGGGAACAGGGATGGCGCTTGCCCTGGTTCCGCTCTTCGCCATCGCCGCCACCCTGCGTTTTGACATTTTGAAAGAAAAGGCTCTCTGGATCGGAGCAGGCATCGTCGTCCTCCTTGCCGGACCGTGGACAGCGGCCACTTACAAGCAGGGCGCGGGCGCGGGCGGCTGGGAGGAAGCGCACCCGTCGCTGCATTTCACCATGAACGCCCTGCCATACTACGGCTGGAAGATCTGCGTGATCCTCGGACTGCTGCTGGGGACGCTGGCCGTGGTCGGGATGGCGATCCGCATCGCAGGCTTGTTCAATTCCAAACAAAACCATCAGGGGAAATGGGCGGTCTTGCTGGGATACATCCTTAGCGTGGTCCTATTTCAATCGATCATACCCGCCGGACGCGAAGCCCGGCACCTTATCCCGGTGGTGCCGGCGCTCGTGATGTTTGCGGTGGAAGGCGCGGTCTGGCTGGCCGGGCGAATGCCGCTTCGTTGCTTTGGCGTCTTCCCTGCGCGAGCGCGAGCGGTCGTCTGCGCGGCAATCCTCGCGCTGCTGGTTGCGGCGCCGTTCCTTGGCACGTTTCAGCCGCCATTTTACGGTTCCATCGGGGACGTTGTGCGCTTGAGCCCGTTCGGGATCGTTCAAAAACCGCGCGGCGGTTTCGCTCCCGTCGTGGAAACGCTGATGGCGCTCTCTGACAAGCAGAAGCATGGCGGCGTATTCCTGGTTTCCTCGGATTCCTCCGGCGAAGGGATGTTCATCTCCGAGGTGGCAATGAGGGAGAAATCCCGACCGGCGCATTTCGCCAAGCGGGCCAGCAAAGAACTGGCGTCCTCCACCTGGAGCGGAGGCGGGTACAAGCCGAAGTTCGACTCCGACAGCGCTCTGCTGGCGTGGTTGAGCGCCAACGCGGTCGATTTCATCGTGCTGGACACCGCGATTCCCGAACGCGGACGCCAACCGCACCACGCGATGCTCCAGCGAGTGGTCCAAACCCATCGCGAGCAATTCGAGGAGGTCGCCTCCGCACCGCTGTCCCGCGGCGGCGATGCGCCCTGCGGCAAAGCCCTCGCCTACCGCATCCACCATTCGTAACCCCCGCTCCTCATCCGTGGATTCCCTGGATTATCTCATCGTCGGTTCCGGTTTGACCGGAGTCACCATGGCGCGCCTGCTTGCCGACAGCGGAGCACGGGTGCTAGTGGTGGACCGGCGGGATCATCTCGGGGGAAACGTCCATGACTACGAGCACGAAAGCGGAATTCGCGTTCACGCCTACGGTCCCCACTATTTCCGCACCCGCAGCGAGGAGATCTGGGCGTTCGTCAACCGATTCGAAGAGTTCCACCCGTACGAAGCCTGCGTCATGACGCATATCGCAGGCACCTACGAGCACTGGCCGATCGCGGCGAGTTATATCCGGCGAACCGTGGGCGAGCACTGGACTCCGGCGTTCACTGGAAAGCCGGCCAATTTCGAGGAGGCCGCTCTCTCGATGATGCCATGGCACGTCTATGAACTCTTCGTCAAGGAGTACACCGAAAAGCAGTGGGGCGTACCGGCATTCCGCCTGAGCGCGGACCTTTGCCGCCGGTTCGACGTGCGGCTGGACGACGACCCCCGGCTCACGCCCCACGCCAAATACCAGGGGCTCCCGGCGCATGGATACGCGGTCATGATCCGCACGATGCTCCAGGGCATTCCGACCATGCTCAACGTCGATTACCTGCGCAACCGGGAGCAGTTCCGTCCGCGCAAAAAGGTGATCTTCACCGGTGCCATCGACGAGTTCTTCGATTTTCAGCTCGGCCGGCTCAAATACCGCGGGCAGCAGCGAGTCCTCGAATACCTGCCCGGCGTGGACCGGTATCAAGTCGCCGCACAGGTCAATGAACCCGCCCATGCCGCCGGGTTCCACATTCGGACGCTGGAATGGAAGCCGATGATGCAAGCCGAAGCGGCCCGGGGCATCCGCGGCACGCTGATCACAAGCGAAATCCCTTTTACCCCGGACGACCCAAATCAGTACGAATACCCGTTTCCCGACGAAACAAACCGGGAACTCTACCGCAGCTACTGCGACCTGGCGGCCGGGGACCCCAACGTGTTGATCTGCGGACGCATGGGCGAATACCGCTACTACGACATGGACCACGCAATCGCCCGCGCCATGACGCTGACGAGACGGTTGCTGGCCGGGGAACCGCCGGAAACGTTGCGCCGGATGCACGGATAGGGAGGTCTCCAGACTCAGATGTCCTGACCTCTACCTGGAATGGACGTGAGACCATTCGGAGCGGCGAAGCCGTGGCGCGTTGTGGTCGCGCCAGCGTCTTTGTGGTCGCGCCAGCGTCTTATAGGACTGCGGCGAGGCCTGTTTGCCTCCACAGCGACGAGCCGATGGGGCGCAGGAGTGAGAACGGAGCCCCGAACGTTGTCATCCTGAGCCTGCGAAGGATCTCACGAGGCGATCGCGACGTTCGTTTCAGTCGGCACGTAATCGGAACTGACGGCTCGCCGGGCGGCACTGTCAGCTTCGAGAACGGTGAATAGTGACATAACGCCAGCTGGCCTGCCGTGAGATCCTTCGCAAGCTCAGGATGACAAATAATTTGGGCCGCTCCGGTTTCCGTGCTCGGCTTCCGTTTTGTGGGTAATGGGAAGGGCACTTCACCGCAGTCCACGAGCCTCCTCTGCCGTTTTGGGGTCATCCATTTCGGACCGCGCCGGCGTTGGGCTCAGTTTCATTTTTCAATTCGGCCGTTCTTTCCAGAAGAGGTCAGGAGGTCTGAGACTCAGATGTCCTTGCACGGAGGAAGCCGCATGACCCCCAAAAGTGGCACGCCGAAACCAGCACGCGGGACGGCGCGACGCGTGCGCTCCCCGGATTCGCCACCCGGTGCTCCCGCTGCGCCGCACTTGTCGTCAAAGCGCACCTATTGCACGACCTATTGCACGTCGTGGGGCGAGCCGATCCAGCCGCCCCCAAGGACATGGTCGCCGCTGTAGCAAACCGCCGCCTGACCGGGCGTCAGTGCTCGTTGCGGGACGTGCAACCGGACTCGCGCGGCGCCGTCGGCCAGCGGCGTGACCGTCGCGTCGACGCCGGGGTGCGCGTAGCGAATCTTCACGTTTGCCTCGAAGGGCGCCTCGGGAACGGCGCTAATCCAGTTGCAGCGCTTAATCAAGAATTCCCCGGTGAGCAAGTCTTCGGCGCCGCCCACGATCACGCTGTTGGTTCGCGAGTCGATTTCGATCACGTACAACGGCTTGGCTGAACCGCCGGGCAATCCCTTGCGCTGGCCGACTGTGAAAAATTCGATTCCCTGATGGTCGGCCAGACGTTTTCCGCTCTTGTCGTAAATACCGCCGTGATGAAGCTCGTTCTCCGGCACCCGCTGGCGCAGAAACGACTTATAGTCGTCGCCGGGAACGAAACAGATTTCCTGGCTGTCGGCTTTTTCGGCGACCTTGAGGCCGAGCCGGCGGGCGATGTCCCGAATCTCCGGCTTGCGCATGCCGCCCAGGGGAAGGAGTGCCCGCCGGAGCTGTTCCTGGCGCAGGGAAAAGAGAAAGTAACTTTGGTCTTTGCGGGCATCGGCTCCCTTGCGCAAAACCGCTCGCCCTTCGCGCAGTTCCACGATGGCGTAGTGACCGGTGGCGATGTATTCCGCCCCGAGAGAGCGCGCTTTGGTCCAGAGACTGCCGAACTTGATCTTCTCGTTGCAGATGACGCAGGGATTGGGCGTGCGCCCGGCGCGATATTCCGCCGTGAAATAATCGATCACGGTCTTTTCGAAATCAGGCGACTCGTCGATGACGTAATGGGGAATTCCGATCGATTGAGCCACGGCGCGGGCATCGGCGATCGCGGACGGACCGCAGCATGAGTTTGCGGCTTGCTCCATGCAGTCCGTAAGCCAGACTTTCATCGTCAGGCCGACGACGTCATAACCCTGCTCCTTCAGCAAATAAGCGGCGACGGAGGAGTCGACTCCCCCGCTCATCCCAATGACAACGCGGCTCTTGGCTGCTTGCATGCTGGCAACATAGGGAGATCCCGCCCGCCGTCGAGCGCGGATGGTGGAAGGGTGTTCGACGGCAGGCCGCGCAGGGAGATCCAATCGGCCCTTATTATCTGTCATCCTGAGCTTGCGAAGGATCTCACGCCACGCCAGCCAGCATTATCCCACCATTCACCGTTCCCGAAGCTGACAGCGCCGCACGATGGGCCGCCAGTTTCGGTCACGTGCCGGCTAAACAGACCGTCGCAGTCGCCTCGTGAGATCCTTCGCAGGCTCATGGGTCTTCCTCAGTCTCAGAAGGTCTGGACCTGAGACCATTCGCTGCGGCAAAGCCGTGGCACGTTGTGGTCGCGCCAGCATCATGGAGTTCGGCGAAGCGCCCTTTCCATTATCCACAAATTCGAAGCCGAGCATGGAGACCAAAGCGGTTCTCATTATCTGTCATCCTGAGCTTGCGAAGGATCTCACGCCACGCCAGCCAGCATTATCCCACCGTTCACCGTTCTCGAAGCTGACAGCGCCGCACGATGGGCCGCCAGTTTCGGTTACGTGCCGGCTAAACAGACCGTCGCGGTCGCCTCGTGAGATCCTTCGCAGGCTCAGGATGACAGCAATCGGGGGCGCAGTCCTCGCGCGCGCGCCTGGTCGAGGATTTTGCTTCCGCGGCGACGCTCGTGGAAGCGCAGTCGTCGCCCGCGCGCCTGGTCTGCAAACTTGTGGGTAATGGAAAGGCAGAACCGCCGCACTCCAAAGCGATTCGCGCAAGATTCCCATGTTCCACCAATCCAACGAATCCAGGTGTTTTTTTTCCCGATTTTCGTAAGCTCTGGTTTCGATGAAGACGATCTACCTGGATCACAATGCGACCACGCCGCTTTGTTCGGAAGCTTTCGCGGCAATGCTGCCGTTTCTCGCCGGCGGGTATGAAGCGGCGTTTGGCAATGCTTCGAGCATTCACTCGGCGGGACGCCAGACTCGCGCCGCCCTCGACGATGCGCGCGACCGGCTGGCCCGGCTGCTCGGCGGTGCGCCGCAGGAGATCGTTTTCACCAGTGGCGGAACCGAAGCCGACAATCTTGCGGTGCTCGGCCTTGCCCGAAACCGAGTGCGCAACGGTCTGGAGCGCCACCTGATTACGTGCCAGGCGGAACACCATGCCGTTCTGCACGCCGCCGATTTTCTGGAACGCCACGAGAATTTTCAAGTTGTCCGCCTGCCGGTGGACGGTTGCGGGCGAGTCGATCCCGCGGAATTGCGCAAAGTCATCGCGCATGGAACGGCGCTGGTGTCCATCCACTCCGCCAACAATGAAACCGGGACGCTCCAACCCGTGACCGAAATCGCGCGGATCTGCCGGGAATTCGGTGTTCCGTTCCACAGCGACATGGTGCAGAGCTTCGGGAAAATGCCGGTGCGCGTCGATCTGCCGGACGAACCGGGACCGGACGCGCTCTCGATTGCTTCCCACAAGTTCTACGGTCCAAAGGGGACCGGAGCGCTTTGGATTCGCTCGGGCGTGTCGCTCGATCCCATCGGCTTTGGCGGCGCGCAAGAGAGCGGACGCCGCCCGGGGACGGAAGACGTGGCGGCCATTGCCGGCATGCTGGCGGCGGCGGAGACTGCGACGCGATCGGTCGCAACCGAGGCGCCGCGACTGGAGGCCTTGCGCGACCGGCTTTGGGAAGGCCTCCACAGTGTATTCCCGGCAGCCCTGCGCAACGGCGCCTGGGATCGGCCCCCGTGGCAGCTCCCATCCACGCTCAACGTATCGTTCCCCGGGCTCGACGGTCCGGCCATCCTCATCAACCTCGATCTTCAGGGGATTTGCGTTTCCAGCGGATCGGCCTGCATGAGCGGTTCCCCTCAGCCTTCCCACGTGCTGCTGGCGATGGGGCTGCCTCGCGACATCGCCTCGGCCAGCGTCCGCTTTTCGCTGGGCAAGGGATCAACGGAGGCGGAGATAGAAGCGGTCATTGAGCGCCTGCCGCCGATCTTTGAGCGAATGAGGTAAGTCACGAACAAGCGGAGCGGCGACGGATGCGAGCTCCGGGGAGCGCACCCGTCTCGGGTGTTGGTCGAGGCGTCCCGCCTCGACGAACTTTCCGGCATGGATGCGATTACAGCCCTCTGAGTCTGGAGATTGGAAGGCAATTCGATGGCCAGAAGTTCGCGGCGGCGGGACGCCGGCGCCAGCACGCGAGACGCGTGCGCTCCCCGGAATCCCCGACCCGGGCGCTGTCTGCATGCGAGCCAACATTCATCCAAAAACACTCTTGAGTTAGTGGTGTGTCCCATAAATGCCTAGACCTTTGTTGCGTTCAAAATGGGCCACCGGCAAGGCGCGTCGAGGGCGCATCCCCGCTGCGGGCCGTAACCGAGACGCAACGCCGCCGCTGGCCCATTTTCAACGCAACCCGAAGGGCTGTGGCTCTTTTTCGATTTTTCCGCGTTGCTCACTCGGGCAAGATCGCAGCGGATATTGCCGCTCGTTCGCGCCTTGAAAAATCGAAAAATAGCCGACAGCAAAGGTCTAGTCATTTATGGGACACACCACTAGTGCCATTCAGGTTAGTCACCGCCGCGCCTTGCGCGCGCTGACGATCTCCGTATTCATCCCCGCCCAGTGGAGACCGCCGCTGAAACGGCCATGCTCCATCTTCACGCACTTGTCCATGATCACCTGCAACCCGGCGGCAAGCGCCTTTTCGGCGGCATCGAAATCCACGATGCGCAGTTGCAGCCAGACCGCGCGCGCGTTGACGGCAATGGCTTGATCGACAATCGCCGCCGCCTCGTTCGCGGGCCGGAAAATGTCCACGATGTCGATCTTCTCTGGCACGCTCGCCAGGTCGGGATAGACCGGCAGTCCCATAATTTCCCCACCGCGGGGATTGACCGGAATGATCCGGTACCCCGCGTACCGCAGGTAGGACGCTGTGAAATAGCTCGCCTTCTGGCGGTCGGCGGACAACCCAACGACGGCGATGGTGCGCGAGGTTTCCAGCAGGTGGCGGATGACACCCGGGTCCTGATAGCGGGCGCGCTGCTCGGGACTGAGCGCGGTATTCAGCTCAAGGCTGCAGTGAGTGCTTGGTCCAAATCCCATAACAGATCTTCGAGGGTTTCCAGGCCGACAGAAATACGAATCAGCCCCGGGCTTACGCCGCAAGCCCGCAATTCGTCGTCGGTGAGTTGTTGGTGTGTGGTGGATGCGGGGTGAATGACGAGGCTGCGCGCGTCGCCGACATTGGCCAGGTGCGAGAAGAGCTCGAGCGCCTCGATGAATTTGCGGCCCGTCTCGCGCGAGTTGGCGGCGGTCGGCTTGAGTTCGAAGGAGAACACAGCGCCGGGACCTTTGGGGAGGTATTTCTGCGCGAGCGCGTGGTCGGGATGAGCGGGCAATCCGGCATACCAGACGCTGTCCACCGCCGGGTGTTCGGAAAGAAACCGGGCGACGCCGAGGGCGTTGGCAACGTGGCGATCCATCCGCAGCGAAAGCGTCTCCAGCCCCAGCAGCAGGAGAAAGGCGTTCATGGGCGAAAGACACGCGCCGGTATCCCGCAGGCTTTCCGCGCGCACCTTCATCAGGAATCCGTAGTGGCCGAACGTGTCGAAAAAGCGCAGGCCGTGATAGGACGGCGAAGGGTCGGCGATGGTCGCAAAGCGCCGGTAATCGAACTTGCCGGATTCCACGACCGCGCCGCCGAGACTGTTGCCGTGACCGCCGATGAATTTCGTCGCCGAATGGGTGACGATGGTTGCACCCCAGTCGATGGGCCGGCAGAGATACGGGGTCGCAAACGTGTTATCAACGATCAGCGGAATGCGCCGGGATTCCGCCAGCTTCGCCAGCGGCTCAAGGTCGAGAATGCTGCCGCGCGGATTTCCGATGGTCTCGCCGTAGAGCGCCCGCGTCTTCGGGGTGATCGCCTGTTCCCAGTTGCGAATATCGGTGGGATCGACGAAGCGCGCGGTAATCGAGAGCTTCTTGAGCGTGTGAGTCAACTGCGTCACCGAGCCGCCGTACAGGTGCGAGGAAGCGACGATTTCGTCTCCGGGCTCCAGCAACGTCAGGAAGGTGACGAACTGCGCGGCCATTCCGCTGGCCACCGCCACGGAGCCGGTTCCGTTTTCCAGCGAAGCCAGCCGTTCTTCGAAGACTGCCGTAGTGGGGTTGCTGAGGCGGGTATAGATGTTGCCGTATTCCTTGAGCTCGAAAAGCTGCGCGGCGTGCTCGGTGTCGTTGAAGACAAACGAGGTGGTTTGGTAGATGGGGACCGCGCGCGCCCCAACCGCGGCATCCGGAATGTGACCGGCGTGCAGCATGCGGGTGTCGAAGCCGAAAGAGCGTTGGTTTTTCATAAGTGGTTTAAGTACGAATGCCAATAACGCACGCCCGTTCCCAGCACGTCTTCGTTTGCCGGGCGCGAAGCGCTTTGGAGTGCGGCAGCCCCCTGCCGCCTTGGCAGTGCATGCAAATCGCCCATCCGGCAATCTTTCCGCTTCGGGGCGTCGTTTGTGAATCGCTGTCGTAGTGGCTGTCTGCGCAAACATTGGGCAATCGTTCGCTTCTGGAGCAGACTAACGGTTGCGGACGGCAATGAATCCGTCCGACTGTGAAAGCGGCGGAGGGCCGCCGCACTCCAAAGCGCTTCGCGCGGGCTTCCAGTGCTATCGAGATCTTCGTCTGCTCCATCGCCATTGTGAGTTCTGTCACCATGCGCTACGTCCGGATAAACGCCGCAACATGGGGCTGAGTCCGCAGTTGTTCCAGCGCGGCGGAGTCGGGAAGCTGGGGACGGTCGCGCTCGGTGTGAACCAGGCAGAGAAACCCAAGGGGCTCGCCGCCGGTGGCGCGGAATTGGTGCCAGGTCATCGACGGAATCCGGACGACATCCAGCGTGCCCACGTCGAAAACCTCGCCACCGACCAGCGCCCGCCCGGACCCGCGCAGGATCAGGACGACGTGAAGATGTTCGTGGCGTTCCAGCGTGGAATGACCGCCGTCCGCCACTTCGAAATAGCGCCACTGGCAGGGAAGGCGCGGATCGCCCTCAAACAGCACCTGCCGCGTGATATCCCGGAAATGCGTTCCGACGGGCTTGTATTCGAGCACCGGAACCCCGTCCCATGTGTACGCGCCCGAACTGCGGGAATGGATCTCCATCGGGCGCGGCTCGTCGGGCTGGCTGCTGTTATCGTGGGTCATCGCCAAATACTTTACGAATCCCCTGCATAAACGTCGAAGCGCTTTTTTCCAGATCGTTGGAGTGCTGAAGCAAGGCGCCGCCGATGAGCAAAACGGTGTCCGGTCCGAAAACCTCCGCCATCGCTTCGATGCGGTCGAGCTTCATGCCGCCAGCCGGGGCGGGCAGCGCCGGCTTGAGCGAACCGAGCGGCGCGCGTAGGGCATCGGCCAATTCGACGCATTCGGCTTGCGTGAACGAGAACCGCCCGCCGTAATTCGGGAAGACCGAAATGTCCGTGCCAATCAGCCGAAAGATGGTGCCCAGAAGAACGGCGGGAGTCATCCCGTGATCGGGAGAATGAAAGTGCGTCCCGGTAAACGCCGGATGCGCCATGACGGCGAGATTGTGCCGGTGCGCCAGCGCGCGCACGGTATCCAGACCGACCAGCGCGGGGGCGACCAGGACCCCGTGAACGCCCAGGCCTTTTACAAACGCAAACTGATCGGCGATCCGCTCGAAGCTTCCCGAGATCATCGGGAAATACAGCGTATTTCGGCCGGTCTGGGCATTGGCCGCCAGCACCGCCTCCTGGCAGCGCGCCACCCGTTCCCGGAACGGGTGGAAGTGAAGATCGGCCATGCCGTGATCTTCCTTGATGATATCCAGCCCGCCTCGCGCAAAAGCGGCGCACATGGCCGCGAGTTCGGGAATGGGCAGCCCGATCGGTTTCAGCGCCGTGCTGGCAAGCGGACGTTTGCCCACTCCGGCAAGCCGGCGAATCCCCTCCACTCCGAACTGCGGTCCGCCAAACGCGGCGAGCAACGATTCGGGCAGGTCCAGCCGCGTGATCCGGATGCCTTTCTTGATCGAGATGTTCCCGTACAGAACGTTCAGGAACTGAGGCACGCAAAAGCCCGTAATATCCGCGCGGTAACTGATAACCGCATCAAAGCGGCTGCCACCGCCCGCAACCGGCTCGATCTTCTCGATGCGCCCCACAATTCCGGCAGCCGCAACCTCATCCGGCACGCAATCGCCGGGAATCTCCACGGTTTGTTCGAGGGCGATATCGGCCGCATGTTCCTCAACGGGCCTGTTGTCGCCCACGGCGATACGGTAATGGACGGAAAAGCGCTCCGCGGGCTGGCTGGTGGTTTCGGTCATGCAACTTGTAATTAAGGTCACAGAATAACGACAAACCCGGCATAATTCAACGCGCGTTCATAGGGCCTGCCATATAGGGCATATAGGTCCTCAGCACGGCACGGCAAAGAAAACCCACCCAAAAAATCTGCGAAAATCTGCGTAATCTGCGGACTATTCTTCTCTGCGGACACCTACGCCTTTTTCGCCGTGCTCTGGATGTAGAGTTCCCTCAGTTGCTTGAAATCCACATCCACCGGTGAGTGCGTCATCAAATCGACGCCGCGGTTGTTCTTCGGGAACGCGATAACTTCCCGGATCGATTCCGCCCCGCAGATCAGCATCACCAACCGGTCGAGGCCCAGCGCCAAACCACCGTGCGGCGGCGCGCCAAAGCTGAACGCCTTGAGCAGATGCCCGAACTTGTGTTCCTGCTCCTCCGCGTTCACGCCCAGGACCTCAAACATCCGTGCCTGCAAATCGCGTTCGTGGATACGGATCGAGCCGCCGCCCAGTTCCACCCCGTTCAACACCACGTCATAAGCCACCGCCCGCACCTTGCCGTATTCGCCCGCGTCCAGCAGCGGCACGTCTTCGGCTTTCGGGCGCGTAAAGGGATGATGCACAGCCACCCACTTGCTCTCTTCCGCACTCCACGCCAGCAACGGGAAATCGACAACCCACAGGAAATTCAGTTCCTTGCTGCCTTCGGTGAGCTTCAGAAGATCGGCCACGCGCAAGCGCACCCTGCCCAGAATGGTCACCGCCGATTCCCAGTCCCCTGCCCCGAAGAAAACCACGTCGCCTTCTTCGAATCCGGTGGCCGCGGCCAGCGCGGTTTTTTCCGGTTCACTGAAGAACTTGACGATCGGCGAATCCCACACGCCGTCCTTAAGGCGCACATAAGCCAGGCCTTTGGCGCCCAATTCGACTTTCACCCATTCCTCCCATTTCTTGAGTTGCTCCTTGGACAGCAGCGTGGCGGCGCCCTTGGCGTTGATCGCCTTGATGACCCCGCCGCCGTCGAGCACCGAGCGGAACACCTTGAATTGCGACTCGCGGAATACGTCGCTCAGGTCGACGATTTCGACGCCAAAACGCAGATCCGGCTTGTCGGAGCCGTATTGGTTCATCGCCTCGCGGTACGGCATGCGGCGGAACGGTGTCGGGACCTCGATGCCGTGTGCTTCCTTGAAAATGCGGGAGATCAGCCCTTCGACCAGCGTCTGGATGTCCTCTTCGGTCACGAACGAAGCCTCCAGGTCGATCTGGGTGAATTCCGGCTGGCGGTCGGCGCGCAGATCTTCGTCGCGGAAACAGCGGGCAATCTGGAAATAGCGTTCCATGCCGGCCACCTGCAAGAGCTGCTTGTACTGCTGCGGCGCCTGCGGGAGGGCGTAAAACGTGCCGGGGTTGAGGCGCGAGGGCACCAGGAAGTCGCGCGCGCCTTCGGGAGTCGGATTGGAGAGAATCGGCGTCTCGATTTCCAGGAAGCCCGCTTCGTCCAGATAATCGCGCGTGGCTTTCACCACCCGGTGACGCAGCTTGAGGTTCTGGGTCATCTCGGGGCGGCGGAGGTCGAGATAGCGGTAGCTGAGCCGCAGATCTTCGTTGGCGACCTTGGAATCGAGCGGAAACGGCGGCACGTCGGCCTTGTTCAGGATCGTGATGCAGGAGGCGACCACCTCGATGTCGCCCGTGGCCAGCTTCGGATTCTCGGTGCCCGGCAGGCGCGCGGAGACGGTGCCGCTGATTTGGATGACGTCCTCGCTGCGCAACTGGTGGGCGACGGCGGCGGCCTCCGGATAAAGCTCAGGGCGGAAAACCACCTGGGTGAGCCCTTCGCGGTCGCGCAGGTCGATGAAGATCACGCCGTGGTGATCCCGGTTGGAGTTGACCCATCCGCAGAGGGTCACGGTTTGGCCGATGTGTTCGGAACGAAGAGCGTTGCAGAGTTGGGTGCGATACATGGAGTTATGATTGAAAGTTAGTCGATAAGAAGGAGACCGAAGGTCGAGCGCAATATGAAAGAAGCCGCCAAGCGCCCCCTGGCGCCGTCGAAGCGTCCAATGGCGTCTTCGAAGCGTCCAATGGCGCCGTCGAAGCCGCCCAATGGCGCCGTCGAAGCGCCCCTTGGCACCGCCAAGCGCCCCCTGGCGCCGTCGAAGCGTCCAATGGCGTCTTCGAAGAATGAACACGCTCTCTTAGCTGTCATCCTGAGCTTGCGAAGGATCTCACGCGGCCGGACGGGCGCATTTTTTGTTTCAAGCGGTGTCGGAGCGAACGGCGTCTCATTCGACGTCGTCAGCTTCGAGGACGATGCCCGGTCAGAGAACGCCGTCTGGCATCTCGTGAGATCCTTCGCAGGCTCAGGATGACAGCTAAGAGGGCACGCTGGTTGGTCGAAGACCCGAGCGGCATCGGTTTGCGACGGCAGGAACGGCACTCCGTGGCGCCTTTCCGGGCCAACGGCCCAGCCCCATACCAGCCTAGGGCAACGCCCTAGGATTTCGAAAAACAGCGCGTTTAGCGCCGAAAACGCGTCCCATATCTCCGGCGGTATCGAACGCGCTTTCAGCGCTAGTCCGTTGTGGCCCAAAGACCTAGGGCGTTGCCCCACTGCCATTAAGTTAAGCTTGGAGGCTCTCGTAACGCGCGCTCGTTCCCAGGCTCCTGCCTGGGAATGCAGTATTCCCGGAGGCTCCAGCCTCCTGCCGGGCCTCCAAAA
>Ga0316222_1002514_pt1 | contig 19429 bp, 8 predicted proteins | sample TBH18011metaG_FD_206008 | JGI IMG/M metagenome (GOLD analysis project Ga0316222, IMG submission 206008) | Freshwater microbial communities from Trout Bog Lake, Wisconsin, USA - TBH18011 | ecosystem: Environmental > Aquatic > Freshwater > Lake > Hypolimnion/Profundal zone | place: USA: Wisconsin...
GTGTTGGGTGGTTCGCTGTTTTGGGGTACGGCAGCCTGTGTGCGGGTTATTTTAATTGCCTGGGCGCCTTTGGTGTTGCTAACCCATAACGCCAGCGATATTGCCCAGTTAACCCTGTTTTTAGCCTTGGGCATTATTGCCGGGGCGGCATTGGTACCAAAACTGATTCCGCTGGAGCATTTGCGTCGTGCACGGATTCCGGCTTATCTGATGGGGATGCTGATTGTGGCGTTGGCCTTTACTGATGCGGTTTGGCCGGCACGGGCGGTGTTGTTTGCGATGGGGGCGGCAGGCGGTATGTTCATTGTACCTATCAACGCGACTTTGCAGGAAATCGGCCAGCACAGCATCGGCAGCGGTGGAGCGGTGGCGATGCAGAATTTTTTTCAAAATGTGGCGATGCTGTGCACCGTAGGTGTCTATACTCTTGCGGCATCCCAGCAGCTTGGCCCGGTTGCTGCACTGATGATTTTGGGCGGTTTGTTGATCGTGGCGACTATTTTGTTAATGCTGCATATGCCGGAATCAGCCACTAGGCGTCAGCATAGCCATTAGCGTGGGAAAGCCATCTAATGCCAACCTTGAATAAAGTTTTCAACCAGCATATGCACTGAGAGTTCGGTGTTTTTGATGCCTGCACCGCTAAGATTGCCGGGTAGTGATAACACGCATACGCCATGTATGCCGCACCATAAAGTTCTGGCGGCTAATTTGGCTTGCTCTTCGTTCATATCGGTTGATAAGCGTCTGAACAGCGCTTCAATAGGGGCAAACATCAACTCAATTTTTTGCTGATACCAATCCGGTGATGTGGTGGTGTTGAGTGAGTTTGTTTCAAAAAGAATGCACCAGCGATTGAAGTTTTCGGTAGCAAAGTTAAGATAGCTGTGGGCTAAGGTCGAGATCATGTGCGCGACGTTATCGCCCTGGCTGGCCGCTTGTAATTGGCTTGCCAACTGATCGAGGCTACGACCTTTGATATGCCAATGCAGATCCTGCATATTGGCGAACACCATGTAAATGCTGCCGACGGTGTAGCCGACTTCTTGGGCTATTTTACGTACCGTCAGCGCCTCTACGCCTTCTTCGCTGACAATAATTTCAGCAGCTTGTAAGACCATTTCTTTAATTTGATCCTGAGAATGTTCACTTCTTCTAGCCATATCTCCCTCTATGCGATGTGAAAATAATCGTTACCTTACACGATATAAAAATTAGCTTTGAGCTGCAATCATACTGAGCGAATATTTCAATGCGAGCGGTCTCACCTTTCGGGTGATTCCATTTGTTTCCATTTTTTCCAGTCACGATACGCTTTTTCAGCTGTTGGGGAGCGGTCAACTACCGATTCTAGGTTTAATTATTACGCTCTGTGCTTATTCTACTAGTTAATCGGCAAAATCGTGATATTTTTGCGAAATTGCATATTTAGAATGAAAAAATTAAATAATATAATTAGTAATCTAGCTCAGCTTGTTCAGATTATTCAATAATTTCTTGTGCGATTTTTTTACTTTCAGGGTAATTCATTCCGCTTATCGGCAATGAAAGCTTGGGCTAAACAGCGTACGGTCCGCTATGTTGCAGTCGGTTAGCGTTGGCATTTTGACGGGTTTGAAAATTGCAATAGTGTATAGGATGTGCTGAACAGCGTGAAGTGTGTCTTTCGCGATTGATGCACCTCCTTTTCTAGGCGCATTCTATGCAGTTTATCTATTTACGCTGAATAGTTACACAACACATTTACCTAAAAGCACCCAACGAAGATACCTGAGAATAGTTGCCGGTTTCCAATGCGGCAACTATTCTGAAGCGGGGGGTAATGGCAAAAGCTGCCCGATTACCCTACAGAAGGCCGCTAGGCCACCAGCTTAAAATCGCCTAAACTTAAATCAGCCGGATGGCTGCCCACGCCAATCACCGCAATCTCCACGCCGCTGCTTTTGTTGCCGGAGCCATCGGCATCGTAGTACAGTCCGCCGCTGATGGCGTTGTAGTATAAGTAGTCGGTAGCGCTGGTAGCGGTAGACGCGTTGCTAAACTCGGCAGCGGTGACGCTACTTTGTCCGGCGAATGCGGTAAAGATGGACTTGGATAATTCGATTTGGTTGGTGTTCTCCCAGAGATTATTGATACTGGTTGGGGTTGCTGTGGACAGCGAGGTATTGAACAGATAGTTGGAGTGGTTGATTTCCACGATCTGGTTACTGCCGGTATTGGCTACATAGAGATTACCGTTGCGGTCAAGCGTTAGGCCGCTGGGGTTATTTAATCCTGTCAGTAGGGTGCTGACGGTATGATTGCCGGCGGCAAATTCTTTGATGTCATTATTAAGTGTATCGGCAATATATACATTGCCTGAGTTATCTACCGCAATGCCCTTAGGTGTGTTCAGTCCAGAAGAGACCAAGGTAATTGCCGTATGGGTGCCTGCCAGTATTTCCTTGACAGAGTTATTGCCGTCATTGGTGAAATATATATCGCCGGCGCTGTCGATGGCCAGTGCTTTGGGATCAGTTAAACCGGAGCCGACTATGGTGAGTGGTATTGGATTGGTTTGAGTAATATTAGCGGCTAAAATTTCTTTGATGGCATTATTGGTATTATCGATATAGTACAGGTTACCGCTAGCGTCGAAGGCTATGCCTTTGGGAGCGCCGCCGGTTGTTATGGTGTAGGCGATAACATCGTTGGTGTTGGGTGCAATCACTGCAATGGTGCCATTGTTGTCATTGGCGATAAATAAGTCACCATTATGATTAAATGCAATACCCATTGGCCAATTTAAACCCTGTGACAATACGGTGTCGACGGTACTGCTGCCCACCGGGATTTCATTGAGCTTATTATTCAGCACATCGGTAACATATAGGTTGCCGTTGTTGTCAAAAGCAATAGCGTATGGATTAGCAAATGTGCTGCCTTTGCTCAGGGTAAGGCTAAGTATTTCTGAGTTAGCCGTTCCGGTAACGGCGGTGGATTGTGTGGTGATGGCCGCGCCGCTGTCGCTATCCCAACCAGCGGAAGCGGTCAGATTATAAACGCTGCCATTGGTCGCAAAGTTGCCGTTGTCGTTGACAATGGCATTGAGTTTAGTTTGGTCGGCCGCGCTTAAGCTGATATTAAAGCCGTTGCTGTTAAGATTGCTGACGCTGTCTAATGTGTTGCTAAAGCTGTAACTGCTGTTGCCGGCGCTGAGTTTGAGATCACTTAGGTTGATACCGTTGCCGGCGCCGTGGTTATCCAAATTGCTGCCGGTGATAGTGAGTACACCTGTTGTCGCATTATAGCTGCTGCTGTTGATGGTAGGGGCGGTGACATTGCTGACGCTAACCGCTTTGTCGGTAGTGGCGAGGGCTCCACTATCCCAGCCGGCGCCGGCTGATAGACTGTAGGCTGTTTTGCCGTCGTTAGCCGTGGCGCCGTTTTTGTTCAGTAGACCGTCAACGGCTAATTGATCGGCTGCAGAAAGTTGGATCACCACCGCTGTTTTACTGGGGGTGCCGGTAATAGTGCTGCCGCTGCTGAGTGTGTAGTTGCTGTTACCGTCGCCTGTTAAGCTAAGATCACTGACTACATAGCCACCGGCGCTGCCGGTCAGGTTGGCGCCGTCCACCGTCAACTGGCCGGTGGCCGCATTGTAAGCAGCGCCGGTGATAATAGGCGCCGCACCGCTAACGCTGACTGTCTGGCTGGTGATAGCCGTACCGCTATTGCTATCCCAGTTGGCCGTGGCAGTCAGATTATAGGCTGCACCGCTGATGGCGGCTGTACCGTTGTCATTGACGACGGTATTGACGGCGGTTTTATCGGTGCTGCTGAGCGTTATAGTAAAGTCGGTGGTGCTGAGGTTACTGACCACATCATTTACGGTGCTAAAACTATAGCTGCCGTTACCGGCCAGTTTAAAATCATTCAGCGCAATACCGTTGCGGCTGCCATAATTATCCAGATGCGTTCCAGTGACGGTAAAGACACCCGTGAGGGCGTTATAAGTCACGCTGCTGATGCTGGGTGCAGTGACATTGCCGACGGTGATGCTTTGGGTGCTGATGGCGGCTGCGCCGGTATCCCAGCCGCTGCTGGCGGATAGGTTATAAACCGCGCCGCTGTCGGCAGCGCTACCCGTGTGATTCAGTAAGCCATCTATGGCTAATTGGTCGGCGCCGGAAAGCTGGATGGTTAGGTTGTTGCCGTTTTGTGGGGCAGCGGTCAGGTAACTGCCGGTGGTTAGGGTATATTTGCCGCCGCCATCACCGGTCAGGGTAAAATCTGTCACTTTGTAATCACCGATACTGGCCGTCAGATAGTTTCCGGTGATGCTGAGCTGGCCGGTGCCGGCATTGTAAGCCGTGCCGGTGATTTGGGGTAAGTTGGTGTATTTGTAGCTGATGTCCGTACCGCTTTGGTTGTCGCTGCTAAAGCCAAACACCGCGTACTGGTAATTTCCAGCCAGATTTAAATCAATGATGCCGGCATTGCTGGTGGAAATGGCGAGTGTGCCGTTATTCCAGGCCAGTGATTTAATCGAGCTGATGGTGGTTAAGTCTATGGTTTCGCCGCTGCCGAATCCTGAGATCACGCCAGAAAAACTGGAGGCCTGATCCAGTTTCAGGGTGCCGCTGGTGCCGGAAAACACTACGGTTTGCGTTGCTGAGGCGCCACCTGAATATTCGACTGTACCGCCGGTAATGCTAGTGCCGGTTGCCGTGCCGCCATTGTCTACCAGTAAATCGCTGCCGCTGTTGGCGACAAAGCCGGAGATCGATGCTGCGGAAGCCACTTCTATGCCGATCTGGGCGCCGCTATGAATGTTAACGCTGTCGAAAACAAAGCTGCCTTGTTGAGCTGTAAGCCCGCCGCTGGCTAATAGCAGACCGCTGATCACGCCGCCGGCGGCGATGCTGCCACCGCTGATGGTACTGCCTTGACTGAGGATAAGCGTACCGCCGTTATTGACGGTGATGTTGCTTGCCAGACCGCCGCTTGCTATGAGGGCGTTACCTCCGCTATTGATAGTGCTGCCGCTGGTGACGCCAGAGACGTCAACAATGCCACCATTGTTAATTTGGGCATTATTCTCGCTGCCGTAAGCTTGCACAGTGCCGTTGCTGTTGACGGTATCGTGGTAGCTGACGCCAAACACCAGCTCGTGGCCGCCACTGTTGACGGTAACGGCGCTGGCTACGCCGCCGGCTTGAATGTACTCAGTACCCTGAGTGTTGACTATTGTCGCACTGGCTATGCCGCCAGCACCGATAAATTCAGCACCGCCGCTGTTAACGATGGAGCTGACTACGCTGCCGCTGGTGAAGGCGGCATCTTGAGTGCCGCTATTGACGGTGAAATCGTGAAGAGAGCCACCGCTGGTAATTTCAATAAAGGTAATGTCGGCGCCGCTATGTAAGGTAATACTCTCAATGACAAAACTGCTTTGATTAGCCACGACTGCGCTATGCGCTAACACCAGGCCGCTGATGATGCCGCCGCTGGCGACACTGCCGCCGATGACTTGGCCGCCGTTCAAATACTCCTGACCGCCACTGTTGACGGTGATGTTACTCGCTACGCTTTTTTCGTATACCGTTAAGCTGCCGCCGCTATTGATGGTTGCGTTGGTCAGCGTTGGCGTATAGTTGGCAGGTTGCTCAACCAGCAAAGACCAGCCTAACGATTCGGTGCTGCCGGCATTAACCGTGACGTTGTTGGCGTTACCGTGGATAGTTTCCTGGGCGCCATTGATCAGGGTGGTGTTACTCATGCTGCCGCCGGAATCGACTGTGTCGTTGCCGCCGTTGTCGGTAAAGCCGGTAATGCCGGCTCCAGAACCTATTTCCAATCCGGTGACGATAGCGCCACTGTGCAGGGTAATGCCTTCAATCTGATAATTGCCGCTACCGACCGTGACTGAGCCGCTGGTCAGCAGCAGTCCGGAAATAATGCCCCCGCCGGCAACGCTGCCGCCGCTGACGATTGCACCACTATAGATATATTCTTTGCCGCCACTGTTGACGGTGGTGTTATTTGCTGTGCCGCCGCTATAGACAGTTTCGGTATCGCCATTATTCAGCGTAATACCATTCCTTGTTTGGCCGGCCGATACGGTATAAGTTGTCATGTGGAGTTCCTTCTATGAATAGTGACGGGAAAACGAGAATACCAAAAACTTTGCTTTTGATTGTATACATATTTTGCTATTTAAGTCTATCGCTTAAAAATGACAGTTTTGTATAAGCTTGCTGTGAAAACAAGACATTCCCGCTGATATCGGCGAAAATACTTATTTACCACTCCGCTTGTTCCTGCATGTACAAATACGACGGTCTGCTCATACACCAAAGCCACGATGATGAAGGGGTAATAGAGATAGTTGATCAACAAGGCGTCAGAGCGCTCCATTTCGGTTCTACCGCCCAGCAAAGCAGCATGTTGCTGATCGAACCTGATCGCTTGCATTCTTTATATGCCAGAGCCATGATGGTCGGCTTGCTGTTTAATGACAGTCCGCGCGAGGTGTTGATGATAGGTTTGGGTGGCGGCACTATCGCCAAATTTCTATTGCACCAGTTTGCTGGTTGTCGGCTGAAGGTGATTGAATTCCGCAGCACTGTGCTGAAAGTGGCGCGCAGCCATTTTGGTTTGCCGTTTGATACCCGCTTAAAGGTTAAAATTGGCTGTGGCGCGCAGCATGTTCGCCAGCAAAGCCGCGAACATAGCGAACTGCATGATATGATATTCATTGACGCTTATGATCATGTCGGCATGGCGGCGGAAGTCAGCAGCGAAACCTTTTTCGATCATTGCCGAACTTTGTTAACCAAAGATGGTCTTTTGGTGATTAATTTATGGGGTACTGATAAAGAATTGTTTCAGCATGTCTCCTGGGTGATGGGCAAGGTATTTAATCAGCGCGTCCTGTATTTGCCGGTGCGCGGTCGCGGTAATGTCATCGGTATCGCCTTTGGCGAGCAAGTGGCAAAACCCACTCTACAACAACTCATTTATAAAGCCAAAACGCTGGAATTGCGTTATCAGCTGGAATTTCCCGTTTTCATCCAAGACCTAAAGCGCACCAATGCCAAGGTTCTTAATCGAGTTATTAATACGTGAATCACAACGCCGCCAATATTTTTGGCTATAAAAAATACTGGGCTCACCGCTTTGGTCCGGCACCGGAACTGCCGATGAGTCTGGCCCAAATGCAGCAATTGGGTTGGGATGCCTGCGATATTATTTTAGTGACCGGCGATGCTTATGTCGATCATCCTAGTTTTGGCATGGCCGTGATAGGCCGGGTGCTGGAAGCGCAGGGTTTTAGGGTAGGCATTATTTCGCAACCAGATTGGCATAGCGCCGAAGACTTTAAAAAACTGGGCCAGCCCAAGCTGTTTTTTGGGGTGACCGGTGGCAATATGGATTCTATGGTCAACCGCTATACGGCCGATAAAAAAATTCGCTCCAACGATGCGTATACGGCGGAGGGGGCGGCCGGCAAAAGGCCGGATCGGGCTGTCAACGTCTATTCCCATCGCTGCCGAGAAGCCTATAAAAATGTGCCGGTAATCATCGGCGGTATTGAAGCCAGTTTAAGACGCATTGCCCACTATGATTATTGGTCTGATGTGGTGCGCAAATCGATTCTGCTGGATGCCAAAGCCGATTTGCTGGTATACGGCAACGGCGAACGGCAAATTGTCGAAATAGCCCACCGCCTGGCTAAAGGTGAAAGCATTGCCGATTTGAAAGGCATCCGCGGCACGGTGCATTTTGTTAAACAGGTGCCGCTCGGTTGGTTGGAGAAAGATTCTTCCGATATAGATAAGCCCGGTGCGGTAATCAGTCACCAAGACCCTTATCAGGAGCAGCCGGCCTGTGACAGTAAACCGGCAGTGGGTACCGAACAGCCTATTCGCTTTAAGCCTATCGCCAATCAACAACGCCGGCAAACTGTGATTCGTCTGCCGGATTATGAGGCGGTTAAGGATGATCCGGTGTTGTATGCTCATGCCTCCCGAGTGATGCACGGCGAAACTAATCCCGGTAATGCCAGAGCCTTAATCCAACGGCATGGCGGTCGGGAGGTGTGGATCAATCCGCCGCCGATGCCGCTGACTACCGCAGAAATGGATGGGGTGTTTGATCTACCGTATTCGCGCTTACCCCACACCCTGTACGGCAAGGCCAATATTCCGGCGTTTGAGATGATCCAGCATTCGGTGCTGATTATGCGCGGCTGTTTCGGCGGCTGTAGTTTTTGTTCCATTACCGAGCATGAAGGCCGGATTATCCAGAATCGCTCTGAAGATTCCATCATTCGCGAGATTGAAGCCATCCGCGATACCTCGCCCAATTTTACCGGCCACATTTCCGACTTAGGCGGGCCGACGGCCAATATGTGGCGGTTGGCTTGTAAAGATGCCGAGATAGAAGCCGCTTGCCGCAAACCCTCTTGTGTCTATCCCGGTATTTGCCATAATTTAAACACCGATCAAACTCCGCTGATTAAACTCTATCGCCGCGCCAGAAGCCTGCCGGGCATTAAGAAAATCTTTATCGCTTCCGGTTTACGCTACGATATTGCCGTAGAAACCCCTGCCTATGTGAAAGAGTTGGTGACGCATCATGTCGGCGGTTACTTGAAAATCGCCCCGGAACATACCGAGCAAGGGCCGTTGTCCAAGATGATGAAGCCGGGTATGGGTACTTACGACCGCTTTAAACAGATGTTTGATAAATATTCCAAAGAGGCCGGCAAGGAACAGTATTTAATTCCCTATTTTATTGCCGCCCATCCCGGCACCACTGATACAGATATGCTGAACCTGGCCTTATGGTTAAAGCGCAATGGCTTTCGCGCCGACCAGGTGCAGGCTTTTCTGCCGTCACCTATGTCGATAGCCACCGCCATGTACCACTCCGGCAAGGACACTTTGCACAAAGTGGCCCGTAACAGCCCGGATATTGCTATTCCTAAAGGCATCAAGCAGCGGCGGCTGCATAAGGCATTTTTGCGTTATCACGATCCGAAAAACTGGCCGCTGCTGCGCGAGGCCTTAAAGGAAATGGGTCGTGCCGATTTAATCGGCAACGGCAAACAGCATCTGGTACCGAGTTTTCAACCTAAAGGAGTTGTAGGGGAGGGTGGTAAACCGGGGGTTAAAACCCAGCCGTTCACCACTAAGTATACCGGTAGTAAAACAGTGGTGCGCAAGCCTAGAGTGGGGCGTTAAAAAGGTCGCTTTTGCTTGATTGGTTGTTTGCTTGTCCGCTCAATATCATGCCATAGTTTTTCATCTTTTGGCTTGTTTGGTGGGAATTGCTGGGGTGTGTGACTATATTCGGAGCAACCTTGATGATGATTTATCTGTCCAACTGCTGATTCTAGGTTAAAACGTGCGTCCTACCAGTTGGCATTTAGCCTAAAAATGTAGGCTTATGAATTGACTGTCTCAGGCAGAAAACTGGAAAATGTGATTTAGGTACGGTTTGATATTATCGGATGGGTTTCGGCTATCGCCTCTACCCATCCTACGGAGCTGTCAGAAGTTCAGGCAATAGCTTTATTGAAAAGCCGGTTCAGTAAACACGTAATCCTTGTCTTTCATCACGGTATGGCAAGCAAGGCAGGTAGCGGTTTTTTCCTGATCGTTCATCACCAGGTTTTTACCTTCCCAATGCCCAAAACCCCAGCCACCGGTGGCCGCATATTTTTTGCTGTCTTTAACCATGGCTTCTGCCCCGGCAAATTCGCCCGGCACCACCGCTTGCGGCCAGCGGCTATGGGTTTGTTCTTTCCAGGATAGCTTGGCGATGATCACACCATCCGGCCAAGGTTGGGTGTTGCCGGCGCGTCCGGCTTTAATCGCGGCATTGTTGCCGACAATAGCGCGGACAAATTTCTTTTCCAGTCGGTGGGATACGCCCAGCACCCGCCAATCTTGATAATCGCCGTATTCGGGTTTTTCAGTTGCCGATGTTTCTGCTTGTAAAGCCGGTGTGGTCAACAGCAGTGTTAGTAGCGCAGCAAGCCAGGTGAGGTATTTTGCATTAGTGTTCATATAACGCCTTGTGTTTTAGATTTGTGGATGTAGGGCTTTTTTGCAGACCGATAAAGTTTAGCTTAAGTGTTACATATTATCCCGGAATCGGTAGTTGCGCGCACCTTGTCTATTAAGGCTGGAAAAAACAGGCCTGACCGGTCGCCAGGCATCAACGTTGGATTGCAGCCATGGCGTACAACAGCATAAACAAAATAAACAGTAAGTTGATGATGTCAGTATAAAAAAGACGTGGACGAAGTTGAGCTGAATATGTTAAAAACCGCGCGAGCTCATTAAAAAACACCGACCAATTTTAGATTAAAAAACAATGGTAGAGCAAAATCTAGATTGGGCTACAGGAAAAATTTCCATCCGCTGCCGATTTTTCAAGAAAATTTGTAGCTATTCACCTTAATGGAAAGCAACCGCGTAGAAGAATTCGGAGCCGACATCCTCGTTTCCGCGTTGCTTCATCGAGGCTACGGTGAATAGTGACGAAAACTTAATGCTATTCACTAAAACTGGGGTAACGTACCATGACAACGTATATTGTACAGGCTGGTCAAACGAGTAGAGGTATTGTCTTAAATAGTGGTAGTACTGAGTACGTCAATAGCGGCGGCACCGCAGATAGTACTGCTGTTTACAATGGCGGTAGCGATGTGGTGTCCAGTGGCGGTGTAGTCAGCGGTACTGTGGTTTACAGTGGCGGCAAGGAAACAGTTTTCGGCGGTGGCTTGGCTGATTTTACCTATGTTTATAGCGGCGGCATTGAGTTGGTGGCTAGCGGTGCGGTAGCGAGCAATAGTGACGCACAAGCTGCCGGGGGTATTCAACTCAACGGCGGCAAAGAGCTGGTGACCAGCGACTATATCAATATCGAGACGGAATACGTGACGGTTAACAGCGGCGGCAGCGAGAGCGTCTCAAGCGGCGGTTACGTTTATTACACCACCGTCAACAGTTTCGGCACGGAAACTCTATTAAGTACCGGAAGCGGTCTGTACAGTACAGTGAATAGCGGCGGTAGCGAAGTGATTTCCAATGGCGGTACCGAAAGCGACAGCGTTGTTAGCGACGGGGGCAACCAATACGTTAATAGCGGTGGCACATTAAACAATGGTACGCTGAACGGCGGTGTGCTGGTGGTTTCTAAGGGTGGCGTGGTCAGTTCATTGCTGGCTGACAACAACAGCGGCAACACACAATTATTCAGCGCCGGGTTGATCAGCGGCACTGCCAACCTGAATGCCGCCGACGGTGTGTTTTTCATTAGCGGCTCGGCGACTAATACCACTGTATACAGTGCCTCTACTGTATACAGTGGCACCAGGGAATCGCTGGCGAGTGGCGCCGTGGTCAGCGGCGCCTACATATATAATGGCGGCAATATAGTGTTTGCCGCTACGGTACTCAGCGGTCCGGCTGTTCTGAACGGCACGGCGGAGCAAGCGTCGATAAGTGGTGTCGCAAGTGATGTGGTTGTCTATAGCAACGGTTCTGAATTGGTGTTTAGTGGTGGCTTGGTTAACGCCAACACGGTCTCCAGCGGCGGCAACGACGTGGTGTCTAATGGCGGTATAGTCAACGGCTCATGGGTCTACAGCGGTGGCAAGGAAGTAGTTTCCAGCGGCGGCACGGTCAATAACGCTTCTGTTTATGGTGGTGGCAGCGAAATTGTGCTGACTGGTGGGGAGGGAACCAACGGCAATGCAGTCGTTAGCGGTGGGATTCAGCTCAACGGCGGTACCGAATTGGTGGAGACGATCGGTAATGTCAATGGCTCCGCGTACTATGTTACTGTCAATAGCGGCGGTAGCGAGATTATTTCCAATGGCGCTACTGCCTATTACACCACCGTTAATAGTGCCGGTAATGAAAGCATATTAAGCGGTGGAACAGCTCAGTACAGCACGGTAAACAGTTCCGGTACCGAAGAGATTTACAATGCCGGCACTGCAAGTTATAGCATCGTCAATCAAGGCGGCAACCAATATGTCAATAGCGGCGGCACGATAAACTACGGTACGCTGAATGGCGGTGCTTTAATGGTTGATGTTGGTGGGGTGGTTAGTTCGCTGCTTGCAAACAACAGCACAGGCAACACAGAATTATTTAGCGCCGGCCTGATCAGCGGCGGCATCATCCTAAATGCCGCTAGCGGCATGTTTTATATTGGCGGCGCGGCGGTGAATTTCGTTGTCTCGGCGGAGAATACCGTTGTCTATAGCGGCGGGATAGAGCAAATTTTCATGGCTGCGGTGGTTAGCGGCGCTGCTATTGATCATGGCGGCAACACGGTGTTTTCCGCCGCGGTACTCAGCGGCCCGGTTACACTGAACGGCACGACGGAGCAAGCGTTTATAGGGGGTGTTGCCAGTAATACAGCGGTCTATAGCGGCGGTGCTGAATTGGTGCAGAGCGGTGGCGTGGTTAACGCCAACACGGTTTACAGCGGTGGCAGCGATGCAGTGTCCAATGACGGTATAGTCAACAGCTCATTGATCTACAGTGGCGGCAAGGAAGTGGTTTCCAGCGGCGGCACAGTCAATAACGCCTATGTCTATGGTGGCGGCAGCGAAACTGTGCTGAGTGGCGGGGTGGCGACCAATGGTAATGCAGCCGTTAGCGGCGGGATTCAGCTCAACGGCGGTACCGAATTGGTGGAGACGATCGGTAATGTCAATGGCTCTACGTATTATGTCACTGTCAATAGCGGCGGTAGCGAGATTGTCTCCAATGGCGCCACTGCTTATTACACCATTGTTAATAATGTCGGTAGTGAAAACATATTAAGTGGTGGAGCAGCCCAGTACAGCACGGTAAACAGCAGCGGCAGCGAAGTGATTTCTAATGGCGGCACTGAAAACTATAGCATCGTCAATCAAGGCGGCAACCAATATGTTAACAGCGGCGGCGAATTAAACAACGGTACGCTGAATGGCGGTGATTTAGTGGTTTCTACGGGTGGCGTGGTCAGCTCGCTGCTGGCGGACAACAGCAGCGGAACTATCCAGTTATTCAGTGCCGGTGTGATCAGCGGCGCTGCCAACCTGAATGCCGGCACTGGTGTTTTTACGATCGGCGGCACAGCGGCGAATACCATTGTTTACAGTGGCGGCACGGAATTTTTGCTCAGTGGAGCAGTGGTCAGCGGTGCGGCCATTTATCATGGTGGTAACGCGGTATTTACCGCTGGAATCGTCGATGGTCAGACCAGCCTGAATGGTACGACCGAACAGGCTTCAATAGGGGGAGTTGCCGACAATACCGTGGTTTATAAGGGCGCTAGTGAAGTGGTGGATAGCGGCGGTGCGATCACTAACAACACGCTTTATGGCAGCGATGATATTCTGTTGGGTGGTACAGTCATTAGTTCAGTTATCTACAGCGGCGGTTTGGAAACGCTTTTCGGTGGATCGGCCTACAATACCTATGTTTATACCGGTGGCGAAGAAGTGGTTAGCGGCGGCGGGGTAGCGACCAACGGTTATGCGCAAGCCAGCGGCGGCATTCAGATATACGCCGGCGGCGAAGAAGTGGTTAGTAGCGGCAGCGCCTATGGGAACACCCAGTATGTTACCGTGAATAGCGGCGGCTTAGAGGTTATTTCTAACGGAGGCGCTGCAAATTACACCACGGTGAACAGTGGCGGCAGCGAGCTCATCACCAACGGTGGTCTTGCCAGTTACAGCACAGTCAACAATGGCGGCAGCGAGATAATTTTCTATGGTGCGAGTGCTGATTCCGCTACGGTCAATAGCGGAGGCGAGGAAATTATCTCAAACGGCGGCGTAGCTAATAACCCCACTGTTGCAGCCGGCGGCAATATTATTATATCCAGCGGCGGCGAACTGATAGTGACCAGTGCTGTTAATGGTTTGACGCTTAATGGCGGTGCGCTTATCGATCTAGCCGGCGTCAGCGCTACGGCTGCTAGCGTTAATGCTAAAAACCAGTTGGTTGTCAGCAATAACGGCAGCGTAGTCGATTCTTTGGGCTTGGTCGGTAATAACAGCAACTTCAGCTTTAGCACCAAAGCGGACGGCAGCGGCGGTACGCTGATTCAAGTCAACTCATTAACCAGCGTAAATACTGTCACTTACAATGCTGCCAATGGTCAGCTATCCCTAGTCGGCAGCCATCTCACTACCGCCGCCGCTAATTATGTCGTTACTGATTTTAGTTTGAAAGGCGATGCCGGCGGCAGCTACACGCTGAGCAACGGCAGTGTGGTTAGCGGTACGCCGACCAGTACCGGTGTGACGATACAGCTATCTACGGCTGATCAATTGGCGGTGGATGGTTTGCTCAACAAAAACGGCACAGCGGCCAATAATCAGCCCGGCACCGTTTATAACCTCTCTGCTGTCGGTGGTTGGGATACTGCCGCCAACGCCATCACTACCCAAGGTATTACCGTCACTAATTTCGTGCCGCCTATTATCAGTAATGTTGCCTATAATGCGGCAACCGGCGTGTTTACCGTCACCGGTGCTAATCTGGACAACCACGGCAGCATCAACGGCATTGCCGTCAAAGATTTCACTCTGACCGGAGGCAGCAGCGGCAGTTACAGCTTTAGCGCCAACGATACAGTCAGCAATCTTAGCGCCGGCGGTTTTACTGTGACCTTAAGCAGTGCCGACAAAACTGCCGTTAACCTTATCACTACTGTCAACGGCACTGCGCCGCTGAGCGGCGCTGCCTACAACCTGTCGGCCTCCGCTAACTGGGATAGTGATAGCGGGGCGGCGATCAGCAAGCAGTCGGTCAATGTCAGCGGATCAACCGCATTGCAACCCAATCTCAGTACCGTTAGCTATAATGCAAGCAATGGTCAGTTGAGTTTGTCCGGCGCCAATCTGACCAGCAGCGCCGGCGGCTATCTGCCGACGGATTTGACCCTGAAAGGCGATGGTGGCGTCAGCTATACTTTAACCGGTGGCAGCAGTGCGACCAGCACCAGCACCACTAGCGCGATCATCCAATTATCGACCGCCGACCAATTAGCGGTGGACGGCTTGCTGAATAAGAATGGCGGCATCGCCAACGACGGCAGCACGGTTTACAATCTGTCGGCCATTGCCGGCTGGGATACCGGCGCCGGCGCCATTAGCCGCCAGGCAGTCGCGGTCAAGAATGTCACCGCGCCCACCATTAGTGCTGTGGCCTACAACGCCGCCACCGGTGTATTCACCGTAACCGGCGCTAATCTGGACAACCACGGCAGCAACAATGGTATCGCGCTCAGTGATTTTAAACTCAGCGGCGGGGCTGGCAGCAGTTATAGTCTTAGTGTCCATGATACGGTGAGTGGCCTGACCGCCGGCGGTTTTTCCGTTACCTTAAGTACCCTCGATAAGACCGCAGTAAACGCCATCCTTAATACCGACGGCACTGCATCCGGCAGCGGTGCCGCTTATAACCTCAGCGCCACCGCCAACTGGGATAGTGACAGCGGCGCGGCGATCAGTACCCAGGCGGTCAACGTCAGTGGTTTTTATACCCAGTCACAGTTTGTTGCCTTGCCGTTCCCCGGAGCTGTCGCAGCAGACCACGCCGGCGATATTTATGTTGCCGATTTGAACGGCATAGATGAATTTGCGGTTGGCAGCAAGACTGTGAGCAATCTGTTAAATATTGCAGGTTTAGGCGGCGGTTTCCTGAATACACCGATTGCCGTTGATGGCGCCGGCGATGTGTTTGCCGGCGTGGAAGGGGTAACCCTTAACGGCACGTTGGTGAATTACGGCATCGAAGAAATTGCCGCGACTAGCCATACGCTCAGCCTGTTGCCGGCTTTGGCGGCCATTCCGCAAGGACTGGCTGTGGACGGCAACGGTAATCTGTATGTAGCGGAGGGCAATAACAGTATCGTAGAGATTGCCGTCGGCGCTAAGACGGTTACCACTATCGCCGGCAGTGGACTTAATGCGCCGACCAGCTTGGTGGTGGATGGTCAGGGAAATCTGTTTGTCGGTGAAAGCAATGGCGCCATCGTGGAAGTTGCCGCCGGCAGCCATGCTTTAACTACTTTGCTGAGTTCTCAGCCGGCGACCAGCCCGAACTATGCAGGCGGCACCCTGGGTATCGATAGCGCCGGTGATGTGTATTTCCTTAGCGGCAGCGCCGACAAAGGCTGGGCGGTGGCGGAAATAACTGCCGGTAGCCATGTTCTGTCAACGGTAACGGCGCTGCAAACCGCAGTAGAGTTTGTGCCTAAAGGCCTAACGATGGATGGGGCCGGCAATATTTATGTTACGGATTTTCTAAACAGCACACTACAGGAAATTACCGCAACTACCGGCACAGCAGGCATCGCCTCCGGCGCTCAGGCAGCCAATCCGTATCTGCTCAACAGTCAGCCGGTTAGCGGCAGTCCGCTGGCGATTAACGGTTTGCTTGAAGGCAGCGGTCAAATCGAATTGTCAAAAGCCGTTTACAGTGCTTTTGTCGGGGAAAATGCCGTGATCAGCGCCAATTTCAGCAATGCTGTCGCTGCAACCAGCGCTAGTGATTATTTATATTATAACGCCGCTAACGGTGGCTTATACTACGATGCGCACGGTGAAAGTAATTCGGGTAATGCTATCGAAATCGCGGTAGTGGGGGTTAACAGCCATCCGGCAGAATTAACTGTGGCGGATTTTAAATTGATTGCTTAGCGATGTTGGATGGGTAGAGGCGATAGCCGAAACCCATTACTTAGGTCGACAAATATGGGTTTCTCTTCGAGCTTCTACCCATTCTACGCCATTGATTTTTCAGCGCTCAATAGTTAGGTTGAATAGTTACCTTTTACGAAATGCAAACGGCTCCAGCAATTGCCGGAGCATGTTTGCCGGCATGGCCTCGGTTATGCCGTATAGGCTAGGCCATTGCTTTTTGGGTAGATAAAATGTACCGAAGATTAGGTCTATACAAGGCAGCATCGGCGCATAGTTTTTATTGTAGTAGGCAAAGCCTTCTTTATTATGGTGCCAGTGATGGAAGGCCGGGGTGGAAATCAGCCATTCCAGCCAGCCAAAGCGCCAGCGCAGGTTAGCATGAATAAAGAACCCCCACAGCAAGCCGATGAAAATCACCATCAGCAATACCCAGTCCAGGCTTTTCCCTAGTGGTTGCACCAGTCCTAGTGCATACATCGGTACAAAACCACAAAGACGCGTAAACATCATGTCAACGGGATGGGCGCGAGTATTGACTAACCAATCAAGACCTTCTGCGCTGTGATGTATGGCGTGAAACCGCCAGAGCCAAGGAATTTCGTGCATCCAGCGATGCCCCCAGTAATAGCCGATTTCGCCAACCAGCATCGTCGCGGCAATGCGTGCCGGTAATGATAAGCCGGTTCCCCAGGCGCGCACTTCGGCTGGGATGGCTTCAGCCAGCAGCAGTGCCAACCAAGTGGTAGGTAATACCAACAGCGATTTGGAAAACAAACCGTTCAAAAAATAATAAGCTAGATCAGTTAACCAAGCTTTACGTAGGATTTGTTTAGCATGAATGCTACAAAGCAATTCCAGTGGTGTAAAGATAACGATCAATATCAGCAGCTGGATACACGAGCGCAATATATCCGGCGCGAAATGCCATAGCGTAAGCTGTAATTGGTGAAGTATTTCCATGCGCTTAGCTGCTTAAGGGTGGCTGGTATTATAGCGACTCTGAGCTCTTTATATCAAAAAACAGGCTGGCTAATGAGAGGGTAACTGTCGAGGCGCTGAACGCCGTGAATTGAATCAGCGATGTGATGTGGCGTTTGATGGCGCCACATCACATCGCTGATTCCAGGATGATTAGGCCGACAAGCTGGTTTGCTGACGGCGATTGATCAAGGCAAGCATCGGAAAGCCGAACAGTAACAATGTCCATTGCTCAGGTTCAGGCACTGAAGACGCTAAGGTTACACCGTCAAGAAATGCCATCGGTGGTGAGCCGCTGCCGCTGGCAAAAAAAGATAGCGTTTCAGTGCTGGAAGTGGCGGTAAAGTAAAGTTTAACCTCTTGCCAACCGCTGGTTGCAGCCGTGTAGTTGCCTTTGGTGGTTTTTGTTGCGGAAATAGTCATTACCGTGGCATTTATCACTTCATTGCCTAAACTGACTTGCCAATTCACCGTCGCTGTAGCGTTCGCGGCATAAGGCCATACCGCATTATAGGTTTCAAGGCCGGCGGTTTGATAAAAAGATAAGTTATACGATTGTCCGGCAACCAGACCGGTAATTTTTTGTGACAAGGTGCCGTCATAGGTTGAACCGGCATCCATCATGAAATAATTACCGCCGGCGGGGCTGGCATTGACGACAGGGGTAATGCCGTCGATTGCCATTTCCACCAATTGTGAATCATAAGAAGTGACTTGTGTGGCAACCGGGGTGGTGATATCCGCTGCGATTAAGCTGCCGGTGTGGCTGGCGGTTAATGTCCAATCCGCCGGATAGCTGCTGGTGCTGCTGGCATTGGTTTCAAAGCCGCCGTTTTGAACCAGGCTGGCGGCGTCAGCCGATGTTGTTGCTGCCCAAAGAGCGAGCATAACAAGCCATGCATTGGCTGTAATTTTGTGAGTTTCTAATATTTTCATTGTTATACATCTGTCAAAAGTTTTCCCTTTAAGCGCACAAGTTTGATTTTGATCAATATGAATAAACCCAGTAAGGCGAGAATATACATTACCCGAATATCAGACTTGTCTAATATGCAACCTGTTGCTTTTTAAGCAAAATATAAGCCATTAATCAAAAGTGATTAAAAACAAGTTGTTGGTGGCGAGTTAATGCTTATATGACTGCTGTGTGTAATTTTTTTAGACAGTTGGTGAACTGCTGGTTTGTCGCCTAAACAGTCGTGCGGGGTAGAGTGTTTTATTGTTTTGGGTGAGGGTCTAGGGGATTTGTCTAAATATTCAGGGTTGGGTGCAGGGTGGAAAGCGGGCTATAGCTGGTTTTTCTGAGCACTCAGAGATGTAAAAAATTTCGACGATCGGGTTTTGCTGAAAAAAGCTTCGTCAACGAAGTTGGTGAGAATTGTGTGGTCAGTTGTTCTTGTATTTGTGCGCCATATAATGGTGTGATGTCGAGTCGGGGTGAGTAGCGATCCAGCTTTTTGGCTGATTCAAAGTTTGTCACCCTTAGTGTTGGATACTGGTTTTGCTGATGCATGTAGGTAAACAGAAAAAATTTAAAAAAAAGTTTGACAAGAATATTACGGGCTGTATAATGGGCGGCTCATCAGGGTTGACCGGTAAGCAGTTTGGGTTGGTTCTGGAGTTAGATGAGGTTTGCAGTTTTTGATGAAGGCTGTCAGAGCTTGGCTTCGGGAGTGGGTTTTTGGTGATGTTTAACTGAAAACGAACTGAACGAAAAAAAAGATTTGACAGAAAATTAAA
>Ga0316222_1002520_pt1 | contig 19384 bp, 16 predicted proteins | sample TBH18011metaG_FD_206008 | JGI IMG/M metagenome (GOLD analysis project Ga0316222, IMG submission 206008) | Freshwater microbial communities from Trout Bog Lake, Wisconsin, USA - TBH18011 | ecosystem: Environmental > Aquatic > Freshwater > Lake > Hypolimnion/Profundal zone | place: USA: Wisconsin...
AGATGAAGATGGTGCCGGCGACGAAGTTGCGGTCCTTGAGCAGGAAGCGGTTGAGGAAGGTGACGGTCTTGGCGGTGGCGGTGTGGACGATGAACAGGTAGAAGCCGAGCAAAGCCAGCAGGGTCTCGACCCAGATTTCCATCGAGCCGAACCAGTCCTTCAACTCGCCGCGATCCAGCATCATCTGCAGCGCCCCCACCCCCAGGCTGAGGGTGGCGAAGCCGAACAAATCGAAGCGCGGGTGGTTGTCGGCGCGGTGTTCATGGATGAAGGCGGCGACGCCGCAAAAGGCCAGAATCCCCACCGGCAGGTTGATGTAGAACACCCAGCGCCAATTGAAATTGTCAGTCAGCCAGCCGCCCAAGGCCGGCCCCAGGATCGGCCCGACCATGATGCCGGCGCCCCAGATCGCCATCGCCGAGCCAACCTTCTCGGGCGGATTGATGTCGAGCAGCACCGATTGCGACAGCGGCACCAGGGCGGCGCCGCATAGGCCCTGCATCAGCCGGAACAGCACGATCTCGGTCAGGCTGCCGGCCATGCCGCACAGCGCCGAGGCCAGGGTGAAGCCGGCCACCGAGACTAGGAACACCCGTTTGCGGCCATAGCGGCCGGCCAGCCAGCCGGTCAGCGGGGTGGCGATGGCGGCGGCGACGATGTAGGAGGTCAGCACCCAGGTAATCTGGTCGGCCGCCGCCGATAGGCTGCCCTGAATGTGGGGCAAGGCGACGTTGGCGATGGTGGTGTCCAGCGCCTGCATGATGGTCGCCAGCATGATCGACACGGTGATCAGGCCGCGACGGATCTCCGGCGGATCGCCGACTGCCGCGGTCATTTTTGCTGCGGCGCCGCGACCGCCGAACTGAACAGGCCGAACAGCGTGCGGTGGAACTGGGTGTCGACCTCGACGTCGGCGCTCATGCCGGCGTGGAGCGGTGACTCGTCGGGCAGGCGGTCAAGCTGCAGCCGCACCGGCAGGCGCTGGACCACCTTGACCCAATTGCCGGTGGCGTTCTCGGGCGGCAGCAGCGAAAAGGCCGAGCCGGTGCCGGGACTAAGCGAATCGACTCGGGCGTGGAACTCGCGGTCGGGATAGGTGTCGATGGCAATGGTCGCGTCCTGGCCCGGGCGCATGTGGGTCAGTTCGGTTTCCTTGAAATTGGCTTCGATCCAAACGCGGGTGCTCGAGATCAGGGCGAACAGCGGCTGGCCGGTGGTGACGTAGTCGCCGACCTGCAATTGCTCGACCTTGGTCACCATGCCGTCATCGGGGGCGGCGACCACGGTGTAGGACAGGTTGAGCCGGGCGCGGTCGAGCGCCGCCTGGGCCTGCTGCACCTGGGGATGCAGCTCGGGGGCGATCTCGGCATCGCCGCCCAGGTCGGCCAACACGCTGGCCATTTGCTGCTGGGTGGCGGCGACCTGCTGGCGGGCGACCTGGTAAGCGTGGAAGGCCTGGTCGTATTGGGCCTGCGAGGCGATGCCCGGCCCCAGCAGCCGTTCCTGGCGCTGGTATTCGCGGGTCTGATAGTCGAGGGTGTCCTTGACCACCTGGTAATCGGCCTGGCGCTGCTTGTAGACCGCCTTTTCCGCCTCGATCTTGAGGCGCGCCCCGGCAAGTTGGGCCTCGGCATCGGCGACGGCGATGCGATAGGGGCGGTCGTCGAGCTTGAACAGCACCTGGCCGGCTTTGACCAACTGGTTGTCGTGGACGTCGATTTCCACCACCCGGCCGGCAACGTCGCCGCTGATCGCCACTCGCGCCGCCTGGACATAGGCGTCGTCGGTCTCGACGGTGCGGCCGCCGCCGAGGTAAAGGCCGCCGATGACGATCGCCGCTACCGCCGGCACGCCGACCATCAGCGGCAGGCGCAGGATCTGCCGAAGGTCGCGCGCGGGTTTGGTCGGGTGAATGTTAGTCATCGTCGCCATCCTGGTTGTCGGTCGCCGGCACGCGGACGGACAGATTGCCGTGCACCCGCGTCATCAGCCGCATCGCCATGTCTTTTTCAGCATCGGAAAAACCGGCCAGGGCGTCGCTCCGGGTCTCGGCCGACATCCGTTGGAGTTCGTCGATCAGCGGGCGGGCCTTGTCGGTCAGGTAGAGCAGGTGAACCCGGCGGTCGCTGGGATCGGCGCGGCGTTCGATCCATCCCGCCGTTCCCATCCGGTCCAACAGGCGGGCCAGGCTGATCGGCTGCACCTCAAGCAGGACGGCGAGGCAGGCCTGGTTGATGCCTTCGCAACGGGCGAGATAGAGCAGGGCACGGGCCTGAGCCAAAGACAGCCCGATCTGGCGCGCCCGCTGATCGAACACCCGCCGCAGCATCCGCGCCACGTCGCTGACCAGAAATCCGAACGTCGGTTCCGTGTGCATACTTATCATAAGCATGCATATAATGTGTCCGAGCGGGATTGTCGAGGCGAAATGGGGGATGGGCGAAGCATGTTTGGCAAGGGCGGCGGGGCGGCCAATCCGGCCGCCCCGCGTCACCCGCTGGATTCAGCGCCAGGTGCCGTGGCCGTAATAGGGCGCCGGGGCGTAAACGTAGCCGCGCGGCGGCCCGGCGGGAACGTAAACGGCGCAACCAGACAGTGTCAGACACAGCAGCAAGGCGGCGAGAACGAACTTTTTCATGGCCATGGTGACCTCCCAGGCGCCCCCTTGGGCGCCTATGAGATGATGCTGACACCAAATCGTGGCGGCGCCGCGGCCGCGCTGTTTCGAGGGGATGGATAATGGTATCGGAGTGTATCCGGCAGGGAGTGGTGGGATGACCAATGAATTGATCGAGGACGGCGGCCTGACCGAGCTGATGCTCGCCGCCTTCAATGGCCATACCGAGCAAGCTCTGGCTTTGCTCGACGACGGCGCCGAGATCGACGCCACCGATGCCAGCGGCCAGTCGGCGCTGATGCTGGCCGCCTTGCAGGGCCATGGCGCGGTGGTCCGAGCGCTGCTCGACCACGGAGCGACAATCGACGTCGCCGAGGCCAGCAACGGCGCCACCGCGCTGATTTTGGCCGCGGTGCAAGGCTACGATGCGGTGGTGCGGGCGCTGCTCGACCACGGCGCCGAGGTGGATTTCAAGCGCAACGATGGCACCACCGCGCTGATCCTGGCCGCCCTGCAGGGCCACGACCAGGTGGTGGCGGTGCTGCTCGACTATGGTGCCGCGATCGACGCTCGGCGCGACGACGGCCCCACCGCGCTGATGGCGGCGGCCCAGAACGGCCATGTCGCGGTAATGCTGGCGCTGCTGGCCGAGGGTGCCGACATCAATGCCCAGGCCTATAACGGCGCCACCGCTTTGTATTTGGCCGCCTGGCAAGGCCATGCCAACGCGGTGCGGACCTTGCTTGAGCGGGGGGCCGATGCCAGCGCCCGCCGCAACGGCGTCACCGCCGTGATGGCGGCGACCGAGGCCGGGCACGCCGAGGTCGTCGCCTTGCTGCCGCCGACCTAGCCGGTATTGCGCAACCCCGTCGCCAAGGCGTTGATCGAGCGCAACAGCGGCGGCAGCCAGCGCTCGCATTGGTCGGGATTGGACCGGTAGCGGCGCAAGGCGACCACCTGAATGTGGTTGATCGGGTCCAAATACGGGTTGCGCCGCGCCAGCGACAACGCCAGCCAGGGGGTGTCGGCCAGCAGGTCGCGGTTGCCCGAGACCGCCAACGCCTGCGCCACGGTGCGGTGGTATTCCTCGGCGATCAGGCCATGGATCGAGTCCGCCACCTGTGGCTCGCGGCACAATTGGCCGTATTGGGCGGCGATGGCCATTTCCGCCTTGGCCAGCGACATCCGGCTGTTGCTGAGCAGCGAGCGGAAGAACGGCCAGTCGCGGGCCATGGCGGCCAGGATCTCGGTGCCCCCGGGGTGATCGGCGCGCCAGGATTCCAGGGCGCCACCGATGCCGTACCAGCCGGGGATGGCGTGGCGTGACTGGCCCCAGCCGAACACCCAGGGGATGGCCCTGATCGACTCGCGCGAGCGCTCCGCCGTGCTCCGGTGGGCCGGGCGCGAGCCGAGATTGAGCAGGCCGATTTCGGCCACCGGCGTCGCCTCGTAGAAGTAATCCATGAAGTGCGGAGTGTCGTCGGCCAGGGCGCGATAGGCGGCCTCGCCGCGCCGCGCCAAGTCGTCCATCACCGCCATGAACTCGGGCGGATCGGGCACGCAGCCGACCATGGCGCAGCGGCAGGCTTTCAGCAGGCCACAGGCGCCCATGGTTAATTCGTCGACGGCGGTTTCGGCGTCGGAATATTTGGCCGACAGCACCTCGCCCTGTTCGGTGAACTTGATCTCCCCCGACAGGGTGCCGGGCGGCTGGGCCAGGATGGCGTCGTGGACGGGGCCGCCGCCGCGTCCGACCGTGCCGCCCCGGCCATGGAACAGCCGGCAGGCGATGCCAAGCGGCAAGGTGGCGGCAAGGATCAGCTTTTGCGCCTGATACAGCGCCCAGCTCGAGGCCAGGATGCCGCCATCCTTGCTTGAATCGGAGTAGCCCAGCATCACTTCCTGAACGTCGCCGGCCGCCGCCAGCAGCGCCCGGTAGGCCGGCAGGCCAAGCAGGCGGTCGAGCACCGAGTGGATCTTGGCCAGATCGGCCATGGTCTCGAACAGCGGTGCGACACGGAGGTCGGAATGCCAGCCGCCATCCATCCGCCGTCCGCACAACCCGCTGAAGGTGCCGAGGAACAGCACCTCCAGCACGTGGCTGGCCTCGTGGGTCATCGACACGACATAGGCGCCGAAGGCCTGGGGGCTGATGTCGCGGCGCATTTCGGCGATGGCGGCGAAGGTGGCCAGGGTTTCGCGGGTGGCGGCGGACAGGTCGTCGGCGTAGATCAGCGGCGCGCCGGGGCGCGACAGCAACTCGCCCAGCACCCGGCAGCGCTCGTCCTCGGACAGGGCGGCGTAATCGGGCAGGTTGGGGGCGGCGGCGAAAATCTCGGTGACCGCCTCGGTGTGGCGGCCGGATTCCTGGCGGACGTCCAACTGGGCGAGGAAGAAGCCGAAGGTCTCGACCAGCCGAATCAAATCCTTCAGCTCGGCCTCGGCCAGGTTGGCATCGCCATGGCTGGTGAGCGAGTCGCGGATCGTCAACAGGTCGGCCATCAAGGCCGCTTCCGAGTCGTAGCACCCGGCGGTTCCCGGATCGGCCTGACCGGCCAGCAGCAGCTCTAGCCGCGCCGTCTGCCGCCCCAGCCGGTACTGCATCACCGCCAGCTTGCGGCGATAGGGTTCCTCGCGAAAAAGATTGGGCGTCTCGGCGAAGGCCTGGGCGGCGGCGTCGCCATCGGCAGCCAGGCTGGCGGCGAAGGCGGGCGAGGGATGGACCAGCGCCGAGGAATGGGTCAGGGTTTGCTGCAGAGCCAGGATACGGGCGCGATAGGCGGTCAGCGCTTCGCGCGATTGTCGGCGCATCGCCGCCCGCGTCACCGCGTGGGTGACGAAGGGATTGCCGTCGCGGTCGCCGCCGATCCACGAGCCGAAGCGTAGGAAGGTCGGCACCGGCGCCGCCGCCAGCCCGCCCTGGTCGGCGAAGACGGTGGCCACCGCCCGTTCCAGGTCGCGGTAGAAGGCGGGCACCGCGTCGAACAGGGTTTCGCGGAAATAGAACAGGCCGTTGCCGATCTCCTCGGCGACCTCGGGCCGCGACGCCCGCAACTCGTCGGTCTTCCACAGGCTTTGGATCTGGTTGCGGATCCGGGTTTCGACCTCGGTGCGCTCGCACGCCTCTAGCGCCGAATCATCCAAGCGCTTGGCCAGGGTGGTGAGCCGGTGCTGGGCGTCCAGCACGGTGCGGCGCTTGGCTTCGGTAGGATGGGCGGTGAACACCGGTTGGAACAGCAGATGGCCGAACAGTTCGCCGAGATGGCCGACGGTGACGCCTTGCTGGCGCAGCTCGCCGAGGGTGACTTCGAACGAGCCGCCTTCACGATGGCGCCGGCGGTCGTGGTGGGCGTGATTGGCCTCCAGGATGTTGGCCAGCAGGAAATACAGGCTGAAGGCGCGGACCACCTGACTCATGGTGCGCGGCTCCAGGCCTTCGATCAGCCGCATCAAGTCGCGACGCTTCAGCGGCGCCTCGCGCCGCCGCAACTCGATGAAGCCGTTGCGCAGGGTCTCGACGGTGGCGAGGATTTCGGCCGGCTCCTGCTCGGCCAGGACGCGGCCGAGCATGGCGCCGAATTGCTTGACGCGCGCCCGCAACGCCCGGTCGTCGGCCGGAAGTTCGCCGGATTCTGGGTGGGGTGACGATGCCGATACCATGACCTGATGAACCCGGAACGCAGGGGGACGGTTCCGTGTATTGCGCCGCTCCGGCGCAAATGTCGTTGTTCTGGGGCCGCTTCGGCGGCACAGTTGTTATCGCTCTATCAACCACCCCACCCTTCGCGAGGACCGCCATGAAATACAATCAGTTTGGCCGCACCGGGCTGTTCGTGTCGGAAATCTGCCTTGGCGCCATGACCTTCGGCGGCAACGCCGACGCCGGCATGTGGAAGGCGATCGGCGCACTCGGCCAGACCGAAGCCGATGCCATCATCGGCCGCGCCGTGGCCGCCGGGGTGAATTTCATCGACACCGCCGACGTCTATTCCTTTGGCCAATCGGAACGGCTGGTCGGCCAGGCGTTGAAAAACCTCGGTATCGCCCGCAAGGACGTGGTGATCGCCACCAAGGTTTACGGCGAGGTCGGGCCAGGGCCCAACGACCGCGGCGCCTCGCGCGGGCATATCATGGACTCGATCCGGGGCAGCCTGGAGCGGCTGCAAACCGATTACGTCGACCTCTACCAGATCCACGGCAACGATGCCGTCACTCCAATCGAGGAAACGCTCCGCGCCCTCGACGACCTGACCCGCCAGGGGCTGGTGCGCTATGTCGGGGTGTCCAACTGGGCGGCGTGGAAGATCGCCAAAGCGCTGGGTGTGAGCGAGGCCAAGGGCTTCGCCCGCTTCGAGACCCTGCAGGCCTATTATTGCATCGCCGGCCGCGACCTTGAACGCGAACTGGTGCCGCTACTGAGTGAAGAGAAGCTCGGCTTGATGGTGTGGTCACCGCTGGCCGGTGGCCTGCTGTCGGGCAAGTTCGGTCCCGGCGCGCCGTCGCCCGAGGGCGCGCGCCGTACCAGTTTCGATTTCCCGCCGGTGAACCTCGACCGCGCCTGGGCCTGCGTCGCGGCGTTGCGCGCCATCGGCGAGGCTCACGGCGTTTCGGTGGCCCGGGTGGCGCTGGCCTGGCTGCTGGCCAAGCGCCATGTCATGAGCGTGATCATCGGCGCCAAGACCGTCGCCCAGCTCGACGACAATCTGGCGGCGACCGAGTTGGTCCTGACCGATGCCGAGATCGCCCAGCTCGACAAGATCAGCGCCCTGCCGGTGGAATACCCCGAGTGGATGTTCCAGATGCAGGGCGGCGCCCGCCGGCCGAAGCCGTTCGCGCCGATCTCGTAAAATTGCACGGCTTATGCACCAAAGGGAAATGCTAGCCTTTCGCCCCGCTTTGAAGGAGTGCCGTCGTTGTCGCCGCCCACCGCCGCCCCGGACCACGGCAAAACCGTGTTCCCCGTTCTGTTCGCCCTCTCCGCCTGCCACATGCTCAACGACATGAACCAGTCGATGCTGTCGGCGATCTATCCGACGGTGAAGACGACGATGGGGCTGTCCTTCGCCCAGATCGGTGGCATCACCCTGGCCTTCCAGGCCACCGCCTCGCTGCTGCAGCCGATGATCGGGCTGTTCACCGACAAGAAGCCGCTCTATCGCTCGCTGTCGGTGGCCATGCTGTTCACCCTGTGCGGCCTGCTGCTGCTGTCGGTCGCCTCGAGCTATCCGCTGCTGCTGGCGGCGGCGATGCTGGTGGGCAGCGGCTCGGCGGTGTTCCATCCGGAATCGTCGCGGGTGGCGCGGCTGGCCTCGGGCGGGCGCCATGGCCTGGCGCAATCGCTGTTCCAGGTCGGCGGCAATTTCGGCTCGGCGATCGGGCCCTTGCTGGCGGCATTCATCGTGGTGGTCCGCGGCCAGGGCAGCATCGCCTGGTTCGCGCTGGCCGCCCTGCTGGCCAGCATGATCCTGTGGCGGATCGGCGCCTGGTACCGCGCCCACGCCACCGCCGCCGGCGCTGGCCGCAAGGCGGCGCCGACCCATCGGCTGAGCAAGCGGCGGACCGGCATCGCCTTGGGAATTTTGGTCTGCCTGGTGTTCTCCAAGAACGTCTACCTGGTCAGCATCTCCAGCTTCTACACCTTCTATCTGATCGAGACCTTCCACCTGGCGGTGCGCGACGCCCAGCTCTGCCTGTTCGTTTTTCTCGGCGCGGTGGCGGCGGGGACCTTCCTCGGCGGTCCGATTGGCGACCGCATCGGCCGTAAGCACGTCATTTGGATCTCGATCCTCGGTGTGGTGCCGTTCACCCTGGCGCTGCCCTATGTCGGGCTGACCGCCACCATCGCGCTGTCGGTCGTGATCGGGCTGATCCTGGCCTCGGCCTTTTCCGCCATCGTGGTATTCGGCCAGGAACTGGTGCCGGGCCGGGTCGGGCTGATCGCCGGCCTGTTCTTCGGCCTGGCCTTCGGGGTGGCGGGAGTGGGGGCGGCGGTGCTCGGCGTGGTCGCCGACCACACCAGCATCGGCTTCGTCTACAAGCTGTGCGGCTTCCTGCCGCTGTTCGGCTTGCTGGCTGCCTTCCTACCCGACATGCGGGCGCTGGCGGCCCAGCCCCATGTGCCTCAGAACAACGACGGCGAGGAATTGCTGTCGGATTTGTTGGAGGCTCCCGGCAGCGACCGGACATAGCTTTTGGGCTTGGGATGACACGATTCTACCTGGGTTACCAAGCGTTACAAAGATTTATCGATAATGTGCCTTTACACCTTTGGTGATTATCGATAATCCTCTGCCGGCGGCGGGACGGAGTGGAGACCGGCATGTGGATCGTCAAAGTCGCCCTGCGGCGGCCCTACACCTTTATCGTTTTGACGTTGTTGCTGCTGATTTTCGGTCCGCTGGCCATCCTTCGGACGCCGACCGACATCTTCCCCAATATCGGCATCCCGGTGGTCAGCGTGGTGTGGGGCTATACCGGCCTGCCCGCCGACCAGATGGGTAATCTGGTGGTGGCCAGCTACGAGCGCGCCCTGACCACCACCGTCAACGACATCGAGCACATCGAATCGCAGTCGCTGACCGGCGTCGGGGTGGTCAAGATCTTCTTCCAGCCCGGCGTCAACATCGACGTGGCGCTGGCCCAGGTCACCGCGATTTCCCAGACGGTGCTGAAGCAGATGCCGCCGGGCATGACGCCGCCCTTGGTGCTCAGCTACAACGCCTCGACCGTGCCGGTGATCCAATTGGCGCTGTCGAGCAACGTGCTGGCCGAGCAGGAGGTGTTCGACCTGGCCAACAGCTTCGTCCGCACCCAGCTGGCGACGGTCCAGGGCGCGGCGATCCCGTTCCCCTTCGGCGGCAAAATGCGCCAGGTCCAGGTCGACCTCGACCCGCGCGCGCTACAAGCCAAGGGGGTGTCGCCCCAGGACGTCAATACCGCCATCGCCGCCCAGAACCTGATCCTGCCCGCCGGCACCGAGAAGATCGGCGACTACGAATACAACGTCAGACTGAACGCCAGCCCGACGGTGATTGACCAACTCAACGACCTGCCGATCAAGAATGTCAATGGCTCGCCCCTGTACATCCGCGACGTCGCCCATGTCCGCGACGGCTATTCGCCACAATCGAACATGGTGCGGGTCAACGGCAACCGCGCCGTGCTGATGAGCATCCAGAAGACCGGCAGCGCCTCGACGCTCGACATCATCGACCGCATCAAGGCGCGGCTGCCGATCATCCGCGACGCCCTGCCGCCAGCGCTCGACATCCACGCCATCGCCGACCAGTCGGTGTTCGTCAGCGCCGCGGTGGAAGGCGTGATCCGCGAGGGCGTGATCGCCGCCGCCCTGACCGGCATGATGATCCTGCTGTTTCTGGGCAGCTGGCGCAGCACCCTGATCATCACGATTTCGATTCCGCTCTCGGTGCTGGCCTCGATCATCACCCTGTCGGCGCTGGGCGAGACCATCAACATCATGACGCTGGGGGGCTTGGCGCTGGCGGTGGGCATCCTGGTCGACGACGCCACGGTGGCGATCGAAAACATCAACTCGCATCTGGAAATGCGCAAGCCGGTGGAGGACGCCATCCTCGACGGCGCCGACCAGATCGCGGTGCCGGCGCTGGTCTCAACCATGTGCATCTGCATCGTTTTCGTCCCGATGTTCTTCCTCTCCGGGGTGGCCAAGTTCCTGTTCGTGCCGCTGGCCGAGGCGGTGGTGTTCGCCATGCTAGCCTCCTACGTGCTGTCGCGGACGCTGGTGCCGACCCTGTCCAAGTACCTGCTGCGCGCCCACGAGCCGCTGCCCCACGGCGAGGTCCCGACCGGTTTTCTCGCCCGCTTCCAGCATGGTTTCGAGGCCGGATTCGATTCGCTCCGCCGCCGCTACCGGGTGCTGCTGGCCTTGGCGCTGCTGCGCCGCCGCCGCTTCGCCGTCGGCTTCCTGGTGGTGGTGCTGGCCTCGTTCGCGCTGTTGCCCCAGCTGGGCGAGGACTTCTTCCCGGCGGTAGACGGCGGCCAGATCAAGCTGCATCTGCGCGCCCATGTCGGCACCCGCATCGAGGAGACCGCGCGTCTTTGCGACCTGATCGAGGCCACGATCAAGCAGGCCATCCCAGCCGACCAGCTGCAAAGCGTGGTCGACAACATCGGCCTGCCGCTCAGCGGCATCAACCTGTCCTACAGCAATTCGGCGCCGATCGGGCCGTCGGACGCCGACATCCTGATTTCGCTCAATTCCGGCCACCGGCCCACCGCTGATTACGTGCGAATTCTGCGCGAACGCCTGCCCGAGGAATTCCCCGGCGTGTCCTTCGCCTTCCTGCCCGCCGACATCGTCGGCCAGATCCTCAATTTCGGCCTGCCGGCGCCGATCGACCTGCAGGTGGTCGGCATGAACCTGGCCGGCAACCGGGCCTACGCCGCCGAATTGTATGATCGGCTGGTGCATGTGCCGGGCATCGCCGACGCCCGCATCCAGCAGGCGTTCGACAATCCCGAGCTACGGGTCGACGTCGATCGCTCCAAGGCCCAGGAACTGGGGCTGACCCAGCGCGACGTCGCCAACAACATGCTGGTGTCGCTCAGCGGCAGCTTCCAGACCTCGCCCAGCTTCTGGCTCAGCCCGCAGAACGGCGTCGCCTATTCGGTGGTGGCGCAGACGCCGCAATACCGGATGGACTCGCTGCAGGCGTTGAACAACGTTCCGATCACCGGCGGCAACGGCCAGCGGCCGCAGATCCTCGGTGGCCTGGCCACCGTCAGCCGTGGCGTCAACCTGGCGGTGGCCAGCCATTATAACGTTCAGCCGGTGATCGATCTCTATGCCGCCGTGCAGGACCGCGACCTTGGCGGCGTCGCCACCGACATCCGCTCGATTCTGGTGCAGACCGCCCGGGATCTGCCCAAGGGCTCGACGGTGATCGCCCGCGGCCAGATGCAGACCATGGATAGCTCGTTCGTCGGGCTTTATGGCGGCCTGGCCTTCGCGGTGGTGCTGGTCTATCTGTTGATCGTAGTCAACTTCCAGTCCTGGCTCGACCCCTTCATCATCATTACCGCGCTGCCCGCCGCCCTGGCCGGGATCGTCTGGATGCTGTTCCTGACCCACACCGCGCTCAGCGTGCCGGCCTTGACCGGCGCCATCATGTGCATGGGGGTGGCCACCGCCAACTCGATCCTGGTGGTCAGCTTCGCCCGCGAGCGCATGCAGCATGGCCGCGACCCGATGACCGCCGCCGTCGAGGCCGGCTTCGCCCGCTTCCGCCCGGTGCTGATGACTGCCTTGGCGATGATCATCGGCATGGTGCCGATGGCGCTGGGCCTGGGCGAGGGCGGCGAGCAGAATGCGCCGCTGGGCCGGGCGGTGATCGGCGGCCTTGGCTGCGCCACCCTGGCCACCTTGTTTTTCGTTCCCGTGGTTTTCTGCCTGCTGCACGGCCGTGGGGCCGGAGCCAAGCGCGCTCGAGGGTCAAATCATGCAGAGTAGCCGACGTCCCACCCGCACCCGCATCCAGCCCCGCACCCTGAGGCTGACCGGATTGGTCGCCTTAGCCACCATGGTCGGACTGGCCGGCTGGGGCTTGGCCGAGCGCCATGGCGCCCGCGCCGAGCTCGGCGCGGCGACCGAGCGGATGGCCATCCCCACCGTGGTGCTGACCAAACCGGTGCGCGGCGCCGGAGCCGAGGAGCTGGTGCTGCCGGGCGACGTCCAGGCCTATGAGGAGGCGCCGATCTTCGCCCGCACCAGCGGCTACATGAAGGTGTGGCACACCGACATCGGTACCCCGGTCAAGAAGGGCCAGTTGCTGGCCGAGATCGACACCCCCGAGGTGGACGACCAGTTGCGCCAGGCCGAGGCCGATGTGCGGACGGCGGCGGCCAACGAGCAATTGGCCCGGACCACCGCGACCCGCTGGCAGGCCCTGTTGCGGACCGATTCGGTGTCGCGCCAGGAAACCGACGAGAAGGTGGCCGATGCCGGCGCCAAGGCGGCGCAGCTGGCCGCCGCAACCGCCAACCTGGCGCGGCTGCGCCAGCTAGAATCATTCAAGCGGGTGTTGGCTCCGTTCGACGGGGTGGTGACGGCGCGCAAGACCGACAACGGCGCCCTGATCAACGCCGGCAGCGGGATCGGGCCGGAACTGTTCCGGGTCGCCGACACCTCGCGGCTCAGGGTGTTCCTGCAGGTGCCGCAGAACTCGGCGGCGCTGATTTCCATCGGCATGGACGCCAGCCTGCGCTTCGCCGAGTTCCCCGGCCGCTCCTACGCCGCCAAGGTGGTTCGCACCGCCTCGGCGATCGATCCCACCTCGCGGGCGATGACGGTGGAATTGCAGATCGACAATTCCCAATACCACCTGCTGCCGGGCAGCTACACCGAGGCCCATCTCAAGGTGCCAGTGCCGGCCGAGCGGGTCAGCCTGCCGGTCAACACCCTGCTGTTCCGCTCTGACGGGCTCAGGGTGGCCACCGTCGACGGCGCCGGCAAGGTGACCCTGGTGCCGATCACCATGGGGCGCGATTTCGGCACCCGGGTCGAGGTGGTCGACGGTGTCGGCCCCGACGACCAAGTCATTGTCAATCCACCAGATTCGCTGCTGGCCGGGCAGCTTGTGCGCATCACCGAAATGGGGATTCCGAAGTGATCCGCCGCTCCATCGCCGCCGCCGCCCTGGCGCTGTCGGCCTGTTCGCTGGCGCCGGATTACGCGCCGCCGCCGGTGGTGCCGGCAGCGTCGTTTAAGGAGAGCGGCGACTGGAAGCCGGCGACGCCGCAGGACACCCTGCCCAAGGGTGCCTGGTGGCAGATCTACGGCGATCCTACCCTGGACGAGTTGGAAGCCCGGCTGGGCGAGTCCAACCAGGACCTGAAGATCGCCTTCGCCCGCTTGGCCCAGGCGCGGGCGGCGCTCGACGTCGCCCGGGGTGCCACCTTGCCGCAAGTGTCGGCGGTGGCCGGCTCGGCGCGCGCCCGCCGCTCCAAGGAGATCGCCAATCCGGTTTACCCCTCGGACTTTTCCGACCATTCGGTCCAGCTCGACGTCAGCTACGAAATCGACCTGTGGGGCAGGGTGCGCAACACTGTCGAAGCCGGGAAGAATCGCGCAGAGGCCAGCACCGCCGATTTGGCGGCGGTGGATCTCAGCCTGCGGGCCGAACTCGCCGCCGATTACTTCAGCCTGCGCGGCGCCGACGCCCAGCAGGACGTGTTCGACCAGGCGGTGGAAAGCTACGACAAGGCGCTGGCCCTGACCCGCTCGCGCTACCAGGGCGGTGCCGCTGCCGAGATCGACGTCGCCCAGGCCGAAGAGACGCTGGAATCCGCCCGCACCCTGGCCGCTGACAACCGGCTGGCGCGGGCCCAGCTGGAACACGCCATCGCCATCCTGGTCGGCGAGCAGGCTTCCGGCTTCGCGCTGGCACCCCAGGCCCTGGCCGGCATTCCGCCCGAGATCGATCCCGGCCTGCCGTCCAGCCTGCTGGAACGCCGCCCCGACGTCGCCGCCGCCGAGCGGCTGGTCGCCGCCGCCAACGCCGATATCGGGGTGGCTCGCGCCGCCTTTTATCCGGTGTTCAGCCTGACCGGGGTGCTGGGGCTGGAAGCCGCCTCGCCGGCCAATTGGATCCAGGCGCCGGCCAGCCTGTGGGCCTTGGGCGGCTCGGCGGCGCTTTCGCTGTTCGACAACGGCGTTCGCCAGGCCCTGACCGACCAGGCCCGCGCCGTCCATCAGGAAGCGGCGGCCAGCTATCGCCGCACCGTGCTGGCGGCCGATCGCGAGGTCGAGGACAACCTGGCGGCGCTGCGTCTGCTTGAGCGGGAAACCCGCTCCCAGGCCGCCGCCGTCGATGCCGCCGGGAGGGCCCTGACCCAGGCGCAGAACCGCTACAAGGGCGGTCTGTCCACCTATCTCGAAGTGGTCACCCGCCAGAACGCGGCACTCAGCGCCCAGCTGTCGGCGGTGGGCATCCGTACCCGCCGCATGGTCGCCAGTGTGCTGCTGGTCAAGGCGTTGGGGGGCGGCTGGCATGGTTGATCCAAGCAAGGACGGCTGCACCGGTTCAGACCCCAAGGCCCATCGCACCTGCCGCCGCGACAAGGTGCGCGACGCGGTGGTGGCCCGCATCCTTGACGGCCGCTATCCCCCCGGCACCCATCTCAAGGAGCTGATTCTAGCCAAGGAATTCGCCACCAGCCAGTCCCCGGTGCGTGAGGCGCTACGGGAATTGGAGATGCTGGGGCTGGTGGAAACCGAGCGCTACCGCGGCACAAGGGTGCTGTCGCCACGCTGCACCGATCTGCGCGAGGCCTATGAACTGAAGGCGATCCTCGAAGCGCGCTCGGCCCAATTGGCGGTGCCGTGCCGTTCCGAGGATCTCGATCACCTGGATGATTGCGTGCGGGCGATGATCGCGGCGGCGGCATCGGCCGATTTCGAGGGCTATTCGGTGGCGGCGGTGGCCTTCCATCGTCGGATCGTGGCGATGTCGGGCAACCAAACCTTCCTGCGCACCTGGGAAGGGCTGCACTGGGAGGTGCGCTCCCGCATCGCCTCGGAACGGGTCAAGTCCCACCTGGCCGGCTACGCCGACGCCCACGGCGCCGTGGCGGTGGCCCTGCGCCAGGGCGCCGGAATTGGCGCCGGTGGCTTGCTGGTGGCGATGGTCGAACGTTTTCTCGACGAGAATGGCTAATCGCAGCTGGGCCTCATCGCCAGCAGGCCGGGCCAGCGTTCAGGCCAGCCGCTTTCGTGCGACGCCCCCGGCACCACCAGGGATTTGACGCAACGTCCGCCGGCGGCCGCGCGGAAGCGGTCGGCAATGGCCGGCGGCACCGTGTCGTCGTCGGCGCCGCTGAAATGAAGTTGCGGGATGCTCGCCAGCTGGGGCGCGACGTCGATGGCGTTCAGCGAGCCTGGCATCGGGCTGACCTGATGGATCCGGTTGACCTCGTCGTGGTCGAGGTTGCCGGCGACGGTGCGGATCGAGATCACATCCCGACGGCGGGCCGCCACCAGCACCGCCACCGCGCCACCGCCGGAATAGCCGACCAGGTTGATCCTGGTGCCGCTTCCGACCATCCGGTCGATCGCGGCGTCGGTGGCGGCGATCACCTCGGGGGCGAAGCGCTTGTCGGTCCAATAGGCGATTCCGCAGCGGGGATTCGCCGCCGGAACGGTGAACTGGCACGGCCGGGCGAGGTACGCCACGTTGGCCGAGCGGTCCGCTGCCGCCAGGGCCAGGCCGACCGCCTTGCGCGGGGTGGGGTCGAGCGAAGGCTCATAATGGGTCCGCCACGCCAGCCCGTCGCCCTCGATATAGACGGTGACCGGTTGGCCGGGATCGGTGATGCGGGAGAAGGTGGTCAGGGCGAAGTCGCCGGCCGGCACGACGCGGTGGACCAGCCCGGCCGATTGCGCCATCGTCTCGGCTGCGGCATTGCGGTCGGACGCGCACCCGGCCAGGGCGAGCGCCATCAGCGCCAGGGGAAACACCACGACTTTTTTCAGCATAGCGCAAACAGGCTACGCCGCCGCCGCTCGGGGTTCAAGGCCGCCCCGGTCGTTGCGGCGGGGGCGAAAACCGGCATAATGACACCGTATTGCGTTTACCAGGGGCCGCCCATGAGTTTTCCCCATCTGCTGTCGCCGCTCCGGGTTCGCGGCGTCACTTTGCGCAATCGGATGATCATGGGCTCCATGCATCTGGGCTGCGAGGGCTTGTCCGACTCGTTCGCCCGCCTGGCCCGCTTTTACGCCCTGCGTGCCAAGGGCGGCATCGGCCTGATCGTCACCGGCGGCTTCGCCCCCAATCACGAAGGCGGCTTCGGTCCAGACGGCTGCCTGCTGGTCGACGATTGCGATGTTCCCAACCATCGCCAGATCACCCAAGCGGTCCACGCTGCCGGTGGGCGGATCGTCTTGCAGATCCTGCATTGCGGCCGCTACAGTCGCCATGCCGGCTTGGTGGCGCCGTCGCCGCTCAAGGCCGCGATCAACAATTTCACTCCGCGCGAAATGACCGCCGAGGACATCGCCCGCACCGTCGCCGATTACGGCCGCGCCGCCACCCTGGCCGCCGCCGCCGGCTATGACGGCGCCGAAGTGATGGCCTCCGAGGGTTATCTGATCAACGAATTCCTGGCGCCGCGCACCAATCACCGCGGCGATGCCTGGGGCGGTGACCTGGCCAACCGCATGCGCTTCGCGGTGGACGTCGTGACCACCGTCCGCGCCGCCTTGGGGGCCGAGCGGATCCTATCGGTGCGGCTGTCGATGGTCGACCTGGTCGAGGACGGGCTGGCGGCCGACGAGGTGGTGACGGTGGCGCAAGCGCTGGAGCGGGCCGGGGCCGACATCCTCAACAGCGGCATCGGCTGGCACGAGGCGCGGGTTCCCACCATCGCCGCCGCCGTGCCGCCGGGGGCGTGGAGCGGGGCGACAGCGCGGGTCAAGGCGGCGGTGGGCATTCCGGTCGCGGCCAGCAACCGCGTCACCACCCCGGCGCTGGCCGAAGCGCTGTTGGCCGAGGGCCAGGCCGACCTGGTCTCGCTGGCGCGGCCGCTGCTGGCCGATGCCGAATTCGCCGCCAAGGCCGCCGACGGCCGCGCCGAGTCGATCAACCTGTGCATCGGCTGCAACCAGGCCTGCCTCGACGCCATTTTCTCGGGCGGAATCGCCAGCTGTCTGGTCAACCCGCGCGCCGCCCGCGAGGCCGAATTCGTCGCCCAACCTGTCGCCGCCGCCAAAGCCATCGCGGTGGTTGGCGGCGGCCCCGCCGGCATGGCCGCCGCCCTGGAGGCGGCGCGGCCATGCCGTCACCCTGTTCGAGGCGGCGCCGGCGCTGGGGGGCCAATTCCGCCTGGCCCAGGTCATTCCCGGCAAGGCCGAATACCTCGCCACCCCGCGCCATTACGCCGCCGAGCTGGCCGCCGCTGGCGCCACCATCCGGCTCGGCCACCGCGTGGAGGCCGACGAATTGGCCGGCTTTGACGCGGTGGTGTTGGCCACCGGCATCACTCCCCGCCGGCTCGACCTGCCCGGCGCCGACCATCCCAAGGTGGCGGCCTATGACGAGATCCTGTCGGGCCGCCGCCAGGCCGGCGCTACCGTGGCGATCCTAGGGGCCGGCGGCATCGGCTTCGACGTCGCCAGCTTCCTGATCGGCGACGATGAGGATTTCGCGGCCGAATGGGGCATCGATCCCGCCTTTGGCGCCAGGGGCGGCCTGACGGCCGCCGCCCTGCCGCCATCGCCCCGGCGCCGCATTGTGCTGATGCAACGAAAGCCCGGCCGTCCCGGTGCCGGGCTGGGCAAGACCACCGGCTGGATCCACAAGGCCCATCTTCTGCGCCACGGCGTCGAAATGCTGGCGGGGGTGAGCTATCACGCCATCGACGATGCTGGCCTCCATATCGGAGTGGATGGGGGCGAGCGGGTGATCGCCGCCGACACCGTCATCACCTGCATCGGCCAGGAGCCCGACCAATCCTTGCTGGGGCGGCTGCGGGCGCTGGGCAAGCCGGTCCACTTGATCGGCGGCGCCCGCGACGCCACCCGGCTGGACGCTCTGGCCGCCTTCGTCGAGGGGACACGTATGGGCCTGGACCTATGACTGGCGCCGCGCCAACCGGCTGGCGGCTGTGGGCGTTGGCGGCGCGGCCGCGCACCTTGACCATTTCGGTGGCGCCGGTATTGGTCGGCACCGCGCTGGCGTGGCATCAGGCGGAATCCTTCCGCCCGGCGCCGATGCTGGTGGCGCTGGCCGCCGCCATGCTGATCCAGATCGGCACCAATCTGCACAACGACGTCGCCGACGCTGTCCGCGGCGGCGACCTGCCTCTGCGCCAGGGACCCGCCCGGGTGACGGCGGCGGGCTGGGCCTGCCCGGCGCGGGTGCGGCTGGCCACCGCGATCGCCTTCGGCCTGGCGGCGCTGGCCGGAATCTATCTGGTGGCGGTCGGCGGCTGGCCGATCTTCGGCTTAGGCCTTTGTTCGCTGGTCGCCGGCTGGGCCTATTCCGGCGGGCCGCGCCCGATTTCCTATTCGCCGTTCGGCGAGGCCTTTGTCGTGTTGTTCTTCGGCTTCGGCGCGGTGGCTGGCAGCGCCTGGCTACAGAGCGAGGCGGTGACCCCGGAGGTCCTGCTCGCCGGCCTGGTGGTGGGATTGCCGGCGGCGGCGGTGCTGACCGTCAACAACACCCGCGACATTGCCGCCGACCGCCTGGCCGGTCGCCGCACTTTGTCGATCGTGCTCGGCGTCGAGTCCAGCAAGTGGTTGTATGTGGCGCTGGTGCTGCTGCCGTTTCCTTTGCTGGCGCTGGCGCCGATGGGGGCTTTGGTCGGCCTCGGCGCGCTCCCCTTGGCGCTGGCTCAAACCCGCGCGCTGATGAGCCAGGATCCAGGCCCCGGCTACAATCCCATCCTGGCCGCCACCGCCCGCACCCAATTGGTGACGGCGGCGCTGATTAGCGTCGGCCTGGTGCTGGCGTGACGACGGGACCGGCCGGGGGCGGCATCGTCCGGCGGGCCAAGCTGCTCGGCGCGCTGTTGTTGTTGCTCAGCCTGTGCTTCCCGATGTCGTCTTGCACCCGCCCCCCCGATGAGACCGAGGTGGCGACGGCCAAGGCCGCCGGACAGGAGGCGCCCCAGCAGGTCACCGATTATTATTAGGCTCTATTCGCAATTCGTATTGATCCAGTATAGACTGGCGGAAACGCTGGAGGATTGGCGCGATGGAGCGGAAGGAATTTCAGGCGTGGCTGTCGG
>Ga0316222_1002526_pt1 | contig 19370 bp, 14 predicted proteins | sample TBH18011metaG_FD_206008 | JGI IMG/M metagenome (GOLD analysis project Ga0316222, IMG submission 206008) | Freshwater microbial communities from Trout Bog Lake, Wisconsin, USA - TBH18011 | ecosystem: Environmental > Aquatic > Freshwater > Lake > Hypolimnion/Profundal zone | place: USA: Wisconsin...
AATCCAAACTGGTTCAGGCGCAGAATCGGCACCGTCTTGCTGAAGTAGCCTTGCGCATCGAGCACGTTGTTGCGCAGGAACTCCCATACATCGCCATGGAGTTGGTTGGAGCCAGAGCGGATGGCGGCGTTGACCACCGCAAATCCATCCCCGTAGGCGGCGGAGTTGGCATTCTGCTGAATCTTGAATTCCTGCACGGCGTCAACAGAAGGCGTGAATGCTGGCTTGCCGTTGAGAAAGAGGCGGGAGTCCACGCCGTCCATCAGGAAGGATGTCTCGTTGCCGCGTGCGCCGTTGATGCTGAAATTGCTCTGAGCGCCGGGGTTCTCTGTGGCTCCGGGAACGAGCAGCGCCAGATTGAGAAAGTTTCTGCCGTTCAGCGGCATCTCCACAATTTGCTGGGAGTTAATCACCTGCCCTGTCGCGGAGGTCTCAAGCTGAATGAGCGGCGCCGATGCCTCAACCTCAACATTCGTATCCACAGAGCCGACCTGCATCTTCAGGTCGTTGGTCAGGATCTGGTTTACGTCCAATACCAACCCGGTTGTGACGGCAGTCTTGAAGCCCGTCATGGACACGCGAATTACGTAGGTGCTTGGTTGGAGCGCCTGAAAGGAGTAATAGCCATCCTCGTTGGTCGTTGCCAGCTTCTCTTGCGCAGTGGCCGTATTCGTCAGGATGACTTTTGCCGATAGAAGTGCGGCCCCGCTGCTGTCTGTCACGCGGCCCGTTATGCTGCCTTGTGAGCCTTGAGCCATCAGTAGGTTGGGGAAAACCAGTGCGAGGCAAAGCGACAGGATCGCAGTGCAAACGGCATAACCTTTCATTTGCTCCTCCAAAACATTCATATATCGAACACGAATGTTCGATATACTGACATGTTTATAGCCTGAGCAGCTTGTGAGTTGTCAAGGGATTTTTAGAAGTATTTTCGGTAGGCTGGATTTGAGCGTGACTTTGCCGCTCCGAGAGGGATTCGGATGGTTGCCGTTCGCGGCTTATAGCGCGGGCGCAACTATTTGAAAATAAATAAATTAGGTGGTTGGATAGTACTGATGCAGGTTATTGCTGTCGAGCAGGATGTGATCTGTGTACACAGCGAGCGGCGTCTGCTCGTGGGCGAGCACCGCGGATGCCAGTCGAATCAGCTTCTCGCCATACTTCTCTGGGAAGTAGGCTACGGACGCAATCATGGGGCTTTCCGGCAGCGCCAGCTCTGCCCGGCTCTCTTCTGAGCCGTTCTGCCCCACGATGGCGACTCTCATCTGGGGTTTCGCGGCGCGGATAGCCAGCAGCGCGCCCGCCGCTCCAATGTCGTTGAACGATGAGATGAGTACCCGACTCCCGGCCGGCATCGACTCCAGAGCGCCGGCAGTCGCCACTCGGCTTGCCTCACGGCCCGCAAGGCCATCCAGATGCACAATCTTGCTCTCTGGCACGTCGCCCAGAACTTCGCGAATGCCCTCGACAGAGCCAGTGGTGCGGGCTCTGTTCTCAGGCGCGCTCAACGAGGACTCAAGCAACAGCAACTTGTCGAACGATGAGTTCCAATGATCTTTTGCAAAGCGCCCCAGGGCACCACCGGCAATCAGTCCCGCCCGGTAGCTGTTGCCGCCAAAATAGAGTGCTCCAGGAACAGGATTATCCACGCTGATCACCGGCACTCCAGCATGGATGAGGCGGTCAGCCAGGACGTAGCCCATCGCGCCGATCCGCTGGAAGAGGATGACCAGATTGACGCCCGAACTGATGAGCTCCTGCATAGCGGTAAGCTGGCTATCGAGTTCCTGCCCCTCAATATCCACCAGCACCAGCTCCATCTGGGCTTGCGCCACTGCGGCTTGGAGTCCTTCCGTCACATCGTTCCGGAAGGAGTTGCCGGAAAGGGGCGCCACATAGGCAATCCGCGGCCTGCGACGCCTGCCAATGGCGCGATAGCGCTTGTCCGCCAAGCGCTCAATGTACCCTCGGCTCTCCAATGTGCAAAGCAGACGGAAGACCACAGCCCGATCCATCGACGTCAATGCAACCACGTCTCGCACGCGCAACGGATCGCGGGAGCGCTCAAGCGTTTCGAGCACATCCAAGCCCTTTTCCAATGTTCCGGAGCGATACGTGCGCTTTTCCATCTGTCTGGAAAGATTGTATAGTCACCAGTTCAAATCGGTTCCGCCCGATGCGCGCCAAGACGGACAAGCGAGCGTGAGCGGCATTTTTGCCTGGATCCTCCAATACGCACGTGAAGAGCGCCCGGAAGCATCATTGGCGGGTATGCGTATTCAGTCGAGTAGCAACTTCGGCGGGACCGTGCGAAGCCAATGGAATCCTAAGGCGTGGGCAGAAGGCCCTGCTTTATGGCCTTGGCCCACTTAAATACGCAACTGCGTTGGCTAACAGGCGGGTTTCAACCAGCGGCGCAGCTCCTCCGGTAAGGCCCTGAAACAGGACGGTACCTTTGCCCAGCGGCGCGGTGAAGATGGAGGCTCCGAGCGTCATGCTGTGATCGCGACCGTAACCAGCGAGGACTTGAACCCCTGGTCCCTGCACCTGCAAGCCATAGCATTGCAAGACGCCAAACTGGTAGTCGCCGCGCATGACCTCGTCCTGAGGCAGGCCGTCGAAGATCGGATGCTTGCGAACAAGTATCCAGTTGCCCATCCAGGGGGCGCGCGCCGTGGGGATGCCGCCCTTGAATTGCAGGGCCCCGGCATCCGCGAGGGCGGTTGCGGCAGATATGGCGCTGGTGACATCGGGCGCGGTGACGATGAGCGGCGTGCCGGCGCGAACCTTGGCCAGAATTTGAGTGGAGAGATTGCTGGGCGGAATGTAGGAATCCCACACCAGGCCAGACTTGTCCGTGTAGGTTTCACCGCCCAGGGCATAAGCAAAGGTCTTGCCGCCTGCCTCGATTTTGACCGCGTTGAAAAGCGCATCGGCGAAGGCCATTTCCGCCGCCTTGACGTTGCCGGGCCCAAGGTCGATGGCTCCGTCAACGGTCTCTGTGGCAAAAGTTCTCACGACCGCGGTGGCGCCGCCATGCGCCTCAGCCGCAATGTCGAAGTTGGTGGCGACGGTCTTGTGGTTCAGTTGAATGTCAAACACGCGGCGGCCCGGCGTGGCATCGGCGCTATCTGCAAAGTATAGCGAGACCCTAGCGGGCCCTGCGGGGAGATTGACGAAGTGGAGCGTGAAGGCGTTGGAGCGGCCACGGATGCTGGTTCGGTAGAGCGCCTCATCGTCTGTATTGGCGATGCGGGAGCCGTCATTGATATGGACGATGGTGCCGTTGGCGCACTGCGGAGCGAGGATCACGTCATAACTTGCGGATGGATTGAATGCCTCGGCTTGAATGTTGGGAATGAGCGCAAGCTGCTTGAGCACCGGAGCGATTTCGCCAACTACGCCCATGCGGGTGACTGGCATGGGTGTTGGCGCGGGGTTGAGGATTTCGAGAGTCTCAGAGTTCTGCGCCGAAACTGCACCCTGGAGCGAAAAGGTGAGTTTGTAAATCCCTTCCACTTTGAGAGCGGGAAGATTGACGGCCATCTTCACTGGATAGACAAAATGGTTGCTTAGATAAGCGGGCACCGGCCATGCGCCGAGGTTGGTCTGCTGGCCGACGGGACTGGTCAAGGTGAGATTGAGCGTTCCAGAGGCGGCGCTGCCAGTCTCGTTGAGCAGATATAGATCGAGAAGGATGTCTTCACCGACGCGGTGGACGATGCCACGCGGACGCACGACGGGGAGCAGTGGAGCGAGGTGGGGCGCGATAAGTTGCGGGTCACCCTTGAGGTTGCGGAGGTTATCGACGAGGCCGGAGTGGTTCTCCATGGCGGTGGATTCCCAGCCGCTGATGGAGAGTATGTCATTGGAGTCAGAGAGCCGGGCGGTTTCAATCACGCGCCCCCAAAACTCGAATGCCTTGTGGCCGATCTGGTCATAGACGCGGCTGGTGGTTGAGAAGCTTTTGCGAAGGCCGGACTGATCGAGGAAGGCGTTGTAAGCAGCATCCATCTGCTGGTGATCGCGCAGGTCGTAGCTCTCTCCTCCTGCAGCTTTGATCTGTTGCACCATGAGGTCATGGTGGTCTGCGCTGGCCGCGCCCAGCATCTCGCCCCAGTCGTTAATCTCCCTGGGATTATCGAGTTTGTGCGTAAAGTGATTCGGGTCCTGGTAAAGATCGTCTGTCCACACGCCGGGGCCGCCCACAGTGTGCTCATCGCGCCAGCCGGAGTAGCTGGTTCCATCGTCAAAGAAAGCCTGATTGTTGTAGGGTGCAAGCCATGCCTGGTGGCGGAAGCTGATGCCGGACTTGGCCGCAACAACGCGGCTCGGGTCCAGCGAGTGCATCCCGCGGAGAATATTCCAGACGCGGGGATTGGCGACATTGGGCTCAACTTCATTCTGAACGACATACAGAATCAGCGAAGGGTGGCTGCGGAACATCTTCACCATGCGGAGGGTCTTCTCTGCCGTGTAGCGCGCGAGAAAATCTGCAGGGTCACCACCCTTGCCGGAGGTATCGAATGGGCCTTTGGTTGCAGGTTCTTCGCGGCTCACATAAGGCCCGAGGAGATTGCGCCCGCCGCCCGGCTCCATGTAGCGGAGGAGGCCCAGCTCATCCTGTTGCGCGAGTACTTCTTCCTTGCCGATGTTGCGGTGGAAGTTGAGGGTATTGAGGCCCAGGGATTTGGCCGTGGTTACTTCTTTGCGCGCCAGTTCCGGCGTGGGCCACAAGCCGTTCAATCCCCAGAAACCCCAGGAGATGGACGTGTAGATGCGAATGCGCTTGCCGTTCAGATACAGGCCCGCATCCGTGCCTATGCCGCGGGGCTCAAACCATCGGAAGCCGAAGCGAACTGTACGGGTGTCGGAAATGGAGCCTGCCGACCACTCGGCGCGAAGGCCATAGAGGTTGGGTGAATCCAGTTCCCATAGTCTGGCTTCAGGGTCGGTGAGGGGCGCGGCAAAATCCGCGCTGGCGAAGGGGCCAATGGTTGCGGGCATCTGCGTGGTTGCGCGCACAGAGTGGGTAGCGAGATCGATTACGCTGAAGCGCAGCGTACCTGTTTGAACCTGCGCCGTAGTATTGCGCAAAGTTGCATTCGCCGCAATCGAACGCACTTCAGGCTTGTTGAGAACCCAGGTATCCGAGAGATAGACGGGATCGTGGGCAGTGAGGGTGATGCCGCGATCGATACCGCCGAAGCCTGGGCTCTTTTGTATCTGGTATTTTCCCCATGCCTGATTCTGGTCGCGCCAGTCCAAGCGTCCGCCGGGATTGGTAATACGGATGGCGATCTGGTTGGGCTGGCCCGGAAGGATGGCTGCGGAGATATCGGAGTCAAAGGCCGTCTCCGCGATCAGGTCATAGCCGACGAGCTTGTGGTTCACGTAAATTTCCGCGCGCTGGCGGGCTCCGCGCAGATGGAGCAGAACCGTCTTGTGTGCAAACGATGCCGGAATATCGATGGAGCGAAACCACCAGGAGACGCCTTCGTAGTTGCCGTTCTTGAATTCCGCATCTGTGGCGGCGTAGGTGTACTCGTTAATGGTGTACGGGCGCAGGCCCAGCTTGCCCCAGAAATGCTGTTCGACGGTGGAAGGAAGCGTGACGGAGACACCTTGCTTGTCGAGCGCCTGCCAGCCGCCCGTGGGTGCGTTCACGGGGAGGGTAGCGAGGTTAACCTCGCTGGGCAGATAGAGCGTGTCATTCTTCCATGCAGCGGCAGTATCCGGCCATAGCTTCCATCCGGCGTCAGGAATCTGGATGGTGTTTGGGCCTGGGAGAGCTTCTTGCGCGCAGAGCCATGCGCCATGGAGAATCAACAATGCAGTGACGAATATAAGGATGAAGTTTGTTGGGGCCAACCTGGCGGCTTTGCTGCAAAGACGATCTATCGCTGACTTGCATTCCATCTGAATCTCCAACCTTTATCGCGTGAAGCGCTGATGAGCGGCGTGCAAAGACAAGACCATTCGAGCGTTGATTGCCGCTGCCACAATACGTCTTCCCAAGCTTCTAACAGGTGCATTGAAGACGCTCAACCACAGATGCAATTTGCCGGTTCAGTTTAATTGAACATCAACATCCGGCAGCAGATTTGTATCCCGCTGTTCCACCAATACTTTATACGGCATGGGCGCTATGGAGGGTGCGGGCGCCAGGATTTTTCTGGCACTGAAGAGCTGCGCCCCAAAATTACCCCATGTTAAAATCAGGATAGATGCAGTGGACGTCAAGGTGTAACTATCTGACGGCACGGCTGCCACCAGCCAACTGAATCTGGATTTCTGGTTCCCCTGAAGATGAGACGGCGCACGTGTTAGCTGCATAGCCGCGACCAAACCATAGTCTGATATCAACCTTGCATCTGCCGGGCTCGCTCCTGACAGGGTGTAAAGCAAAGGTTTTGTGATGGTTCTTACTCCCGGAATGTCGCTGATGAGTTCGATAGCGGGCTTTGTCGCAGTTATGGCCTGGCGAATTCGCGAGGGGCGCACCGCGGTGACGATCCGAAAGATCGTGATTCCGCCGCTGGGTATGGCTACGGGGTTTTGCATGTTCATTGCCCCTGCATTCAGGGTTCCTCTGGTATGGGCTGCAGCAGCCTTCCTGACGGGCGCGCTTATTCTGGCCTATCCGATTCTGCGCACATCCCGGCTGACGCTGGATGGCGACGCCGTGATGATGCGCCGCTCTGGCGCGTTCTTTGTCATCCTGGTGGTTCTGGCAGTTGTGCGCATGCTTGCGCGCGGCTACCTTGATACCGTGATCTCTGTGGAGCAGACGGCAGCGCTGTTCTTCGTACTGGCTTTTGGAATGATTCTGCGCTGGCGAGCCAGCATGTTTTTCGAGTATCGCAAGCTAACTTGCGACGAAGGCTAAGAACCGTCGAATCCGGCTCTGGCTCGAGAGCATCTCAGTTCGCCTCTATTTATTATTCTGAAGCTACTTTTGCAATCACAGCCTGCTTTGATTTTCGGTAGACGTTTGCAACCGCCAGCGTCCAGAACGGCACCAGATCGACTCCGGGAACCAGTTTGCCGAAGAACGATGGCAGGAACTCCCAGTGCCAGCCAAGAAGCGCAACCAGCGCAGCACCGACGCCGAAATCGAGAACGTCTTCAGCCGGCGACGCCGCGCCTTCTATAAATATTGGGAACACGGCGAGTTGCAGAATATCCGCGACGATCGCCAGCAGAAGCGCTGCCCTGAAGCGTGGACCCGGCGAGATTTTCATGCCATCTAGATTCACATCAGCCTGCCAATTCGATTGCCGTATCTGCTGCACTTATCTTACGGCGCAAATGCTCTTGCATCCACACCTCATGACGCAACTTCCATCTTCACAGCAGCGTCCCCATGCCAGGCGATAAGATGAGTGCAACCTGGGACACAAGTTTAGCAAGGGGTTTGTTCCCGTAAGACTCTCTAAAGGCACTTCCACTCGAAGAAAAACAGGTTTGAAAATGGGAAGCAGCGCAACAGAATGTGGGCGGTTTGGAATTGCAAGGCTGCTGGCATTTGCCGTCCTGGCCGCTTCCATGGCGTGCAGCGCGGCACAGGGCGCGCAGGTGAAGGTTATTACGGCCACAAACGCTACGCCGCGTGAACTGTACGGCGCGGAGCGTGTGCGTGCCGCTCTGGCTGAATTGAAAGCAGCGCCACCCGGAGCGAGCATTGTGGCCGCGTTAAGCACAGCGTCCGTGTTGCAGCAGTTCCACATGCCGGCCTTCCAGCCCCATGCCCAGGAAGCGTTTCTCATTCGTCAGGTGCACAACACCTGGGTGGTTGCGGGCAGCGACCCCTCCGGCGTTTTGTATGGCGAGATGGAACTGGCGGCACGCATCAAGGCAGGGAGTGCATTGCCCGAGGGGATTGACGATATGGAGACCCCGGCGCTGAAGTTGCGGGGAACCTGCATCGGCATGCAAAAGCCGCAGATTATTTATGAAGATGCAGAGTACGACTATCCTTATACACCAAAGAATTTTCCATTCTTCTATGACAAGGCTGGCTGGACCAGGTATCTGGACATGCTAGCCGAAGGGCGCGTAAACACACTCTATTTGTGGAACGGGCATCCGTTCAGCAGCCTGTTGAAGCTCCCGAAATATCCTGAGGCGCAGGAGCTGCCAACAGCGCAGTTGGACGAGAACATTGCCATGTTCAAGTGGCTCACGGGCGAGGCGGACAAGCGCGGAATCTGGCTACTGCAAGGTTTTTACAACATCCATCTCTCTCATGCCTTTGCGCGCGCGCACCACATGGCCTATCACCTTGCCGCTCCCAATGCCGAGGCAAGCGCCTATACGCGCTACGCAATCTCAGAGTTTGTGCGCGAGTATCCGAATGCCGGATTGATGATGACGCTCGGCGAGGCGCTCTCGCCGCATCACGGCGCGGAGTGGCTCACGGAGACAATTATCCCCGGCGTGAAAGACGGGCTCAGGCAGTTGGGCTCAACCGTTGAGCCACCGATTGTTGTCCGCGCCCATGCCACCGATATTGACGCAGTGATGAAGGCAGCCAAGCCGCTCTACTCCAACATCGACACGATGTTCAAGTGGAATGGCGAGTCGCTCACTTCGACCGATGTGCGCGGGCCGGTGCTGGATCGCTTCAAGATGCTGGCCGCCAATTCGAATGTTGCGATTGCGAATGTGCATCTGCTTTCAGACCTGGAGCCGTTCCGCTGGGGCGACCCGGATTTTATCCGGCAAACGCTGCTCAGCTTTCAACGTATTGGCATTGGCGGTCTGCATCTGTATCCGCTGCGCTATTGGGAGTGGCCCGTGGCGGGCGACAAGACTGACCCGCTGCTCGCGCAGACAGACCGCGACTGGATATGGTTTGAAGCCTGGTCGCGGTACGCATGGAATCCGAATCGCGATGCTGCGAAGGAGCACGCCTATTGGGTAGCGCGGTTTGCTCAACAGTACGGCACCACGGAGGCCGGCGAAAAGCTGCTGGAGGCATACACGCTGGCAGGGCCATGCCAGCCCAGGCTATTGCCACGCATCGGCATTACTGAAGGCAACCGGCAGGCGTTCGCACTGGGTATGACAATGCCGCAACTCATCGATGCGGATCGCTTCAACCCTGCTACGACGCTGTGGACTGGCGATGCGCCCGCAGGAGAGCGGCTGATAGATTATGTTGCCCTGGAAGTGAAGCACGAGCCCCACCAAGGCGAGACGCCGATTAGCGTAAGCAATGAAGTGCTGAAAGCATCACGCCAGGCGCTGCAGGCAGCCGAGACGGCCCGTCCGTCCGTTACCAGGAACAAAGAAGAGTACGCGCGGGTGGTCAATGACCTGCGGGCCATCAATTTGCTCATGCAGTTCTACAACGCAAAGACCAACGCCGCCATGCAAACCATGCTGTATGGCTATGACCACGACGCGGCGCGTTTGAAGGCGGCAGAGGCCATGCTGGCCCAGAGCGTTGACCGCTTTCGCGAGCTTACTGCGGTTGCAGGGCCTGCTTATCGCACCGCGACCAGCATGGTCACGTCACAGCGCCGGATTCCGTTTCCCGGAGGGATCAATGAATTTCCCAACTGGCAACAATGCCTACCCATGTATGAGAAGGAGCTTGCTACCTTCCGGCGTCGGCTTGCCCAGTTGAGTACCGGCGCAACGGCTGCAGAGACTCGGGCTACGGCTCCGCTGCCACAGGTCGAGTTCACGCTGGGGCCCGGCGCGGGCGAGGTGTTTGGAGTAGAGAAGGGCGCAAGCATTTTTTCAGGCCAAGCTGCGCCTGTTACTCAGTTGGCTCCTGAGCTTGAAGGATTCAAGGGAATCCGCATTGCTCCGGACGCAGGCGGAACGCTGCACTTTGATTTGGCAAAGCCTGCACAGATTCTGGTGGGCTTTCAAAAGAACGTGTCAAAGAAGGAGTCCGTACTTGATCCAGAGACAGAGCAATGGAACCTGCTGCTGCTGAATGCTCTAAGCGCCGGAAAGGCGCCTGCAATGGCAGTGTGGGCCAGGCCACTTCCGGCGGGCGCAAACGATCTTGATCTTGGGAGAGGCTCGTACGTGGTGCTGGGCTTTATTCCGCAAGATCTGCACGTAGCTCCCCACGTCAACTTTGCTGCTGCAGGGAACGGGAGCGAATCTGCAAATCTGGATTGGTTTTTCGAGTAACGCCGAGCGGGTGGCAGAGTGCAGGAGTGCGGCCAGTTTGCTTGAGGTGCGCCATGGGAGCGGTAACGCTTGCGTACTACGACTGGAGCCGCGCATGTTTCAGTCGCTCATAACTTGTTGTTAAGGAATTACTTGCCGGTCGGCCAGGGATAGGAGCTGTGGAGCGCCGCTGCCGCCCGCACAGAGAGTGCAAAGCAAGCAGCAAATGCTCCTATAATCTTCGCAATCAAATTCGCCACGCGAATCTGATTGGAACTGCTTGCTCATGCCCTACGCGGCGCGGCTCAAATGCCCTCGCGCCGATAGCTCCTCTGATGCAAGCAGTCTGGCCCGGATTACCTGAGATTGATCCACAGGGGGATTCTCATGCGCGTTCTGCCTGCTTCCGGTTTCATAGCACTCGTCTTTGCCGCCGCCACAGCCAACGCCCAGTTGAACTCCGCTGCCCAGTGCAAGGGACTGCCCGCAGTCCCGAACGGCGTTGTAAGCAGATCCGCAGCGAGCAACCAGTACCACCTGACTTGCAACGCAGGCTATATGGTCTCTGGCAATACCTCTGCCCTGTGCACAGTGACTGCCGCTGGAGAGCACTGGTCCTCTACTTTCGGCACCTGCATGGCAGTTTGCCAAGTGCCATCCATTGCCAACGGAAGCGTGCTTTACACCAGCGGCCAGCCAGCAACAGGCGGCATTATGACCAACACCAATGTGAGCGTCAAATGCAACCCCGGTTCAACCTTGATGGGCTACGCGACAAACTACTGCGGCATATCCGCCTCCGGCGGCACATGGCGCCTGCCTTTCGGCACCTGCTCCAACGCGTGCAAACTGACGTCCATTCAGAACGGGCAGATTCTCGACTCCTCTGGAAAGCCCCTTACCGGCACTATGACTCCAAACACTTCATTCACGGTGCGGTGCAATCCCGGATTCGTGCCGGCTCCGGGAACAGTGACGAGCGGGACATGCAACTACGCCGGGCAGTTGAGTGGTCAGCCGGTCTCATGCATGCAGGCGATTATCGTCAACTGCCCGCAGACGCTGCAGATTACACAGGCTGACTTTGGGACCAATAACGGGGGCTATCTGAAATACAGCCCGTCAGATTGGAAGCTGAGCGCCGGCGCGGCACTGGCACTGACCTTGCCGCTCACGTCCATCAACGTCGACAACAAGGTGGTGCTGAATTGCGGATACAGTTCCCCCTCGGGGTCAGGAAACCTGATCAAGCAAGTCTCGACCTTCGGTAGCCGGTGCGACATTGCCAGTGGCAACCGCTCATTCATTTGCTATAAGTAATACCAGGGAAGAAAATCGCTTTATTACCAGGCCGCTGGCTGGCGCAGTTTGCAGTGCAACGGCCAATTGACCATCAGGAGTCTCGATGCCTTCACTTCGCTTTCGCAGCAGATTTGCCTTGTTCCTTGTCTTTCTCTTCAGTGCTTCAATCTTGAGCGCCCAATGGGCTCCGCTCGTAACTGACTCCGAGGCCGCGCAACGCATTGTCTGGTGGCGCGAGGCTCGGTTTGGCATGTTCATGCACTGGGGCGTGTACTCCATCCCCGGCCGCGGCGAGTGGGTACAGTGGGCTGAGCAGATACCGACTGACAAGTACGCCAAACTGGCCGATCAATTCCATCCCGAGCACTTTGACGCAGATGCATGGGCCGGCATCGCCAAGGCGGGCGGCGTGAAGTACATGGTTCTCACCGCGCGGCACCATGACGGCTTTGCGCTGTTCGATGACCCCGGCAGCAGCTTCACGGCGATGAAGTCCGCCGCCCACCATGACTTTGTTGCCGATTATGTGAAGGCGGTGCGCAAGGCCGGACTTGGCGTAGGACTCTATTACTCGCCGCTGGACTGGCGTTTTCCCGGCTTCTTCTTTCCGGAGATTTACCAGCCAAACGCGATTGAACTGCGCGAACAGTATGACCGGCAGATTGGCGAACTCGCCTCCCACTACGGCAAGCTGGACATTCTCTGGTTTGATGGGGGCGGCAACGAGTGGCTGGGCTTCGGCGGTATCGAGCAGGGGAACGGCGGCTGGCAGAGGCGGTCAAAGGAGAAGCCTTACTCCGGCACCTTCGATTGGCAAGACGTCAAGACCGTCGCTCATCTTCGTCAGTTGCAGCCGGGGATCATCCTTAATGACCGCACCAACGCGCCTGCGGACTTCCGCTCGCGCGAGGGCGACGCAAAGCTCGGTGACTTTGACAACCAGCATCCGTGGGAACTTTGCACCACCATCACGGAAGGCGCATGGGGCTACCAGCCGAATGCCAAGGTGAAGCCGCTGGCGCAGCTTTTGAAATTGCTGGTGGGCGCGGCCGGGCGCGACGGCAACATGCTGCTCAACGTGGGTCCGCGGCCCGATGGCCAGATTGACCCTGCCCAGGCAGATCGCTTGCGCGAGATGGGCCAATGGCTCAGCCTCAACGGGGAGAGCATCTACGGCACGCGCGGCGGCCCCTGGCTGCCCGGCGCCTATGGCGTCTCCACGCATAGCGGAAAGCTCGTCTACATCCACGTGTTGAACGCGCCGCAGAACTCCGTGCTGGTGTTGCCAACGCTGCCCGTGAAGGTCGTGAAGGCAACCGTGCTGCACGGGGGCGATGTGAGCATTCAGCAGACAGCGCAGACTCTGACGCTCAATTTGCCGCCGGCAGCGCCAGACGCAATCGACACCGTGCTCAAACTAGAGCTTGCCGAGCCCTGGACAACCAGCGCCGTGGTTCCCATGCCAGTGCAGTAGCTCAACTGGTTGATTACGCAACTATCACTCCCCCGGCAGGATGGTGCCGGGGGGATATCAGCACGATTGATTGTGGCCATTGGCAAGCGCAGACGCGGTCAATGTATAACTGTAGAAAATCATCCATCGAACGCGGACAGGGACAAATCTCATGACAGTCAAGCAGTCATTGCTACTTGCGCAGGCGCTCGTGCTGTGCGTCTTTTCGCTTGCCGGTTGCACACACAATACGCCAACGCAGCCCGCAGCCGCAGCCCTGGCTCCGCCCGCTAATGCCATCCCCGCCTGGGCCAGTGATAAAGACGGAGCGCTCGTACCGCCCCATGATGAACATGCGACGCCCGCCACCCCAGCGCCAAAGGGACTCTATGTAGCCCTGGGCGACAGCATCACTTATGGCACCGGGGTAGCGCAGAACTGCCACGCGTTTCCAACCCATCCGGTTGATATTGCCGAGTACTGCCCAGACGGCACCAGCTATGCCATCCTCACTGCAAAAGCAGTCCGCGACGCGGGTATCGCAGGGCACTTCATGAATCTCGGCATCAACGGAGCGAAGGTGGAGCGCGTCATCGCAGACGAGTTGCCCTATCTTCCCCGTGAGACAACATTAGTTACGCTCTACATCGGCACCAACGACAGCCGCGCCGTCCGCGACCCCAAGGTTCCGATCGCAGAAGTCGTAAGCAAGTACGAGGCTCACTTTGACCAGTTGCTTGGCCTGATCCACGACCGAGCTCCCAAAGCCCGCATCGTGCTCATCAACTTTCCGAATGAGAAGTACCTTGCCGCCACTTATCATGTGGCCGACGACGTATTGCCTCGCTACGACGCCACCTCGCAGATACTTGCCAGCTTCATTAACAGCCACTCTCCCAAGTACGCAGTTGTTGACACCATCTGCAACCCGGCAAGCTATGACAACAGCCTGCTTTTCAACGGCAACGTGCATCCCAATGAGGCTGGGTCGGCCATCCTGGCACAGTCTGTCATCAAGGTGATCAAGGCAGGGCATCCGGCCCCGCTGCCCACAAGCTGCCAGTGGTACGACGCGCATACTGCCGCCACCTTTGCCGCACAGCCTTAACGCCGGGCAGCTAGTGCCCGATTCCCGACTGCCTGTTTTGCAAGTCGTGCTTGCCTGAGGTCAATCACACACCGAACCGCTGCGCCCTATAATCGTGATATGGCCGGGCAACCGGCCTTATCTTCCCTGCAAAGCGAGAAACCCCTTGGCTCGTGAGCTATACACTGCGCGCCTTGCGCGCAAAGATTGCATCTCAGAAGCAGCCCAGTGCTACCACTTCGAGTTCGTGATTGACGCGCTGGAGAGCTTTCCTTTTGCCTCCGGCCAGTTTGTCTCGGCGGTGGCGCCGGACGAGAACGGCAAGCAGCAGACGCGTGCGTATTCGCTCGCATCCGCGGCCAAAGGCAACAGTTTTGAGCTGTGCGTCAACCGCGTCGAAGAGGGCTTCTTTTCCAATCATCTGGCCGACCTGCCTGACCTGCCCGTTGGCGCCACCATTCAGATGCATGGCCCGCACGGGCACTTCGTCCTGCAAGAGCCGGTAACTGACTCCATCCTGGTAGCCACCGGAACCGGCGTTGCGCCCATGCGCGCCTTTACGCAGTGGCTGTTTCCTGCCGACGGGCCGGACCGCAGCCAGGGCAAGGACATCTGGCTGGTCTTCGGCACACGCTACGAGACCGACATCTACTACCACGCAGAGTTTGAAGCGCTCGCCGCAGCAAAGCCCAACTTCCACTACCTGCCCACGCTCAGCCGCGCGCAAGAAAGTTGGACCGGCCTTCGCGGCTACGTGCAAGACCACGTGGCCCGGATCGTGGAAGAGCGCGCTTCCCGCCTCGGACTGCCGCTCTCCCAGCCGGAGGTTGATCCAGCTATCCCCCGCGCCGACCTTGCCTTCGACATCTACGCCTACATCTGCGGCCTCAATAACATGGTCTCTGGGGTACGCGAGCGCCTCACCGGCTTCGGCTGGCATCGCAAGCAAATTGTCTTTGAGAGATACGACTAGAGTTCTGAAGTCCGCTACAGATTGAACAGCTCGCGCAGGCGTTTTGTCTGCGCGCGGCTGACTGGGATCTCAGTCTGCTGCTTGTCATTCATGCGTAGCTGGTAGCTCGACTTGAACCATGGCACCACCTCGCGAATGTGGTCAATGTTCACCACAAATCCGCGGTGCGCGCGCCAGAACAGCGCAGCATCCAACTGTTCGAGCAGTTCTTCGAGGGTGCGGCATTTGGAGTGCCCCTCGAAGTTCCGCGTAACAATGCGAATCACGCCTTCGTCGATGGCCGCGTAGCAGATATCCGCCTGGTCCACCAGCAGCAGCCGGTTTTGCGCCTGCACCACAAGCTTGGCCGGCTGGGGCGTGCGCGATGCGCCCTGCGGGCGATTGAGCAATCGCAGCAGTGCGTCGAGCTGCGATTCGATTGGGGAGTCCGGCTGTGCGCCGGTAGCGCCCCCGGCCAGGCGCCCCTTCACCCGGTCTACGGCTTCCTGCACGCGGCCCCGGTCAAACGGCTTCAACAGGTAGTCCACAGCGTTCACGTCAAAGGCGCGCACCGCGTATTGGTCATAGGCGGTGGCAAAAACAATCTGCGGTAGCGGTTCGGCATCCGCTCCATTTCCTGCTCTCCCTTTTATTTGATGGCGCTCCATCAGCCGCTTGATGACGGCAAAGCCATCAAGACCCGGCATTTGCACATCCAGAAAGACCAGATCGGGGTGGTGTTCCTCAATCAGGTCAACTGCCTCAATGCCGTTGGCACCCTGCCCTACCACTTCTACACCGCCCACCGAGTCAAGCAGATACTTGAGCTCATCTCGGGCAAGTTGTTCGTCGTCGATAATGAGGGCGGAGATGGACATGGGGCTGGAAGTTCGATTGTAGGAAGGTCACCGTGCCAGGTCAATTTGTTTACCGCCCCGGCCAGAATTGCTGTGCCCCGTCCTTTCGCCATTTTGCAGGCGAAAGGCCGGGGGAAATACGGCGCTCACAGGGCCACTTCGATAACCGTCCGGCATCGGCCGACAGCGTCAATCGCCCAGTACCCTCAGTCGCGTCGGTAGATGGTCGCCGGAGAGCTGATGGCCGCAGCGCGTACAGTACTGGTCTGTGGTGCGCACCGTACGGAAGCAGTTGCCACAGTTAGCCGTAAGTTGGTAATTGCATTGGGGACAAAAATGGAAGTCGCTCAGCACATGCGTAGCGCAAGCGGGGCAGCGCGTAACCGCAGGCTGGCGCAGCAGGAAGTAGATGACGGCCCCGATGCCACCAGGCATCACAAAGCACACGAGCATCCAGAACCGCGTGCTCATCCCCCGGTGTGGGGCATCTTTACTGATGTAGCCCACCATGAGAAAGTAGAGCGCCAGCAGCACTCCCCAGGAGAAGTTGAAGTAAACACGAAAGCCGAGGGGCGGCGGTGCATGGTGGCGCTGCTCCGGCGCAATGATCCAGAGATAGTACTCAACCAGCACAAACGCCAGGCTGGCCAGCACAATGGACCACACCGGGATCATGCGCTCGTCTTCGTTTACCGTAATTGACTGTGGTTTACGCATAGGCAATCCCTCTCACAGAGGGCCTTTCCTTGGGTTAAGGACACCTTAACCCTTGTTTTGATGGACGAATGAAGATTGCAGGAAGTTGCGAAACTCGCCTATGAATGCACTTTGGTTTATTTCAGTTTTTGTTACGTGCCCAGCCAGCCACCAGCGCCGCCGCCAGAATGGCCGGGAACAGAATGCAGACCCACAGCCCGAACTGAGTGGCAATGTCGCTCATGTGCTCGCCTTCAAACAGGTCGTCTGCCACCCTCCAGAAAAAAGGCCCCAGCGCCAAAACCACCAGCAGAATCGAGGCCAGCGCTACGGAGCGGGTTCGCTTTCGCCCCGCTTTCTGGTCTTGCATTACGCCCAGCGAAGCCAGCACCACGCGGCGGGTATGGTAGCCCACGGCGCGCTCGCGTCCGGCCTGGTTTCCTGCCAGCGCCGACAACAGATCCCGGTTCCCTTCCGTGCCTGTTGCTGCACCGCTGGCCGCGTTTTGAGCCAGCTCGCCGGTCTTCACACGGCCTCCTGCCAGCGCGGGCGCGTGCGCTCCAGCTTGGGTTTGATCATCGCCATGCCCCGGTAAAGTCTTGATTTTACAGTAGAAAGCGGTGCCCGCGTTACCTTGGATATCTCATCCAGCGACAGCTCCTCATGGAAGCGCAGGATCAGTACCTCACGATGCAGGGTATCCAGTTCCAACAGCGCCCCCGCAATCCGTTCCCGGTCTTCAAGGTTTGACATGCGGTCGAACGGGGTCGCGTCTCCATCGGGAACCTCAAACGCCATCGGGCGGTCGTCGTCGCCGCCCACCTCAAAAAGTTCGTCCAGGCTGCTCATGGTCCGCTTGCGCCGCTGGTCAATCAGCAGGTTGCGGGCGATGGTAAACAGCCAGGTTTCAAACCGCGACTGCCCGTTGAACTGCGCCCCGCGCACCAGCACCCGCATCCAGACCTCCTGGAAGAGGTCTTCAGCGAGTTCGCGGTTACCGGTTAAATACAGCAGATAGCGCAGGAGCCGGTGCTGGTAGCGAACGATCAACTCGTCCAAAAGTCCAGCGTCCTGGCGTTTTAACCCGGCGGATATAGCGAGGCTTTCCTGACGCACCTGTTCATCCACTACGGTGGCCGAGCCCTTTGCGGAAAATGTCTGAACGGTGGCAGTACTCATTACATTTCATTAGACGACAAAACCAGTGTCCAGGACCAGCTAAAATGCGCCGCCGCGTCCGGCGCAGGTTCCCAGGCAGCCACGGCCGGGCTCGGAGCCGCCTGCTGCGAGGTGAGAAACGGGCAGTCAGCCGGTTTGCCTGCCTGTGTTGACACTGACTTGTAAAGCGGTTAACATGAGCGGAAAAGGATGATGCCATGCTCATAAATCGACGCCTGTTTCTCGCCGGTTTGCTCCAGACTGCCGTTGCCTCGAAATCATCCACGGTACCGGCCCTGGATTTCCGCGAACTGCTGCCCAGACGTGTCTCCAAGAAGGCCATCTTTCGCCAGAAGGACTACATGGTGTGGTGCTCGAGCGTCATTCGCACGCCGGACGGCGTCTGCCACATGTACTTCTCCCGCTGGCCTCTGGCGCTGGGGCATCGCTCCTGGGTAAGCCACTCGGAGATAGCCTATGCCACGGCCGCACGGCCAGAGGGCCCGTTCACCTTCCACTCCGTTGCGCTGCCAGCACGGGGCGCCGGAAACTGGGACGGCCACATGACCCATAACCCGTGCGTAATTGCACATCAAGGCAAGTTCTACCTGTATTACACCGGCAGTCACGGGCTGGATACCTGGAGGCCCGACAAAGCGGTCAGCGAGACCGATTGGTGGGTCCACCGCAGCCATCAGCGCATCGGGGTGGCCGTGGCCGATCATCCGGCAGGCCCATGGACCCGCTTCGACAAGCCGCTTCTTGACACTCCAGAGTACGGCCAAGGCATCATCGGCGTTCCCTGTGTCACCGCGCGTCCGGACGGCAGCTTCCTTCTCGTCTACAAGACTCTCGCGCCCGGCGAGGGCAAGTTTGGTGGCGGCGTGTTTCACTATCCCGCCGTGGCTGCAACCCCGCTGGGACCTTTCGTCCGCCATCCGCGCCCCATGGTGGATAAGACGAAGATCTTCCACCGCCACTTCGACTTCCATATCGACGACCATGTGGAGTGGTACCAGGGTGATCGCTACTACGCCATCGTCAAGGACCACGACGCGCCCTACCTGACGGAGTATGGCAAGTGCCTTTACCTCATGGAGTCGCCAGACGGACTGGACTGGCACACCGCTGCTCATCCGCTGGTGACGCAGTTCGCTCTGGATTGGGACGACGGGACGCATCAGCAGTTCGAACGGCTGGAGATGCCCAAGCTCTTCCTGGAGAAGGGCCGCCCCCGTGTGCTCTATCTTGCGGCGCTGCCCGCAGGCGAGGCCGCCGAGCACTCGTTCAATATCGCTGTCCCGCTGCGCCGCTGAGGAGCGTTCTCTTAAAGATGCGCCGTGGGTCTAACTGCCGGCAGCGCCAGCGCGTTTAGCCGCCAGCAACGCCTCTTCCACCGCCTTGGCCGCGCGGCGCTCTCGTGCTTCCACGGTCTCGTAGTAAAAGATCCCAAGCAGGTGATTGCGCCGTTGCACCGGCGTCAGCGCCTTCCATCCCTCTGCCGCCAGTGGCTGGCGCAGGAAGGCCGCACGCAGAACAGGAGGTGGCGACTCCTCCCCCTCCATGGCCTGCATCAGCCGCTCCGCCATTTTCTCCGCACGCTTCAGCCGCGTCTCGGCGCCCTTGGGCTCGTCTACCCACTTGCCAATCTCTCTTCTCATGGATGGGCTCAGCGCATCGAACCACTTCCGCAGCAGCCGGTCGCCCTTCAGCGCTCCAGCCAACTCCGCA
>Ga0316222_1002528_pt1 | contig 19359 bp, 10 predicted proteins | sample TBH18011metaG_FD_206008 | JGI IMG/M metagenome (GOLD analysis project Ga0316222, IMG submission 206008) | Freshwater microbial communities from Trout Bog Lake, Wisconsin, USA - TBH18011 | ecosystem: Environmental > Aquatic > Freshwater > Lake > Hypolimnion/Profundal zone | place: USA: Wisconsin...
ACCTCCTCCACCCCCGCCACCGCCGCCGCCGCGCCCAGCGCTCCCAGCACCAGCCCCGCCACATGCCCGGCCGACCCCATTCCATGCACCACCCGTCCGCCCACCCCCACCGCCAGCACTGCCGCCAGCCCCAGTGTCAGAAATCCCAGCCCCAGCCCCAGCCCCAATTGCCTCCCCCACCCCGCCGCCGGCGCCAGCCCCAAGTCCCGCCACGACCGCACCCCCAGCGCCTTCAGCAAAGGCCACAGCCCGGCCAGCGCCACCGCCAAAAAAGCCCGGTCCATGAACCGGTGAAACGGGCAATGCGCCACGTGCGCCATTATCCGCCCCGGCCACACCGCCGCCCCCCATTGCGCCAGATGCCACAGGCCCGGAGCCACCAACGCCCCGCCCGCGAACACCGCCACGATATAGACCGCCAGAGCCGCAACACTTTGCACCTCCATAGCATAATCCATCCCCCCGCCTGGCAACAGTCTTTCCCGCGAATTTTGTTAGCGCCCGCCCTCCGTCTGTGCTTAATTATGGAATATCGAACTATGGCGCAGGCACTCTCCCAGACCGATGCGGAACAAACCTTCGGCCGTTTCCACCTCAAGGAACTGCTGAACTCCGGCGGCATGGCCGAAATCTGGCTCGTCACCGACAACCGCGGCAAACCCTACGCCCTCCGCCGCCTCAAACGCGAGCTCCGCTTCAGCTTCTCCGCCCGCCGCCAGTTCTGGCGCGGCTGCAAAATCCTCGCCGAGCTCAATGACAGCGACCACATCGTCGGCTACGTCGAGCACGGCAAGGCCGGCGGCACCTGCTACCTCACCATGGACTACGTCGAGGCCGACAACCTCAAGGAGCTCTACGCCCGCCACGACCCCGTCCTCACCGAGAACGTCGCCCAGATCATCATCGACATGGCCACCGGCCTCAGCCACATCCACGAGAGCGGCTACATGCACCTCGATTTCAAACCCGAGAACGTCCTCGTCTCCCGCAACGGCGCCGTCCGCCTCATCGACTTCGACCTCGCCCAACCCTTTCCCGAGGAGCCCGTCCGCCTCCCCAAGAACGCCGGCACCCCGGGCTACATGCCCCCGGAACAGCTCAAGCGCGAACCCCTCGACGGCCGGGCCGATATCTACGCCTTCGGCGTCGCCGCCTACGAGCTCCTTACCAATCAGAAACCTTTCCCCGGCGCCACCCCCGGCGAAATTCTCTCCGCCCAGCTGAGCCCCGCCGGGCCCATCGCCCCGCGCGACCATAATCCCGACATCCCGCCCCTCCTCGAGAACGTCATTCTCAAGTGCCTCCACATCCAGCCGGAGCGCCGCTACGCCACCGCCGGCATCCTCGTCCGCGACCTCCATCAGGCCCTGTACGTCCAATAGTTTCCTCGCGGCAAAAACATTGGATATTGGGTGTTCGATGTTCTGCCCTCGCCCCGGAGCGCGCCCGTCTCCGGGCGCAGCAATGCGGCCAACCCCGTTGCCGCCGCATTCCCTCCAGCCCCAAAACGAAGCCGGCTTCCCCTCCCCCGATGCAACGATGCAATATGTCACCATGTGACAAAAAAACGGTGCAACGCTTTCACGTTGCACCGTCTGATGATTCAATCAATTCCTAGCGCCGCGCCACTTCCGCTTCCGCGCCCGCCGTGGCCGTCCGCGTGGCCGTTTGCGCTTTCACCTGTTTCTTCGGCTCCGGCTGCGTGCCGCCCTGGTCGCTGATCGTCTCTTCCGGAATCCGCATCGAATAGAACGACCGGTAGATGAACACCAGCGCCACCAGCAGGAACACCCCGCCGATCACCGTCTTCACCATCTGGTTCGGGATCGTCACCGCGATCTCGACCGCCAGCAACCCGAACAGCGTCGTGAACTTGATCACCGGGTTCAGCGCCACCGAGCTCGTGTCCTTGAACGGGTCGCCGACCGTGTCGCCGACCACCGTGGCCGCATGCAGGTCCGTGCCCTTGGCGCGCAGATCCACTTCCACGATCTTCTTCGCGTTGTCCCACGCCCCGCCCGCATTCGCCATGAAGATCGCCTGGAACAATCCGAAGAACGCGATCGCCACCAGGTAACCGATGAAGAAATACGGGTTGAAGAACGCCAGCGACAGCGCCAGGCAGAAGATCACGATGAAGATGTTCCACATGCCCTTCTGCGCATACACCGTGCAGATCCGCACCACTTCGTTGCTGTCCTCTTCCGAGGCCGTCGTCGCATCGAGCCGCATGTTCTCCTTGATGTAGACCACCGCGCGATAGGCCCCCGTCACCACCGCCTGGCACGAGGCCCCCGTGAACCAATAGATCACCGCCCCGCCCATGATCAACCCGAGGATGATCTCCGGCTGCACAATGCTCAGCGCCGCGATCACCGGCTTGAACGGACCCGGCTGGCCCGAGGCCACCTGCGCCTCGTACAGCCGTTGCAGCAGCATGATGATGCCGAACACCATCGTCGTCGCGCCGACCACCGCCGTGCCGATCAGCACCGGCTTCGCCGTCGCCTTGAACGTGTTGCCCGCCCCGTCATTCTTCTCCAGCAAATACTTCGCATTCTCAAAATCCGGCTGGAACCCGAACTCCTTCCGGATCTCGTGAGCGATGTCCGGCTGCGCCTCGATCCGGCTCAGCTCATACACCGATTGCGCGTTGTCCGTCACCGGCCCGTAGCTGTCCACCGCGATCGTCACCGGCCCCATCCCCAGGAAACCGAACGCCACCAGCCCGAACGCGAAGATCGGCGCCGCAAACGTGAACTCCGCCGGCATCAGCCCCAAAATCGGCGAGCCCGCGAACGTCGCCAGCTGGCACGCGCAGAACATCAGCGCCAGGATCACAAAGCCCATCCAGAACGCCGAGAAGTTGCCCGCCACAAAACCCGAGAGGATGTTCAGCGACGCCCCCCCGTGCTTCGAGCAGTTCGTAACTTCCCGCACATGCTGCGACTTCGTGCTCGTGAAGATCTTCGTGAACTCCGGGATCAGCGCGCCCGCCACCGTCCCGCACGAGATGATCGCCGAGAGCACCCACCACAGATTCGGATTCAGCCCGCTCTGGTGCGCCAGCAGGAAATAGCTCGCCGCGAACGTCACCGCGATCGAAACCGCCGAGGTGATCCACACCAGGTGGGTCAGCGGCGCCTCAAAGTCAAAGTCCTTCTTGCCCGCGAACAGCGCCCGCGTGATCCCCTCGTTCAGGAAATACGACACCAGCGAGGTCACGATCATCAGCGCCCGCATCACGAACATCCACACGATCAGCGTCGCGCAGATCCCCGGGCTCGCCGCCAGCGCCAGCGCCATGAACGCGATCAGCGCCACGCCCGTCACGCCGTAAGTCTCAAACCCGTCCGCCGTCGGTCCCACCGAGTCACCCGCGTTGTCGCCCGTGCAATCCGCGATCACGCCCGGATTCTTCGGGTCGTCTTCCGGCAGTTTGAACACGATCTTCATCAGATCGCTCCCGATGTCCGCGATCTTCGTGAAGATGCCGCCGCAGATGCGCAGCGCGCTCGCCCCCAGCGATTCGCCGATCGCGAACCCGATGAAACTCGGCCCGATCAGCTTCTGCGGCAAAAACATCAGGATGCTGATCATGAAAAACAGTTCCACGCACACCAGCAGCAAACCCACGCTCATCCCCGAGCGCAGCGGAATGCTCACCACCGAGACCGGCTCGCCCCGCAGCGACGCGAACGCCGTCCGCGAATTCGCCGTCGTATTGATCCGGATGCCGAACCAGGCCACCCCGTAGCTGCCCAGGATGCCCAGCACCGAGGCGATCAGCACCACCGTCACATCGCCATAGCTTTTCCCCTCCAGCACCTTGAAATAAAAGAAAATGCACGACCCGATCAGCAGCCACAGGATCGCGAGGAATTTTCCCTGCTGCCACAGGTACGTCTTGCACGTCCCCCAGATCGTCCGCGAAACCTTCGCCATCGACTCATGCACCTGCAGCGCCTTCGTCTGCTTGTATTGCACCAGCCCGAATATCGCCCCGATCCCGCACATCAGCAATCCGAGATACATCAGCGTCGCCCCGCCCACGCCGCCCAGCCCGTCAAAACGGACCTGCGTGAGGTCGGGAATTTGGATGTCCGCCTCACTGGCGTGAAGCCCGCCTGCGGAGCCGATGAACGCAGCCGCCAGCGCGACTGCCCGGAAGAGGTATTTTTTATGCATAGTGGTGGTTGATGTCAGATAGTGTCAGTGGAAGCATCCCGTGACCCCGTCGGCCGTGAAATCCGGAAAAGTACCCATGCGAAACCCGCCCCGCCCCCGGGGTCCGTCCGCCGCGCCTGCCTGTGTACCGGTTTTCATCATAAACCCGACTTAATCATTAACGCTTTCCGCAGCATGAATCTGATTTATTATCAGCCAGCGTGCTCTACCAATCTTGTCATAAGTTTCCCATAAATTGGTTGCCCTGTGTTCGGCGGCGGCAGTCTGCGCCAACAACTTGCTCCGGGATGCTCCGCCTTTCCCGCAATGGACCGGCCCCGCCGAATGCAAAAACCGGCCGCAAAGCCCCGTCATCAACCCCTCCGGTGACGGATTGTCAAAGGCGTGGCAATTTGCGACCATGAAGCCATTGGCGCTGTGACTGGACTTGCTGGCTTGCTGCCTTCATCCGTCTGCCGCGCTCAAACCACCAATCACGTGAACACAATTCAAACTGAAATCGCCACCTTTGGCGGCGGCTGCTTCTGGTGCATCGAAGCGGTCTACCTGCGGCTCCCCGGCGTCCTCTCCGTGACCAGCGGCTACGCCGACGGTCACACCGAGAACCCCACCTACAAACAAATTTGCACCGGCACCACCGGCCACGCCGAGGTGACGCAAATCACTTTTGACCCCGCGAAAATCACCTTTGACCGGCTGCTCGAAGTCTTCTGGCAGGCGCATGATCCCACCACCCTGAACCGCCAGGGCGGCGATGTGGGCACGCAGTATCGCTCCATCATCCTTTTCCACGACGAACGCCAGCGGCTGGTCGCGGAGCAATCCAAACGCGCGGCGCAAAGCCATTTCAGCAGCCCCATCGTGACCGCCATCGTGCCCCTGAAAAAATTCTACCCGGCCGAGGATTATCACCAGGGCTATTTCGACGCCCATGGCGAAGAGCCCTACTGCCAGCTGGTCATCCGGCCCAAGGTGGAGAAGCTGGAACACAAAAAAATCATCCAAGCCATCCCGCAGATCAAACCGCAAGCCCGGTAGCGGCAAGGCATACTGATCTGCCAGCAGATTGGAGCGCGGCGTTTACGCCGCTTCAACGTCCGCCTGGCCAAACGGGGTGGAATATTTCCAGCCCCGGGGTTTTTCATATTGAAGCGACCTGAAGGTCGCGCTCCGGTAGCTGCAGGCATCCCTGCCTGCCGTGGAGCCGAGGCTTCCAGCCCGGCGGAAAAGGCTCCGCCCGCCAGGTAGTTCCTGATCTTGCCCCCGGCTTGATAAATCCGTCCGCCTTTCCCGGACGGCAGGGATGCCGACGCGGCGGCGGAAAATGGCCTTCCTACCGCCTGAAGCCTCGTGTCTCGCGCCGGCGAGAGCAAAAACCGGTCAGCGAATGGCAAGTCTGCTCCAGAGTTCGGCATTGACGGACAGCCATTCCCAGCTAGAATCCATGCGTCGTTTTCACTTATTTACTAAAATAAACTAACTATGGCTGTCAAAGTTGCAATTAACGGGTTCGGCCGCATTGGCCGTTTGGTGTTTCAAGCGCTGGTGGACCAGGGTCTGCTCGGCACGTCGATCGACGTCGTCGCCGTGGTGGACGTCTCCACGGATGCGGATTACTTCGCCTACCAGCTGAAGTATGATTCCGTGCACGGCCGCTTCAAGCACAACGTCTCCACCGAAAAGAGCAACCCGGCCCTCGAAGAAGCCGACATCATCGTCGTCAACGGTCACAAGATCAAGACCGTCGCCGCCGTGAAGGAACTTTCCGCCCTCCCCTGGAAGGCGCTCGGCGTGGACATCGTCATCGAATCCACCGGCCTCTTCACCGACAGCGAAAAGGCCAAGGGCCATCTCGCCGCCGGCGCCAAGAAGGTCATCATCTCCGCGCCCGGCAAGGGCGACGTGAAGACCATCGTCATGGGGGTGAACGAAGGCGAATATGACGCCGCCAAGCACAACATCATCTCCAATGCGTCCTGCACCACGAACTGCCTCGCGCCGCTCGTCCACGTGCTGCTCAAGGAAGGTTTCGGCATCGAAACCGGCCTGATGACCACCATTCATGCCTACACCGCCACCCAGAAGACGGTGGACGGCCCGTCCAAGAAGGATTGGCGCGGCGGCCGCGCGGCGGCCATCAACACCATCCCCTCCACCACCGGCGCCGCCAAGGCCGTCGGCGAAGTGCTCCCGGCCACCAAGGGCAAGCTCACCGGCATGTCCTTCCGCGTGCCCACCGTGGACGTCTCCGTGGTCGACCTCACCTTCCGCTCGGTCAAGGACACGAGCATCGAAGAGATCGATGCCGCGCTGAAGAAGGCCTCCGAGACCTACCTGAAGGGCATCCTCGGTTACGCCGATGAAGAAGTGGTCTCCACCGACTTCATCCACGACAACCGCAGCTCCATCTATGACAGCCTCGCCACCACGCAAAACAATCTGAAGGGCGAAAAACGCTTCTTCAAGATCGTCAGCTGGTACGACAACGAATGGGGTTACAGCAACCGCGTCGTCGACCTCGTGAAGTACATCACGGGCAAAGGAATCTGATTCCTTTCGGAAATTCAAAAACGGCGATCCGCAAGGGTCGCCGTTTTTTTGTTTGCCACATTCAATCCGAAGCCTTGCTCCAGCCAAACCCGTCCCAGATTCACAGGCACCGCCCGAGCTGATCCGGTCAAAGAAAGGTCGGAAGCGATGGCTTGCAGGGAGCGGTTTATTCTTATCGGGGATGGTGAAGGCTGGCGATAGCGGCAGAGGACTGCCGCACTCCACAAGCTGGCGCCCGTTTCATCCGGCCGTTCAAATTCAACCGCCTGGTTCCACGGTGGGTAATCGGGCCCGTAAACGAGGTGGTGATTTTCTTCGAAATGAAGAAGGTGTGATTTGACGGCAATGAGGCGGACGGCTTAGGGCCTTCAAACCGCGCGAAGCGTCGTGGAGTGCGGCAGTCCTCTGCCGCTGTCGTCTGCAACGGACGGGAGCATCAAAAAAGGAAAACGGCGGTTGCAAACCACTCCTTCCCCGTGCGCCCAAGGACAAATAGCTCTTGGCAAACAACCAGATGAACAAAGCCGCTCGCCAAAAGCCCACCGATCCGCGCTTAAATCGTATATCGTAAATTCCCGGCTCACACCAATTCCAGCGGCGTGAACTGCCGGCCCAATATCGGCACGCTCGGCGTCTTCAGCCAGCCTTCCAGCACGCCGGCGTAGACGCTGCGGAAGTCGGTGCTGTATTTGATATCGCCTTGGAAGAGGTCGGCGGGGGCTAGGCTCGGGTATTTGCCCTGCAAGCCCGCCTTCACCTTGTCGCCGATGATGAACAGCGGCGCCGCGGCCCCGTGGTCGGTACCGCCGTTGGCGTTTTCCGTCACCCGCCGGCCGAATTCGCTGAAGGTCATCACCAGCACGCGGGACATGTTCCCCTGCGCCCGGAGATCATCCGTAAACGCCTTCACGGAGTCGCCCAAATCACCCAGCAACCGCTGCTGCGTGCCGAGCTGGTTCGTGTGCGTGTCATAGCCGCCCTGCGACACGTAATAGATGCGGGTGGGCAACCCGCCACCGATGAGCTTGGCCACCAGTTTGAGCTCGTTGGCCAACTGGGAAGTCGGATACGTGACCGCGTTCTGCACCCGACCCGCGATGCCCCGGACCTCGTCCGAGGATACCTGCGCATCCAGCGCTGTGCGCGAGATGAAATCCACCGCGCGCCCGCCGTGCATCGGCATGCCGCCGGAGAGTGACCCGATGCTGCCGCCGGAATTGTCATCCGCCCCCACCATCATGGGCTGACTGTCCACGTCGTTCAATTTCTTGTAGGACTCCTCGGTCATATCGGTCTGGCCGGGACGCGGGTTGTTCCCGGTGAGAAACCGGTAGTTGGCCGGGTTGTCAAAGCAGATGCCCTTGCCGGAATGGTCCCAGAAGGCCTGCGGCATCTGCCGGGCCACGGCCACGCCCACGCTGGGGTCGGCCCCGGCGCAGCAATTGTCAAAGTAACGCCCCAGCCAGCCGTATTTCTCCACCTTGTCCTCGTCGCTGGCAGTGGCCCAAATCTCCGTGGACCGGAAATGCGAGCGGTTCGGATTCGGATAGCCCACGCCTTGGACAATGGAAAGCTGTCCGGCATCGTAGAGTGACTTGAATCCGGTCATGGACTTGTGCAGGCCGATCTGGTCGGTCAACTTCAGCACATTGGCGGCAGACTGCCCAAGCGTCGGGCGGGCCTTGTGATAATGGTCGCTGGCATAGGGAATGACGGTGTTGAGACCGTCATTGCCGCCGGCCATCTGAAGCACCACAAGGATGGTCCCGTCCTTGCCGGTGACACCCTGAATGGCCGCATCCTTGGCGGCGGCGCTCATGGAAGAAAAAGTGTTCGCGAGGAACGCCGGCACGGTCCAGGAAAGCGCGCCCCCCAGCATGGTGGTGCGGAGGAATTCGCGGCGGGTGTGGAAATTGATCTCGTTTTTCATAGGTCAGGCGATTTGATATTCCGGCGTGGACATGATGAGGCGGATGACTGTCAGGATGTCGGCATCGGTCAGTTGCGTTTTGGAATCCAGGAATTCCTGCAAGGCCTTTTGCTTGTCCATGGCGAGCGCGGTCTGCAACAGGCGCTTCTGCAAAGTGGCGACCAGCGTGTTCTTGTCCGTCCGTTCCGCCGGGGAAACCAGCTTGTTCACGTCGATGCCGCCCACATGAAAGCGCTGGGCGCGTTCCGCGTAGCGGCGGATGGCCTCACCGCCTTGGGCGCCCACGCGTTTGGCAAAATCCTGGGCGCTCAGCGATTCCAGCGAGCCGGTCAGCAGCGTGGTGGCCTCGTTGTAACGGGTGAGCAAGGTATTGGTCGTGATCCAGCTCATGCCGCCATCCCAGCCCTTCACGTTCGGCGGGGCGAAGAGGTCCTGCCCCAGGCTGCGGGTGATGGCCGAGGCGACAATCGGCGGGGGCAGCTCGCACTGCAGGAGGCGTGTCGAACCCACCAGCCATTGCACGGGGCTCTTGACCAGGTTGCGGACCACGGAATCCGAGTAAAACTCCTCGCAGCCGAACATCGTCCGCAGGAAGGGCTTGAAATTGTTCCCGTGGCTCTTGAACTCGGCGGCCAAGGCGTCGTTCAACGCGGGTTCCGGCGGTTCGCCGGCGAAAAAGTTCCAGAGCTTGGCTGTGATGAACTTGGACGCCTGCGGATGGGCGACGATCATCTCCATGAAATCATCCCCGTCGAAATACCCGGTCTGGCCGAAAATGGTCTTCAAGCCGTCATCATGGATGAAGGGCCGGTCGAGAAACTGCTGGGTATCAAACTCCAGGGACCAGCCGGTGAGCGCGCGCGCCGCCTCGGTGACGTCGTGCTCGGTATAGTGCCCCTCCCCCAGCGCGAAAAGTTCCATGACCTCGCGGGCGAAATTTTCGTTCGGATGCTGCGCCCGGCTTTGCGCCTGATCGAGCCAGAACAGCATGGCGGGGTCCTTGCCGACGGCGGTGAGCAGCAGCAGCCAGTTGCCGGTGGCCATCCGGCGAAAGACATCGTTCTGCCGCCACATGAAATAGGGATTGCGGACCTTTTCCACGCTGGTGGCGAAGTGACCGTGCCAGAACAGGACCATCTTTTCCTGCAACGGGCGCGAGCCGTGGCGCATGCGGTTCAGCCACCAGCCGCGCAGCTCGTTCATCTGGAGCTGCTGGGTGCGGTTCTCCTGCTGCTTGAGCATCCGCTGCTCTGCCGGCGTGGCGTTCTTGAGCTTCTCCCGGTATTCGCGCAATTCTTCGCCGTTGGGCTTGGCCCAGGCGGGATTGGCGGTGGCATCCGGAATTTCCTCGTAGTCCAGGAAACTGGCGACGGCCGCCTCCGGCGTGAGCGCAGCCAGCGCCTGGATCTCGTCGGGCGTCCCGCCGAAGCCGGCGCGGTTCAGGAGATGGGCCGCCGCGTCATAATTCCAATGCCGGGATGAAAGGGGCTTAAGCATACGTCATTATCATCATTAAAGACGGAGGCGGTGACGGGAAGGTTTCATCCCGGTTCAAACGGAGGCAGCAGACCCTGTTTAGGGAGCACGGCGTTCACGCCGCTCCAGTATTCGCCAGGCCAAACGGGGTGCTGCTTTGCAAGCCCCGGCTTGATTTCGCATGGAAGCGACCTGAAGGACGTGCTTCCGGAGGCAAGGGACCGGTTCAAACTTGAAACCGGCGGCGGAAACCGGGAGAATGGACCATGATTTTGCCGGCCGATTACCACATGCACACCCCGCTCTGCCGCCATGCTGCGGGCGAGCCGGTGGAGTACGCCCGTCACGCGTTGTCTCTGGGGCTCACGGAAATCGGTTTTTCAGACCATTCACCCATGCCCCAGGATGATTTCGACAGCTGGCGGATGTTCGACCGGCAGCTGGATGAATATGTGGCCAAGGTGCGTCTGGCGCAGCAGACCTTTCCGGAACTGACCATCCGGCTGGCGCTGGAAGTGGATTATCTGCCCGGGCACGAGGGCTGGATCCGCCAGCTGGCCGCACGGCATCCGTGGGATTACTTCATCGGGTCGGTGCACTATGTGTCCGAGACCTGGGACATCGACAACCCGGCCAAGCTGTCCGAATGGAAAAAACGCGACCCGTTCGAGGTCTGGCAGGTGTATTTCGACCGGCTGACGGCGGCGGCGGCCTCCGGCCTGTTTGAGATCATCGGCCACTGCGACCTCCCCAAGAAATTCGGCATCCGCCCGGTGCAGGATTGCACCCCCCTTTACGACCGGTTCCTGACCGCCGTCGCGCAGGCCGGTTGTGCCATCGAATTGAACACGGCGGGTTTGCGCAAGGATTGCCGGGAAATCTACCCCGCCCGCAACGTGCTGGAGCTCGCATTCCAAAAAAACGTGCCCATCACCTTTGGCTCGGACGCCCATGCGCCCGACGAAGTCGGCATGGCCTTCGCCGAGGCCGTCAGCCTGGCGCAAGGCGCGGGCTACACGAAGGCATTGCGGTTTGAGCAGCGGCGGGCACGGACCGTTGGAATCTGAACGCGGATCGTTTACTTCGCCGCCGGCGCCGCCAGCAACCCTTGCGCGGCCAGGGTTTTCAGCACCAGCGCGGCGCTTTCCTCCACCGTGAGCAAATCCGTGCGGATCTCCAGTTCGGGCGCCTCCGGAGCCTCATAGGGAGAGGAAATACCGGTGAAGTCCGGGAGCTTTCCAGCCCGGGCCTTCTGATAAAGTGATTTGGGATCGCGCTGCTCGCAAACCGCCAGCGGCGCATTCACAAAGACTTCCACAAACGTCCCGGCCGGCAGGGCGTTCCGCGCCTGCAGCCGCGCCGCCCGGAAGGGGGAAATCAGCGCGGTCAGGCAGATCAAGCCCGCCTGCGCCATGAGCCGGGAGACCACGAAAGCCCGGCGGACGTTCTCCTGCCGGTCAGCCAGACTGAACCCCAAGTCCGCACACAGGTCGGTGCGCAGCAAATCGCCATCGATGAGGAAGGTCCGGTGGCCGCGATCCCACAACTGGCGTTCCACCGCGCGGGCCAGGGTGGTCTTCCCTGCCCCGCTCAGACCGGTGAACCAGACGACAGATCCGCTTTGGCCGTTGCGCGCCATGCGCTCGGCAGGAGTGACGATGGGATGATTGGTAATAACGTTCACGGTGCAGACAGTTTGCCGAAAGCCGGCCGGCGACGGAAGTTGTATTCTGTTCGTATCGGGTCATTCACCGGATGCTTGGCGGTGAAAAAAGCGCGGCCGGGAATCGCTTCCCGGCCGCGTGTCAGATTAGGACCAATCGTTCAGTCGGCCCAACTTACAGCTTGATGCCGTAGAACGAGGTGGCGTTGGTCGTCCCGGCGCGCGGGATGTACGGATAGACCGGGCTGGTGGTCCCAATCGGGGTCCACACCGTCGGCTGGCCGAGCACCGAGGCGTTCTGAAGGACGCCGATCGGCCAGGCCAGGCCCGTGCCGACGCCGGCCGCTGTGCCGAAGTTATACCGCACCACCAAGGTACTGGTATCGATCAACGAACTGCTGGTGGCCGGCGTGGCGAGCGTACTGATCTCGCTGCCCAGCAGCGGACGGCTGTACATGCGGAAGTCGCTCATGGTGCCGGTGAACTCCTGCCAGTAGGTGTCGTGCGAGCGGCCGAGCTCGATTTCCTGGCCGGTGGGCCACGACCAGGCGCTGACATTGGCCTGCGTGCCAACCTGGTTGCCGTCCACATAGACAGTCACTGAACCGGTGATGGATTGATCATAGACCAAGGCCACGTGGTGCCAGTTGCCGTCTTCCACAAACGTGCCCGTGGTGATCAGGGTATTCGTATAGCCAGACCATTGGACGTAGATTTGACCACCTTGCGTTCCGTCCGAAGTCATCACCAAACCCGTGCTCGTGCGGCGATCAAACAGCATCCCGCCGTGACCTGCCGCCGGGTAAGACAACTGCATCCAGAAACAGATGGTGCCGGTGGGCGAATTGAAGGCCGCATTCGGCGGAATCGCGATCTGGGCGCCCGCTTGGAACGTGGCCACGTTGGTATGGGTTGCCGACAAGCTGTCGGTGCTCGTGGCGAGCCAGCCGACCCCGAGGTTTTCACCGTCCAGCAAGGTGCCAACAGGCTTGGAATCTTCGATCCAGCCGCCGGAAACCGTGCTGATGGTCAGCGGGGAAGTCCCCAGCCAGCCGGAGGTGGCGTGCGCCCCGATACGGGTGGCGGAGAGGGCGGTGTTATAGATGGCCACATTGCACATGGAGCCGCTGAAGTAATTGGCGCCATTCCGGAAATCCACGCCAATGAAAACCGGAATGGTGGAACTGAGGGCCACGGCCGATTCGCTGGCACTGACCACCTGGCTGCCATCAATATAAATGGCCGCATTGGTGCTCGATTGAACCGCCGCCACATGATGCCATTTGCCATCATTGACCCGGCGTGAAAGAACCGGCGAATTCACGGAATAATACGATGAGCCGCTGGCATAAGCTGAAAGATTCAACGTCCCGTTCGCATTGACGGTGAACTCGTATTCCCCAAGGTAACCGCTCCCACCCGTGGTACGCTGCTCAACGATTGCCATGGCGTTGGTGGAGTTGGTGGTATTGATCCAAGCCTCCACCGTGAACGGCGTGGCTCCCGAAAGCGACGCATTCGTGCCAATGCTGATATAGGCGCTGGAGCCATCGAACTGGTAGGCCACGGTGCCGGAGCCGAAACCAGGATAGGCCGGTGAAGCCGGCCCGGTGGCTCCCAAGGTGAACGTGCCGTTGTTGGTGCCGTTGTTGCCGGACCAATAATCATAGGCCGTGGTGCCATTGGTCTCGCTGAGCGGCCAGAAGGACAGCGGCGTGTCGGAAACCGCGGTCGCCGTCACCCCGGACGGAGTCACCACCGCGAGGTAGTTGCTCTGGCTGTAGGCGGAGCCGTAGTTGTTCGTCACCACGGCGGAGTAGTAACCCTGGCTGCCGGTGGTCACCGAGGTCAGGGTGAGGGTCGAACTGTTCGCCCCCACCGGGGTGGTGCCATTCTTCAGCCATTGGTATTCCAAGACCGGATCACCGGCCGCGGTGATATTAAAGACCGCCCCACCGCCGGCAAAGGCGTAGTTGGTGGCCCCGGTGAGGTCCGTCACAATGCTCGGCGGCGTGGAGCCGACGATGACTGTGAAGCTGCCGCTGGAGGACAGATTATTCTGCCAGGCGAGGCCATTGGCCACGGCCGGCAGCACGATGGTGCCGAAGGAATTGGCATAGCCCGCGGTTGAATTGAACAAGGTGAAAGTATCACCCAATTGCGGAGCGCCGCCGATATTGGTCACGACCAGCGTGCCGCCATAACTGAAGCCTTGGCCCCAGCTGGTCAACTGGCTGATGCCGGTCGAGCCGCCGCGGTTGATGGTCATGACGAGCGTGCCATTGAAAACGGCATTACTGACCGTCTGGCTGGTGCCGCCCACGATGAGCGTGCCGCTGGAACCAACGTTAAGGAAAGCATTGGTGCCGATGCAGTTCGTGGCACCACAAATCACGGTGCCGGCCTGAAGTTGCAGCGAGTTATTGCCCGGCAAAGCGGCGGCGTTCAAACGCAAGGAGCCGGCACCGCGCTTGTAAAAGCCCAGGCTGGCGGCGTTGAGCGGACCGTTAAAGGTCATGTCCCCCAAAGCCGTGTTGGTCCCGGCATCCACCTGGAAGGCCATGCCGTAACCTTCGCTGGTGAAGTCAATGTTCGGATCCGTGGCCGACCCGGAGGCGGCAGCGGAGCAGTAAAGACCGGTCCCGTTGATGTCAAAGATGGCCAGATTCGCATAGCCCGATCCGTATTGGCGGATGGTTGAGGGAGCCCCCAGAAGCTCAAGCTCGCCGGCAGTGTCGTAGGTCTTGCCGCCGGCCAGGTAAAATCCGGATGCAGATGACGCCCCGCTGCCATAAACGAGCAACTTGGTGTTTGAATAGCCGCCCCCGGTGCTATAACCGATCTTAAGGCTGGCCCCGTTGGAAACCACGTAGGGCAAATCCGCCGTCACAGAACCGATCGTCAAGGTGCCTGCGCTCACAATCGCATTGGTGCAGGTCAATCCGCCCAAGAGACTGACCGCCCCGCTGCCTGTTTTGACCAGCGTGTTGGTGCCGATGGTGACCGGAACCTGAATGGTGCCGTTGGTGTTGGCCGTAAAAGCCGGCAGGCCGTTTAAAGTCAGTGTCTCACCGGAGGCATTGGTAATGGTGTAAGCGCCACTGTTGAAGGTGATAGCATTGGCCGTCACTGAAGCAGAAAGAGTGACCGTGTAGGCCCCCGCACCACCGGCGCCAAAGACGGCGGTGTCACCGCTCCCCCAGTAATCATCGTTGGTACCGCTCCACCAGTTGGTGAGGCTGTAGCCCCAGGAACCGGAACCATCCGAAGCGTGGCCGGCAATCGAGGCATCCCAAGAGGCGGTGCGCGGCGCGTGCAAAGGCACCACGCTCACATTGGCCACCAAGCCGGTGACAGATGTGGACGGATAATAGCTGCTGGTCACAACGGCCTGATAGATACCGGAGTTGGCGGTGGTCACCGAACTATTGGTGTATGTAGCGAACGTGGCCCCGGGAATGTTTACGCCGTTCAACTGCCATTGGTAGCTCAGCCCGACACCGACAATACTCGGCGACGGCAGGTTAAGGGAAGCGCCGCTCACCAGCAGCATGCCGCTGGCAACCGACCGGGTGACCACAGGCACGTCCGTGATGATGAAGCCAGCGATTACTGAACGGTTGCCGGCGGTCTGGGATTCCGCATTAATATTTATTGTGTCGGCGGTGAAGGTACCGCTCGGCGCGCTGATGCCGACCGTACCATTGCCGGAATAATAGCCGTCACTGGCCGTGCCGGTCACAAAGTACGTCGTGTAACCCAAGACATCCGTCGTGGTGCCATCGGTGATATCCACGTTATTAAAAGTGGCCACACCTGGATTGGCAGCAATGGTCTGAATAGCGTAGCCGTTAGGAAATTTGGCAGCCAAACCGGAAACTGAAACAGTCGGAGCCCCGCCATCAGCGCCGCCGCTACCGTAGCCGCTGTCGAGATATCCCCAGGTGACTTCATCATTGCCCGGCGGAACGGTTTCCGGATGCCAGCCGGCAACCTGTTCACCAATGGCTGATTGCCAGGCATTGGCTGCATTGATTGTCGCCGAAAGAGATCCGATGGAAATGGTGGTGGAAATGGGTATTCCGGCACCGTAATGACCGCAGCTCAGCGGATCAGTATTGAACCAATTCGTCGCCGCGACGCCGAAAGCTGTCGCAGTGACCGGAAAGCCGGTGGTTTGATAGCCGGCACCATATCCCACCGTTTGGGGACTGGTTCCGGAATCGTAATACCAAGCCTGAAAATTAAGACCCACGGTGGTCTGTGCTTGGGCTGCCCCGAGCATCAGCGCGGCGGCGGGAACTGCCAGCATCGCTGGTTTCAAATGTCGATTAAATAGAGAACGTTTCATGGGATGGTTGGGTTTTTTGTTGGGGGGGGGGCTGGTTACGTTAATTACCGCTTAGTTGGGGTGAAAGTCAGTGGAACTGACTGGTTTTGAGCTTGTTAACGCGATATATCCATACTGCTGGAAATATCGGATGGAGACAAAACTCCTCTGGAAAATGCCATTCCAGTCGGCGAGTTTGTGTTTCGTCACCATCTTGTAACAAGCTTTAACACTGATTCTGAAAAAAGGTATACCACATTTGGGGGACCCCCCTCCCGTAAATATGCAAAAAGACAAATTTTCCGAATTTATCAACCGTTTTTTGTGAAGAAAAACTGCGCAACACCACCTTATTCCGAATATCCGAAAGCCCGGCAATAAGGAACCAGCTTGGCTTGCACCGGCTCCAAGGCTTCCCGGTAGCGTTCCCAACGCCCAACGGCTCGTTTATATACGGGCTGGGTAACATCGTGGTAGGTTGGCGCGTAGAGCACCTTGCGTCGGGCAGTCTCATGGTATTGCGCCTGGTCGGGATGCCATTCCAGCCCCAGAAAGCGGGTGACTTTGGCCCCTTCCGTGGCCAGGTTGGCCACCACATCCTCGTAACGGGATTCCACCCAGTCAAAACCGCCCAGATCGCGCATCCGCAGCCAGACGTCCATCAAATCCCCGTAATGCTTGGCCGTGCGTTCCAAGCTGAGAAAATTCACATTGGTCGCATTCAGCATGATGTTCAGGAAGAAGCAACTGATGATGACATCCCGCGGATCGCGCAGGGCGATGATGACCTTGAGCTCCGGAAACACTCGCAGCCAGAGGTTGAGCGACATCGTGGGCGACGGATTTTTATCGACCAGAACACGTTGGGACGGGGTGCCGGGCACTTCGCGCAACAGGCTGCGGATATAACGCTGGCGAATGTCCTTACGGCGGGCGACAGGCAGCCGGTCCAAGTTGTCCCCCCCCCGTTGCTGGAGGAGTGGATGAATGGGCTTTTCCACCTCTTGGTGGAAGGAAACCGGCTCATCAAACGCCAGCACATCCGGATTGGCGTCCAACACCTGTTCCAGCAAGGTAGTACCGCTGCGCGGATGGCCGCCCAGAAAGGCGATCTGATATTTTTCCTGCGAGGCGGACGGCTCCGAGCGCCAGCGCCGGATCATCTCCGGTGTCAGGCCGGCCAGCAGCTCCCGCCGCCGTCGGTCGCCCTCATCATAAGCCCGTTCGAGCATACCGGTGTCGGTGATGGTGCGCACCTGGGCCTTGGCGGTGATGAGCCAGCGCATGGCCTCATCGTATTGGCCTTCCTGATCCAGCACCACGCCGAGCAGATGGGGCGCGGCGTATTTCACATAGGGATACTGCGGGCCGTCCTTGATGAGATCGCGCAAAGCGGCTTCGGCTTCGGTGTTTTTCTTTTTGCGGTGGAGCAGGAGCGCGCGGAAATAGCGGACCTGATCGTCGCGAGGATGCTGGGCGCGGATGGATTCGACACATTCCCAAGCCTCGTCCAGGCGCCGCTCCTTCTCAAACCACACGGCGAGGCTGATCCGGGCGTCCACGGAATTCGGCGCGGCGGCGACGGCCCCTTCGAAGCAAGCGCGGGCATCATCCAGCTGGCGGAGGCCCTGGTATTGGGTGCCGATGGTGCTGAGGAGCGAGGCGTTTTGGGGGGCGAGTTCGCGGGCGCGGAGATAAGCCTTGTTGGCCTGCGCAAAATCCAGTTCGCCCGAAGCGGCATTACCCATCTCAAACCACAGTTCGGCGACGCCAGGATAGCGACGCAACAGGTCACGGTAACCGGCCAAGGCGGGGCCGCTGCGGCCGCTCATGAGTTGCTCCTGCGCCTTTTGCCAGCGGGCCAGATCGCGGGGCGTGGCCTGGATTTTGAGCATGTCGTTCATCGGCCCAATGAAATGGAGCAAGACCGCGGCCAGCGCAAGTCAAACCTGTGATTTCACCACACACACGATTACGCGGGCAACCAATGTTGAAAACCTAACACCAACGTCGGGGTCTGTCCCCTGCCCGCCCTCCCCGGCGATTAGCCCGTTAACCTGGCCCGCAGATTCCGGCCGCCACCTTATTGGCACCCGGGTTGTTGGGCTGGGGGGGTGAATCCGGCGGATAGTGGACCGGTTTTAAAAACAGCAGCCGTGCCAGGCATTTTTTGCCGGCACGGTGCTTTCCCGGTGAGGGGCCCGCAGAAAGCAGGCTGGCGACCGGCATTTACTTCTTCTTGGCGGCCGACTTGCTGGCGGCGGCGGCCTGCTTGCTGGCAGCGGCAGCGGTGGCTTTGCTGTTCTTTTGGGAGGATTTTTTCTGGTTGGATTTCGGTGATTTGTCGCCCATAACTTTTCAATAAAACTGCGGTTGACCCGCCGTTGGAATATTAGTTTCCCCACCGGCAAGCATTATCATGCGGATTTGGACGGCAGATGTAAATGACCGTATCGTGCCGGGCCGAACTCACGCTGGCAGCGGAACCGCGCGATGTTGCGGGTTTGACCGCAGCGCACCGGGTACACAGAGATAAAAACCACCAATGAACTTGCAGCGGCTCAAATTGGCAGGAAGCGGCTAAACAATGGTCAACTGCACGCTGCTTTCGATGATCCCCGCGCTGATGGCGTAGCGGGTGAGGCCGGCGGTATCGTGAATATCCAGCTTTTCCATCAGATGCTCGCGGTGCTTCTCGACGGTCTTGATGCCGATGCCGAGTTCGGCGGCGGTCTCCTTGTTCGCCTTGCCCTCGGCGATCAATTGGAGCACCTCCATTTCGCGGGAAGTCAGCCGGCCGATTTTCCGGTTGGCCACCCCGGGACGCCCCGGCGACTGCGGATTGAGGCGGTCAAAACGCCGGGCAATGGAGGGGCTGAAAAAGGTTTTTCCTTTTTGCACTGCCCGGATGGCCTGGCAGACATCCCGGGACGAAGTCTGCTTCAGCAGAAAACCCACCGCCCCGGAATCGGTGGCGTTTTGGACATACGCATCATCATTGTGCGCGGAGAGCATGAGCACCTTGGTGGCCGGCAGGGCCTTGAGGATCTGCCGGGTCGATTCCAACCCGTTGAGCAAGGGCATGGCGATATCCATCAACACCACGGCGGGATGCAGTTTTTTGGCCAGCGTGACCGCCTGGCGGCCGTCCGAGGCTTCGCCGATCACTTCAAAGTCGTCTTCCAGTTCGAGCATCTTGCGGAAACCTTCGCGCACGACCAG
>Ga0316222_1002533_pt1 | contig 19332 bp, 21 predicted proteins | sample TBH18011metaG_FD_206008 | JGI IMG/M metagenome (GOLD analysis project Ga0316222, IMG submission 206008) | Freshwater microbial communities from Trout Bog Lake, Wisconsin, USA - TBH18011 | ecosystem: Environmental > Aquatic > Freshwater > Lake > Hypolimnion/Profundal zone | place: USA: Wisconsin...
CATGGACTCGCTGCTGGCAGTTGCCTTTTCGATGGCGGTGGTCTTTGCCATCGGCGGCTTCGCTGATACATCCAGCGAATACAAAAGTGGGCGAGTCGGGTAACAGCACCGAGGTACCATAGCCGAATCTGCATACCCGAATAGCCGGAATAGTCGGCCTCACCATGATTGAATTTCTGTTTCCCATGGGCTGGCAGCACTACCTGCTTGGCGGCCTGTGCGTTGGCTGCGGCACCGCGTTGCTGTTTGCCCTGACCGGGCGCATTGGCGGCATGAGCACCGTGTTCTCCAGCACCTGGTCATGGGTGGTACGACGCCCCTTTTTCCAACAACCGCGCTTTGTCACATCGCGTGGCTGGCGCCTGGTCTATGCACTCGGCCTTATCCTGGGAGCGCTGCTGTGGTGGCTTGGCATCGCGGGTGGCGCGCCGCAGGCCACCGCCATTCCGGCCTGGCAATTGTTACTGGGCGGCTTCTTTGTCGGGTACGGCGCACGCCTGAGCAACGGCTGCACGTCCGGGCATGGCATTTGCGGACTGGGGTCGTTGCAATGGCCTTCGCTGCTGGCGGTGCTGACGTTCATGGCAACGGCCTTCCTGAGCGCCAATCTGGCGGTACGGTGGCTGCCATGAACAGCGCCCGCACGCGCCTGTTACGTGGCCTGTCCACTCTGCTGGCCGGACTGTTGTTTGGCTTTGGTCTGAGCGTATCGGGCATGGTCCACCCGGAGGTGGTGCTGGGCTTTTTGCACGGGGCCGATTTCGGCCTGATGCTGGTCATGGGTGGCGCCGTGCTGGTCGTGCTGCTGGCCTACCAGCTGTTGCCCCGTTGGCTGTCACGCCCGGTCTTGGATCATCATTTCCATACCCACCAAAGTCGCTGGAACCGCGATACCGCGCTGGGAGCGGCCCTGTTCGGTATAGGCTGGGGTCTGTGTGGCGTGTGCCCTGGCCCGGCCATCGCAGCCCTTGGCACCGGCAACTGGGACCTGCTCTGGGCGCTGGCGGGGATCGCGCTGGGTGCATTGGTGCAAGGCCTGCGCGCCCGCACCACCAATGAGCAAGCAAAGCCAACAATTTAAGGCTGCCTAAGGCTGCCTGGGGCTGCTATTTCTTGCAGCTGTACACCAGTGCCGTGCCATTGCTGCGCCTGGTTAGCAGGCCCGTGGCACGCACCAGGTGGTTGGTCGAATGGCCATCGGCCCAGTCAATCGCCATGCCGGTGAAACGCGCCGGATAGCCATCCACCTGTTGCTTGGCCAGATCCAGCACCAGCGACACGCCCAACCCGGCTGAACGGGACGGCGGTGGCACGACGCAATGCAGCGTCAGCAACGCTGCATGCACGCAGCACGGAAACGCCGCCAATGCCAACAGCACCAGACGTGCGGTGCGCCAGCGGCCTTGCGCGCCGCCATGTCGATTCATGGCAAATGTCTGGTTCTTCATGCGGCGAGCGGATTAGGGGTGGGTTCGGCCACTTTGCTCAGCACATTGCGGTCGGTATGGTGAAACAGCTCGGTTTGACCCTGGATGCGCAGCACCGTGTCTTCTTCGTAGGACCAGGTGCCATCGTCGTTGAGGGTCACGGTGATGCGAAATTCCACGGTCTTGAACGCCTGTGCCAGAAAGGGCGCTGAGCGAATGCCAAAGTGCGGGTCCACGTCCGTGGCCACCAGGGTGAATTGCCGTGCATCGGGGCTGGCCGTTCCGGCTGCCATCAGCACCAGTCCACGTGGAATGGTCAGGGTGTGTATTACGGCGCCGGTGGCTGGCTCCCAGAGCCAGTACCCAACCTGTTCGTGGTAAGTCTTGCGCTGGTCCGGCTTGGTGACGTGGGTGTGATAGCGAAGGCCATACAGCAATTGCGGTCCGTTGGTTTGCGGGTCAATGGGCTGCAGTTCGATGCGCTCCACATACGCTTGCTGCTTTGCCCCCTCGGCCTTGGGCTTGACGTCGTGCCCACGACTGCCCTGCCACACCCCCGCCATGGCGCGCAATGGCCCCAAGTTTTGCAGCGTGTTTACGTCCACATTGCGTGGTTCGGTGTATATATCCATTGCAATTTCACTCACAGCAATCCTCGACAGTCAGTGCATCCTGAGACGCAGTTTAACGCGCGCACGGACCCGTTCGCCAGCACCAACGCGGGTTTCCCCGTCGCAGGAGACAATACGCAACGCCTATGACAGACGCCAACCACACCACGCCTAGCCCAACCCAGCCACCTATTTCGGCGTTGGCCCTCACGGCACCCGTAGCCATGGGGTATATCCCGTTAGGAACCGTGTTTGGATTTCTTTTTGTTCAAGCCGGAGGTGCCTGGTGGCTGGCAGTGGCTGCCAGTGTGGTGGTATTTGCGGGCGCGGCGCAATACATGATGATCCCCATGATTGCGGCAGGCCTGTCCACGGGAACCATCGCGTTAGCAACCCTGATTGTCAACCTACGCCATGTCTTTTACGGACTGTCATTGCTCAATAAGCTGCCGCATCGTCCCTTGCTTCGCTGGTATCTCATTTTCGGTCTTACCGATGAAACTTATTCCGTGCTGACCACCCTGCCGGAAGGAACCCGCGCATCCAAAATGGTGCTGATTGCCGCGCTCAACCAGGGCTGGTGGGTGCTGGGAACGTTGCTGGGCGCGGTCATCGGTGCGCAAGCCAAGGTGACGCTGGTGGGTCTTGATTTTGCGCTTGCTTCACTTTTTTGCGTGCTCACGGTAGAACAGTGGCGTGCCCGAACCAGTGCATTGCCATTGTGGACGGCCCTGCTGACCTACGCAGTCGCTTATCCACTGTCGCCTGCGCATGCCATGGTGACGGCCATAGCCCTCAGTGTTGCCACCGCTATCGTGGTACACCGCATGAAAGAAGGAGAAAAATCATGATGGAATGCCGTTACATACTCGGTGTGGTCGCGGCGATGGGGGTGGTCACGTTCGGACTCCGGGCCCTGCCGTTTGTGGCCGGGCGCTGGCTGGCAAAACACCCGTTGGTGCACAAACTGGGGGCGTTTTTGCCGTTGACGATCATGACCCTGCTGCTGCTGAACACGGTGGTGGGAGCGGCCACAGAGCACAGCGGTGGGCCATGGATGGAAATAAGTGCTGTGGCTGTGGTCGCCGTGCTGCAGTGGTTTATTCGAAACGCGCTGCTCAGCATCCTGCTGGGAACTTGCCTCTACGCGGTGCTTCGAAACGTCATGGTCTGAGTGGGCGCGGGGCACCCCGTTGCTATTCGCCCTTACTGGGCGCCGTCACACGATCCACGTGAGCGCGGAAAGCGTCGAAGATTTTTTGCACATACGGACGCTTGTGCCTGAGTGCGCTGGTCAGCGCTTCGTCATGCACCAGCATGGTTGCATTCGCCTCAAAAACCAGAACCCGCCCGTCCGCCAGCAATGAAAAATCGACGCCCCCGTAATCCAGATCCAGGGTGCGGCCGATCTGCGCCACGGCCTCCATGGCCCGGTCGCCCAATACCTGTCGCGGATTTTCGAGGAACGCGCGTTCTTCCTCCAGTTTCCATTCCGCAAACTTCATGTGTGCCGTCTCGTAGTGAACGATCCAGTGCGATCCAATCGCCAGGTGGTAGGGCAACGCTTCACGATTGACAAAGACCATCCGGTACTTGCGGAAGTAACCGTCGGCGGACCGATAGTCCACGTAGTTGCTGGCGTAATACACCGGCGCAGGGTAGAGATTCAGGGTCTGCAATTCCTCGGGTGTATTGAGTTTGACCAAGTGTCTGCCACCATGTGAACCACCGGGGCGAACAATAATGGGGAACTGCAATGGGCCGCATTCCAGAACGGACTGCTTGAAACGTACCGTGGCGCAGCGCAGGGTGGTGGCGCACACCACGTGGTCCACGGCGGAAAACAGGGCAAGAATATGGTCGCGTGCGGTCCGCTGAACGGCGTCCGGCGTGTTCATGAACGGCTTGCTACACACGCTTTGAAAACGCCGCACGGCGGCATCGGTCGCGTCGGTTGCATCCCGGTCCCCGATGGCGTTGAACACCACGTCGTAATCGGGCAGCGTGCGCATTTCGGCGTCGCTGACATAATCCATCAGGCAGCAAACGCGGCTGTATCGCTGGGTCGGCCACAAAGTGTCGATCGGCACGTTCCCGGCGCCTGCGGCCCACAGAATAACCACCGTTTTTTGCGGGTTCTCGATGGTGTCAAAAAAAAGATGCTCGGCCTGAAATGCGCAATCGCGGTGCCACTGCGCTTCTTCCAGCTTGCCTTGTTCCTGCAGTATGCAAGCCAGATTTTGGTGCGCGTCGTACTGATCGGGATTGCACGCCAGCGATTGCCGATAAAACGGAATGGCGCGGGCGTATTCCTTGCGTATCAAATAAATGGTGCCCAGGTTGAATAGCGCCCTGGCGTCATCGGGTTTGCACCGCAAGGCTTCCTGGTAGCTGGCGATGGCGTCGTCGAGTCGCCGCTGGCTCCTGTAGATCACGCCCTGGTTGTTGTGTGCTTCGGCGTAATCCGGATTGAGCGCCAGCGCGTTTTTGATGCAAACGGCGGCTTGGTCGTACTGCTTGATGGCGATATGGGCGGCGCCCATGTCGTTGTAAGCCTGTGCCGACCGGGGGTCAAGACGCAGGATATGCCCGTAGCAATCGATTGCGTCGGCAAATTTCCGTAGTTGCTGCAGCACACTGGCAAAGTTAAACCGTGCCACCTGGTCCACCTGGTTGTTGGGGGTCAGATGCATCACCTGCGCATAGACCACGGCAGATTCGGGAAATTGCTTTAATTCGCGCAGCGTATTGGCCAGGGTGTGGGCAATGGACGCGTTGTCCGGCTGGAGCGCCAGCGCCCGCCGCATCAAGTCCAGGGCTTCTTCGTGGCGTGCGTCTTCGTGCGCCAGAACACCACTCAAACAGAGCGCGTCAGCGTCAGCGGGATTCGCCGCCAGCAACTCACGGTATATAGCCGCCGCCTCGAACCGCTGGCCTGCGCTATGGTGGGCAATGGCCTGTTGCAACCGTGTTGGGGATTCGGGCGCCGTGCGCTGCATCGCACCGGCGGGAATGGTCGGAGGCATCCAGAACGGGAATCGGTCAGATCGCGTTCAATCGCCCACCGGAGTGAACGCCGTGGTGGCCACTGTCCTGCCACGTGGACAGGTCGGCACGTTGAATGACCGTTGTCTCATACAGCGCCTGGTATTCTTGCGCAACCGACTGCCAACTTCTGGTATGAAAGGGAAGCAATTTCGTCTCGTTCAGAACGGACTCCAGTGCATTGACCCACGCTCGCACGGGTTCCGCTAACGACATCACTTTGCCCATGTCGCCATGAACGCTGGTCGCGACACCACATTTGTCCGAAACCACAACGCGCACATTGGCGGCCAGCGCCTCGGTCACCACCATGCCGAACGGCTCTGATTTTGCAGGATGCAGCAATACGTCGAAATCGGAATAACGGGGATTGTCGACCCATCCTGCCAGCTCGTAACCACCGGCCCAACCAGAAAACAAGTGCTTGATTTCGTCAGGCTCCGGCCCGAGCACGGCAAACCGCAGGTTCGGCCTGGTCATTCGCAATTGACGAACCACTTCGGTCGCAAACGGAAGTCCTTTTCGAACCCACTCTTTACCAACAAATGCAATGGTTCCGCCGGTTTCCGGAACACGCCTGGCCGGACGGATTGCGTCGCACTCGGCGCCCGGAAATATCGGGCTAACGATGCGGGCACTGTACTCGGGGTAATACTTCAGCAGTTGTTGCCGTGTCAGATCCGAGTTTGGAACAACGAACACCGAATTGGAAATCTCCCGGCGTTCCAACTGCAGGTGCATAAAGACGCGCAGCGAAAGAAGTTTCAGCCAGGCACCGTCAAACACCGTCGCAAAGGGTTGTCCGTGGTACGTTGAAATGTGGTGAACCGCCATGCGCTCATGGCTATGGATGAGCCAGCCCGGATGCGGGTTCTTCTGAAGCCAGGCCGACACCTTTTGCCCAAATCGCATCAGCGCAAACCATCGAGGACGCGCGAAACTTTTCTCGACCCGATGCACCGTCAACCCGCTCGGCGGCGTGCACGCGACTTCTTCACAGACAACCGCCACGTCGTGCCCCAGCAGGCAAAGCTCCGAGACAAGCTCGTACACGTATCGCTCCATCCCACCGACGGGGCCGAACCTGCGAACAATGTGGACGATTTTCATATGTGAGGCCCAATCTTATACGCCGCGTGCCAGCAAAGTGATCTGGCGCAATTCCGCGAAGCAAAGTTTAGTAAAGATGCGCATCGACGCCCTGAGCCACTGTCGCCAGGAAAAAGAAGCATTCCTCCTGTCGGCCATCGAAAATCCATCCTGAAAAAATAGCTGATCATTTCCATGTACCGCATTTCTGTTGCACCGACACAGGCTCCGGGGACCGTGAGTACAACGTACTACATGTCACATCGCCTGAAATTCCGCATAGGTATTGGAACGAAGCGCGCGGTTGTGAATGGGTAGCGGGCGAGTCGGCCAATGCACCGGTTGCCCGAGGGGTACCAATAATGCGGTTACGGTGTGCAAAGCCCTGTCGTCAGATCGGCTGCGACGGCTTCACAGCAGAATTTGCTGCAGATGATCCAGTCCATCGGTCGGCGTGGTGAAAAATGCGCACGCACATGCTAGCATTAAATTCAGCGGCAGCCCGAAGTCCTCTATGAGCGCACCATAGCGCCCATCTGCGCCGTCGGCTGTGTGTCCGCAGATCCGGCGAATGCGAGGTCCGGTGTCTTCCAGGCCCTGCGGCAGGTACAAGGCGACCGGCTTGCCTAGGGCGATGGCCATGCCCACTTCAAATGCGGTTCCGCTGTCCGGTTCGAGCGCTCCCCGAAACGGGGTCATATTCGCGAGCACTGCGTCACAATTTCGGATGTGCTGCACGTTTTCCACATAAATTCGCCGGGCCACCTCCTGGGGCGCAATGCCTTCAGACAACAGCGCCGACACACCCGCATCGGACGGCGCCTCGCCAACCATGCCGCGCGCAAAACACAGCGCTGCGAGATGGGCAAAGCGTGCACCGGCATCGGGAAAGAACACATCGGGGCCGGCGAGATAGATGCGGGGAAGTTGGGCCGTTTTCATGGCTGCTTTCGGAAATAACCGTGGGCATTGGTCGATTCACAGCGACATGCAAGCCACACGACAGAAAAAACAGGGTCACGCCACCGATTACATGCGATTGCGTTGCCCAAAAACATCCTCTGCTGACATTTATTCGCCCAATTTCCGTCATTTGACATTTGACATTGACATTTATATCGCACAAGATATAATCTCGTACGATACGTTTACATCAACGACGCATCAGCCCGCAAGTAGGCCAGTTGAACGGCTCGCCACTGGCTTGGGCGGTCAAATTTCACAACACCGGTTCTAAGGAGAATGCCATGGCACTCGCAAAAATCTTGTACACCACGTCTGCAACCGCCACGGGAGGTCGTGATGGCCGTGCAGCAACGGCAGACGGCCAACTGGACGTCCGGCTGACGACCCCGCGCGAGCTGGGTGGTGCCGGCGGTGCTGGCACCAATCCGGAGCAATTGTTTGCAGCGGGTTACTCAGCGTGTTTTCTGAACGCCATGAAATTCGCGGCCCTCCAAAACAAATCGCCCATGCCTGCGGACACCACACTAGAGGCAGTGGTCGGCATTGGTCCAAACGGCAGCGGAGGATTTGGCCTGCAGGTCGAATTGCGCATCACGGCGCCCAGCATGACACGCGAGGCAGCACAGGCATTGGTGCAGCAAGCCCATGCTGTTTGCCCTTATTCGAACGCGACGCGCGGAAATATCGACGTCACGCTGACGGTTGTTTAATCCGCGCTACACAGGTTGCGCCATTGTTGGCGCAATGCACGCAATGCAATCCATACTCACCAGGACTTCAAGGACCCTCTGCATCACTCCGGCGAGGCTGTGGCAGTCGGATCGGGATGGGCTGCAGGCAACGCAGCAGAGCACCCGAGTCCGGCTGATCACAGACCGTAGGGAATTAAGAGGGTCCTTAAGATGACTGAAGCGGTTTTCCCGGGGGGCGCTGAATGGGGCGATTCGCTGCGGCTGGACCGCCAAGTCTGCTTTCCTCTCTATGCAGCCTCACGCCTGCTGACACGCAAGTACCAGCCGTTTCTCGACCCGTTGGGCATCACGTACCCGCAATATATCGTTTTGATGATTTTGTGGGAGGATGCTCCTTGCGCTGTATCGCATATTGGTGAGCGGGCGCTGCTCAACACCAATACGCTGACGCCCCTGCTCAAGCGGCTGGAGCAGTTGGGATTTATTCAGCGTGCGCGGCGCGCTTGCGATGAGCGCGTCGTTGAAATCAGCCTCACCGCAGCAGGCAAGGCGCTGCAATCGCGCTGTTCCTGTATTCCGACTGGCCTGTCTCAATCAATAAAGTTCCCGGCAGATAAAGCGGGTGAACTTAAAAAATTACTGGAAGCGTTGATTCAAACGCTGAGCGACACGTCCAATGCCGATACCTGACGCGCAGGCACGACACGGTTGGTTGTGGCAACGAACGTTTGAATTACTTTGCGCAACGATGGTTACCCTGGGTTCGACCGGCTACAATTTTGCTCCAGAATGACCTTGCTCGCCGTTCTCGCACAAAAGGGGCCCTGTTGCCCCTCCCGTCGATTTCCCGGCGCTATTTTGGCGAGCGATGCCGTTATTTTCCATCAGTGAAGTCACTGCACTTGGTTGCCGGCAAATGGGCGGCACAGACTCCTTGACGGCCGTAACCATGAATGTCTTGAACGATGCGCAATAGGCAAAAAAACACCGTCAGCCCCCATGTGACGAACCAATCATCGGCCCCTCCCGCCATTGTTTCCGAATTGATCGCACTCGCCACCGCAGCCCAGTGGCAACAGCTGGAGGCGAAAGCCAGTCTCGCAACCATGCGGTATCCCGCGCAACTCTTTGTCTGGAAGGCCCTGGGTATCGCCTTCCTCAACCAGAGCAAGCTCCAGCGTGCCCTTGACACCTTCATTCGTATTGTCAAATTTGCGCCGGGCGACGCCGATTCCCACAACTACCTTGGCGTTATCTACCGAAACCTGGGGCGCCTGGCAGAAGCAGAGACGGCGTTTCGGCGTTCGCTGGAAATCGCCAGCGGCCCGTTGGACACCCACACCAATCGAAGCCTTGCCCTCAGCAATCTGGGGCTGGTTCTCTCCGATCTGGGCAGGCATACCGAGTCCGTCGCCTGCCACCAGCAGGCACTGGAAATTCGGCCCGATGTGGCCGAGACCTATAACAATCTCGGTACCGCGTTGCGCGACAACGGCAATCTTGATGCAGCGGTGGCGGCCTACCGCAAGGCCTTGAATCTGGCCCCGGCTTATTTTGACGCCAGTTTCAATCTGGGCGTTGCGCTGCAGGAAATGGGTCAGCTGTATGAAGCCGAAATCGAATACCGGCGTGCCATGGAGATCAACCCCAACTCCGCCATCGTACTGCGCTGTCTGGGTGCCCTGCTCGGGCGATATCTGGGCAAGCACGAAGAGGGTCTGGCATTGCTGGAGCGCGCCATCGTGCTCGATGCCGCAAGCCCGGACATTCATATTGAACTTGGAAATCTTCTGCAGGTGCATGGACAGGCAGCCAGGGGATGGGAGATGTTCCGGCATGCGCAGGCGTTGCGCCCATTGACGACCTGGCTCGCCAAGGATAAGCCTGCCAAATTCTCGGTTGTCGCCCTCGACACGCCGGGCGCAGGTTCGACGCCCTTCGAGTACCTTCTTCGCAAGTCCGAGTACGACGTTAATTTCTACTGCGTTATTCCCGGGGTCCGCGCGGATGTAGAGCTGCTGCATAACAAAGGCGAGGTAGTGATCAACCTCATCGCCGATGCAGACAGTGGCAAGGATATTTTGGCAGCCGCCGGGGAGTTGGCGGATCGCATCGGTCGTCCGGTGGTCAATCACCCGCATCGCATAATGGGCACGGACCGGGAAAGTATGTCGCAGCGCCTGGTGGGCGCCCCGGGATTTTGTAGCCCGCTCACGAAGCGTTATTCTGGCGCGGCACTGGCCGAAGCGGCAAGCAACGGCGGGTTGGCAGCTTTCAAAATGCCCGTTTTGGCCCGTTACAGCGGCACCCATGGCGGCGACGATCTTGAAAAATACAACGACTACGCAAAGATTGCCACGTTTGCATCGGGTCGCCCGGATGCTGATTACTACCTTACGGAATTTATCGACTTCCGATCAGCTGACGGTTATTTCCGTAAATATCGCCTGATCTATGTCGATGGCCAGTTGTTTCCCTATCACCTCGCCATCCATACGGAATGGAAAGTCCATTATTTCCGCACAAATATGGAAAACCAGTCGTGGATGCGGCAGGAAGAAGAGACGTTTCTGAACGATCCGAACTCCGTAATTGACGCCGACAGGTATGAAAAGCTGCGGAAAATTGTCGCGGAAACGGGGCTCGATTATTGCGGCATCGATTGTGCAATCACGGCAAGCGGTGAACTCCTGGTCTTTGAGGCCAACGCCACCATGCTCGTGCATGATGAAAAACAGGCCGTCTTCTTCTACAAGAATCCCGCTGCCAGAATGATTAAGCAGGCCTACGACGCGATGCTGAACAGAATGGTGTTGAAGCCGCCCGTTTGAGCGTGTTTTTACGGCAGTCCTTTTCGACGGCCCGCATCCATAAACAGGGTGCTGCCCGCCAGCGCATCCGCTTCGGGTGCCAGCAACACGGCGATGCCCCAGGCGATCTGCTCCACCGTGGTGAAGGCGCCGAGGGCCGATTCAGCACGCATCTGGCCGAGCACCGCGTCGGTGGAAAGCCCATCGCGCGCACCACGCGCGCTGGCGACACGGCGCAGGCGTTCGGTATCGGCCGGACCAGGCGCCACCAGATGGGCCGTGACGCCGCGCGCGCCATAGGCCCAGGACAATTGCCGCACCAGATTCGCCAGCGCTGCATTGGCGACCCCGGCGGTGGCGGCGTAGGCGCTGGGTTCAAAGCCGTAGTGGCCGCCGATGGCCACCAGTCGCGCGCCCGGAACCAGGTTGCCATCCGCTGCACGCACCAGGCGCAGCATGCCGCCGACCTTGATATTGACAGCGTCGGTTATGGCGGCGGTGGGGACGTCGAGCACGCCACCGGCAGTGGCGACGCCTGCGCCCTGCACCACCATGCGCACCGGTGCGTCCAGTTGCGCGCGGATGGTTTCAACAGCGGCGTCATCCGCAATATCGGCCACGCACGGGCGAATACCCGGCACTTGGCGCGCAAGCGTATTCAAGGCGTCGACGGTACGGGCCACCGCCACCACGCACAAGCCTGCGTCACTGAGGCGCCGCGTGATGACCTGGCCCATGGCGCCGGTGCTGCCGACAACGATGGCGATTTCCTTGCGGTCTGGCATGTCACCCGCTCCTAACGCTCAACCGACGCGAGCAAGCCCCGGTCTTTGGCCATCGTCATGGCGGTGTCTTCGATCATGTCTTCCTGACCGCCAATCATCTTCTTGCGGCCCAACTCCACCAGAATGTCGCGCGCCGACACGCCAAAGCGCGCCGCAGCACGCTTGGCGTGCAGCAGGAAGGTGGAGTAAACGCCGGCAAAGCCCAGCGTGAGAGCGTCGCGGTCGACGCGCACCAGATGGTCCATCATCGGCACGATGACGTCTTCGGCCACGTCCATCAGTTGGAAGAGATCGACGCCGGTCTCAATGCCCAGTCGCTCGCAGACCGCCAGCAAGGCTTCGAGCGGCGTGTTGCCCGCGCCCGCGCCCAATCCGGCAACAGAGCCGTCGATACGGCTGGCGCCGGCTTCAATGGCCGCGATGGAGTTCCAGATGCCGAGCCCCAGGTTGTGGTGACCGTGAAAGCCAATCTCCGTTTCCGGCTTGAGCACGGAGCGCAAGGCGCTGATGCGTGCCGTCACGTCGTCGGGCAGCATGGCGCCAGCCGAGTCAGTGATGTAGACCGTCTGGGCACCATAGCTCTCCATCAACTTGCCTTGCTGAGCCAGGCCTTCGGGGCTGTTGAGGTGGGCCATCATCAGGAAGCCGGTGGTGTCCATGCCGAGCTTGCGCGCAAAGGCAATGTGCTGGGGCGCGGTGTCGGCTTCGGTGCAGTGGGTGGCCACGTGCACGCTGCGCGCGCCGCAGTCATAGGCGGACTTCAACTCGCGCATGGTGCCCAGGCCCGGAATCAGCAGCACCGAGACCCTGGCCTGCTTCATCAACGGGCACACGGCACGCAAGTAGTCTTCGTTGCTGGCCAGTGCAAAGCCGTGCTGCAGCGAGTTGCCGCCCATGCCGGCGCCGTGCGTGACCTGAATGAGTGGCACACCGGCCGCGTCCAATGCGGTGGCTACTTTGACCATTTGTTCGATGGAAATCTGTTCGCGTTTGGCGTGCATACCGTCGCGCAAACACATGTCGTGCAGCAAAACCTTGCGGCCTTTGAGATCGGTTGTCATGGTGGGGCTTTTTAGTTGGAGGCGACGGCCACGTCGGCCGTCGGCTTGAGGGTGATGGCGCCGCTCAGGATTTCCTGGGCGAACATCTCGGCGGTGCGGCAGGCGGCGGCGGTCATGATGTCGAGGTTGCCAGCGTAAGTGGGCAGATAGTCGCCCAAGCCTGCCACTTGCATGAACACCGCCACGCGTTTGCCGTCGAACAACGGGCCGTTGACCAGCTTGTAGCCAGGCACGTATTTCTGCACTTCCGTGATCATGGCCAGAATCGACTCCGTGATGCGTGCCTGGTCGGGCGCGTCATCGCACAGGCACTGAATCGTGTTGCGCATGATCATGGGTGGCTCAGCCGGATTGATGATAGCCAGCGCCTTGCCTTTGCGTGCGCCACCCACCTTCTCAATGGCGTTGGAGGTGGTGTAGGTGAACTCGTCGAGGTTGGCGCGGGTGCCCGGACCGACCGATTTGGACGCCAGACTAGCCACAATTTCGGCGTAGCCCACCGACTGGATGCGGCTGACGGCGTGCACGATGGGAATGGTGGCCTGCCCGGCGCACGAGATCATGTTGACGTTCATCTCGGCGCGGTCGGCGTGTTCGCGCAGGTTCACCGGGGGCACGCACAGGGGGCCGATGGCGGCGGGTGTGAGATCAATCATCAATACACCCAGTGCATTGAGCTTGCGGCTGTTCTCGGCGTGCACATAGGCGCTGGTGGCGTCGAATGCAATCTGAATGTCGTCGGCGAGTACGTGTGGCAGCAGGCCATCGACCCCGTCGGCGGTGGTTTTCAGGCCCATGTTGCGGGCGCGTTGCAAGCCTTCGGACGCGGCATCGATGCCGACCATCCAGACCGGCTCCAGCACGGCGCTGCGCTGTATTTTGTAGATCAGATCGGTGCCTATATTGCCGGAGCCGATCAGGGCACATTTGATTTTTTTCATGGTGAAGTGGTTGGTTTAGACAAAGCGCATCGCGACACTGCCCAGTTCCTGAAAGCGCGCGCACACAAAATCGCCCGGCTGCACGGCAATGGCCTCGGTGATGCCGCCACTCATGACGAAACTGCCAGCGGGCAGGCTCTCGCCGAGTTCGTGCAAGACCTTGACGACCAGCGCCACGGCGTCGGCCGGATGTCCGGCTACTGCCGTAGATGCGCCCATGGTCACAATTTCGCCGTTTTTCTCGATCACCACCCCCAGCGTGGAGAGGTCAATGTCGGCTGGCAGGCGGGCACGGCCTCCGGTCACGTAGCGTGCGGAAGAACTGTTGTCGGCAACCACGCTGGGCAGGTCAAATTGGAAGCCCGAGAAGCGCGAATCGATGATCTCCACCGCCGGCACCACAAAATCCGTGGCTGCCAGCACCTGTTCGCGGGTGCAATACGGGCCGGACAATGGCGCTTTGGTCACAAACGCCACTTCACACTCCACCCTGGGGTGCACCAGATCACGGGTCGTGATGGCGGTGTTTTCCGGACGAAACATCGTTGCCAACAAAAATCCGACGGTAGGGACGCGCACGCCCATCTGGTCCATTTTGGCTTTGGAGGTCAGTCCGGCTTTCCAGCCCACCTGGCGCTGTCCTTCAGCCAGCCAGCGGCGCAGCAGCATCAATTGCACGGCGTAGCCGTCACCCAGCGTCATGCCGGGAAAGTCCTGCGTGAGTTTGGGGATGGCAGTGGCGTCGCGTTGCGCGGCTTCAATGCGGTCAGTCAGGCGCAGCACGTCGGCTTCGATCAACGTGCGTTGCATGCGTAAGGCTTCGGCGGTCATTGGGCAGTTTTCCCATGAAAGCGGGCACGGCAGGTGCCCAGGCCGCCGATGGTGCAGACCAGTTCGTCACCATCGGTCACTGGAAGAAGCGGGGATTGCGAGCCCGAAAGAATCACTTCACCCGCGCGAAACGGCAGGCCCAGGCGGCCCAGCGTGTTGGCCAGCCAGACCACCGCATTGATAGGCGAGCCTTGCACTGCCGCGCCGACACTGGTGGAATGCAGTGCACCGTTGCGTTGCAGCGCCATGCCGGCCAGCGCGAGGTCGAGCTTGCGCGGGTCGCCTTTGGCGTCGCCCAGCAGAAAGACGCCGCACGAGGCGTTATCCGCCACGGTGTCTTGAATCTTGATCTTCCAGTCGCGGATGCGCGAATCGACAATTTCGAAACAAGGCGACACGTAGGCGGTGGCGCGGATCACGTCGGTGGCGGTGATGCCAGGACCAATCAGGTCGTGCTCCAGCACAAAGGCCAGTTCGGCCTCGGCCTTGGGCTGAATCAGGTGGTTCAGGTCAACGCCGTCAGCCTCGGTACACAGCATGCCCGAAGTGAGCTGGCCGAAGTCGGGTTCAAACACGCCCAGCAAGTCCTGCACAAACTTGCTGGTGACGCCAATTTTTTTGCCGATGACGGATTCGCCCGCCTGCACGCGCCGACCCACCATGCGCAGCTGAATGGCGTAGGCATCGGCGGTGGTGATGTCGGGAAAGCGCTCCAGCAGCGGCGCCAGCACACGGCGCTCGCGCCAGGCGTCATACAGTGCGTCGCCACAATGCTCAATGGTGGTGGTGTCCATGGTGCCGTCTCTCACAGTTTGATGCAGACATTGCGCGTCTCGGTATAGAACTCCAGCGAATGCACGCCGCCTTCGCGGCCAATGCCACTTTGCTTGCTGCCGCCAAAGGGCGTGCGCAGATCCCGCAGAAACCAGCTGTTGACCCAGGTAATGCCAACGTCAATTGCAGCGGCCATGCGGTGCGCGCACTTGAGGTTTTCGGTCCAGATCGTGGTGGACAAGCCATAGCGATTGGCGTTGGCCAGTGCCACCACCTCGGCTTCGCTGTCAAAGGCACGAATGTGGCAGCACGGACCAAAAATCTCTTCGCGCACCACGGCCGCGGTCTCGGGCAGGCCCGTCCAGATGGTGGGCTGCACCCAGGCCCCTGCACTCAGGTCGGCGGGCATGCTTGGCACGCCGCCGCCAGTGACCAGCGTGGCGCCTTCAGTCAGGGCCTTGGCGTAATACGAAAGCACCTTGCGCTTGTGTTCCTGGCTGATCAGCGGACCGTAGTTGGAGCCGGCATCGCTCGGGCGTCCGTATTTCACGGTCTCGCAGCGTACTTTGAGTGCCGCCACAAAGCGCTCAAACAGCGGGCGTTGCACATAGACGCGTTCGGTGCCCAGACACACCTGTCCGGTGTTCATAAAGGCCGAGCGAAAGATGCCTTCGACGGCGGCGTCGAAGTCGCAGTCTGCAAACACAATGCCCGCATTCTTGCCACCGAGTTCGAAGCTCACATCGCGGATACCGTTAGCGGCCGCCTTCATGATGGCGGTACCGGTTCGGGTTTCACCCGTGAACGTGATGGCGTCCACGTCTTCGTGCGTGGTCAGGAATTCTCCGGCCGCGTCCGGGCCAAAGCCGTGTACCACGTTGTAGACACCGGCTGGAATGCCCACTTTGTTCATCACTTCGCCCAGCAGCGTAGCCGTGTTGGGCGTTTCTTCCGACGGCTTCACCACCACCGTGTTGCCGCACGCCAGTGCCGGGCCGACTTTCCAGGTCATCAGCAGGAACGGTGCGTTCCAGGGGCTGATCACGCCGACCACGCCCTTGGGCTTTCGGATGGCGTAGTTGAGAGCGCCGGCGCCGTCGGGCGTATCCATCATGTAGCTCTCGGTCGGCACGTTCTTGACGATGTCGGCAAACACCTTGAAGTTGGCCGCGCCACGCGGCACGAAGGCGTGTGCAATCACGTGGTGTGGCTGACCGGTGTCAGCCTCTTCGGCAGCCACGAAGTCGTCAAAGCGTTGCGTAATGCCGTCGGCCACGGCGTGCAACAGCGCGACGCGCTGGTCGGTCGGCATGCGGCCCCAGTCGCCGTGCAAGGCGGCGCGTGCCGCCGACACGGCGGCGTTGACGTCTTCTTGTGTGCCTTCGGCCACCAGCCCCATCGGGCGATTGTCGGTGGGCGAACGCTTTTCAAACGTCTTGCCATTGGAGGCCGGCTGAAACGTTCCGTTAATGAAATGGGAGGTGGTGTGCATAGTCGTCAGGTGCCGGTTACGGTGCAGGCTGCACGCCGGGCCAATTCGTCTGCCCGAAGAATGCTCGCGGGGACACCGCCAATAGCCCAGCGCTCGGGATGCACGTGGTCAATCTGCACGCGGATGCGCTGTGGATCGCTGCCCAGCACGCGGGCCGTGACGGCGCTCAGGTCGGCCATAACGCGATGCAAGGTTTCCACCGGGCGGCCTTCCATCAATGCCATGCGGATCAGCGGGATTTCGGTCTGCGCGCGCGGCTGGCGTTGCAGGACTTCATCGGCAGGCTCACCCGCCACGGCGTACAACGCGGGGTCAACTTCCGTGATCCACACTTGCAGTCGGTCCACCGGCGCGTTGAGGGCCAACGCCAGCGCCGCAGACGCCTCCCGCAACAGTTGCTTGAGCACTGGACGCGGGTGTCCGACCAGAACATGGATGTTTGCAATAGGCATGGGTATTCCTGTGAAGGATAGGGGTGACGAATGTGCCCCTGTGCAGGCCGACACAGCGACCCGCACAGGCGCACCACGTCGGCGTACGACGTGGCAGGTTTTGACGATCAGGTCACTACGGTCAGGAAGGTTTCGTGCAGCTTGCGGTGCGCCACGTCCAGTCCCCCGCCCACTCCCAGTCCTTCCCAGCTCCATTCGATCGGGGGCAGGTCTGGATAGGTCGTGTTGCCGCCTGAATAGGTCTCGAAGCGGTTACCGGACGGGTCCCACGCGTAGATCGTGCCGCCGCGCGTAATGCCATGGCGGGTGGGGCCGATATCCACTTTGATATCGTTGGCGGACATGATGTCGGCGGCACGCAGCACACGCTCCCACGATTCCATGTAGAACGACAGATGGTGCAATTTGCCCGGTTCCGGGTGCACCACAAACGCGATGTCGTGCGCCTTATTGGAGCAGCACAGCCACAACGCGCCCTTGACGTCACTGTCGGGCAGCGTGACAAACTCGGCCAGGTGGAAGCCCAGTACTTTGGTAAAAATGTCCAGCACCTGGTCCACGTTGGGGCCGTACAGCAGGGCGTGGTCCAGGCGCATCGGGGCAATGCCCTTGTCGAACTTGGCCATGTAGGGCTTGGGATCTTTCTGACCCAGTTCGCTGCCGACAAAGGTCTTGTGGGCATACAGCTCAATCTGGTGCCCGCTGGGGATCTCAAAGCGAACCCGTTCGCCGGTTTCCAGCAGATCGCCCGCTGGAATGCGCGCAGTGACCAGGCCGTATTGGCGCAGGTCGGCTTCAAGCTTGTTGAGACTTGCCTCATCGGCCACCTTGAATCCGAGAAAGTCCATGCCGGCCCGGTCGGCTTGGCGCAGGATAACGCTGTGGTGGTCACGCTCATCCCAGGCCTTGAAATACACGCGGCCCGTCGCGTCACGGCCCATTTCTTCCAGCCCCAGTACGTCACGATAAAACGCGACCGCTTCGTTAAGGTCCAGCACCCGGACCTGGATGTGCCCGGGGCGTAATACGCCTGTCAATGCCATTTTTTTGTCTCCTGTCGCCGTTATAAATGCGTGGTGGATGCATCGGCGACACTGCGCCCACCCGTTGAACATGACAGCTACTTTAGGTTCCAGGGGCTGTTGGCGTCCAATACCATCGAACTCTGGCTGCCATACCTTTATTGCATATCTGAATGCACTGGTTTCTACTATCTGGTATGAATGGCGTGAAGAGGCCACAATGCAAATACTCCTATTACTGACTGTGGATTTGCCGTGGAACTTCGCCATCTGCGCTACTTCGTCTGCGTTGCCGAAGAAAAAAACATTGGCCGCGCGGCCCTGCGTTTGTATATCTCCCAGCCGCCACTGACCCGGCAAATCCAGCAACTGGAAGAGCAAATGGGCGTGCAATTGTTCCGGCGTAACAACCGGGGCGTGGAACTGACCGATGCAGGGCGTGTGCTGTACGACGATGCTTGCAATATCCTGGCAATGGCCGAGCGCGCAATGGAGCGCAGCAGCAAGGCCGCGCAGGGTCTGTTGGGCCGGGTCGATGTGGCGATTTTTGGCTCCGGAATTTTCGGCGCCATTCCACGTTTGCTGCGCACGTTCCGCAAGGAGCACCCCGAAGTGAGCATCTTCCTGCACAACATGGTGAAAGATGAGCAGATTGATGCACTTCGCCACCGCCGCATCACACTGGCCTTCAACCGCCTGATGCGTCCCGTGGAAGGGTTGGTCTGCGAAACCTTGCTGACCGAGCCGCTCTATGTGGCGATGCCATCCGACAGTCCCTTGGCGGCGCGCACCGCCGTGACGCTGCAAGAGTTGGAACATGTTCCGCTGGTGCTGTTCCCCACTGGCGCCCGCCCCAGCTTCATTGACCGTGTCCACGAGATGTGCCGTGCCTGCAATTTCACCCCGGTGGTGGCACAGGAAGTGGGCGATGTGGTGCACGCGGTGGCTTTGGTAGCCACCGGTTTTGCCGTGACGCTGGTGCCGCTGTCAGCCACGTCGATGGGATTGCCCGACATCACCTACCGGCCCTTGCATCACCCAACCATGTCACGGGTGGATTTGTGTTGCATTTACCGCGATGACGACGAGTCGCCGATTCTGCAGTCGCTACTGGCGTCGATGCGCCGGGCGGCACGCGAGCAGCGCGCGAACGGGGTGGAAAAATAGAGGAATTGACCAGGAACTACCGTACGTACCCACTTACTTGCCGCTGGCTTCTTCGAGGTCATTCAAGAGTGCGTCAGCAGTTGCGAAACGAGCGCGACGGCTCTTGATGATTTTCTCAGCCTCGGTGATGGCGACGCGGCTAGTGGCGTTCGGCACCTTGAGTGCGA
>Ga0316222_1002537_pt1 | contig 19309 bp, 13 predicted proteins | sample TBH18011metaG_FD_206008 | JGI IMG/M metagenome (GOLD analysis project Ga0316222, IMG submission 206008) | Freshwater microbial communities from Trout Bog Lake, Wisconsin, USA - TBH18011 | ecosystem: Environmental > Aquatic > Freshwater > Lake > Hypolimnion/Profundal zone | place: USA: Wisconsin...
CTCCGAAGGCTGGCGCAAATGGCTTCCCCCTTGGGCTACCATCTGCGAAGCCGCAGTATTTCTTGTCTTTACCGTCTTTTTTCTCGTCTACGGACTGACCCCGATACTGGGTGGTGACGGTCTGGGGCTGGTGGGCGCTGACGAGCCCCGTTATGCGCAGATTGCGCACGAGATGCTGGTCAGGTTTGACTCCGCACAGACCCTGAAGACCCGCCTGAGTGCGTGTGTAACCCCTTACCTTTACGGCCACCCGTGGCTTGAGAAGCCTGCACTCTACTACTGGCGGGCGATGTTCCTGTTTCAGGATTTTGGGGTCCACGATTGGAGCGCGCGGCTGCCGTCCACCACGTTTGCTTTCATCATGATCGGCCTCATCTACCTCCACATGCGTCGATTTCGCCCCGGAGGGCACTTGGATGCGGCGCTGATCACCGCAGCCAGTGCCGCCATTATTGGCTTTTCGCGTGGCGCCTCGACAGATATGCAGTTAGCGGCGCCGCTGGCCATAGGGCTGCTGGGCTGGTATGCATGGTACGAAACTGGCTCCAAGTTCTGGCTCTATGACATTTACTTCTTCACGGGGTTGGCAACCCTGGCCAAGGGACCGGTAGCGCCCTTCTTGGCCGTCGTCATCATTGGCGCTTTTGCACTTCTGCGCAAAGAGTGGAACATTGTGCGCCGCTCCTTTTGGTGGCCGGGAATGCTGCTCTACATCGCCATGGTGATGCCCTGGTTTATCGCCGTACAGCATCAGAATCCAACTTTTTTTCGTGAGTTCTTTCTAGAGCACAACCTGGAGCGCTTTGCTACCGCTCGCTACCAGCACCAACAACCCTTCTGGTACTACTTGGTCGTGGTCCTGCTGGCCATCATGCCATGGACGGTGATTTCAGTGCGCGCGCTGATTGATGGCGTGCAGACCTCGGTAGCCGAATGGCGACTGCGCCACTCCAGGAGCGGAAAGCCCTGCCTCAACCGCCCCGGCGATGCCTTTCCTGAGTTTTTGGTGCTTTGGGCGCTGATCCCCATCATCTTTTTCTCTTTCTCCAAATCAAAATTGCCGGGCTACATCCTGCCCTCCATTCCACCCATCGCCATCCTCACTGGAGACTATCTTTTCCGCCGCCGCCATCTGGGGCTGAACCGTTGGATTCTCATCGGCCACGCAGCACTATGCGGCACCATGACCATGGCCACAATGCTGCTGCCCTGGTTTGTGGCCCACGGAGCAAAAATTCCGCCTCCACAGGCAATGGTGGCCGCTTCACTGGCCGCCATCGGCGCCACATTGCTCATCCTGATCGTGGCCAAGGGCTTTGGCGTGGCGCGGCTTCGGCTGGTCACCTGCGCGGTTCTAGTGGTGCTGGCGGTATTTCTCTATGGTGTAGGGCCCTTTTTCGGCATCCCCGAGGTCGCTGCATCCAAGCGCGTGATTCAACTGCTGGATCGCTCCTACTCGGCACGCCCGCTGGCGCAAAAATTGGGTACAGTGGCCAGTGCAGACGAGACTGTGGCGGTCTTTCGCGTACGGCGCGACGTGGAGTATGGCCTCTCTTTCTATCGCAATCGCGAGGTCGTGAATTACGAAGAAAGCGGCGTGCCAGATGAGCAGCACCTGCTGGTAGTGCGAGTAACCGGCAGCCGCGGCGTGGATCTGCACACCCCAGCCGCTTTGGAAGAGTATCTGGATGGCCGCCACTATGAACCACTCTTCAGTTGGCCTGAACAGGGTTTGGAAATCTATATGGTTGGAGCCCGTTAATCTAGAAGCACTAAGTTGAAGTTGCACTGGGCTGCATCACGTGTCAAAGTGTCGGCAAGGGTGTTGTGGCTCACCGCCATAGAAGAGCATCCTGGAGAGAAGCATGGCATCGAGCGCTTCCATTGAGATTCTCGACCTGCGGCACTTTACGGCGCCGATGCTTCGCTCTTTGCTTGAAGCCGAAGGTAAAGTCTGGAAGCAGCGGCTTCATTGGGATTATGGGGCTTCGGCACGTCTACTAATGCAATATCTGGACAACCGGATGCTGCCCGGTTACGCGGTCACGGCGGAAGATCGCGTGATCGGCTATGTGTTCTGTGTTTACGAAGAGTCAAAGGCTGTAATCGGCGACGTCTTCGCCATGGAAGGCCTCCCTTCCGACTCAGGACAAGCCCGCGAGATCGAAGATACGCTGCTGAAGCATCTTCTGGAACTGCTCCTGAATTCGCCTCAAGTTGATCGAATTGAATCGCAGTTGCTGATCCACCCCTCAGGCTCCCATACCGCCATCTTTCGCAATACCGGGTTCGATGTTTTCCGCAGGCTCTTCATGGTGCAGTCACTTGTGGGACTGTGGAGCGCGCCCTTTACCAGCCTGCCAGGCGAACTGGAATTGCGTCCCTGGCGCGATGAGGATTTACCAGCCGCAGCTAAGCTCATCTCAGAGGCCTACCGGGACCATCCTGACAGCCTGATCAACGATCAGTACCGTTCCATGCATGGCTCCATGCGTTTTCTCAATAACATCGTGCGCTATGCGGGGTGCGGTGCCTTCGCTCCTGGGGCCTCGCATGTGATTTTGAGCCGAAATAGTCGGGAGTTAGTCGCGCTTGTGATGGGATCGCGGGTGAGTCCAGAGAGCGGACATATCACGCAGGTTTGCGTGCATCCCCTTTACCGGCGGCGCGGGTTGGCCCGAATGCTGCTTGCCATGGCGGGCTTCTGCTTTATGCGGCAGGGCGCCTCGGAGGTATCACTCACCGTGACGGAAGCGAACTCCAAGGCAATCGAGCTTTACCTGGCTGAGGGGTATGAGTGCACGCACAAATTCGACGCCGCTGTTTGGAAGCGCGACCGGATCGGCTAAAGTGAACTGATTGCGAAATTGAGCGCTAGCGTGCGATGAGATACATTACCCAACTCAGCACAACCGCGGAGCCGACAAAGAGCGCGAAACAATAGAGACCGTAACGGAACATGCGCCGAGGCGTCTCACGCTGAGTGATGCCGAAGACCACCGAAGCAAAAAGCGCGAACAGCAGCACTGCCGCAAAATGAGAGGGCCGTATCACTCGGGTTTCCTCCCGGTACGGATGTTGTGGGCGTCCACGGCGGCTATCACGTTGAGCAGACCCGCAACAACAATGAACTTGGTGCCATAGTCGCCGGTGGTAACCTGTACCTGATCAGCGCCAAGCCCCATCACGCGGCTGACTACAAAAAGCAGGCCATTGCCCAGATCGCCGACAAGGCCGAGGAGGTCAAGTATGTCTTGCGCGCCTGTGTAGAGCTTGCCTTGCATGCCGATGCCCAGAACGAACATGCCCAGGATGGATGCTGCCAGCAGAGCGCCGCGGCCCCATTTGCGGAGCAAGAAATGCCCGGCTCCGGGTACAAGCCAGCCGGCTATCAGAGGTAGATAAACGAACCCCTGCAGTGAATTCTGTCCCGCAACGATTTTGTTCGGAGCTGTAGCCATTCCTTTTTGACTATACCGCATTGGGGCAGGGAATTGGGATCAAGGGGCGGGCCGGAGAATCGGCGCTTGATCCCAGCGGTAGTTCGGTTTTCCTGCTCCTTTCCCAAAAGGCAGCGGAAGCATATGCATCCGGACTTCCACCCACTACTGGGTTGTCCCACATCCTCGGATGTGGGACGCATGCAGGCTGGGTTCGGTCCGTGGACTTCGCTGAGCCCAAAAAAGGTAGCTTGCGGAGCAAATCGGGCGTATATTTTCTTGTCTTCGGAATGGCAGCCTGGCGTGATGGGAGCAGAGTTGAGTGCAGTGTTGCCAAATTGCACTCAGACTCCTGAACAGCCAACTGCTGTCTAGGCAACGAAGGCAGGTTTCAGTCAGGAGGGATTTCGATGAAGACACTGCGCAGCACGCTGTGCATTCTGGTTTGTGCCATGTTCTCCGCGGCATTTGCTCAGCAATCCGCCCCGCCCGCCGGTAACGGCCCATCGCTGGCTGCCACCATGCAATTCATCCAGGACAAGATGAACGAACAAGGCAAGATCAACTATGCGCTTCACGCGCATGACGGCTCCAATGGAGAAGACTGGCCGGTCTATCAAATCAGCATTGAGATGACTAACGTGATTGCGGACGCTGGGACGTGCCGCATTACCTGGCACAAGGTGACCACAAAAGATGGCCAGGTGGGCATCAATCGGGATATGATGCTGGATCTGAAAGCCGTAGAACATGTTGAAGAGAGGACCAGTATGCAGGAAGCCAAGATGGAGGACACTGCGAATGGGCATCCAGCGCTGGATAAGCGGCAGGACCCACCGTACTTTGTGGTTACGCCGCGAAGTACAGGCAATGTGGAGATTCCGATCTTTTTCAAGTATGAGGACACGGCTCTGCGCGTTGCCAAAGCGATGACCCATGCGGTTGAGCTTTGCGGCGGCGGGAACAAGGACAAATTTTAAGGGGTTGTGAGGTATCTCGTAGGGCTTGATTGCCGTGCCGAGAAAATGCAGCCCCCGTCTCGATTATTGTTGGCACATTCGGTGGGCAATACTGACCTCATTCAAGAGACCTGATTGACCTACCATAGCCCAGCTTCCAAGCTGCTTCGTGGCGAAGACCGCAAGCAGTTAAAGGAGAAAGCATCATGTCAGACGAAATGAAGTGCCCCTTCTCGAGCGGCGCACTGAAACATGCGGTTGCTGGGGCTCCAACGAATGCAAACTGGTGGCCCAACCAACTGAACCTGAAAATTCTGCACCAGCACTCGCCCAAGGCCAATCCCCTGGGCGAGGCTTTCAATTACGCTGAGGAGTTCAAGAGCCTCGACCTGGACGCCGTGATCAAGGACCTCCGTGCCCTGATGACGAGCTCGCAGGAGTGGTGGCCTGCGGACTACGGTCACTATGGGCCATTTTTCATCCGCATGGCGTGGCATAGCGCGGGTACCTATCGTATCGCCGATGGCCGTGGCGGCGCCGATGCCGGAGCGCAGCGATTTGCTCCCTTAAATAGCTGGCCTGACAACGTGAGCCTGGACAAGGCGAGGCGGTTGATATGGCCGATCAAGCAGAAGTACGGCCGTAAGCTCTCGTGGGCAGACCTGATCATTTTGGCTGGAACAGTGGCGCTGGAGTCGATGGGATTGAAGACCTTCGGTTTCGCAGGCGGGCGTGAGGACATCTGGGAGCCGGAAGAAGACATCTACTGGGGACCGGAGGGCAAGTGGCTGGCGGACGAGCGCTACAGCGGCGACCGTCAACTCGATAATCCTCTCGGCGCTGTTCAAATGGGATTGATCTATGTGAATCCAGAAGGACCGAATGGCAAGCCCGATCCACTGGCCGCGGCAATCGATATTCGAGAGACGTTCGCGCGCATGGCGATGAATGACGAGGAGACGGTTGCCCTCATCGCGGGCGGACACACGTTCGGCAAAGCACATGGCGCTGCCGACCCAGGTAAGTACGTGGGGCCCGAACCTGAGGCTGCTCCTATCGAAGAGCAGGGCCTGGGCTGGAAGAACAGCTTTGGCAGCGGCAGGGGCGTCGATACGATATCGAGCGGATTGGAGGGCGCATGGACTACCAACCCGGCAAAGTGGGACAACGATTACCTGGAAATCCTGTTCAAGTATGAATGGGAGCTCACGAAGAGCCCTGCCGGCGCCCAGCAGTGGATACCCAAGGACGGAGCCGGAGCCGGAGCGGGTACCGTGCCGGATGCTCACGATCCTAATATTAGACACGCCCCCATCATGTTCACGACGGACCTCTCCCTGAGAGTAGACCCGATTTATGCCAAGATTTCAAAGCGATTCCTCGATAATCCGCAGGAGTTCGCGGATGCCTTCTCCAAGGCCTGGTACAAACTGACGCATCGCGATATGGGACCTGTATCGCGCTACCTTGGCCCGCTGGTTCCCAAGGAGCAACTGCTGTGGCAGGACCCGCTTCCCGCATTGGATCATGAATTGATCGGGGAGCAGGATATTGCAGCCCTGAAAGCCAGCATTCTCGCATCCGGAATTTCCACATCCCAACTTGTTACAACTGCTTGGGCGTCGGCCTCGACCTTCCGCGGCAGCGACAAACGCGGTGGTGCGAACGGCGCGCGTATTCGCCTGGCGCCGCAAAAAGATTGGGAAGTGAACCAGCCGGCCGAACTGGCTAGGGTTATTCAAACTTTGGAAGCGATCCAGAAGGATTTTAATGGTTCGCAATCCGGTGGGAAGAAGGTTTCGCTGGCTGACCTGATTGTTCTCGGCGGCTGCGCATCCATTGAGGAGGCAGCAAAGAAGGCCGGCCACGACGTGAAGGTGCCCTTCTCGCCAGGGCGCACGGATGCATCACAGGAACAGACCGATGTTGCCTCGTTTGCTGTGCTGGAGCCGATCGCAGACGGATTCCGCAATTACCTGCGGAAGGGACATGAAGAAGCAGCAGCCGAGTTGCTGGTGGACCGGGCAAGCCTGCTGACCCTGACCGCTCCGGAGATGACGGTTCTGATCGGTGGCATGCGTGCCCTGAATGCAAACTTCGGGCAGGCCAAATATGGCGTCTTTACCAAGCGGCCAGGAACATTAACCAACGATTTCTTCGTGAATCTGCTCGATATGAACACGAAGTGGCAGAAGTCTGCGACCTCTGGGGCCGTGCTGGAGGGTCGGGATAGGGCAACCGGCGAGCTCAAGGGTATGGGCACCGTAGCCGATCTTGTTTTTGGTTCGAACTCTCAGCTAAGAGCCCTCGCGGAGTTCTATGCGTGCGGCGACTCGGAGTCGGCGTTCGTGCGGGACTTTGTGGCGGCCTGGAGCAAGGTGATGAACCTCGATCGCTTCGATCTACGGTGACATCGGTGAAAGGGTGTAAAGATTGTTTGATGCGCAGCCTTGACGGGAACTCGGGCTATCCCGGGGGCCCGTCAAGGCTGCGCAAATCCTATCTATTTCAGGGGCGCTTAAGGCCTCTGCTCCCAACGATACCAACGACCTTTCACCAACTACGCTGTGGGCTAAATCCGCACTAATTCGCGCTGGATTTTGCCGGTAACCCAGGCTTTACCGGGGGCGGTGAGCATGTCGATCTCGCTGCGGATGCCAAACTCCGGCAGGTAGATGCCGGGCTCGACGGAGAAGCAGGTGTTGGGCAGCAGACGGCGCTCGTCGTGGGTCTCAAGATTGTCGAGGTGCGCGCCAGGGCCGTGAATTTCATGGGCGATGTTGTGGCCGGTCCGGTGAGTAAAGTACTCGCCGAATCCGGCGTCGCGGATCACGGCGCGGGCCGCATCGTCTGCCTCGAAGCCGCTGATGGGGCGGTTCGCTGCGAATGCCTGCTCGACGGCGGCGATAGCGGCGTCGCGGGCGCCCAGCACGGTGTCAAAAACCAACTGCTCCTTGGGGGTGGGCTCGCGGCCAACTACGCCTGTCCAAGTGATGTCGTAGTAGATGGTGGCGGGCTTGTTTTCGCGCGCCCATATATCGATGAGCAGGAAGTCGCCCTGGCGGATAGGGGAAGACTCTTCCGCGGTGGGCTCGTAGTGCGAGTCAGAACAATTGGCGTTGACGCTGACGTTTGGGCCGTCGTCCCAGATGAGCCCTTCACGGCGCATCGCCTCGCTGAGCCATTGCACATGGTCAAATTCGGAGTACGGGGTGGGGTTGCCCTGGGCGGGGCGGAGATGGCGGGCGATCTCTTTCCAGCCCTCGGCGAGAATCGCATCGATCGCGCGCTGAGCGACGGCGTGGCTGGCGACCTGATCGGCGCTGAGCACAGCTTCAAACTGGCTGACGAGATCGGCGGAGCTGAGAATTTGTTTGCCGAAGGAGCGGAGGAGTTCCACGGTTCCGGCATCGACCATGGAGATGTACATGATGTCGTTGTTGGGCGAGTACTGCATGGCGAGGCGGGTTGCCCCGTCGAGGATGGACTGGAGACCGGCATGCAGTTCTTGCCAGCTTGAGTAGAGGGTTTTGGCGCCGGGGAGGATGTCGAGTCGGCCCTGCTCGATGCGGTGGACGAGCTTCCGCGGCTCCCCTGTGGCGGGGATGAAGTAGTACCAGCGGCGGGTGATGTGGGCCTTGGGGTCGAGGCCGAGAATGCCGGCGGCGATGGGGTCGCGGTGATGGTGGTCGTAGAAGAGCCAGCCGTCGTGGCCAGCCTCGCGGAGAGCGGCCTGAATCGCTTCGATATTCATAGGGGCCATCATAACGCGATGGGGCGGATCACCTTCCAACCCCGAGGGAAAAATCCGCCACGAGGAGGCTGCACCCTATCCTCATGCGGAGTTCTTAATCAGAGGTCAGCCAGAGCGTCGTTCTGGGTGGGATATAAGCCAGCGTACTTGGTAATGCCGACCATGGTGAAGACCTTGGTAAAGTGCGCGGAGAGGCCGAAGGCGTAAACCTTTTGGCCGGCGTTTGCTGCCTCAATGAGGAGCTGGATAACCAGGGCGATCCCGCTCGAGTTAATGTAGTCGACCTTGGAGAAATCCAGGAGGATGATCTTGACATCGGACTTCGGCAGCGCCTGATAAGTGCCCAGGACCGCTTCCTTTGAGGTGCTGGCAATGTCCCCCTCGAAGCGGAGGACAGTCACCGGATGTCCGGCCGAGGAAGTGAGCTGGTCAACGCGCGACTTGGTTTCACTCTGCACGATCTTGTTTTCTCCGTGTTCTATGGTTATGCCCTTGAGGCAGGCCGATTACGCGTCCTTGTCGAGTCGGATAACGAGCCGGACGTAACTGCTTTTGCCGTCAGTGCCGGCAACCCACTCGGCTTCGTCCACCAGCGCCTGGATGAGGAACATGCCCATGCCGCGGGGGTCTTCTTCGCCAAGCATCTTGCGGTCGATATCCGGCCTCTCCAACTTGCCGGGGTGCTTCTTGGTGCCGGTGCCGTCGTCGATCACTTTAACTTCAAGAGAATCTGCATCGGACGACAAAACTACGCCGACTGAGAGCTTCTCATTCAGACGGTTTCCGTGCTCAATGGCGTTAATGCAGGCCTCGGCAACAGCGGTTTTGAGGTCCTCGATACGGTCTTCGCGGAAGCCCATGAGCTTGGCCACCGCCGACGCAGTACCCATGGCCACCTTCTCATAACCCATGCGGGAGGGCAGCCTTACCTCGACCGTGGTGGATTTGGACTCGGTCATGCCGGCATCTCCGTGGAGTCTGTCCCGCGGCATAGCGCCAGTGCGGTCATGTCGTCTCCCTGCGGGCCGCCTTCAGAAAACGCTTCGATGGCATTCCACAATGCATCGAGAATACCATCGGCATTCTGGGAGGAACACAGAGAAAATTGCTCCATGAGCCGTTCGGGCCCAAACTCCTCATCCCCCTTGAACACCTCGGTGAGGCCATCGGTATAAAAGAGCAGGCGTGAGCCGGGCGGAAACGCGCGGCGCTCGCTGGTGTAGCTCATGCCGGGCAGTAGCCCGAGGGGTGTGCCGGCGGCCTGAAACTGATGCGGTTCTGCGCCCGGCACGATGAGGAAGCCGGGATTGTGGCCTGCGTTGACCACCTCAATCTCGCCGATGTCGGGGTGGAGGCGGAGAAAGATGGCGGTCAAATAACGGCGGCGCGCCTCTTCTCCCTCTGCCCAGTGGTGCTGGTTCATGCGGGTAGCCAGCTCGTCCAGGGGCGGGCCTGTTACGGCCATGGCCCGGAAGGCGGAGCGGAAGCTGGTGGCCCAGATGGCGGAGGCGAGGCCCTTACCGGCAACATCAGCTACGGCGATGATGAGGCTGCCGTCGGGCAGGGCAACGAGGTCAAGATAGTCGCCGCCGACCTCGTAACAGGTGACGGAGCGGAAGGCCAGCGAGTAGCCGGGGATGGAGGGCAGCGTCTGGGGCAGCAGCGAGCGCTGAATGAGGCGGGCGGCATCAAGGTCTTGCTGTACGCGTGCAAACGCCAGGTTGCGCTTGTGAGAGCGAGCGTTCTCAAGGGCTACAGCGGCTTGCAGCGCCAGGCCCTCAATAAAGTCCGACTCGTAGAGGGTGAGTTCACGGCCATCTGGCGCGGCGACGACCAGCTCGGTCATGCAGCGGCCATCACGATCTTCAAGGGGCCAGGTGAGCGGCGGAGCGGCTTCGGCAGTGGCCATCGGGTCATCGCCATAGAGGAGCGCGGCAGAAGGGAAGGCTGCGCCGGCCATTTCAAGCTCGCGCACAACAATCCGGAGCACCTGCTCCAGCACTTCATTTTCGTGGATGGTTGAGTGGACCTGCCGGGAAGCCTCAAGCAGCGCCTGCAGCCGAGCCACCTGTTGCTGCAGGTCGATGGTGTCGCCATTGCCCGGAAGCTGAATGCCAGCGGCCATTGCGCCCTCCGTGGAATTTCACTCTAGCATGGCGGAGGTGTGCGAGGGAGAATGATTTCTCGGTGTGGCGGCGTGGGCTGGGCGCCCTGATTGCAACTAACCTTGACGCTTGGGGCCGCGGATGTTCGACTTGTTCAGAAACTGGAGCGAGTGAGCCTATGCAGGTACCGCAGTTTACGCTCGGCGATTACGAGACGGAGTTTGGCGACCGCCATCTTTTGCATGGCGTGGTGGCGAAGTGGGCAAAGGCAAAGCCGGAGGCTCTGGCGCTGGTAAGCGCCGATGGCGAGCGCACCGTAAATTGGGGCGATTTTGACCGCATCACCACAGCTCTGGCGGGCGAGCTGCTGCGACTGGGATTTGCGAAGGGCGACTTTCTGGTGACCATGTTGCCAATGTCAGTGGACCATGTGCTGCTGGAGTATGGCTGCTTCAAAATTGGCGTGATTGTGGCTCCGCTGGATCTGAGGCTGACGGCCGCGGAGGTGATGCGGGCTCTGGGGATTCTGAGGCCGCGCGGCCTTGCGAGCCTGGGCGTAAAGGGCCCTCTGGACCTGCGACCGCTGTGGCGCGCGGTGCAGGCGCAATGCCCCTGGATTGAGCACTCCATTGTGATGGATTCGGAAGATGCGATTGCGGGGACGCGCTCGTTTACGTCGATCACCGAGGCGGCCGCGGGTTCTGCGGCGGCAGGCACAATCGACTGCACGCTTACGGAGGACGATGGAGCGCTAGTGATCTTTACCACCGGATCTACTGGCTCGCCGAAGCCGGCGCTGCTTTCTCACCGCAATATCACTGTGCAAAACATGTGCATGTGCGGGGCATTTTTTGGCGGAGACCGGGGCTCACGCATCTTGGTGAATCTGCCTGCGTCGCATGTCGGGGGGCAGGCGGAGGCTCTAATGAGCATCCTGTTTGGGGGCGGCACGGCGGTCCTGCTTGAGATTTTTGACGCGGGCCGTTCGCTGCGCGCCATCAGCCAGCACCGGGTAGAGATTCTGGGGCAGATCCCGGCCATGTTCAACCTCGAGTGGATGCTCAAGGACTACGACCGGCACGATCTATCGAGCTTGAAATTTGCCGCGTATGGGGGGAATGCGGTGTCGGGGCCATTTTTGGATCAGCTTGCCGCCATGGCTCCGATGATTGGCACCGGCTTGGGGCTGACGGAGGCGGCAGGGTTCTGCACGTATATCCAGGCGGGCGGGGCGGAGAAGGCAACAATTCTTGCCGGGCTTGGGCAGGACATGCCGATTTATGCGTGCTCCATTCGCGAACCGATGCGCGCCGATGGGCACGCGGGCGGCGAGTTGGCTGCGGGCGCGATTGGGTATGTGTGCTTCAAGGGGCCACAGACCTTTCTGGGGTATGTGAACGATGCGGAGGCCACGGCCAAGGCGATTTCGCGGGATGGGTTCTTGTACACGGGCGATCTTGGGATGAAGGACGCCGCGGGGTTGCACCTGACGGGCAGGGCCAAATGGGTCATCAAGTCAATGGGATACCAGATTTCACCGGGGGACGTGGAGAGGCATATCTGCGACCTGACGGAAAAGGTGGCGAACTGCGTGGTGGTGGGGGTGGCGCACGAGGTGGTGTCAGAAGCGGTGGTCGCGGTGGTGGAAAAGAAGCCCGACGTTGAAGTCAACCGGAAGGAACTGGACCGGCATACGCGCGGGCTAGCCTCGTATATGCGGCCGCGGCATTGGATTCTGCTGGAGCACGGGCAGATGCCGCTAAACCGGATTGGCAAGCCGGATTACCTGCGCGCGCAGGAGATGGCGCGAGAAGAGATTGCGCTGTTGCGGGCGCGGGGCGAGTGGGATAGCGATTACCGGTAGAGTGGTCGCAGCTGTTTGACGCGTTGCGACTACTTCTCGGGCACTTTGGCGTGACTTGGGGCGCTCTCAGTTCTTGAGGATCAGTCGCCGATTACTGATCGAAGGTCTTTGGTTTCGAGAATCCGTTTCTGGTAGCCGCGTTTGGCTACAGCCAGCATGGCCAGGCCTATCTCCCGCGTGGTGACGACCGCATTTGGAAATGCGCGGCGGAGCAGGGGTAGGAGCGGCTTGGTGAGGCTGTAGAGAATGCGGTAGGCGGGCGTTTTGGACTGGATACCATCGAGGGGCTGGATAAGGCCGGGGCGAAACATATAGGCATGGAAGGGCAGGCAGAGGAGGGCGTTCTCCGTGCGGCCTTTTACGCGCGCCCACATGATGCGGCCTGTTTCCGAACTGTCAGTCCCGGCGCCGGAGACGTAGATAAAAGTCATGGCCGGGTTGAGACGGCTGAGGGTCTCAGCGGCTGCCAGCGTGAGTCCGTAGGTGATCCGGTCGTACTCTGCCTCTTTCATCCCCCCCGAAGAGACGCCGAGGGAAAAGAAACAGGCGTCAAAGCCGGTGAGTTGCTCTTCCAGATCCCCGTAATCTCCCAGATCGTGGTGGACGATCTGCCGCAATTTGGGACTCTGGATGCCGATTGCGCCGCGGCCTACGGTCACAGCGAGCGGCATGGGCTGCCCCATCCCTCGCGAGGATTTTATGATGCCGATTGCGCCGCGGCCTACGGTCACAGCGAGCTCCACCTCCGGATCGCGGAGGCACTCAAACAAAACCCCCTGGCCGACCATCCCTGATGCGCCAAATATCAGAATCTTCATTGCGTTCCCTCGTTTTTTTTGATTTGATGCGCTGTGCTTGGGTTTGGCTCAGGGAGTTGAAGCTTTGATTGATTATGTGGGCTTTATGCGGCAGGAATCGAGCTATTCTGCAAACTTTAATCCCGGGCCTGTAGAGTTGTACAGGGTGGCGTGGTATCGATTTCGTGCGGCATAAAACAGCGATTGCATCGGTAATACCCTATTCGCTTACAATTGTCGCGTCTTCATTCTGGGGAATGCGGCGTTTATACCAGCTTTGAAATCAACGTCCTTGTACGGCAGGGCGCTGACGAAACCTTTGTCGAAATTGTTTCGTCCCTACAAACATACGCGGGCAGTGTAATTTTTGGTCCTGGCCGCCTTTCTGCCCCTCTGCGGGCACAGATTCAAAGAAGAATGACGGGAACTGACACCATGTCCATTGAAGGCACTCCGGAGTCTGAGCAGACAGTAAACACAGCCTACAAACAACCGCCCGCCCGCACGGGATCCTGGGTTCGCATCATCATTTACGTGGTGCTGTTGAGTGCGGTGGGGTTTGTGGTCTGGCGGATTTACCAGAACAAGCAGATGACCGAGGCCAACACTGCGCGGCAAGCGGCGGCACTGCTGAACCGGCCGGTGCCGGTGCAGGTGGTGCCGGTGGAGCAGAGGCCGATGCCTATCTTCCTTACCGCGCTGGGCACGGTGACGCCCTACATGAGCGTGACCGTAAAGGCGCGGGTGAGCGGCCAGTTGATGCCGGTGAAGTTCACTGAGGGCCAGCAAGTGAAACAGGGGCAGACGATCATGGTTATCGACCCCCGGCCCTTCAAGGCCGCACTGGACCAGGCCAAGGGCGCATTGGCACATGATCAGGCGCTGCTGAAAGACGCACAGGCGCAGTATGCGCGCTACAAGGCTTTGTATGAAGCGGGCGTGACCTCGAAGCAGACCCTGGACGGCGACGAAGCCACGATGGGGCAGTATCTGGGCGCAATTGAGTCAGACAAGGCAGCCATTGAGACTGCGCAGTTGCAGTTGAATTGGTGCACGATTCAGGCTCCGATCAGCGGCAAGATCGGCCTGCGCTTGGTTGACCCAGGCAACATCATCACCGCCAATACGACCAATCTTGTAATCATCAACCAGTTTCAGCCGATTGCAGTGGACTTTACGCTGCCCGAAACCGATCTGCCCGCTGTGCTGGACAAGCTGAAGAAGGATAAGCACATGCCGGTGGACGCATTTGATCACGGCGATGTGAAGAAGCTGGCAACTGGACAACTGCTGACGGCAGACAACCAGATTGATACGACGACCGGAACGGCGAAGCTGAAAGCGGTGTTCGATAACCATAACGAGGCTCTCTTCCCGAACCAGTTTGTGAACATCCACTTGGTGATGGAAGACCGGCCAAATGCGATGGTGGTGCCTTCTGCCTCCATTCAGACCGGGTTGCAGGGATCGTTTGTGTGGACGATCGATACCGATGCCAAGGGCGCAACAACGGCAAAGATTCAGCCAGTCAAGATTGCCTTGGCCCAGGGCCAGTTCACGATTCTGGATAGCGGCGTGACGCCGGGCCAGAAGGTGGTGGTTGATGGGGCGGACCGCTTACGGTCGGGCGCGTCAGTGATTGTGAGTGCGGCACGGCCGAAAACGGGGCAAGGCGGCGCGGCACAAGGTGCGGCAGAGCAGGGTGCACCGGGCAAGGAGCATGGCGCTGGTAAAGCAACCGGCGGTGATTCCGCGGCAACCGGCGCGGCGGGCGGCACGGAGCCAGGGAAACACCACAAGAAGGAGCAGCAGTGAGCCTCAGTCCTTCCCGGCCCTTTATTCTGCGTCCGGTAGCGACCTCGCTGCTGATGGCGGCCATTTTGTTGGCTGGCGGCGTTGGCTACCAACAGTTGCCGGTCTCCGCTTTGCCTGAGGTGGATTACCCGATAATTCAGGTGCTCACGTTCTATCCGGGCGCTGGGCCTACAGTAATAGCGTCGTCGGTGACAGCGCCTTTGGAGCGGCAGTTCGGGCAGATGCCTGGGCTGAAGCAGATGACGTCGGTGAGTTCCGGCGGCGGCTCCGTGATTACGCTCGAGTTCAACCTGGACGAGAACATCGATGTGGCCGAGCAGGAAGTGCAAGCGGCCATCAACGCTGGCAACAGCTTTTTGCCCACTGACCTGCCCAATCCACCCATCTACAGCAAGGTGAATCCCGCGGACGCGCCCATTATGACGCTGGCGCTGACGTCGGACTCACTGCCTCTGGACAAGATTGAAGACGCAGCTGACACGAACCTGGCGCAGAAGATTTCGCAGGTCACGGGCGTCGGCATGGTTTCAATAGCTGGCGGGCAAAAGCCTTCCGTGCGCATTCAGGCAAATCCTGCCCAGCTTGCGGCCTACAACCTGAGCCTGGAAGATTTGCGCGTTGCGGTGGCGACTGCAAACGTGGACCAAGCCAAGGGAACGCTGAACGGATCGCGCCAGTCGTACACGATCGGTGCGAACGATCAGTTGCTCTCAAGCAGCGACTACAAGCCGGTGATTGTGGCTTATCGCAACGGCGCTCCCGTGCGTGCGTCGGATGTGGCTGTAATTGTGGACGCCGCCGAGAACAACCAGCAGGCAGCATGGATGGATCGCCAGCCAGCGGTCATCGTAAACATCCAGCGCCAGCCGGGCGCCAACATTATCGCTGTAGTGGATCGCATCCATAAGCTGCTGCCCCAGTTGCAGTCCAGCATGCCGGCCTCGGTACAGGTAAAGGTACTTACGGACCGAACCGTCACCATCCGCGCTTCAGTCAAAGACGTGGAATTTGACCTGATGATTACTGTCGCCTTGGTGGTGATGGTGATCTTCCTGTTCCTTCGCAATCTGGCCGCGACGATCATTCCGTCGGTTGCGGTGCCGCTTTCGATTGTGGGCACGTTCGGCGTAATGTACCTGCTGGGCTATTCGCTGAACAATCTGACATTGATGGCGCTCACTATCTCCACCGGCTTTGTGGTGGACGATGCGATCGTGATGATCGAGAACATTTCGCGATTTATTGAAGAGGGCATGACGCCGATGCAGGCGGCGCTGAAGGGCAGCGAACAGATTGGATTCACAATCATGTCGCTGACCATATCGCTGATCGCCGTGCTGATTCCGCTGCTCTTTATGAGCGACGTGGTGGGGCGGCTGTTCCGCGAATTCGCGATCACGCTGGCGGTCACAATTCTGGTGTCGGCTGTGGTGTCGCTGACGCTCACGCCGATGATGTGCTCGCGCATATTGCAGGAAAAGGCGACTGCCAAACAGACAAAGTTCTACTACTGGTCAGAGAAGGTATTCAATTCCATCATCGCCTCATACGGACGGGCGCTGACAGTTATCCTGCGCTACCGCTTCATCACGCTTCTGGTGACGATCGGAACGTTTGTTGCCACGGTTCTGCTGTTCATTGTGGTTCCCAAAGGTTTCTTCCCGGTGCAGGATACAGGCGTGGTGCTTGGCATCTCAGAGGCACCGCAGACAGTGAGCTTTGCCTCCATGGCACAGCGGCAGCAGAAGCTGGTGGATATTCTGCTGAGCGACCCGGCGGTAGACAACATCTCTTCGTTCATCGGTGTGGACGGAACCAACACCACACTGAATTCAGGGCGCATCCAGATCAACCTGAAGCCGCTTGAAGATCGCAAGCTGTCGGCGACTGAGATTATCCGCCGCTTGCAGGCCAAGGTGGCGAATGTCGAGGGCATTCAGCTCTTCCTGCAGCCGTTGCAGGACTTGACAGTGGAAGATCGCGTGAGCCGGACCGAGTTCCAATACGCGCTGGAAGATCCGGACCAGGCGGAACTGGGTTTGTATACGCGCAAGATGGTGGACGAGCTAAGCAAGGAGAGCGTGGTTACCGATGTCGCCAGCGACTTGCAAGACCAGGGCTTGGCCGCGCACCTGGTGATCGATCGCGACACCGCATCGCGGCTGGGCATCGCCATGGCGGATGTGGATAACACCCTCTACGATGCGTTTGGACAGCGCCAGGTATCGACCATCTTTACGCAGTTGAACCAGTATCACGTGGTCATGGAGGTCGGGAAGCAGTTCCAGACTGACCCGGCCACACTCAGCAATCTTTATGTAAGGTCGAGCAACGGCGGGCAGGTTCCATTAAGCATGGTGGCGCACTGGGAACAGGCGCACGCGCAGCTTTCCATCGGGCACCAGGGCCAGTTTCCCTCAACCGTTGTGAGCTTTAACCTGGCTCCCGGCAAGGCGCTGGGCGACGCCGTGAAAGCCGTGAAGCAGGTTGAAACGCGCATCCAGATGCCGAGCAGCATCAATGCCAGCTTCCAGGGCACAGCCGCTGCCTTCCAGACTTCGCTTGCCAACGAGCCGCTGCTGATTCTGGCTGCGCTCGTAACGGTCTACATTGTGCTGGGCGTTCTGTATGAAAGCTACATCCATCCCATCACGATCATCTCGACGCTGCCTTCGGCGGGCGTGGGCGCGCTGCTGGCTCTGCTGATTACGCGTACGGATTTTTCTGTAATTGCGCTGATCGGCATTATCCTGCTGATCGGCATTGTGCAGAAGAATGCCATTATGATGATTGACTTTGCACTGCAGGCCGAACGCGACGAAGGGAAGACGGCGGAAGCCGCTATCTTCCAGGCTTGTTTGCTGCGCTTCAGACCGATCATCATGACGACGATGGCAGCGCTGCTGGGCGGACTGCCGCTGGCTCTCGGCGGGGGCGTGGGCGCCGAGTTGCGCATGCCGCTGGGCGTTACGATTGTGGGCGGGCTCATTCTGTCGCAGATGCTCACCCTGTTTACTACGCCGGTTGTCTACCTGTACTTTGACATGCTGGCAAAACGGCTGAAGCCTCGCGACCTGAGCGCGGCCGATGAACCTCAACCGGCAAGTGCGGATTAGGAGCGCCAGGTAATGCATCTTTCCGCGCCATTTATCAAACGCCCGGTAGCTACCTCGCTGCTAAGCATGGCTCTGCTACTGGCCGGCTCAGTGGCATACTCGCTGCTTCCTGTGGCCTCGCTGCCAGACGTGGATTCACCAGTTATCGGCGTGGGTGCGGGATTGCCAGGGGGCAGTCCTGAAACCATGGCGTCGGCGGTTGCGACTCCGCTGGAACGGCAGTTTGGACGCATCGCCGGCGTAAACCAGATGACCTCGTCGAGTTCGCTCGGCTCGGCCTCCGTGACGCTGCAGTTCGACATCAATCGCAACATTGATGCGGCGGCGCGCGACGTGCAGGCGGCTATCAATGCGGCGCGCAGCCAGTTGCCATCTTACCTGCCGCAGAATCCTGGCTATCGCAAGTCAAACCCCGCTGAAGCGCCGATTCTGATTCTCACGCTCACATCGGATGTGATCTCAAAGCCGCAGATTTACGACTTGGCCGACTCCATCCTGGCGCAAAAAATTTCGCAGATCGCCGGCGTGGGTCAGGTGTTTGTGGGCGGCAGTTCGAGCCCCGCCGTTCGGGTTGAGCTGAACCCGATGCAACTGGCCAACAGCGGCATCGGGCTGGAAGCGGTGCGAACGGCGCTGGCGGGATCAAATGCCAACCGTCCCAAGGGCGCTTTTCAAGATGCCGAGAATCGCTGGGCCATCAGCGACAACGACCAGATATTCAAAGCCAGGGACTATGCACCGATTATTGCCGGATATAACCGCAAGACCGGCGCGCCGGTGCGCGTGGAAGACCTGGGGACTGTTACCAACAGCGTAGCCAACATTCTCACGGCGGGCGTGGCGGGCATCAATCCCATCAAAGGGCCGTCCGGGCAGATGCAGGACGCGATTCTGGTGATCATCATGAAGATCCCGGGCGCGAACGTGATCTCGACCGTGGACAACGTGATGGCAGAGATGCCGCGCCTTCAGGCGGCACTTCCGCCGACGGTGAAGATCAACGTGGCCGTGGATAGAACCACCACGATTCGAGCCAGCGTGCACGACGTCATGATCTCGATGATGATCAGCGTCATGCTGGTGGTGATGGTGGTCTTTGTGTTTCTGCGCGAGGTATGGGCCACGCTGATCCCGTCCGTCGCCGTGCCGCTTAGTTTGCTGGGCACCTTTGGCGTAATGTATCTGGCGGGTTACACGATCGACAACCTTTCGCTGATGGCGCTGACCATTGCAACCGGATTTGTCGTGGACGATGCCATTGTCGTAATCGAGAACATTACCCGTTACCTCGAAATGGGTATGAAGCCGTTCGATGCCGCAATGAAGGGGTCGAAGGAGATCGGTTTCACGGTGCTGTCAATGAGCACCTCGCTGATTGCGGTGTTTACGCCGATTCTGTTGATGGGCGGCATTGTGGGTAGGCTCTTCCGCGAGTTCGCCGTCACCCTGTCGGTGGCTA
>Ga0316222_1002540_pt1 | contig 19294 bp, 15 predicted proteins | sample TBH18011metaG_FD_206008 | JGI IMG/M metagenome (GOLD analysis project Ga0316222, IMG submission 206008) | Freshwater microbial communities from Trout Bog Lake, Wisconsin, USA - TBH18011 | ecosystem: Environmental > Aquatic > Freshwater > Lake > Hypolimnion/Profundal zone | place: USA: Wisconsin...
TTCCAGGAACGCGCCGTCCTTGACCATCTCTTTGTAGCGCTCAACGGAGATGAAATGATAATGGCTGCCGTCCACTTCGCCTGGACGCGGCAGTCTGGTGGTCGCCGACACCGACAAGGCGATATGGTCGTCACGCTCCAGCAGCAAATGACCGATGGTGGTTTTCCCCGCGCCTGACGGCGAGGACAAAACCAGCATCAGCCCGCGCCGGCCGATGATGGGAAGATTTGCGGGAAGACTATTTGTCATCGTCTACTCAATGTTTTGAACCTGTTCCCGAAATTGATCGATCACCACCTTAAGGTCCAGACCCAACCGGGTAAGGTCCAGATCCTGCGCCTTGGAGCACAACGTATTGGCTTCACGGTTAAACTCTTGGGAAAGAAAATCAAGCTTTCTTCCGATAACTCCACCTTTTCCCAGCAAATCGCGGGCCTCGGCCACATGCGAGGCTAAGCGGTCCAATTCTTCCCTCACATCGGCCTTGACCGCCAACAGCGCCACTTCCATGGACAGTCGATCTTCCGATAATGACGGCTGTGCGTCAAGTAAGGTGGACACCTGCTCTTTAAGACGCGCCTTAAGCGCTTCAGGGCGCAAGGCCGCCAAGCCCTCGGCCCGGAGGGCCAGCGCCTCGATTCGGTCGACCTGCCCCGACAGCACCTGACCGATCCTGTCGCCTTCGGTTCGCCGCATCGCCGCCAATCGTTCCATCACCAGTTCCAAACCGGCCTTCATGGCGGCTTCGCATTCGGGGGTATGGTCCGTGTCTTCGTCCGCTTGGGTGTCGATAGCGCCTTTCAACGCAAGCAAACCATCCCAAGACGGGGAGGTCACGTCCGGATATTGCGCCTGCATTTGGGAACACAGACCCAACACCTGTTCGATCAAATCACGATTGATGCGGATCGCGGCGGATTCGCTTTGACGGGTGACTGCCAAGGATATCTGCACGTTGCCGCGCGACAGCGCCCGCGCTGCCGTCTCGCGGGCCGCCACGTCCCAGGCGTCGAATCCGGACGGAACCCGGACGCGCAAATCAAGGCCGCGTCCGTTGACGCTCTTGGCTTCCCACACCCAAGACAGCCCGCCGTCCCGACCCTCGGCGCGCGCATAGCCGGTCATGCTGGAAATAGACAGAACGCCCCCCCAAGTGACATTATCTCGCGTCTGGTTATAACCAGATCGTGCTTTACCGTCTATGGTGCCGTATGCCTTTATCTTCTCCTCGATCCGTTCTAATCACCGGCGCCTCGTCGGGACTGGGCGAATCACTGGCCCTATCCTATGCGGCGCCGGGCGTTCATTTGTTCATCAGCGGACGCGACCAGTCCCGGTTGGATCAGGTGGCGCGGGAATGCCGTACAAAAGGAGCACGGGTCGACGCCCGGACGATCGATTCTTCCGACGCCGACGCCATGACCGAATGGGTGCGAAACTCCGATGCCTCCGCCCCGCTGGATTTGGTGATCGCCAACGCCGGAGTGGGCGCGGGAACCGCCAGCGGCGACGAACCCGCCGATCAGGCCCGCCTGATCTTCCGCGTCAATATCGACGGCGTCGCCAATACCGTGTTGCCGGCGATTCCCGGCATGCGTGCCCGCAAGCACGGACATATCGTCATCATGAGTTCGCTGGCCTCGTTCATGGGACTGGCCGGAGCGCCCGCCTATTCGGCCTCGAAGGCGGCGGTGCGCACTTGGGGCGAAGGCCTGCGCGGCTGGCTGGCTTCCGACAACGTCACCGTCAGCGTGATCTGTCCGGGTTACGTCACCACCCGCATGACCGCCGACAACAAATTTCCCATGCCTTTTCTGATGGATTGCGACAAAGCGACCGAAATCATGCGCCGGGGTTTGGACCGGGGCAAGGCCCGAATCGCCTATCCGACCCCGTTTTACTTGGCGATTCTGCTGGTGGCGGCGCTGCCCATGCGGCTACGCGAGATGGTGATCAACCGTTTGCCGCGGAAGAGGTGATACCCCTCCCCTCTTCCATGAGAAGAGGGGATTGCGTAGGAACGATCCGTTTCAGATAAACGGGATGATTTTACGGTATTCATCCCGCTAACTTCAGGGCGCTTCAAAACTTGAAGCGCACGCCGCCCGTGGTCGAGATCGCGTTGTTGTGCAGGTAGCTGTTGTTGACGTACATGCCGTCGTTGATGCGGTTGTACATGGTGCCGGCATAGACGTCGAAACGTTTGTTGAAACGATAATCAAGCGAGATTGAGGCGAATTCTTCACTGCCCGCGCAGTGGCCGTGGTTGTATCCTTTCCCGGACCCCGTGCCTGTCATGCATGCATCTTGTGTCATCCCCGAATAGTTTTCGGTAATGTACATGTAGTAAGCCGAATTTAAGCTCAGCTCGGGGGTGATGGCGTATTGTGCGCCGAACCACAACGCATGGAATACTTCACTTGTGTTGTAGTTCGTATCGTTCGGTGCGGCAAACGCATAATCCGCCAGCGAGTTTTCCGCCAGATTGGTCAAACTTAGCGGACTTTTTGGATTCTTTAGCAAATCATGCTCATAGCCAGCCATGACCTTGACCGGCACGATTTCTTTTAGATCGTATTTAGCCATGAATCCAAAGGATGTTATGTCGGCCACGATAGGGGTCAACATGTATGGGGATGCACCCGAGGGAGCCGCTGTTATGTTAACGCCGTCGTTCTTTTTACCGAACAAAATGTCCGTGGTCAGTCCGGCATAATCAGCCCCCAGATTTATTTGATAGGCGTCATCCCCGCCTGTGATGTTGATGTTGTTTGGTATCTGGTAAATCGCGGCGAACCGAACCAAACCATACTTGACGTTGTACTTGATCGCCTGCTTCATCCGGGCGTTTTCCGTAAAACCGCCGCCCTGAACCGCGCCTGAATTCTCGATCGGCGAAAACGCGTAAGCGGGGCCTTGCGGATCATATTTCGTAATAAGCTCGTTTAAAGGAGTTTTTTGCCAACCATAGGTAACGCTGCCAAGCGCCGTGGCGTCGATGCCTGCGTAAGCTTGACCTTCGAAATATTGCCCGGCTCGGCTTGAATCGCCCATGATGCTGGAACCGGGGGTAAAGGATTGTCCGGGATTGTCGATCAGCGCCGTCTGGGCGCTGGACAAGTGCATACTGGTTGGGTTGAAGCCGGTCTCGAGTCTAAAAACCAAACTGAGACCGGGCATCAGTTCTTCTGCTCCCTTAATACCGACGGAAGACTGCTCGTTACCGTTGGACATATAATGAAAGGTGGATTTGTTGCTGTTTTTCTGAAGCATTTCGCCCACGGTTGTCGGAAAATCTGGATTGTAGGCGGGGCCGTGGTTTTCGCCGTTCATCCCAATGTCAATTGTGCCGTAGAGCGTAATCCCCATAAAAGTCAGCGGAGCGTCCGATTCCAGAAACGACTTCAAGGTAAAACTATCCGGCCCGCTTAAAAATGGCGAGTTTGTACCGGTATCGGCTTGTGCAGTGAATGGTGCAACCGCGGTCACTATACTTAAGGCAACAGCCAGTGCATTGGGTAAAATCAGCGAATAATTGGATTTGGAAGGTACAAAGCTCATAAATAACCCCCTAATTGGATGGCGAATGCATTGGGCGGTACATTCGCGTGTATACATAGCGGGGAATTTATGAGCAATTTAATTAACCACAATGTTAACGTTATATATTCGTATTATATGACGACCATAAGTAAATGCGCTCCACTTAAGCCGCTGAAATGTAATATTTTTTATGTTTGTAATGCTTCCGGGGATAATCTTTAAATTATCGTTTAATGCTATTTGTTAGTTTAGCGAATGCGTGATGTATTTTTAGCACGGATTATTTGGGATTAAGGGGCCACGCCCATCCGTTTTGGGGCCCATCCGTTTTGAGGAGGGCGTGGCTTGTCTGATCAGAACTGGAATCGAAGTCCTGCCATGGTTGACAGATTGTTGTTGTGGTAAGCGGTGCTGTTGACGTACAGGCCGTTCTCGACCTTGGTGTACATGGTGCCGAGATAGGCGTCGAAGCGCTTGTTGAAGGTATAATCGGCGACCAGCGAGGTATACCATTCATACCCGGAGCAGGTTGTTTTACCGGCGGTCAAGCAGCCGGACTGGGTCAATCCGGAATAGTTTTGCTGAATTTGCAGATATCCGGCGGCGGTCAGCTTCAGCGGATCGATCGGCCAGTAGGAAACGCCGAGCCACGGGACGTACAGCACCTTGTTGATGCCGTATGACGTGCTGTTGACGCTGCTGGTTTGATAGCCGTCGATGGTGAACGGGTCGTTGGTAAGCATCGGCGCCCGGTCGGGATTAGTGATTTGGATATGCTCCAAGCCTCCGAACAGCTTCACCGGCACTTTCTCGGGTCTAAGATCGACGTTGCCCGCCACCGTGGCGGTATAGGTGTTCCCCAAGGTGGCGGCCACGGTTTGGCTTCCCGCGGTCGAATTGGCGGCCAGCGAAACGGCGTCCTTCTTGACCGAGTAAGCTCCGTCCACGCTGAAGATCGTATGCGTGTAGCCCAGGGCGACGTGATACGCATCGTCGTGGGCGAACGCGATGCCGCTGTTGCCCGGAAACTGGTACAGCGCCGAATAGCGCACGGGGCCGTACTGACCGCTGTATTTGATCGAATCGTCCAGGCGCGCGGCTTGGGTGAACCCGCCGCCCGGCAGGGTTCCGGTAAAGGCCGAAAACGCATAGGCGCCGCCCGCCGGGTCGTTGGCCTTGATGACGTCGTACATCGGAACCTGATGCCGCCCGAAGGTCAAGGTGCCATAGGTGGCGTTCTGGACGCCGATATTGGCCGGGCCGGAAAACACTTGACCGCTGCGGCTGGAATCGGCGCTGAACGTCTGTTGCGCCTTGTTGATGCCGTTGTTGTCCACCAGCGATTTGGCGCCGTTGGCCAACGTGCCCGAAACCGGGTTGAAGGCGGCTTCGACCTGAAACACGGCGTAGACGCCGTCAATCAGCTCTTCCTTGCCTTTAAGGCCGATATTGGACTGCGACTGGCCGCCGGGCGTCACGCTGGTAAGGTTCTTGTTGCCGTACTTGCTCCACGGCTCGGCCACGCCCTGCGGCGCGTCGGCGTTGTAGTTCAAGCCATGGCTCTGATTGGAAACGCCGACATCGACCGTGCCGTACAGCGTGACGCCGTAAAGGGTAAGCGTGCCGTCCGCCGCGACCGGCGACGGAATGCTCGGTCCCGAGGATACCGCCGGGGCCGGAGCGGGGGCCGGAACCGGGGCCGCCTTGATGCTGTCGACTTGCTTTTGCAGCGCGTCGATCTGCGCTTGCAATTGCTTGATCTGCTGTTCCGAAGCGCCGTCGGCCAATGCCAGGACGGGCGAGGCGAAGACCGTCGCCCCTACGGCCAAGATCATGGCGTGCCGCGATATCCGCGACAAATGGGATGCGTATTGGGTGATGCTCATTGATAGACCCCGGCTTAGTTGAAATGCGTTCTGTCACATCGACGATGTCGAACCGTAAAAACGGTTTAATTGATCGCAGGCCTTTGCGTCAACATAATTCTACAGTTTAGTAGAATGTGGGTTTGTAAGTTGGGACGCAAACCGATTGCCGGATGACGTGTGCGGTCGGCATGAGGCAGGACCGAGACATCCGCTCCATGCCTTACCGCAATAAATTCAACTTTAATAAGGATATAACATTATTTAATGGATGCGATTGCTCGCTTGTTTTAAAAATAAAAAGAAGGAAATGTCTGTATCATACGGTGAGAGCAAGTACGCAGTCCTGCATCGATGATAATTTCCAGCATTATTCACCCTGGCCGCACCCATAATTGTGGAGATGATGTTATGTTATCTATTCGACTTGCCAAAATTACTTTTGGCATTCTAATAGTCGGCATTGTTGGATGCTCGGAACTTGAAGCCTGCCAAACTTCGCAATGCGAGGCCGATGCCAAGATCACCGCTCAAGTTCGCGACCGCATCGAAAAGTCTTCCGCCGCTTTGGGATTGATCAACGTCGGAACCGAAGACGGAATCGTTTATTTGCACGGCCCCGTCGATACCAGCGTTGAAAGCAGCGTCATCGAGTCGCTTGCCCATGTTCCCGGCGTGAAAGAAGTCGTCAACGATCTCTATCTTCGGTAATGCGCGGTTTCGCGGAACTCGATGCGGGTCGGACGAGCGGTCGTGTGCTAATTTCTTGCCCGCGCGCTCAGGTCTACCCTAACACGCAGCCATTCGGCCACGCTCCAGGCCTGGGCGGTACAGCCGCGAGGATCATGGGGCGGATCTCCGTCGAAGACCTCGGCAAACGTTCCGACGGCAAAATCATCCAAATGCGGGAGAAATCCCGATAAAATCGCCAGTACTCCGGAATGATCTTCGGGATGCACCCGAAGCCAAGCGTAGGCGTAGGCGCCGATAAGCCAGGGCCAGACCGTGCCGCGATGGTAGGCGAAGTCGCGCGACTCAAGATTGCCGACATACTGCCGCCGGTAATCGGCTGCGTCGGGGGACAGGCTGCGCAAGCCGAAGGGGGTCAGCAGGTGCATTCGTGCCGCCTCGACCACGCCCGGCCAATACTGGGGGTCAAGAATGGGGTGGGGCAACGACACGGCGAAAAGCTGATTGGGACGGCAGGCGGGATCGTCGGCGTTCTCGCCATCGACCAGATCGTACAGATATCCCATATTCCGGTTCCAAAATCTCCGGTTGAACGATTCCCTGGCGCGATTGGCGTCGGACCGGGCGCGCGCGGCGCCGACGGCATCACCGACGTCTTTCAGCCAGCCCGCCATCAGGCACAGCGCGTTGTACCACAGTGCGTTGATCTCGACCGCCTTGCCCCGGCGCGGCGTGGACGAATCCATCCATGTCAGCATGACCCCTTGTTCGCCCTGACGCAGCAAGCCGTCGACGGGATCTACGCCGATGCCAAACCGCGTCCCCCGGCGGTGGTGCTCGACGATGTCTGCCAATTTGGGCAACAAGGCCGTCAAGAAGGCGCCGTCGCCGCTGTGGACGACATAGCGGTCGATGGCGTGAAAAAACCATAAGGTGGCATCGACGGCGTTGTAAACGCCCTCGGATCGTCCGTCGGGGACGTTGCACGGGATCAGCCCGTCCCGGACATACTGAGAAAAGGTGCCCAGTATGCGCCGGGCGTCGCGGTGGCGGCCGGTGACCAGTGTCAGCCCTTCCAGACTGATCATGGTATCGCGCCCCCAATCGTTGAACCATGGATAACCGGCGACGATCGAACAAAGCTCTTCACCCTCGGCACGAGCGCGAGCCGTCATTTCCGGGCGTCCCTGGGGGGTGAACAGGAAGGAATCGGCGGCCAATACTATCTGGGCGGCTTCACCGTCGCGCAGTACGGGATGAGCGGCGGCGATCAAAGAGCGGCGGCGGGCCTGTTCGGCGTCCCAGGCTTGGGACGCGTTCATCGCCAGTGCCGTCGGCCAATCCTCGGCCGTGGTCAACAGCGACGCGCCATCCGGACCCAGCGTCACCGCCAACGCGCACGAACTCCATAGCGGTGCATCTGGAGGATAATCGCGCTCGGCCTCGATGCTCCGATGAGTGGGAACGACTTGGTCGCCATCCACGGTCAAAACGGCATCCCCGGATGCCCAAAACAGTCGCACCGGCGGCACCTCACCCATCCGTATTTCGATGCGGCCCTCCTCGTCCCGCACGCTGCGCGGTTGAGGTAACGGTTGGTCAAGCCAACCATCGGCGCGGCGCATATGGAACCACGGGCGGACGATCAAGGCAGCCGAAACCCCTTCGATCAGACGGTACTCGATCCAGGTGGAATTCTGGCGGTAAGGCATCACCAATCGGCGTTCGATCGTCAACCCGCCGCCCTTGAACCGCCACACCGGCAACCCGCCGACAAGACGGAATTCGGAAAACAGGTCGAACAGCGGAACCGCGTTGCCGCCGATGGACAACGTCTCATCAATGCGGTCCAGCATCACCGTCCGCCCCCAATTTGCGTCCAACGCCGCCACCAGAATCCCGTCATGACGCCGTTGCGGCGGCCCGGCGATCATTCCCGAGGCATAGCCGCCCAGTCCGTTGGTTACCAGCCATTCCTTGCCCGCCGCAAATTCGGGCGGGATGCGCGGTTCATAATCCATGGCGGCGCTCCGTTGGTTGTTCAGCCTTACTGTGCGCCATTTACCGCTGTCGGTGAAGCGGCATCCAACCGAAACTTTCGGCTTATCCGCCATACCATGGCATGATGTCCGACGCGCCCCGTCCGGCGGAAAATGACATTTTTTTTAAGGACTTGCATCGCGATCATTGCAAATGGATTCAAGCGGCATCATTCTCATTCATATCGAACGTTCGAGGCGCCGGTTAAGAGCGCCAATATCCAAGAAAACCAAGACGAAGCCTTAGCCGAGAAGGCCGCCATGACCTGGAAAAACACCGATCTCTCAGTCGGAAAGACACAGATTCGCTTTGGGTCGGCCACGGACCCGGCGGCAACGGCGGCTGAAGAGTTGTGGAGTCAAATCGGCCATGCCCAAGCGGGCCTGGGGTTGGTTTTCGCCGCCAATTCCTACGACAGCGACGCCTTGGCCTCCGCTCTTAAACGGTCGTTCGGCAAGGTTCCCGTGATCGGCTGCACCACCGCCGGCGAGATCGGCCCGGCGGGCTATTTGAAGGACACCTTGTCGGGACTGACCTTTGGAAAAACCGATTTGGTTTTTGAAGCGGGTCTGCTTAACAACGTCTCAAGCGTCAGCATCGCCGAGGGACAAAGCTTCGCCTTCGCCCTGCGGCGGCGTCTGGCCCATCGCGTCAAGCGCTTCGACCCTTACAATTGTTTCGCCTTGCTGCTGATCGACGGCCTGTGCTGTCACGAGGAGATCGTGTCCCGGGCGATTTTCGACGGACTGGGCGGCATTTCCATGGTGGGCGGGTCCGCTGGCGACGGTCTCGACTTCAAACAAACGGCGCTATTGTTCGATGGCCGATTTCACACCGACGCGGCGGTGCTGCTGGTGGCTTACACCCCACACCCGTTCACCACCTTCAAGACCCAGCATTTCGAGTCGAGCAGTCAGCGGCTGGTCCTGACCCGTGCCATTCCGGAACAACGCATCGCCTGTGAAATCAACGGGTTGCCCGCCGCCGCCGAATACGCCCGCGTAGTCGGCCTGGACATCGGCCAACTAAACCCGATGGTGTTTTCGTCTCACCCGATGGTGGTCAAGATCGGCGGCGCCGAATTCGTCCGCTCGATTCAAAAGGTCAATCCCGACGGCAGCATGACCTTCTACTGCGCCATCGACGAGGGCATCGTCTTCAACGTCGCCAAGGGCGTCAATTTGGTGGACAACCTCGACGCCCTGTTCGACGACATCACCCGCCGTATCGGTCCGCCGCATCTGGTCATCGGGTACGACTGCATATTGCGGCGGTTGGAACTGGAGCAGAGCAACCGTTTGGATTACGTTTCCCGAATATTGCGCGACCATCATGTCATCGGCTTCAACACCTACGGAGAACAATTCCAGGGAATTCACGTCAATCAGACTTTCACCGGCATCGCTTTCGGCGGGAAGGGGCAAGCATGAGCGAGGAAGTGGACATCCTGTGTTCCCATGACGATGCCGCCGGGTTGCTTGCCGAAATCAGGCGGCGGGACAAGATCATAACCGCGCTGATGAACCAAGTTCAGCGAAACCTGAATTCTCCGAACAACGATTTCGGTCTGCTGCAAACGACCTTCATGCTGCATGAAGAGGTAAAAAATCGCACCGACGACCTTAAAAGGAGCGAACGGCTTCTGGCGCAGATCATCGAAGGCAACTCGATCCCGACCTTCGTGATCGATGCCGGGCATCATATCACTCACTGGAACGAGGCTTGCGCCACCCTCACCGGTCTTAGCGCCACTCAAATGCTGGGCACCCGGAACGTGTGGCGGGCGTTCTACAACACGCCCCGCGAGGTCCTGGCCGATTTGGTGGTTTCGGAAGCGACGGAAGAGGAAATTACCGGGCAATATCCCCAATTCATTCGTTCGCCCTTGATAGAAGGGGCCTTCGAGGCCGAGGACTTTTTTCCGCAAATCGGCGAGACCGGACGTTGGCTGTACTTTACCGCCTCGCCCCTGCGCGACGTCGACGGCAAGCTGATCGGCGCTCTCGAAACCCTTCAAGACATCACCAGCCGCAAACGCGACGAAAAATTGCTGGAACAACAAACCGAGGAATTGAAGAAATCTTATTCCCGAATGGAAGAACGCGTGGTGGAGCGGACCGCGGAGCTTTCCCAACAGCTTCATTTTCTGAAGCAGTTGATCGAAGCCATACCGGGACCGGTATTCTACCAAGACGCCCAGGGCCGCTATCTGGGGTGCAACAGCTCTTTCGAAACTTTTATCGGCCGTCCTTCGGACCAATTGATCGGCATGAAGCCCATGGACGTCTCGAAAGATGACCTTTTCGACGAGACCGACCGCGATCAGGACAAGCATCTTCTGGAAAAACCCGGAATCAGCATTTACGAACGCCCCGTGCGCTACGCCGACGGCCTTGTTCGCGACGTGATGTTTCACAAGGCCACCTTCACCAGACCGAACGGTTCCATCGGCGGGTTGGTCGGATTGATGATCGACATTACCGACCGCAAGCAAATGGAGGGAAATCTTCTTCAAGCCGCCAAGGTTTTCGACAATTGCGCCGACGGAATTATCGTCACGACCGCGGACAACCGGATCATGGCGATCAACCGGGCCTTCACCAAAATCACCGGGTACCGGGAAAAGGACGTTTTGGGATGCAACCCCAGCATCCTAAGTTCCGGGCGGCATAGTCCGGAGTTTTTCAAGGAAATGTGGGCATGCATCACGAAGACCGGCTTGTGGCAAGGCGAGATCTGGAACCGCCGCCACAATGGCGAGGAATATCCCGAATGGATTTCAATCGCCGCCGTCCATGATAAACAGGGGCGCCTGACCAATTACATCTCGACCTTTTCCGACATCACCGAACATAAAAAGGCCGAGGAGAAAATCCAACTGCTGGCTTTTACCGACCCTTTGACCAGCCTGCCCAACCGGCGTCTGCTGCTGGACAGATTGCGCAAGGCGTCGACCGTCTGCGCCCAAAGCAAACATCACGCCGCCTTGTTCTTTATCGACTTGGACGATTTCAAAGACCTGAACGACACCCGCGGTCACGATCGAGGGGATCTGCTGTTGCAATTGGTGGCGCAACGGCTGCTGACCTGCGTTAAGGAAGGCAACACGGTGGCGCGGCTTGGCGGCGACGAATTCGTGGTGATCCTTGAACACTTGGGCGAAAACGTCGATGAAGCGGCCAGACACGCGGAATCCGTCGGCAAGCGCATCCTGACGGCAATCAATCAACCCTTCAAACTGGACGACGTTCTTTACTACACCACACCCAGCATCGGCATCACTTTGTTCGGCGATCACGAGACGACGGTCGAGGACCTGTTGAAACAAGCCGATTTGGCGATGTATCAGGCAAAGGCGTCAGGGCGCAATGCGCTGCGCTTTTTTCTTCCGGAAATGCAAGAGCACACCATCGCCCGCGTCGGCCTGGAAATGGATTTGCGGGAAGGGCTTGCGAACCACCAGTTCTCCTTACATTACCAACCGCAGGTGGATCGGGATGGCCGCATGACCGGCGCCGAAGCCCTGATCCGCTGGAACCACCCGCGCCGCGGCTTGGTCTCGCCCGCCGATTTCATCCCCCTGGCCGAAGAAACGGGATTGATCCTGCCGTTGGGAATGTGGGTGCTTGAAACCGCCTGCGATCAACTGTGCCAGTGGGGCAAGAACCCGAATACCGCCCACCTGACTCTTGCCGTCAATGTCAGCGTCCGGCAATTTCGCCAGCTTGATTTTGTCGAACAGGTTCTGCGAATCATCGAGGATTCGGGTGTCTCCCCCAACAAACTTAAACTGGAATTGACCGAAAGTCTGTTGTTGGACGACGTCGACGACATCATCGCCAAAATGATCCACCTGAAAAGCAAGGAGGTCCGCTTTTCCTTGGATGATTTCGGGACCGGGTATTCGTCGCTGACCTATCTGAACCGGCTACCCTTGGACCAACTGAAGATCGATCAGTCCTTCGTCCGCGACGTCCTGACCAACACCAACAACGCCATCATCGCCCGGATCATCGTCAACCTAGCCCAAAGCCTGGGCCTGGAGGTCATCGCCGAAGGCATCGAGACCAAGGCTCAACTGGACTTTTTTTCCAGCCACGGCTGCTTTTCTTACCAAGGCTTCCTATTCAGCCGCCCCCTTAAATTGGACGATCTGGAAAGATTCCTGCCCAATCAAGGCCAGGAACCGAATCATGGGCAGGAACCGATTAGCGATTAGCGGCGGAAATTTGCCTTCGCGGGGCATCGCCTAGATCGCGGCCGACCAGATAGGAAAAGAACGAACGATCCTCTTCCAGCATATGCCTTGCAACCACGTCGAACGCCAGAAACTGAAACAGAGTGCCGATTTCCAATGTTCCCGCCTCGAATTCCCTTTTAAGATTTTCCGCTTTGTTCAACAAATCGCGATGCTTATCCATGTGGTTCGTAACATACGGGAAACCGGCGGCACGGATTATGGCTTCCTCGTTCCTGAAATGCGTCGCGGTTTCAAGGATGAGCAACTCGATGTTGCCGCCGATTTCCTCGACCGACCGCCCAGCGAATACCGCGTTCAGTAGATCGTTGGAAATGGAGAACAAGGCTTGATGTTCCCGGTCGATTTCACCGTGACCACATTCATAAGCCCCGTGCCACGTAAGCTGCACCAGACCGTCGGAGCGCCCCCCTTCCGCGTGGGACCGCACGGGAGTCTCGGAGGCATACTGAACTTGATTCCGGCCGTTCGCCTTGGCCCGATAAAGCGCATTGTCCGCGCGGCAAAACCACTCTAGCCATTCTTCTTTGCCCAGACATTCGGCAACGCCGATACTGACCTTGACGTCGCCCACCGCGGCGAAATCCGATCGGTCGATCAGTTCCCTCAAGCGTCTTGCCAGAATGACGGCCGTGGTCAGAGTGGTATTGGGGCACAGAACGATGAATTCCTCGCCGCCCCATCGCGTCAACGAATCGGAGGTTCGCAGGGACGATTGCAGAACGCCGGTCAACTCGACCAACACCCGGTCGCCCACGCTGTGGCCGTATCTGTCGTTGATCGATTTGAAGTGATCAATGTCTATCATCAGCATCGATAACGCTTGATCATATCGCGACAGACGCTCGATTTCACCCCCGACCAATTCTTCCAGGCGACGGCGGTTCCATGCTCCGGTCAGCCTATCGGTACTGGCAAGCTGATCCAATTCGCTAATTTCGGCTTTCATCTCGTCGTTGTTCGACTGCAATTTCTGGACGGACCGAATCAAACCAAAATCGAGATCGTCGAAAATGGCCAGAGAAACAAGCCGCTGACCGATGAAAACGGTGGCGATAATAAAGAAACTGCCGATCGCATCGCCCAATGCCTGACCCAGACCAAGCATCGTTAGAAACTTGGTATGATACCAGCTGTGACCGAAATACACACAAATACTGGACAGAATCCCAACCGCTAGAAGAACGATGCCGCTTCGTTCCATCATGATCTTTGTGCGTCGTTCATGGGCAGTCATGATTTCCTCGCATTGGATTTAGCGGTTCGAGTGCTCAAAGTCCGATGTAAGTCAATTTCCCCGCGATCTTCCAGAGGGCTCATGAATTCTCTGGACATCCCTTGGGTAAAGATAGGCCAAATTCATGCCGGAAGACAACGTCAATACCAAAACCTCATATGGAGAACTTATAATGCTTTGGTGTTGAAAAGATAGCGATTCGACCGATGCGTCGAGCCATCCGCCTTCCCTCGGAAAATATGCTTGACACTGTCCGGTCACGCGTGCGACCTATATGCGAATAAGAACCATTCGCATATAAAGAGGATCGGGATGATATCGAGCGCTGTGATGAAGGGGCTGTTTAATTGCCGAAAACTGCGGATGACCGGCGCGGCTCTTGCCGCCACGGTGCTGATCGATGCGCCGTGCGCAAGCGCGGAAGATACCCCGATTCCGACCCTGGTCTTTCAAAATCATCGTTTTTTGCCGGATCGCATTACCGTCCCGGCGCATGTGAAATTCAAATTGATGGTGCGGAATGCCGACGATTCGGCCGATGAATTTGAAAGTTTCGAACTGAACCGGGAAATATTGGTGCCTTCCGGGCAAACCATAACCGTCTTTTTGGGGCCGCTGGAACCGGGCGAATATCCATTCTTCGGCGACTTTCATCAGGACACCGCTAAGGGCGTGCTGGTGGCGAAGTGAGTCGCACTGAACTTGCCGGGTTTCTTGGCCTGCTGGTCATGCTTGGCCCCGTCGCGGCGAAAGCGGACTACCACTTGGTTTCGCCCTATGAAATCGATTTGGGAGAAATCGAAATCGAACATAACGGCTCGGCCGCCGTCGATCGCCGCAAGGACTTTGGGGGAGCAAACAGCTATACAGCCGAACTGGGAACGGGCCTGACCCCTTGGTGGCATAGCGAGATCGAACTGGGAACCGACCGCGATTCCGGATCGGATCAACCGACCCTGCTCAGGGAAATCGTCTGGGAAAACATGATCCAACTGACCGATCCCGGCCTATTCCTTTTCGATTACGGTTTTTATTTCGAATACAGCCAGTCGCTAACCGACGGAAGGTATGCCGCCTCTAATCAGGCCACCTTCGGACCGGTCGTGGCCAAGGAAATCGGATCGACTATCCATACGGCGAATCTGTTTTTTACCAGGACGTTCGGGCCGGATCAGACCACGCGCGAACTGGATATGTCCTATCGCTGGCAAAGCCGCTGGAACGTCTGGGCTCCGCTTTCACCCGCGGTTGAAATTTACGGCGACGCAGGCACGGTTAGCTCGATGCCCGCCTTTTCCGGGCAACAGTTTCTGGCTGGTCCGGTCGCGATCGGAGTTCTTAAGTTCAACGAACTGGGCCTGGGAACTCTTGGCAGAGTGAAATACGAATTGGGATGGCTGTTCGGCGCCACACCGGCCACCGCCGACGGAACGATGCGCTGGCGTTTGGAACTGGAAATTCCCTTCTAAAGCCCGATGAGATTCATCTAAAATTGAAGTCGGCACGCGACCGGATCACGACCGCGAAACCGGGCCGGGCAGCATGCTCAACCTGATCCCGCTGGGACGGCGCGTGATGACCGTCTCGCCCGAAAACTTACGTTTGACGGAGAATGCTTTAACCTTACGAGAACGAAGTCTTCTAATTTCGCGAATAAACTCTACCAGCATGGACATCACAGCCTCCTCGACCGTTCTGCCCCGATGTTACGGCGCGAACATTTACAAAGTGCTTAACCCGAATTTCATCAATCCCCGACCGCAGACACAAATTAAAAATTGCCGCAGATGTCGGCATACCCCCATTTGGGGATAGTCAGCCCCTACCGCTGTGAAATACTCGACTCAAGTAAGACGGGTGCTTTCGACCGATTCCACCTGCCCTTAATACGGGCGGAATATGAATTCGGCGGAGGAACGTGTTGACGCCGCCCGTTTGCCGGGATCGCAAGATCCAATAGGAGGCAGGAATGCACTATTATACATCAGATAGAAACACAAAGTTTTCCAATGAGATGCGCGACACCCTCGTAATAGGGGTGGATTACTTTGCGTGGAAATTTAAAAGAACGTATGAAATCTGTCATCAAATGGTCAGGTCGTCTCCCCATACGGAAGAGTTTTCTCTATGTGTTAAAAATAATTTTTTGGAACTACAATCGGAACTTGGAAATAGTTTGTCCATGGAGGACAATATTATACTTTCCAGCGACTATGTTTTTGCTTCTGATCACATCAGGTCTCATAAGGAATTATGGTGGTCAGTCTTGTCGATGATCGCGGCCTACGATCACGGAGAATGGTCACTTGCCGAGAAAGTACCAGAACTCATAATCGATAAACTGAACGACCACATTGTCAAACATGACATTCCTTACTACCGGTGGACAAGCAACATCCACGACACCCGACTAAAACACACACCATAATCATTTGATTAAGTTCATATTTTTACTTGTTACCGCAAAAGATCATGGCGTCGCGTTGACCTTCGCTGTCTCGTCCGTGTCCCCCGCATACGTTCCCGCGTCGTGGATGTCATCGTTCCGAACGTTGGAAAATTGTTTCAGGGCCTATAGACTATTCGCATCCCTCCCCTCGGTGTCCACAAGCGCGGGCGGTTCATTTCTCCACATAGGGGGACCAGGACATAATGTTGTCGCCGAGAATCAGGCATTGCTTGGCGATAACGCTTCCCGATAGGCGTTGCTCCGTGTTTCCGTTGATGGTCAGGATTCCGGTCCGGGCCAACTGCCATCCGGCTTGAATGCAGACGGAACGCGGAACGCCTCCGACCTCGACGGTGCCGTTATTTACCTTAATCGTTCCCCCGACGGCATTGGCGGGAGCAACCCATCCCTTCGCCGCGGATTCGATTTGTTCGACAAGCTTTCTGGATTTTTCCGAAGCAAGCTCGGCCATCATGTTTTCGGTGGACGCCAAGTCGAATGCCGCCCATACCATCGCACCGATGACGGCCGGAACACCGGCAATCATAAGGACACCGTACATCTTTCGCGGGTGACGGCGGGGCATTTGTTGTTTAAAGGAAGGCGCCGCGCGTTTCGAGGAAGAAAGCGGAACGGCCGCCGCAACCGGCCGTGCTTGAGGAACCGCCCTATCCTGCTTATTTTCGGGTTCGCCCTGGCTTTCAGTCCCGGGGTCGGAAGTAGGATTGACCTGATCAGAAGGTAAGGGCGTCGCGTACTGAGGAGAAGCCTCGCTCCCGGCGGTTTCCTCGATGCACTCCCGAATTTTAGAAAACATCTTGGGATCGTACCGATTGGGACGCTTTTCCAGCCTTGCGAACGCCTCGGCGATGACACCTCCCGTTTCCTCGGCGGCTTCGGCCAAATCCTTCAATATTTTAAGCATCCTGGCATCGGTGGGGATATCTTCGCCTTTCGGTCCGTTTTCGGGAAAACCGCTGCCATCATAACAGCGGTCCTGAAGATAAACGGCTTCGGCGACCTTGGCCAACCGCGGAATATTTACGATAAGATCGCGTGCCGCTTCCGGAGCCCGAGTGAAATACAGTTGCTCGGCCTCGCTCAATTCCCCACCCGCCCGCTTTTTGGCCACCACCTCGGGAGGGATTGCCACCTGCCCGATCATCGCCAACGAAGAGGCTATCTCCAATTGCCAACGCCGCGGAAATTTGCCGTCGCCGGTTACGCGCCGCACATAATCCCTCAACCGCCTCGCCATTCCGGCAACGACCGCGTCGTTGATGGAAATCAGATCGACCAGGACTTTCACGCTTCCCGCCAAGGTCCTTTCAAGCAAATCCCGCTCGGCCGTCGTCAGACGATACTGTTCGATAGCCGCCTTGATGCCGTCGGTCAGAACCTCGATTGAACACGGCTTGGTATAGAACCGGTGAACATTGCCCTCGTTGATGGCATTGACGGCGGTTTGTTGATCGGAATTTCCCGTCAGCATCAGCAATACCGTTTCCGGCGCGATATCATGGATGCGTCGAAGGGTTTGGATGCCGTTCATTTCCGGCATTTGCATATCGCATATGACAACGGCAAACGGCATTCGCATATCTTGAGCCGATTGAACGGCGTCGATTGCCTCCATCCCCCCCAGAGCGGTGGTCAAATTGAAATCGTCAACCAACTGACGCCGCAATGACGAAAGAAGGTTATGGTCATCATCAACTATAAGGACGCGTTCTTCCATGGAAAGCCCTTGATACTTATGACACATAAATATTCTATGGATCGTCAATAAATAACGCCAATGTCAGATACTTATCATCCCTAAATGAGGGGGCAATGACAAAACAGGCGCAGCCGCGTCGTCTTCAGGACGTCTGCCACTCGCTGGTCGAGTTGACCCAATCGATCGTATCGGATCGAATTGAAGCCGCCCCCTCGCCGTCGGACCGGGGCGCAGCGATCGCCAAAGGGGCGGAAACAAGCCGTGCCGCTTGCGCCGCCGAAAAGATCGCGTCCAGCAACTGTTTGGATTTCACCGGCTTGGCAAGAAACTGAACTGACGATCCAAGTTCGCTCATCGCGATCGAATTGCTCCAGTGACCCGAAAGAACGATGGGGACGACGTCAGGATAGCGTTTGTACAATTCGATAATAAGCGCGCGCCCGTCCAGACCCGGCATTGCAATATCGGTGACGATCACTTCCGCCTGATTTTGCTCCATAACCAGCAACGCATCGTCTCCGCTCGCCGCGAACGATGCTTCGATTCGATCGGGAAAGTTCAATAGCGTTCGCCTAATACCGTTCAGGACATTGGGTTCATCATCGACGAAAAGAACTTTAATCACGACAATTCAACCTGACTTGCTGCGTTGCCCGCCGTTCGGATAGTTCTCGGCGGACATCGCTTAACGCGGATTTCTTAAATTATCGCCTTCGAAGTCCGGCGCGTAACCCCAAATGGGGAGGGGCGTTCCGAATACGGAACATCGGCACGACAGCGAACGTTACCCGCCCGAAAATGAACGCCCCCCCCTGTTTAGGGATACCGAACGGAATCGCGCGAACTAAAGTCCCCCGGGATCATGCGTTCCGAATCCTTCGCGATCGCAAAATCGTCGTCGGAATGTTTTGGAATTTTCCGGACACAAAGGGATGCGGATGATGTTTGGCACCAATCTTCCAGACAGTGGCTGCGAACGATATCTGTACCATATCAACCAAGCCCTGAATGAACACGCCATCATAAGCGCCACCGATGAAAAGGGCGTAATCACCTACGCCAATTCAAAGTTCTGCCAAATAAGCGGCTATAACATCGACGAGTTGATTGGACGCACGCATCGGATCGTCAAGTCGGACGTTCACGGAAACGACTTCTTCAAAACGATGTGGAACACGATTACTTCCGGCAAGGTATGGCACGGCGAGGTGGTCAACCGCGCCAAGGACGGAACGCATTACTGTGTGCAATCGACGATAATGCCCGTGCGAAACAAGGCCGGGAAGATCGATTGCTATATCTCCATCCGCACCGACATTTCCGAACGTAAGAAATTAGAAGACGAACGCACCGCCATCATGACCCGAATGATGGAGACCGGGCGGTTGGAATCGCTGGGCACCATGGCGGGCGGCGTCGCTCATGAAATAAACACCCCGCTCCAGTTTATCGGCGACAACGTCTCTTTCATAAAATCCTGGATTCCCAGGCT
>Ga0316222_1002542_pt1 | contig 19289 bp, 16 predicted proteins | sample TBH18011metaG_FD_206008 | JGI IMG/M metagenome (GOLD analysis project Ga0316222, IMG submission 206008) | Freshwater microbial communities from Trout Bog Lake, Wisconsin, USA - TBH18011 | ecosystem: Environmental > Aquatic > Freshwater > Lake > Hypolimnion/Profundal zone | place: USA: Wisconsin...
CCCCCCCCGAGATAAAAACCGCCGGCCCTGTCGATGAGATTTTGACTGGCCTCGAAAACATCAAAAACGAGGTGGTTGCAGGCCGGGCGGAAAATCAAGAAGGGTTCAAAAATGTCGGAACCGGTATGGAGGCAGTGGCAACTGGCAACTTTAAGCTAAGGACCGAGAATGATGAATTGCGCCGTATGGCGGCAAATGGATTCCTTAATTTTGTCCGAGCCGTTGAGCCCAGAGACTTTTGCTATTTCGCCTTCATTTTGGCGTATGGCGACCGAGCCAAGGCGGCACAAGTATTGGAGACGGCGCCACGACGGTTTTATGAACGAATAGCATCTTGGAAGAACCGCGGCCCGGCATACAAACGGATGTTCGCCTTGGTGCAGTGCCGAAAAACGTCCTTGCAAAAGGGGACGGTATCATTGGGTGGCCAATTGCAAACGGGAGGCGTGCATGACACTGCCGAAAACCCGGAAACAATAAGTGCTGTTCTTGATCAAATCGAATCAGGAAATCTGGATCAGCGGGACTACCCAGAAATTCTACAGGGAATTCTTAAAGCCCTGGCAGACATGAACCCCAGCAACTGGCATGCGATTAAAAAAGAGGTCATGGAGGGCATCCGGGAAGAAATTGCGCAATAATTTCGCAATCGCATAGATTCTTACATTTTGTTCATTCACAAGGGTTAGCACCACGCTAACCCTTTTTTTCTGCCTGCATTCCGCAAAATCCTTCACCTACGAACCGAGGTGAATGATTCACCACGGCAACGAAATAACTGAACATGAATACTAAAATAGAAAAAAACATCACCCAGACCGCCACCGGCGGTAACGGGACAACACCATCGACAGGAATCGGGGCGGCAGCGGACAACTGCCCTCAGACACGAGAGTCTGGCCATGAAACGGGCGTCGAGCCCTACATCAAAAAGGCCGAAGTTGCCCGAAGACTCCAGAAAACCGTACGCACCGTTGAGAACCTTATGCGCCGGGGAATTTTACCCTACTACAAAATTGGGCGCAGCGTGGATTTCAAGTGGTCGGACATCGAATCCCAACTGGCTCAAACCTGCCGAGTGGGTGGGAAATAAAAAAATCACTCCAACGAACTACAACGACAAAACCGCAAATGAACAACAACAAAAATAAAACAAATAACACATGAAACAAATGAAAAAACAAACATCGCAAAATACGAACAGCACCAGCACCACGCCGGCTACCGGCTCGGTCAAATCCATTTCGACCGTAGCATCCAAATCCGCGCCGGCTCCACTGACCGACGCTCAAAAGCAAGCCCTCGCCCTGTGCGAGGCAGCCATCCGCAACTATCAATCAGGGCAGACCGAGGATTTTTACAAGTTGGTCCTCGCATGCCATCAGATACAGCGTGACGGGTTGTATCGGGAATTCGCGACCCAAGAGGCTTACTTCAAGGCCAAATTGGGATTTAGCCGGTCGCACTCGCTCCGGCTGGCCTCAATGGGATCTCTGATTGACCGGGTGTCTCCCGAAGGAGACCTGGTCAAAGTTCTGGCGTCGGACGCGCACCTGCGGCCGCTGCTAAAGCTGACCGAGCCAGAGCAGGACGCGGTCATCGCCTTGGCGCTGGCATGGGCGAAGATGGCGAACTTGGTCGAATGCCCGGCCAAGCTGGTGATGGCCGCGCGGACGTTCCTTAATCCGCCAAGACGGCCTTGCGCGGCAAAAACCTGGCGTGCTGGTGCAAACCAGGGACCCCGTGCCACGCGGAGGTGCTCCTCAGGCTGGTGAACAGCTAGTCAACATCTGCAAATCAAAAAATCAAACTGAAAACATGAACACAACCGAACAAAAAATATGAATACAACCGAACAAAAAATTGAGAAATTACAGTGCAACACCGGCGGTTTTCTGGTGGCCGGCATCATCGCCGGCTCCGACCAACAGGCGCAGCAGCAGCAGGTCAACGACGGCTCCGAGGGCGTGAAGGTGCCGGCCAACACCGATCTTGCAACGTTTCCAAACTGGAGCTTCCCCGAAATGATCAACCTAAAAATCATACCGTTCACTGACATGGCCTTAAAGTCGCCGGCAACCGTTCCGTTGACCCCGACCGCCTTCGACCGGAGCCTTGAGGCCGAAGCGAAGCGTCGTGCTACCAGTGCGGCCATGACGAGGAACGGCATCCAATTCTCATACTGGGCTCAAAGGATCCTCGCCTACAAGTTGGGGATTTCCTTCTGCAAAGACCATCGTCAGACCAGGGTTTCCCAGGTTCTGGTAGACGGCCTGCAAGCGATAGCGCCCCTGTTCGAGGTGACCAGGCAGAAGAAATATAAACGGATTGTTGGTATGTTTGACGCATACGGATGGCGAGCCACGTCCGTTGACGAGCTGCGGAAACTCGGCTGGGGGCGGCCCTCGAATTCTCCGATGTTTAGCAAACGGGAGGTTCGCCTCATTCTGGATGAACTGGAATTCACGGGGTTCTTGGAGCACAAGGAAATACTCGATCCAGTCAAGAGACGGAAACAACTGTTCATTCGCTTCCGCCCGGATCGCGTCCAGCAAGCCATCAAGGCCGTAAGATTTTTGAGTCAGGCCGAGGCGGATGCCGCGGCAGAAGGAACAATCACCTCGAAAAAAACGGTGCCGTCCGTGGGCATCAACAACCAATAATAACCAATGAATAATCGCCTATTAAATCATCATCTGACTGTGAAACGACTTTTCCACTACACCCGGATTGGGAACTTAAAGAAAATCCTGGCCGACGGGAAAATCATTCAGGCCGGCACTTTTGTCGAGCCACCGGAGATGCCGGTGGTCTGGTTCTCGTATCGGCAGGATTGGGAGCCGACCGCAACCCCGGGTTTGATAGATGAGGCCTCAGGGACACGGCGAAGCCTGACCTTTGAGGAATTTGCATACCGTGAAACCCCTGCCCGCATCGAAATAGATCCGCAGGCGGCGCCCTTGGATTGGCGGGCCTGGCGCAAATCCTCTGGCGTCAAAGCTAGAATGGTAAAAGCCCTCGAGGAGTCGGCGCTGCGCCAAGACGCTGACACAGCCGACTGGAGGATGAGCTTTGATCCAGTCCCATTGGATCATTGGCGTGCCGTGGAAGTATTTATAGATGGCCAGTGGTGCGACTTTGAAACCCTATTGAGCATGCCGAACAACTAGCTGTCGTTGAATAGTAATACCTTTAATCGCCAAAACAAAACCATGTCAAAATCAAATCTGTCTGAATATGGGATGGTCGCTGATAATGTCGACCAGGGCGGTTCGGCACCAGCCGGGCTGCCGACCGCGGTCAGGAGCACAAACTATCCGCTTAATGCCATTGAGCAGGCCACGATTAGCGAGTCGTGGTTACTCGATGCCATTGCCACCCTCGGCGATCCCGCGCCCAATGCGCCAAAATGGTTCGCGGCGGTGGAAATGATTTGGCTGGCGGTTGACCAAGACTGGCTGCACAAGGCGACGAAGAAGACAGCAAAATATTGGCGACACAAGCGCGAACGCCAACAATTATCACCCATGCCCATTCCAACCGCACGACAATGACGGGCTAGAAATTCAATATGATGCCGGCGTAGCCACGGGCACGATGCGGTAATAGAGGCCGGAGCCGTAGCTTCCATTGGGATCCACAAACTGGGCGGAGCCTTTCAGCACGGTGTTGGTGCAGACCGGCAGCCAGTTCACCAAGTCGGTGGAGATTTGCAGGCAGAAATTCATCCCGTTGGTCGCCGGCAGGGAGACGTGCAAGGAATTGTCAGCCAGACTGCGAATGAGCGGTTGCGGAATGGGCAGATAATTTTCTTCCAGGATGATTGCCGCCGCTTGTGCTGGCGAACCCACGCTGTAAGTTGCCGGCGAAGCGGCTGAGGTTGGCGTCGCCAGCAGGGACAGCACCACATTGTCATAATACCGGTAGCTGGAATCGCTGTCATCGAGCGGATAGATGGTGATCAACGCGTAGCTCTTGCCTGCTGGAATAACGACGGAGCCCGGCAACGTCTCATAATCCTCCCCGTTGATGGCCGTGCCGCCGATGGAATAATTGACCGTCAGGTCGGTGTTGGTGGAACTGTCACGGTGCACCAGGAAGGTCGCGGTGTTCGCGCCGCTGACGTAGTTGCTGACGGATGATGTGGGATAATACCAGCCTGGCCAGTTGGTGCCCTCGATGGCCACCGGGTCGGTCGCATAGATGTTGACCACCGGCGGCGGCGTGGTGAGGACAAAGATGGTCACCGGCGCGGACGTGGCGTTGTTGCCCGCGCTGTCGGTCGCCAGAGCGGTCAACGCATAGGTGCCCGCCGGCACGTTGCTCCAGTCGAGGAAGAAGGGGTTGCCCTGCGTCGGGTTGGTGAGCAGCACCGCGCTGGGGTTGGGAACCGTGCCGATGCTGCCGCCGTTGGCGAAGTATTGAACTGTCTCCACCACGTTGGAATCCGTCACCCGGGCATGGACGCCGACATTGGCGGGGGCGGCGAACGTCTGGCCGTTGGTCGGATACCAGAAGCTGACGAGGAACGGCACGTTCGGCGGCGGCGGGTTGCTGACGACGGTGATGTTGACCACGGAAGAGGTCGCGGTGTAACCGTTGGTGTCCGTCGCCACGACTTGCAGCGCATAGGCACCAACCGGCACATTGGTCCAGGTCAGCGGGAAGACCGGAGCCGTGCTGATGTTGGAAACCACCGTCTGGCCGCTGTTCGGCACCACGCCAAGGCTGACGCTGTTCGCAAAAAATTCCACGGTGGCAATTTGGCCGGTGCTTTCGTAGGCGCGGGCGTAAATGTTCACCGTGGCCGGCGCAAAATAGCTGCTGCCGTTCGCCGGCGAATAGATGCCGACGGATGGATGGGTGACCGGCGGCGGCACATTGGTGACAATGATGTTCACCACCGACGAGGTGGCCGTATTGCCCGTGCTGTCGATCGCCACGGCGGTCATGGCATAGCTGCCTGCCAAGACATTGCTCCAGTCCAGAAAGAAAGGACTGCCCTGCGAGGTGTTGGTCAGCAAAGTCATGCTGGTATTCGTCACGATCCCGAGGCTGGTGTCGTTGGCAAAATATTGCATCGTCCGCACCACGTTCGAATCGGTCACCAAAGCGTGGACGCCCACATTGGCCGGGGCGAGGAACGATTGGCCGTTGGTCGGATACCAAAAGCTGACGGTAAACGGGATGTTTGGCGGCGGCGGCAGGTTGGTGACGATGGTGATGTTGACCACGGAAGAAGTCGCCGTGTAGCCGTTGGTATCGGTCGCAATCACCTTCAGACCATAACTGCCCGCCGGAGCATTCGCCCACGTCAGCGGGAAGAGCGGGACGGAACTGATGTTGGAAACGGTGACCTGGCTGCTGTTCGACACCACGCCAAGATTGATGCTGTTCGCGAAGAACTGGACGGTGGCCACCATGCCGGGGCTTTCCACCGCCCGCACATAAATGTTCACATTCGTCGGCACCAGAAAGGTTGAACCATTGGTCGGAAAATAAATGCCCACGGACGGCCGCACCGTGACTGGCGGAAGATTTGTCACCACCGAGATGTTCACCACGGATGACGTGGAGGAATTACCGAGCGTGTCTGTGGCCACCGCCTTCAACGCATAGCTGCCGGCCGGCACATTCGTCCACGCCAGCGGATAGAGCGGTTCCGTGCTGACGTTGGTGAACACCGCCTGACTGCTGTTTGATACCACACCGAGGCTCGTGCTGTTCGCATAGATTTGCACCGTCGCCACCGTGCCGCCGGTCTCCACCGCGCGCGCATACACCGTCAGATTGGTCGGGATCAAATATGTCGAGCCGTTGGTTGGTGAATAAATGTAAACTGCCGGATGCAGCACCGGGTTGGTGACGATGATGTTTACCGGCGCAGAAGTCGCCACGTTGCCAGCACGGTCGAACACCACTGCCGTCAGGACATAAGCGCCAGCCGTGACATTGCTCCAAGTGATGGGAAGCGGATTGCCTTGCGTCAGGTTCGTCTCGATCACCGTGGCCGTGGTGGTGGCCACGCCGATGAGGTTGGTGCCGGAGAAATACTGCACCGTTTGCACCGGGTTGGTATCCGTGAACTGCGCGTGGACGTAAAGGTTGGTCGGCGCGGTGAAGGCTTGGTTGTTGGTGGGGTTGGCCAGGACAGTGAACAGCACCGTATTCTGCGCGCGACCGCTGGACGCCAAAAGTCCCATTGCCAGCAGAGCCATCGCGCCTTGGAAAACAAGGCGTCGGAATATCTTCATAGGGCGAATAATTTTATGGATTAGGGGACGTCAATTTATCTAGCATGATTTGTTCCGTCTTGCAAGCTGGCGAAAAACCCAATGATTCTCAACGCCTAAGTTCTCAAACCCTCCCGTGCGGGTAAAATTTTCACGCTTGATGCGTGAATCCCACGCGTCTGGAATGCGTTTTTGCCCAAACCTACTTGGCAATGGCCGGCTATTGTCCACCGCCAAGCGCAAAGACGCCCTGCCCGACCCGGCCAAGATCAATCCGCTGCTCTTGAAAAGGGTGTCAGAAGTCACCCAAAAGGCTACGGCCAAAAACGGCAATAAAACCGATGTTGCCGAAGCCGTTACAAGACCGGTCGACCGGACTTCCCTTAGTATTAAAGGGCAACCCACATCCGGGGTAGCTGTTTCTGGCTCCACTTTCCACTGCTCAGTTGAGCAGGTTGTAGGTGGTGGTAATTTCTGGAAAACTGCACAAACGAAAGGCTCCGACCGGGGGTCGGCGACTTCGATTTTGCAGTTCTCTGAACCAGTTCAGCACAACTCTGACGACGTGATGACATCGATCCCGGCAGACTACGGTTCCCGGGAACTCGTTCAACTCCTCGAACTCGTTCGGCAATCGTTCCCGGGCGAGTTCACATGGCGGCATGTGCGGTGGGAGGATTTGGCGCCGCCGATGCGCTGGCGGTGCCGTGGCGATCCATACCGAGACATCCTGATACTTCACCGGCTCGCTGGTCATGGGGTCGGGTGAAGGTAACAGTTAGTTGCAACCCGGTGTGCATGTGGATTGTCTCCCGGCGGAGACAAATGGGAAATGGAGGCCGGGTTGACCCACTCGCTCGCCCACACAGTTCACTGACCTAAAGGCAGCACAGAGCGGAAGGCTGGCCGCTAGGTTCAGCCGGCGTTTCAGAAAGCAGTCCCGTCATGGCCAATAAGCCCGCCAGAACTGACGGCTGGTGCCGGCGCTGGCCGGGTTCGTGACATTGACAGACGAATACGTCAGGACATTGGTCGAGACCGTGGTCCAGTTCACCAGGTTGGTGGAGGTTTCAATCCAATAGGACTGGCCGGAAAGACCGGACAGTTGCAGGACAAACGAACCGGACTGGGGATTGGCCGACACCATGGCCACGGATGGCTTGGCGGCGGCGTCCAGTTGGACGGAATCCACATAAAATGTCGTCGTCCCGGTGAGGCTGGGCCAGAACCAGAAGCCCTGACAGTTGGCAAGGTTCGACACGCCCAGCGCGGCGAGCGGAATATTGAAATGAACCCAGGTGTTCGCGGGCAGAGGTGGCAGGTTGTAGATGGCCGAGTATTCACTGTTGGTCACACCCATCACCTGCAGCCCGGACGCGCCCGTCGCCCCGCCGTTGATCCAAAAGTCCAGACTGGCGTAGGGAGCCGTGTTGAAATTGTCATAAAGCCACAGCGCAGTCCATTGAGACGCCGTGACGCTGATGGAATCGTTGCCGGCATGAACCGGGGAGGTGTTGAGGTCATTGATCGTCGCCCAGCTATCATTGTCCTGGAACCCGTTTTCCAAGGCGTCATCGTAGATCACCAGATTGGAGGAGGGCGGCGGCGCGGAGGCCGGTGTCCAGTTTTGAATGGTGTAACAGACGGCGCGCCAAGTTCCGTTGGTGTTGAGCATCCCATATTGGGTAAAACCCGGCTCCTGCCAGTCCGGCAGTGCATACGACCAGATGCTCACGCCGGCATAGCCGCCGCTGTAGCCGGTGTTGAGCGCCGCCAACTCGCAGTTACTTTGGAGCGAATCATTCCAGTTGGTGTCGGCGAGAGCTTGGCCGCATTCGCCCACCCAGACCGGCTTGTCCATGTTCAGACTGGCAACCGGCGGCAGGGAAATGGCGTCCGCATAATAATGGAAGTCATAGAAATCCAGCCCCAGCCCCTTCCAATAGACGAGGTTGGTCCAGTTATGATAAGCCTGCGAACAGCTCACCAGCCGGTTGGTGTCGGCACCGTGGATGGCGGCGGCAAAGTTGGTGATATAGGACTTGGCCTGCGCCCAGGTGGCGCCGCTGGAAATCCAAGGGTCACCATAGAAAGGATCGTTCACCCACGCGTCAATCTCGTTCATCAGGTCTATGCCAAATATGTTGGTGTTGCCTTTGTAGCGCTGGATCAGCGGAATCAGGCAGTTGGTCTTGTAGGCGTTGGCCATGGCGCTGTTGGTCAGCCAGTCGGCCCGCCCATCGCTCATGGTCAGATAAAGACTGATGCCGTTGCTGCCGGCGAGGGACAGTAGATTGTCCAGGTTGGTCCAGAGCAGCGGGGTGACGCCCGTGACATTGCCGCTGCCGTCCAGCGTGCAGCCCTGGTCGTCGGTGTTGACCCAGAACCGCACGACGGTGACCCCCATGCTGTGCAGGTTTGTCAGATAGCCGTTCACCTGCGCCGAGTTGTAGATGCAGCCCGAGCCCGTAGCAGGGTGCGGATTGACCGCGATGTCGTTGTAATAACCATTCTCGGCGGTGGCATCCTCAAACCACGGCATATTCGCACCCTTGATGAAGGAGGAGCCGTTGAGGTAGCTGCCGCCGGCCAGCACGGTGAACACCGGCAGAACGAGGGCGGCAATCCACACGAGGGCGGTGGATTGAAGAGCCGGTCTGTTTTTCATGGCATCGCCTTTGGGTTTTGAGCCTGCTTGCACAGGCTTGCCCCTTGAAACGCAAAAGTCCAGTGAATATCTAGCCATGAAAACGAACATCAGACTCTCATGGGTGCTGGTGGCCGCTCCCGGTGCGGTCAGCCGAAAACCTTGAAACTGCCCGCCTTAAAGCCCGCCGGCGCGCCGGCCAGCTTGGAGGGCTGCATCCCGCAATTATTTTATTGCGCCGGTGTCCCCGCCAGCGGCACGGCACGGTAGAAGCGGGCGGGATTGCCCGGTGCATCGGGATCCACAAAATCAATGGAGCCGTTGATGACCTGGTTGGTGCAGACCGGCTGCCAACTGACCAGGTTGGTGGTCCACTGGATGCAGAACCAAGCGGTGTCCGGCCCGGCGGCGGCCAGATGGAAAGATTTATCCAGCAGCAGGCCGGTCGCCGGACGCGGGTTGGCGCTGTCAATGATGATGGCGGCGCCCCGGCGCGGAATGCCCACGAGATAGTCCGGCGGCGCGTTGGTCGCGGGTGCCAGCGTCAGGATGACGGTCTTGTTCACATCGGGCGGCCCGTCATCAATGGGAACAATGGTGATTGCAGCACGGCGTTCGCCGGCGGGAACGGTCACGGAACCGGGCAACGCCACATAGTCCACGCCGTTGCTGGCCGTGCCGCCGAGATTATAGTTCACGTCCAAGTCGTTGTTGGTCGCGCCGTAGCGGAACACGGTAAAAGTCGCGTTCTTGGGTCCGCAGCTGGTGAACCGGGGCAGCAGGGCTGTGCTGGCCGCAACCCAATTGCTCCAGGTTGGCGGCGAATTGGTCAGACCCGGCCACGTCCAGCAGTTGGTGCCTTCAATCGCCACCGGATCAGTCGCCACGACGCTGACAATTGGCGGGCGGTTGGTCGGCGGCGGCGACGTCGGCAGAATGGAAAATTTGACCGGGTCGGAAACGGCCAGCAAAGCCAGGGGATGGCCGGTGAAAACAATCGTGGCTTGGGCCGTCAAGACATGATTGCCAACCGGGGCATTGGGCCAGACCAGGTAATACAAATTGGTCGGATAATTCGGCGGCACCGGTCCGCCCACAACAATCCCGCCGCTGGCGAGCGGCGTCACTACCGGGATCTGCTGGCCAAAACCAAGACTGTTCGTTCCGTCAATAAATTGCACCGACTCCACTGAACCGCCGGAATCGCTGGCATAGGCGTAAAGCGGAATGCTGACCGGCGCAAAAAATATCGCGCCGTTGGCCGGGCTGATGATTCTGACGATGGGCGGAACATTTGTCGGACCCGGCTGCACGGTGATGTTGACGACTGCGGAAACGGTGGACGCGTCGCCGTTGTCAGTAGCCACGGCGGTCAGCGGATAACCGCCCGGCGACGGGTTGAGCCAGTTGAACAAATAAACCAGTCCGGTCACACCGTTTACACCCGGCGGGTCAAGCACCACCGGCGAGCCTGATCCGAGGTCGTTCGTGCCGGCGAAAAATTCGACGTTGGTGACGGAGCCGTCCGGGTCGCTTGCCTTCGCCAGCATTTGGATGTTGGTCGGCGTGTAAAACACCGCGCCACCCGCCGGCTCGAGGAGGCTCACCGACGGCGGCAGATTTGTCGTGCCACCGGTTTCGACATATACCAACGCCCTGCTGGGCGAGCCGATGGCATAGTTGACCGGATTTAGCGTCGGCGGATTCGTCAGGGTCAGCACCACCGTCTTGGCGACGCTAATGGGCGGCAGTCCGGCGAGCGGCGTGATGGTGATGGTATTGGAAGTGGCACCGGCGGGCACCGGCACCCAGTTGGAAATCTCCGCGTAATCCGTGCCGTTGGACGCCGTGCCGCCGATGACATAATACACGTTCAGGATCGCATTCGTGCCACCCGCGCGGAACACTGTGAACACCCCCGGACTGCCCGGGCCGGAAGCCACGGGAGTGGTCGCCTGAATGGTGACGACCGGCACGCTGGAACCGCTGGTCTGGCCAAAAAGAGCCGACGCGAAAGCCAGGGTGAGCAGGCACAACATCGGACGGAAACTAATATTCAAAATCCCGTGCAATGACGCTTTCATGAGAGGCAATCCTTTCTGGTGAAAAATGATAGTGGGCTTCTTTCAGCCTGATATTCAAAGTAGTCCGGTCCGTTTTTCTGTCAATTGTTTTTCAGCCGGATGAAGTGCGGATTGTCGCCGGACGAATCCCACTGGCAGCCGGCCTCGTTTGCGCGTAAACAGGCAGGATGCCGACCCCAGATTTTGACCTCGCCGATGCGCTGGCGGTGCCGTGGCGATCCATTCCGGGTCGTCCTGATACTTCATCGGCTCGCTGGTCATGGGGTCGCTTGATGGTGCGAGTTGGTAGTAATTTGCAACCTGTGTGCTAATTGTCTCCATGCAGAGACAAATGGAATGCCCGCATGGACATTTCAATCCATCCTTCCCAGCAACTTAAGCAACCCATTTAGGATTGTCAGCGGATGAGGCGGGCACCCGGGGATGAACAGATCCACTGGCACGACGGACTCTGCGCCGTTCAGGACTTGTGGATGGCCGATAAACGGGCCGCCAGCAATCGCGCACGCGCCGACGGCGATGACTAGTTTCGGCGACGGCACGGCGTCGTAAGCTTTTTTGAGCGCCAATTCCATGTTACGGCTGACTGCACCGGTAATGAGCAAACCGTCCGCGTGGCGCGGCGATGCAACAAACTGGATGCCGAATCGCCCCAAATCCCAGCCGATGGTGCTGAGGACGTTCACGTCCGCTTCACAGGCGTTGCAGCCGCCGGCGCTCACCTGTCGCAGGCGCAGCGAACGGCCAAAAAGTTTTTGCAATCTTTCGTCCAGCTTAGCGGCAAGCCGCAATTCTTCTTCGCCTGGTTTGCCAAGCAGCAAATCTTCGCGCCGCCGCACCGCCATCCGATGATCATTGGTCTGCTTGATCGCCTTGGTCGGACACGCTTCGATACACGCGGCGCAGAAAATGCATTTACCCAAATCCAGCGAAACCAGACTTCCTAGGGGCCGCGTAATCGCCTGCGTCGGACAGACTGGCACACAAGCAGAGCAACCTTCGGCACATCTTGCTGCCTCGACTCGCAGCGAGCCGCCGTGACGGTCGGGCAGCGCAGGCGGCGGGCCGTCGGGAAACGGCATGGTTTGGCACCCATGCCGCAGTCGATCAAGGATGGTTTCGTGGGCAAACATGGTCAAAGATCAACGCCGCAGTAGGACAGATTAAAACTCTTGTTGCAAATTGGAAAATCGGAAATGGCCTGGCCGCGCATCGCAAGTGCGAGGCCGAGCCAGTTGTGGAACGACGGGTCCACGATTTTGTAGCGGCGAAATTTTCCGGCTGCGTCCGTGAGCGCAACGTGACAAATTTCACCGCGCCAGCCTTCAACGAGCGCCACGGCCAGAGTATCGCCGCCGGGCGGGGTCACGGCGGTAAAATTTTCGCCGTCCGGCGGCGCGCCAAGTTGTTCTTCCAGAAATTTTCCAGAGCGCTGGATTTCCAGCCAGCGCACCCGCGCCCGGGCAAACACATCGCCACCCGGCCAGACCGCGACCGGCACGGGCGAGAAACGATGCCAGCCCGCCGGATGATCGAACCGCACGTCGCGCACCAGGCCGGAAGCCCGTGCAGCCACACCAACCAGACCAATTTCAGCGGCCTGCCCGGCCAAGACAATGCCGGTTAGTTCGAAACGGGCGCGCACAGAATTTGCATCCCACAGCCATTCAGCGGCCTGATTCACTTCGGCCGATGCGACGCGGAGCTTGGCAAGCAATTGCGCGGCGCGTTCCGTTTCCAAATCATGTTTGCAGCCGCCGGGCCGGACAAGGCTGCGCCCGAAACGGTTACCGCACAGCAGCGCGGTGAGATTCAGAAAATCGCCGCGAATTTTTCCGCACGCGGAGGACGTCGGCAGGAACGCCACATCATTCGCCAATGCGCCGAGGTCGCCGGTGTGGTTGGCCAACCGCTCCAGTTCAAGCGCGATGGCGCGCAGCCATTGGGCGCGCAGCGGCGCTTCCGTGCCGGCGAGCGATTCGAGAATCGTCGCGTAAGCCGTCGCGTGGCCGATGGTCGTATCGCCGGCGACGGTTTCCATCTGGCTCATCGTCGCGCGATGCGGCCCGCCTGCGAGCGCCTCCTCCACGCCACGATGCTGGTAGCCGAGCGCGATTTCCAAGTGCAAAACCTCCTCGCCATTGCATTGAAAACGGAAATGTCCCGGCTCAATGATGCCCGCGTGAACCGGCCCGACCGACACTTCGTGAATCTCACCGCCTTCGACCCGAAAAAATTCTCCGACGGCTGGATGGCCGCCATCGCTTTGCCGCCGCACGGGTTTCAACCACGGATGACCTTCGGGCACCAGACCATGCTGTTCCCACACTTCACGCTCAAACAAATGCGCCTGTGGATGCAGCAGCGTCAGCGATGGATAACTTTTTGTCATGGGTGTGCTGCGGCCGACGGCGAGCGTGTTCTCGGCATCAAAAGCGATCACAGCGACGAGGCATGTCGCGGACTTTTCCGGCACGCCGAACCAGGCACAGAGCCGTCCGCCACGTTTCAATTCGGCGGCGGTCGCGGCGACGAATTTATCCGCCGACCATTCGGGCACGTCCGCCCACGGCACGCTTGAGCCGTTGCTCAACAGGAGAAATTCGCAGGTGGAATTCATGGCGTCGGAAATAAAATTTTGGCGGCGGCGCTCCAGGACTCGCGCAGCAGCGACGGCGTGGCGAGCCCAAGCCAGAGTGACAGCGCGAGGAACAGCAGCGGCGGCACGATGACGCCGGGCGTTTCGCGGAGCTGTTTGCCGGTGGCGCGCGCGGCGGCGCGCGGCCGGCCGTCCACGATAGCGAACACCAGCCGCGCCATTCCGAAAAAGGCAAAGAGCAGACAACCGAGAAATGCAGTAGCTGCAAAGATGTTATTCGTCTGGAAGGTGGCAAGGAGGATTTTCAATTCGCTGAAGAATACGCCGAATGGCGGGCACGCCGTCACCGCGAGGATTCCAACAACAAAAATTCGTGCCGACGCCGGGGAACGCCAGGCCATGCCGGCAACTTTGTCTTCAGTTTGTGCGCCGGCCGCACGGCGGATATTTCCTGCGCTCAGGAACAGCGCGCCTTTGGTCAGGCCGTTCGTCCAGACGTGAAATAACGCGGCAGCAATGCCCGCACCGCCGAGCGCCGCGCCGACGGCGAGGATGCCCATGTGCTCAACGCTCGAATACGCGAGCATCCGCTTGAAGTCCGGCGTGCTCAGCAGAAACAGCGCGGCGACGAGCATGGAAAACAAACCGAACGCGAGCAGCGTGCGTTCGGTCATCGCTTCGCCGCCGGCGGCGTCCGCTACCTGTTTCACGCGCAGAATGGCGACGAAGGCCATCGTGGTCGTGCCGCCGGCGAGTAGCGCGCCGACCATTCCGGGCGCTTCGCCGTAGGCGTCCGGCTTCCAGGTGTGCATGGGCGCGAGACCCATTTTTGTGCCGTAACCGGCGAGCAGCAGCACCCACGCGGTGACGAGCCACGGATGCGAGAGCGATGTGCCTTGCGCCACCAGCGCGGTAAAATTAAGGTTGCCATTGCCGCCGTTTTGCAGCGACGCGTAGCCGAGGCAGAACGAGCCGAGCAGCGACAGCGCGACGCCCGTGCCGCAGATGAGCAGATATTTCCACGACGCCTCGAACGCGCGCGCGGTGCCGTTGAAATGCAGCAGCGGCACGGTCACCAGCGTGGTCGCCTCCGCCGCGACCCAGAGCAGCCCGAGGTTTTGCGCCTGCAACGCCAGGCTCAACAGTCCGAGCGCCGCGAGCAACGCGGCGACGAAAACCCGGTTGTTTCGTTCGGTGCGAATTTGCAAATACGCCACGCCGTAGATCGAGCAAACCAGAAACAGCAGTGATACCATCGGCAACACCGCGCGGGCCAGCGGATCAAATCCGAACCACGCGTCCGCCGCGAGCACCGGCGGACTCACCAGCAACCACAGCGCGAGCAGGGCGTGCAATCCGCCCGCGAGCGGCAGCAGCCAGGCCCGCTTCCGTTTGTTTCGCCACGCGAACGCGACAGCAGCGAAAACCAGCGGCAAGGCGACAAGTAGGATTTCTTTCATTCGCGCAACTTGGTGAGTTTCCGTGTGTCCAGCGTGTCGAACTCGCGTTGGATCCGGTCCACGATGATGCCGATGACAAAGATCGCCACCGTGAGGTCGAGCAAAATCCCCGCTTCGACCAGCAGCGGTGTCGAGTTAATGAGCAGCAGGCCAAAAAGGTAGATGCCGTTTTCCAGAATCAGATAACCACAGACCTGCGAGATGGCCTTGGTGCGCGCCATGAGCAGAATAAATCCGCAAACGACGGTGGCGAACGAGCCGGGCACGAGCAAAGTTTTGGCGTGTTCGGGAAGCAATGGCAGTTCGCTGCCTAGCGCCGCCGCGCCGATGATGGCCGCCGCGCCGAGCAGCAGCGATGGCACGAAACCGACCAGCGGCTCGACCTCGCGATCAATGTTCGCCGCGCGCAACGCCCGGCGCAGGAGGTTCGGAATAATAAAGCCTTTCACCGTGATGGTGCCGATGGCGACGGCGACGACGAGCCAGTGAAATTTTTCTTCGAGCAGCAGCGGCAGCGTGCCTAGGATCATGCCTTGAAACGCCGCCGCGCGGATTACCGACGGCAGCCGACTGCTCGCCAGCGCGACGAGGCTAAAACCCATCGCCAAGCCGATGAGCAGATTCATCGCACCGCTCATGGCGTGCCCCCTTTCCAGGCAACCAGCAGCGCGAACAGGCACAGCAAGAACGCCGTGGTCAACAGCAGCGGCACGCGCCGAAACGCGAGCCGCGCCAATAAAGATTCAACGAGGCCGATGGCCATGGCCACAACGAACACCGATGCGATGAGCACGCCGATGGCGGGCAGCAAAGATAATTTACCAAGCGGCAAAACGGCTTCAACCAGCAGCACGGCGAAAATCAGCAGTTTCAATGACGCACCGTGAAGAATGGCCGCGAGCGGCGGGCCGCTGTGATCGAGCACCATGACTTCGTGGATCATCGTAAGTTCGAGATGCGTGTTCGGGTCGTCGAACGGCACGCGGCAGTTTTCCGCGAGCAGCACGCCGAACAAGCCCGCCGCGAGCAGTGCCGCGCCCGCGCCTGCTGATGGCGCGAGCATCGTGACGAGCGACACGCTGCCAGTTTGCACGCAGAGCGTGAGCAGCGCCGTGATTATGGCGGCTTCGGTGAGGACGGCATAGCTGACTTCGCGCGCCACGCCCATGCCCTCGAAGGCCGAGCCGGTGTCGAGCGCCGCAAGGGCGATGCAAAACCGCGCGAACGCCAGCAGATAGACAAACAGCAGCGCATCGCCGCGAAACGAGAGCGATGCGCCTGCCGGGCCAATAGGCAGCAACAGCGCAGCCGCGAGAATCGTAATCCACGCCATCGCCGGGCCGATGATGTGCATTGGCGAAACGGCGGTGCTCAACACGACGCCCTTGCGCCAAAGTTTGGCGAGGTCGAAATAAAGTTGCAGCACCGGCGGCCCGCGCCGGCCCGCAACCCACGCCTTGACCTTGTTGATGATGCCGGGCAGCAGCGGCGCGAGCAGCAGCCAAGCGGCCAGCCGGATAAAGATGTCGAGCGCGACCATCATTTTGCGCCTCCCATCACGGCGAGAATCGCCAGCGCAGCCAGACCGAGCAGCAGGTAGAAAATATAGGATTGCACACGCCCATGTTGCAGATGACGCACGGCCACCGAGACGCGTATCACCAGCGATCCGGCGGGCTCGACGACATTTTCCAAAACCGTTTCCGGCGTGTGTTCAACAAAATCGGCGTGCGCTGGGAAATTTCCTTTTGGCAAATGCACGTGTCTTCGTGGCCGGAGAATCCAATCAAACCAGCCGGTGATGATGCCCGCGAACGAACCGGCGGTATATTGCATTCGCGGCGTCGGCGCGGCGTAACCGCAGTCCCACGTTCCGGCACGACGCACGCCGTTGTGTTGCACACGCCGCCAAAGGAATATCGCGGCCAAAATCACGAGCGCGGCCAATGCCAGATGAAATGCGCCGAGCGTGACTAGCGGAGCGGGAGGCAGAGCATTCGCCAACCCCGGTTGCCACGCCGCTGCCGCTGTGGCCAGCGCCGGCCAAAACAGAATAGGCGCAAGGCCGATGGTCACGCACGCGGTGCCGAGCACCAGCATTGGCAGGCGCATCCGCCAGCCGCATTCGTGGACGTGTTCCGCAAGTTCGCGGCGCGGCAGGCCGAGAAAAACTACACCGCAAACTTTCACAAAACACGCCAGCGCCAGCGCGCCGGTCAGGCCGAGGGCCACGGCGGCAAGGATCGCGGCGAACGAAGCTGCGCGGTGCGCGGACACGGCGTCAAACAGGCCGAGATAAACCAGCCATTCGCTGACGAAACCGTTGAGCGGCGGCAGACCGGCGATGGCGGTGGCACCGAGCGCGAAGAGGCTGGCCGTCCACGGCATCGCGCGCCAGAGCCCGCCGAGCCGGCTCATTTCGCGCGTGCCGGTGGCGTGCAGCACCGAACCAGCGCCGAGGAATAAAAGCGCTTTGAACAGGCCGTGATTCCAGACATGCAGCAGCGCGCCGGCGAGCGCGAGTTGTCCCCACGCGGCGTTGCCATGCGACACCGCGATCATTGCAAAGCCAAGGCCGATGAGAATGATGCCGATGTTTTCAACACTGTGATAGGCGAGCAGGCGTTTGAGATCGTGCTGGCCGAGCGCGAACGCGACGCCGAGCACTGCGCTGATGACGCCGAGCGCGGCCACAACCCAGCCCGCCGCGTCGGGCGCGGGCAGCCAGCCGGTGAACCGCACGAGTCCGTAAATACCCATCTTGATGGCCATGCCGGACATGATGGCGGAGACGTGGCTCGGCGCGTTGGCGTGCGCGGATGGCAGCCAGATGTGCAGCGGAAAAATTCCCGCCTTGATGCCGAAGCCGACGAGCGCGAGCCAGAACAACGGCGCGAGTCCGGCATGGTCGCGCAGCGGGCCGAGTTCCCAGCTTCCCGTGCGGGCCGCGAGCAGTGCAAAAAAGGCGAAGAGAAATATCATCGCCACGTGCGAGGCGGCGAGGTAGAGCCAGCCAGCGGCTCGCGCCGCTGGACGCTGGCGTTCCGCCGTGATGAGAAAATACGCGCAGACCGTGAATATTTCCCAGACCATGAGAAAGTGCAGGCCGTTCGCGCATAACAGCACAAAGCCCATGTTGAGCAGCATTCCGTTCCACCACACGCGGCCCGACGGGGCGGAGGCAGGATGATTTTTGTCGGACCAATACTCGCTGGAATACAAAGTTCCGGCACCGCCCAAGACCGAAAGCAAAATCAAAAAGAATGCGCTGATTCCGTCGAGTTGAAGGTGCAGTCCTTCGCCGCCAATGACAAAGCCCGGCTGCCAGTCCCAAACCGCGCCCGTTGTCAGCATCCAGGTTGCCGCCGTGAATGCCGCGACCGCGCCGGCAAGCGTGGCGACAAGCCAGACGCGTGGTGATTTGAAAGCGCTGAAAATCCCGGCGATGAGTCCGGTGCCGGCCAGCAACAGCAGCCATCCCGGAGTCATGGGCCGCCTACTTTCCCGCCAGGATTTTCGGCGGCGGCGATTGCAGAAATAATTTCCTCATCGGCTGCGCTTCCGGTAATCAGCTCGCGCAAATTGCCGTGCGACATGGCCGTGCTCAACTGGGCGAGTATTTCGAGATGCGCGCGCGGCGACGGCGCGACAAAGAATAGCAGCCGCGTGACGGCCTGATCGTCCGGCGCGGGTTCGTTGACCGCGAGCGTATCGCGCAAAAGTAGGATGGCGAAAATACCGGCGTCGCGGCCGAGCGCGATGGGCGTCCGCAGATGCGGCAAGGCAAGGCCACCGCCGACCAGCGCCCACGAAATCCCATCTGGTGTGCGCAGCCGCTGCTGCAACATTTGGCGAATGGGCGGCGTCGCTCCCGGCAGCCTGGCCACGATGTCCGCAATCAAATTGAGGACATTGGCGGCGGGAACGTCGCGCCAGATGCCGCCGGCGCGAAGCATGGTTTCGAGTTTTTTTGCACCCTGGATTTTGGAGCGTTCCGGCGCTAGGAATCCGACCTTGGCGGCCAGCCCGTGCGACTCCGCCCAGCCCACCACTTGCGAGCGGTCAAAGAGCAAGCGTCCCCGGTCGGTCACATACGGCAACCCGTCATTGCGAATCCAGCCCTCGACTTCGCTTTCTTCCACACCCAGCGACTCGGCCAGTTCAATGATGTTGAGAAACATCGGCATCGTTGGTGAAAGAAACCGCCGTTCGCCACTTCAATGGCCGGCATCCGGCGACTGTCCCTTCAATCCATCGCCAGCAAAA
>Ga0316222_1002545_pt1 | contig 19279 bp, 16 predicted proteins | sample TBH18011metaG_FD_206008 | JGI IMG/M metagenome (GOLD analysis project Ga0316222, IMG submission 206008) | Freshwater microbial communities from Trout Bog Lake, Wisconsin, USA - TBH18011 | ecosystem: Environmental > Aquatic > Freshwater > Lake > Hypolimnion/Profundal zone | place: USA: Wisconsin...
TCCTGAGCGTGTTCTCGGAGCTAACTGCGACTGGCCCGTGACGGTCAGCTTCGAAAAGGCTGCGTCGTTGATACAGCGCTGACTGGCGTGCTGCGAGATCCTTCGCAGGCTCAGGATGACAGTTAAGAGAGCGCGGCGGTAATTCAGGAGCACGCCGCGCGATCGCAACGCAATCGGCACCGAACTTCGCGCACGGGCGTGTTACGCTGTTTTGCATCCGCTCACTTATTCGACTGCAACTTCTTCGCGCCACCGCCATTCTGCGCGGAGCGCATCCGAAACTGCTCCTCTTCGGTCGATCCCTTTAGCGCGGCGGTGGACGCCTCCCCGCAAAGCTCCAGGACGCGGTCAAAGTAGCCGGCACCCACAAAACCCTGGTGCTTGACGGCGTCGTACCCGTCCCGTTCCGCCTCGAATTCCTCGTCCTGCAACTCGGTGTAAGCGGCCATCCGCCGTTCATTGTAGCCGCGCGCCAGCTTCCACATTCCGTAATTGATCGCGTGAAATCCCGCCAGCGTCACAAACTGAAACTTGTACCCCATCGCGCCGAGTTCGTCCTGGAATTTGGCGATCGCCGGGCCGTCCAGATTCCCCTTCCAGTTGAAGGATGGCGAACAGTTGTAGGCCAGCAGCTTCTCGGGGAACTTCCGCAGCACTCCTTCGGCGAACTTTCGCGCATATTCGATGTTGGGACGGCTCGTTTCGCACCAGAGCATGTCAGCGTGCGGCGCAAACGAGAGCGCCCGCTCGATTGCCATCTCCACCCCCGGCCGGATTCGGTAATACCCTTCTTCCGTGCGCTCCCCGGTGCAGAACGCCCGGTCGCGCTCGTCGAAGTCGCTGGTGAGCAAGGTCGCCGATTCGGCGTCGGTTCGCGCGATCAGAACTGACGGCACCCCCGCGACATCCGCGGCCAGACGCGCGGCGGTCAGTTTCCGGATCGCCTCGAAAGTCGGCACCAACACCTTCCCTCCCATGTGTCCGCACTTCTTTGCGGAAGAAAGCTGGTCTTCGAAATGAATGCCGGCAGCGCCTTCCTCGATCATCTCCAGCATGAGTTCATAGGCGTTCAGGACTCCGCCGAAGCCGGCCTCCGCATCCGCCACGATGGGCGCCCACATGTCGCGCGATTTCGTTCCGGCAACGCTTTGCACCTGATCGGCGCGTTGAAGCGCTTTGTTGATGCGGCGCACCAGCATCGGCACGCTGTTGGACGGATAAAGGCTCTGGTCGGGGTACGTGCTCCAGGCCAGATTCGCGTCGCCGGCCACCTGCCAACCGCTGACATAGATCGCCTTCAGTCCAGCCTGCACCTGCTGGACCGCCTGGTTGCCAGTCACCGCCCCCAGCGAAGGGACATACGGCTCCGAATGAAGCAACTCCCACAGTTTGTGCGACATTCGGTCGGCGATGGTGTGCTCGATCTTCAGGCTGCCGCGCAACCGCAGCACGTCTTCGGGGAGATAGCCTCGCACTACTTCCTTCCAGCGGGGATTCCCGCGCCAGTCCCGTTCGATCTCCCGAACCGTTGGCGGGTATTCTTCGAGTGATTGGGTCATCATAATTTTGGGTCATCCGGCGTTCAGTCGATCAGCTCATACGCTTTCAGGGTCAGGAATTCCGGCGGATCTTCCGGCTCGATCAGTTCTTCAAAAAGGCGTGTGGCTTCGCGAAAATTGCCATGGTCGAAGCGGGTGCTTCCGCGTTCCCAGCGGATGCGTTCCAGTTCTTCCAGGATAAACTGGCGGACCATCGGCAGCGTCACTTTGCGCCCGTCGTCCAGAATGCCCCTGGGGTTATGCACCCACTGCCACACCTGCGTGCGCGAAATTTCCGCGGTGGCTGCGTCTTCCATCAGGTTGTAGAGCGGCACACAGCCCAGCCCGCCCAGCCACGCTTCCAGGTACTGGATGCCCACTCGGATATTCGTGCGCAGACCCGCTTCCGTGATGGTTCCGCGAGGCGGTTCGACCAGCTGCGCCGCGGTGACCCGCACATCGTCGCGCCGGCGATCGATCTGGTTCGGCTTGTCCCCGAGCACCCGGTCGAATTCCTCTTTTGCCACCGGCACCAGGCCGGGGTGCGCCACCCACGTTCCGTCATGGCCGTCCGACGCCTCCCTCCGTTTGTCCTCGCGCACCATGGCCAGCGCCTTTTCATTCGCCTCCAGATCGGTGCGCACGGGAATGTAAGCAGCCATCCCGCCCATGGCGTGAGCGCCGCGCCGGTGGCACTCTGCGATGCACGAGAGCGCATAGGCCCGCATGAACGGCACCGTCATGGTCACCTGCGCGCGGTCCGGGACGATAAACTCCTCTTTTTTCGCGAACTTCTTGATGTAGCTGAAGAGGTAATCCCAGCGCCCGCAATTCAGGCCGGAGCTGTGATGGCGCAGTTCGTAAAGAATTTCCGACATCTGAAACGTCGCCAGAATGTGCTCGATCAACACCGTCGCCTTGATGCTTCCCTGGGGAACCCCGAGCATTTGCTGCGCTCTGACGAACACGTCGTTCCAGAGCCTGGCCTCCAGGTAGTGCTCCAGTTTGGGGAGGTAAAAATAGACGCCCGAGCCGAGCCGCAGCCGTTCCCTCGCGTTGTTGAAGAAATAGATCGCGAAATCGAACAAGCTCCCGGAGGCCGGGCGGCCGTCCACGAGCACGTGTTTTTCCGGGAGGTGCCAGCCGCGCGGCCGAACCAGAAGCGTCGCGGGCCGTTCCGCCAGGGTGTAGCGCTTCCCTTCCGGGCTGGAATACTCGATCGTGCCGCGAACCGCGTCGAACAGGTTGACCTGGCCGTCCAGCGTGGCAGGCCACGTCGGCGCGTGCGCGTCCTCAAAGTCCGCCATGAAACAGTTCGCGCCTGAGTTTAACGCGTTGATGACCATTTTGCGGTCCACCGGCCCGGTGATTTCCACCCGGCGGTCTTGCAGATCGCCGGGGACCGGATCGACCGTCCACGCCTCGTCGCGAATGGCGGCGGTTTCCTCCAAAAAATTCGGCATCTCTCCGCGGTCGATCGTCTCCTGGCGTTCGATGCGCTTGGCGAGCAGCTCCAACCGGCGCGGATTAAACTCCCGCTGCAGCTCGGCGAAGAACTCAAGCGCCTCCGGTTCAAGGACTTGTTCCTGACGGGCAGTCGTCGGACCTCGCATCTCGACGGTTCCCGGAAGCTGGCTGGATTTCATGGGTTCTCGCAAAAAAATCGAATCCGGCAGCGAAAATGCGCGTGGTTCAAGCTTGCCCGGATGGCAGGGAACCGGTAAATCTCTTTCCGCATTCATGAACCTCAAAATCTTGGTTGCTGAAGACGAGCCCGATGTCTTAAGCCTGCTCGCCTCCAATCTTCGCACTGGGGGCTTTGAGGTGATCGAGACAATCGATGGTCCGTCGGCTTTGAAGGCCGTCCGCGCGCACTCGCCCCACCTGGTCTTGCTGGACCTGATGCTGCCCGGAATGCCCGGTCTGGAAGTATGCCGCACCCTCAAAGCCGATCCGGTTGCCGCGCGTATCCCGGTGATCATTGTGACGGCCAAAGCCGAAGAGGTGGACCGAATCGTCGGCCTGGAGCTGGGCGCCGACGATTACATCACCAAACCGTTCAGCCCGCGCGAACTGGTCTTGCGCGTCAGGAACGTCCTGCGCCGGTCAGCGAAACCGGGGGGGGCGGAGGACTTCCTGGTGGTCGGGGATATCGTCGTGGACCGGGCGCGTCTTTACGTCACCATCGCCGGACAGCCGGTCGATTTTACAGTCACCGAGCTAAAGCTGCTCTGCGTGCTGATGGAACGCTGCGGGCGCGTCCAAAGCCGCGATACGTTGCTCAACGACGTTTGGGGGTACGACAGCATCATCGACACCCGCACAGTGGACACTCACATCCGCCGCCTGCGGGACAAGCTGGGCGCTTCCGCCGATCGCATTGAAACCGTGCGCGGTTTCGGCTACAGAATTTCGGAGTGACTCTGGCAGCCGACGTCATTTCCTTCGTTCTGGCCTGGGCAACCCCCGCGCTGGCGGGCGGTTTGCTGCTGCGCCAGTGGTCTCTCCGGAGGCAATGGCGCCAGATCGAGACGATTCTCGGCGAGCTCATTGAGGGCAGGCGGCCCACAGCCTTCATTGTGCATGGCGGCCCGCAAGCCTGCCGCGTGGCGTTCGGCCTCGAAAAACTGGCCGACGAACGGGCGAAAATGGAGCGCCAAATCTCCCAGGAAGGCTTCAATCTCCAGGCCATCCTCTCCAGCATGGTCGAAGGCGTCATGGTGGTGGATACCCAGCGCCAAATCCGCCTCGCCAATGCCTCCTTGATGCGCTTGTTCGACTTGAGCGCGCCGCCGCTGGATCGAAGCGTGCTGCAAGCCTTGCGCAGCGCAGCCATCGACGATGTCGTTCGCACCGCCCTGCGCGAAGGCGAAACCGAATCGAGGGAAGTCAGCATCGACTTGGTCGGACGCCACCTTGCCATCAGCGCGGCGCCCGTGCGCGACGCCGCCGGGGCCGTCTTCGGGGTGGCGGCGACCTTTCACGATCTCACCCGCCTTAAACAGCTCGAACAGGTGCGCCGCGAATTCGTCGCCAACGTCTCCCATGAGTTGCGCACGCCGCTGTCGATTTTTCAAGGCTACCTCGAAACGCTGCAAGAAACGCCGGACGTGCCGCGGGATGAACTCCAACGCAGCTTGCAGGTGCTGATGAGGCATTCGCAACGCCTGAATGCTCTGGTCGAAGATCTTCTGACGCTGGCCCGGCTCGAATCGCGGCAGGGATCGGTGGATCTGGCTCCGGTCGACCTCCAGGCTTTCCTCTTCGCCATGGAACAGGATTGGACCCTCAAGTTCTCCACCAACCGGGTTCGTCTCAAGTTCGACGCCGCGGAAGGGGTGCCACCGTTGCAGGGAGATGTATTCCGCCTTGAGCAGGTGATGTACAACCTCCTCGACAATGCGCGCAAATACACTCCGCCCGGCGGCGAAGTGACCGTTTCCGCGCGACTGTGCGAGGACGATTGCGCCGACGCCAGAAAACAAATCGAGATTGAGGCCGGGAGGCCAAGGGACAACCGGTGGGTCGAAATTCGGGTCAGCGATAGCGGCAGCGGCATTCCTGGGAGCGATCTTGCGCACATCTTTGAGCGTTTTTACCGGGCGGACAAAGCGCGCAGCCGGGCTCTCGGCGGCACCGGTTTGGGGCTGACCATCGTCAAACACATCGTGCATTTGCACGGCGGAACCGTCCGGGCCGAAAGTGTTTACGGCAAGGGAACGACGATCGTCGTTCGGCTGCCATTGGAGCCCCCGGTTGAACCGGCAGAGAACAAGGAGCAAATCGCCTTCGAATGAGAACCTGCGTCACGCCAGCTTCCGGGGAGCGCACGCGCCCTCGCGTGCGGCCTTTGGCGCCCTCGCCAAAGGCATCTTCGCGGACGATCGCGTCGGCAGCGCAAAAAAGTTCGCATCTGCGATGGAGCCGAGTGGGGCTTTCGATAAGCGCGTCAGCGTCTTGGATTGCGGGCAGTCCTCTGCCGCTTTCGCTAGCCGAAGAGTCCCCCGCCTACGGAAGATTCTTTTTGCCATCAGAGCTTTCCGCATCTCTCCGACAGAGGATGTTGCGCTTGGAATTGACGCCGCACGTAACCAGGCGCACTGCCAAAGCGGTAGAGGACTACCCGCACTCCAAGACGCTGACGCGACTGCCGAGCCCCTCCCAATTTTTCGCGCTTTGCCATCATCTAGCGATCCGAACCGGTCACTGTTACAGCCTACTGGAATGAAACGACTTTTGCTTTGGCTGATTGGGGTGGTGGCGGTGTTGCTGGCGATTGCGGCGTTCGGGTTTCGCATCTGGTTCCATGCATTCCTGGAGAGCGACCGCTGCCGTCAATGGCTGAACGGGGCTCTCAGCGATGCGCTTCATGCCCGGGGGGAGTTGCTGCCGGTGCAGGCCTTGTCCGGATCGCTCTACTCCGAGGGGTTTGCGGCCAAGGGGGGGGCGTTATTCCGCCTCATCCAGGCCGACCAGCTCCACGCCGATGTGCGCTTCGGCATTCTCTCCCGTTCCTGCACGGTGGACCAACTCGAAGCGGCACGGCTGCGGCTGGACCTGGCTGAACCGTTCGGCCTCGGTCCCGGCGCGCAGGTGCCCGGACCGGCGCAGTCCGCCTCGGGCGCTTCAAAACCCGCGCACTTCGAGTTGCGGCGGGTCGTGGCCAACGAGCTCGAACTGACCTGGTCGGGCGGCCGGCTTCAGCAGTTGCATGCAACCGGGGCGCCGGACGAGCGGATCTCCGGCGAATGGCTCCTGAACGGACGGGACGGACTGCTGAAGATCGGTTTTCTTCCAACGGATTTGACGGACTGGCGCTTGGAGAGCTGTACCCTCCGGGTCCACGGCAAAGCGGTCGCATTGACCGGCGCCCAGCTTCGCGGGGACGACCACGCCGAGGTGCGAATCGAGGGGGAACTCATGCCATCGGAAGCCGGATGCTGGTCGCGCACGGATTTCTCAGGAATCCCGGTCGGCCCATGGCTGTCGCCGGACTGGCGCGCCAGGCTCACCGGTGTTCTGTCGGGGGAGATCGAAACCCGTCCTGCAGTCGGTGGACTCCGGCAATCGGGCAGCCTCTCTCTCGCCAACGGCCTGTTAACGGCGGTACCGGTGCTCGACAAAATCGCCGCGGCAACCGGCGCCGAGGGTTTTCGGCAGTTGCGCATCCACAACGCAAGCGCCCGCTTCAAGCAAACGGGAACGACCTGGACGGTAACCAACTTGAACGCTGAAAGCGACGGGCTGGTGAAGGTCATCGGCGGATTCGAAATCCGTGAGCGGAGGGAAATCGACGGGCAACTGCTGGTGGGCGTTGCGCCATCGGTGTTGCAGTGGGCGCCCGGCGCAAAGGAACGCGTGTTCACCGTTGCCCGCGACGGATTCCTCTGGACTACGGTGCGCCTTTCCGGTCCCGCCGACCACCCGCGCGAAGACTTGACGGAGCGGCTTGTTGCCGCCGCCGTGACGCAGTCAGTCGAGGATATCGGACGGACGGTTCACGATACAGCCAAGGGGTTCTTCGATCTGGTCGCCCCGCTGGTCCCGGAGAAAGTGCCGGTCCCAACCTTGCCCGGATTGTTTCCATAACAACCATGCCCGATGTCGAGCTTCCAGATCTGGACGCCCACTTCATGCAAATCGCCTTGCGGGAAGCGCGGCGCGGCGTGGGCAGGACCAGTCCGAATCCGGCGGTCGGCGCCGTCATCGTGCGGGACGGCCAGCTTCTGGCGACCGGCTGGCATCGCAAAGCCGGCGAACCTCACGCCGAGATCCAAGCGTTCCGGGCGCTGACCGATCCCGCGCTTGCGCGCGGCGCCACCCTGTACGTGACGCTGGAGCCGTGTTCCACCCACGGGCGCACCCCGCCCTGCGTGCAGGCGATCCTCGCCGCCGGAATTCGCCGCGCCGTCATCGGCACGCTGGACCCGAATCCCGCCCATGCCGGGCGCGCGCTTCCCATCCTGCGCGAGGCCGGGGTGGAAGTCATCCACGGCGTCCTGGAAGAGGAATGCCGAAGGCTGAATCTGGCGTTCAACCGCTGGATCGTCTCCGGGCTGCCGTGGGTGATCGCCAAAGCGGGCATGTCGTTGGACGGACGGATCACGCGCCCCCCCGGCGCGCCGCGCTGGATCACCAACGAGGAATCGCGCGCCGACACCCACCGTCTGCGCGCCGAGGTGGACGCGATCCTCATCGGCGGCGAAACGTTGCGCACGGATAATCCGCTGCTGACCGTGCGCGGACTGCCCGAAAGCGACGAACCACCCCGCCAGCCCTGGCGCGTCATTGTCAGCCAGTCGGGCAACCTGCCGCCGGATGCGGCGGTGTTCACCGATGAACACCGGGAACGCACTCTCGTATTCGCCGGGAAAGAGCTGGAGGAAGTCCTGCGCGAACTGGGTCGCCGCCAGGTGACCAGTGTGCTGATCGAAGGCGGGATGCGCGTTCTGGGCGAGGCCTTCGACCGGCGGTTGGTCAACCAGGTTTGTTTTTATGTGGCGCCGCTTCTCGTCGGCGGACCGAAAGCGGTTGTCGGCGGCGAGGGCGCCGGGGCGACCGCCGAAGCGCTGCGGATTGTCAACCCTCGCTACGAGCGTTTTGGAGACGACCTGCGGCTTACCGGGGAGATTCTGTAAGGGCGCCGGGAAGATTGGGGGGCGCCGACTTAACATCGATGCGTTCCTCGGAGTCGATCCGCCTCTTGAAGAACTGCGAAAGTCAGGCCGACAGCTTTCCCCAGAGCACGCGCAACCTCAAGCTCGCCGCCTTCACGACCTTAACGCCTTCCGGGCCATGAGCAAAAAACAGGCACCGAAAAATCGCCTTAGCGCCGATGCACCCACACGCTGTTAATCAGCCCCAGCCCGAACATGATCATCGCCACGAATGAGCCGCTGTAACTGATGAGCGGCAACGGCACGCCGGTCACCGGGAGGATCGAAATATTCATCCCGATGTTCTGGAAAGTATGAGTGAATATGAGCGCCGTGATGCCAACCGTCATCAGCAGCCCCAGTTCGTTGGCGGCGCCGTAGGCCACCATCAGGCAGGCAAGCAACAGCGTCGCGAACCCGCCCAGCAACGCCAGCGCACCCACGAAGCCCCACTGCTCGGCAATGGCCGAAAAAATGTAGTCGTTGGGCACGGTCGTCTGTGGGACATACCCGAGCGCCACCTGAGAGTTGGGCGCTTTGAATCCCTTGCCCGACCATCCGCCGGACCCGACCGCGATAAGCGTCTGGTTGATCGCCCACGCCGCGCCGCGCGGGTCGATCTCCGGATCGACAAACGCCGTGATGCGCGCCTGCTGATACGGCTTGAGCTTGAAGTAGTAGGCGATGGGAACGCACGAGATCCCCAGCAGGAAGCAGACGATGAGGTAACGCAACGGAATGCGCGCCATGAACAGCATCGCGAAGACCACCGGCACCCAGATCAGGCATTCGCCCAGCGACGGTTGAATCATGATCAGCAGAGCCGGCGCCCCGGACGTGACGCCGCACGCCAGCAGCTTGAGCATCGGATGCCACGTTCGGAACTGGCTGAGAAAGAGCGCCATGACCAGAATCCCCGAAACCACCGCCATCTGCGCGGGCTGGAACTGAACGGGGCCAATCTGGAGCCAGCACCGGGCGCCGTCGAGCTTCTTGCCGATCAGGAGAGTCAGCACCAGAAACACCACCGACGCCAGATACAGCGGCAGGGCGCCCCAGCGCACCCATCGGTAATCGATCAAACTGACGACCAGGAAAATCCCGAACCCGACGGCGACCCAGACCGCCTGTTTGCGCCACATGGAGTTATACGCGATTTCCGTCCGCATGTAGGTGCAACTGTAAATGGCGACCACGCCGAAAACGGCCAGGGCGAGCATGACGGCGATCATCAGCCAGTTCATGCCCAGAAGTTTGCGAAATAACGGAGTCATCGGAAAATCGAGTGGTTCAGTACGCCAGCTCCGGCACGGCTGCCAGCAGCTTCTTGGTGTACTCGTGTTGCGGGTTCTGGTAGATCGCCTCCGCGGAAGCCGATTCGACGATTTTTCCGCGGTACATCACCAGGACGTGGTCGCTGATGTGCTCGACCACGGCCAGATCGTGCGCGATGAAGAGGTACGTCAGGCCCAGTTCCTCCTGAAGATCCTGGAGCAGATTGACGATCTGCGCCTGCACGCTCACGTCCAGGGCGCTCACCGGCTCGTCGCACACAATGAACGCGGGCTTCACCGCCAGCGCGCGGGCGATTCCGATCCGCTGACGCTGGCCGCCGCTGAATTCGTGCGGGTACCGGTTCATCATTTCCGCTTGCAAACCGACCTGCCGGAGCAGTTCCGCCACGCGATCCCGGCGATCCGCGCGCGTCATTTGCGGGAAATGAATTTCCAGCGCCTCCCCGACGATATTGAAGATCGACATGCGCGGATTCAGCGAGCCGAACGGGTCCTGGAAAATCATCTGGATGCGGCGGCGGAACGGGCGGAACTCCGATTCGCGCATCGGGAGAAGGTCGGCGCCTTCGAAGAGCACCTGTCCGGAAGTTGCCGGAACGAGTTTCAGCAGCGTGCGCCCCACGGTCGTCTTGCCGGACCCGCTCTCGCCGACGAGGCCGACGGTCATCCCCGGCTCCACGGAAAAACTGACGTCGTCGACCGCCTTGATGTCATCGACATGCCGGCGCAGCACCCCGCCGTAAACAGGGAACCAGGTCTTTAGATGGCTGACTTCGAGAAGCGGCATGGCCTTTGAAATTAACTCGCCGTTCTCAGGAACGCCGTCAATGGGCTGGTGGGCGAAGCCGTGCGCGTCGGCGCTTCCAGGCCCGTTTCGAACGCTTCCCGACCCGCTTCCACCGCCAGGCGAAAAGCGCGCGCCATGCGCACCGGATCCGATGCGACGGCGATCGCGGTGTTGACCAGGACGGCGTCCGCGCCCATCTCCAGCGCTTCGGCGGCCTGGCTGGGCGCTCCAAGGCCGGCGTCCACCACCACGGGAACGGTGGCCTGCTCGATGATGATCGCAATCTGCGCGCGCGTTTCGATTCCCCGGTTGCTCCCGATCGGCGATCCCAGCGGCATCACCGTGGCCGTTCCGACATCCTGCAACCGTTTCGCCAGCACCGGATCGGCGTTGATGTATGGCAGCACCGTAAACCCCTCCTTCACCAGCGTCTCGGCGGCCTTGAGCGTCTCCACCGGGTCCGGCAGCAGATAGCGGGGGTCAGGGTGGATTTCGAGCTTCACCCATTTGGGCAGTCCCGCCGCCGCCGCCAACCGCGCCAGCCGGACCGCTTCTTCCGCGTTCATGGCCCCGCTCGTGTTGGGGAGGATCAGGTAGCGCTGTGGGTCGATAAAATCCAGGATGTTGGCGAACGGATCTTTGTTTCCGGAAAGATCCGCGCGCCGCAGAGCCACGGTGACAATCTCGGCGCCGCTGGCATCCAGCGCCGCGCTCATGGCCGTGTTCGAAGCGAACTTACCCGTCCCCAGCAGCAAGCGGGAACGGAACGCGCGCCCGGCAATGACGAGAGATGGCGGTTCCGATGAAGAAAGATGCGACATGAAACTGGCAGCGTAGCAGATGGTGCCGCCGGTTTCCACCGGAACATGGTGCAGCAGTCCTGTCTTTCCATTACCCACCAGTTTGAAAACCGAACACACGAGCGACCAGGGTGCCCCGAAGGCTGTCGCTTTTCGCCTTTGAAACCCTCCGCACCGCAAAATCCCGTTAATCCTCAAAATCCGGATAATCCTGTTGAATTTGCTCTACGCTCGGAAGTCAACTCGCCCACGCTCCGCTGTGTGCTGCGGCTGGTTGGCGCGATGGGGCTGGAAAAAGTTTCAACATGATTCCCGGGATTAAACAGGATTATCGGGACTGGAGAGCGCGAGAGGGGGCGCTTGTACTCCACGGAAGAAATCTGTCCTGCCCCCTCGGTTGCCTTGGACCCGCTTTCCCGCTGGAAATCCCCGGCGTCGGGTTGTAGCATCTCGCCTTCGAAATGCCGCTAGACATCAAAAAAACCGTCGCCGAAAGGCTTGGGGAGAATTATCAACTCCACGAACGTTACATCAACCAGACCCTGGTCGCCGTGCAGCGAACCATCGGGTTCGACAAGGTTTACGCCAGCGCCTGCGGCGCCTATCTCCACGACCGGGAGGGCAACGCTTACCTCGATTTCCTGAGCGGGTACAGCGTCTACAACATCGGGCGCAACCATCCGGCCATCAAGGCCGTGATCCGCGACGTGCTCGACATGGACCTGCCGAACATGGTCCAGATGGATTGTTCGCTGCTGAGCGGCCTGCTGGCAGAGGCGCTGGTCAAACGCCTTCCCGAGCACCTCAACGCCGTATTCTTCTGCAATTCCGGCACCGAGGCGATGGAAGGGGCGATCAAATTTGCCCGGTGCGCCACCAAACGCGCGGGGCTGATCTCCCTGGACAACGCCTTCCACGGCCTGAGCATGGGCGCGCTTTCCATGATGGGCTGCGAGAGTTTTCGAGACGGCTTCGGTCCATACCTGCCGGAGAGCGAGCGGGTCGCCATGGGCGATCTCGCGGGATTGGAAAAGATGCTCGCGACCGGGAAATACGCCGCCCTCATCGTCGAAGCCGTGCAGGGCAAGGGAGTTCATTTCCCGAAGGACGACTTTTTCAACGCGGCTCAGGCGCTTTGCCGCAAGTTTGGCACGCTGCTGATCTGCGACGAGGTGCAGACCGGCCTGGGGCGCACCGGACGCTGGTTTGGATTTCAACACTGGAATCTCGAACCGGACATCATCACGCTGGCGAAATCGTTGAGCGGCGGTTACGTCCCGTGCGCGGCGATCGTCATGCGCCGGGCGATTTATCAGGGTACTTTCAGCCGCATGGACCGGTGCGTGGTTCATTCGTCGACCTTCGGGCGGAACAACCTGGCGATGGCCTGCGGACTGGCCACCTTGCAAGTGCTGGAGGAGGAGAACCTCGTCGAGAACTGCGAGAAGATGGGCCGCCTCCTTCTGGATAGACTCAACGCCCTCAAAGAAAAGCACTCCGTCATCAAGGAAGTGCGAGGAAAAGGGCTGATTCTTGCCATCGAGTTCCACGAACCGAAGGAACTGGGGCCAAAACTCGGCTGGAAACTGCTACACAAGCTCGAACAGGAGTTGTTTTGCCAGATGGTGGTTACTTCGCTGCTCAACCGGCACCGGATTCTTTCCCAGGTGGCCGCTCACGGGGTGGACGCGGTGAAGATCCTCCCGCCGCTGATCATCGGCGAGAAGGAAGTGGACAAGTTCGTGCAGGGGCTGGACGACGTGCTTTTGCAATGCCGCAGCTTTCCCGGTCCAATGTGGGATCTTGGCGCGAACTTCTTGAAGCATTCGTTTAAGCGCTGATGAGCTAACGGCGCCAACCGAAGCATCGTCCCTTTTTCATTATGCGTGGAGGGCGGCAGCCCATGGGGACTCGTTCTCAGGCTCCTGCCTGGGAATGCAGAAATCCCGGAGGCTCCAGCCTCCTTCTGGATCTCCGACAGCGCTGCGCACCTGCGGGGAACGGGAGGCTGGAGCCTCCAAGACCGCGGGCGTTCCCAGAGGCTCAGACCTCCTGACCTCTTCTGGAAAGAACGGCCGAATTGAAGAATGAAAATGAGCCCAACGCCGGCGCGGTCCGAAATGGATGACCCCAAAACGGCAGAGGAGGCTCGTGGACTGCGGTGAAGTGCCCTTTCCATTACCCACAAACTGGAAGCCGAGCACGGAAACCGGAGCGGCCCATATTATTTGTCATCCTGAGCTTGCGAAGGAATCTCACCGCAGGCCAGCCGGCGTTATGTCACCATTCACCGTTCTCGAAGCTGACGGCCCCGCCCGATGAGCCGTCCGTCCCGATTACGTGTCGACTGAAACGAACGTCGCGATCGCCTCGTGAGATTCCTTCGACAGACTCAGGACAGGCTCTTCGCAGGTTGCCAATGAACCTGCCGGTTGTGGGAGGGCGACATCCGACGTTTGCCGTGGGGCGTTCGTTAACGCGACAGCGTCGTGGAGTGCGGCAGTCCTGTGCCGCCTTCGCGAGCCGGACCGATTTTCGACCCACCGGAAGACGTCTCCGCAAAGGAAGTCTTCGTTCGGTGTCTCATTCCTTCAGAGAGCGTTAGTCGCAGACGACGTCTTTTCCCAAGGCGGCACAGGACTGCCGCACTCCACGACGCTCGCGCGACTGCGAAGCCGCTCCCAGGTTCATGCCCAACAATCACCCTCGAGCTTTGGCGAGGTTAGCTCCTCAGGATGACAACGTTCGAGGCTCCGTTCTCACTCCTGCGCCCGATTTGCAAACTTGTGGGTAATGGAAAGGAATCTCTGAGGCTGGAGCCTCGGAACGAGCATCTCACTCGACGCGGACGCCGTCTGTTGGAAAAAAGGACGAGCGCATGTTTTAGTGCCCTGTCCGAACGGTATTGGGCGGGGGATTTCCTGTCCTTCCCTTTTTCCGAACGGCCCCCCTGCGTCACGCCAGTGTGGCGATGAAATTTCGCAAGATCTGCAAGCCCACCTTCTGGCTCTTTTCCGGGTGGAACTGCACGCCCGCTACGTTTCCCTTCGCTGCTGCCGCGGCGAAGACCTCGCCGTAATCGGAGGTGGCGATCACCGCTTCCGGTTCGACGGGGACAGGGAAGTAGGAATGCACGAAGAACACGTGCGCGTTCTTGGGAAGGCCCCGCCAGAGAGGGTGGTCGGGAGCCGTGAACGCAAGGGCGTTCCAGCCGATTTGCGGCACTTTAAGGCCGGGCGTGCTAAATCGCTTTACCTTTCCCGGAAAAAACCCGAAGCCGCGAGCGCCGTCGGCAGCTTCTTCGCTTTCTTCAAAAAGAAGCTGGTAGCCGACGCAGATGCCGAGAAACGGCTTTCCGCTGCCGAGCCATTCCTGAAGCGGCTCCCACAGCCCGCGGGACTCGATGCCGTGGACGCAGTCCGCAAACGCGCCGACCCCCGGCAACACCACCGCATCGGCGGAGGCGATTCCCTCCGGCGTCCCGACGAGCCGGACTTCCGCCCCCTCATGTTCCAGGGCCTTGTGGACGCTGCGGATATTCCCGCTGCCGTAGTCGATGAGCGCGATCATTCAGTTCCCCAAGGCCAGGCGGTCGGCGAGGCGCTGGGGAAGACCGGCTTCCACCACCTTGTCCTGGGCGGTGTAAATATCGTATTCGATCCGGCGCAGTTCCACGTAATTTTTGTCCGCGTGGTAGATGCAGTAGGCGGCGTGCCAGTCCCCGTCGCGCGGCTGGCCGACGCTGCCAACGTTGATGAAATACTTCTTGCCGGGTTCGACGTGCAGGATGTCGAGCTGGACGGCATGTACGGTCTCATCGCGGACGTAAGCGCGAGGGGCGTGGGTGTGACCGTAGAAGCAGATGTTGGTGAACTGGTAATTGAAGCTCGCGGCGGCGTCGAGCTGGTTGAAGACGTATCCCCACTGGTGAGGGGTGTCGAGGGTGGCGTGGACGATGGAGAAATCGCGCACCTGGCGCACGAGCCGCAGCCCGGAGAGCCATTGCCGGTCCTCTTGGGTGAGATGGTCGCGCGTCCAGCGGATGGCCACTTCAGCCAGCGGGTTGAAATTTTCCAGATCGTTGGTGAGATGCGCCTGTTCGTCGTGGTTGCCCTTGACGATCGGGCAGCCGAGTTCGCGAATCAGCTGGACGCACTCGTGCGGGTTGGCGTTGTAACCGACCACGTCGCCGATGCAGACGTGATGTGTACAGCCGCGGTCCTTGGCGTCCGCAAGCACAGCTTGCAGCGCTTCCAAGTTGGCGTGAATGTCTCCGAAGATCGCAAAACGCATTGGATGGGCTTATTGGGGAAAGCCCTATTATTGGAGTGTTCCCGGTGCAATGTAAACCCTTTGATTCTCAGGAATCGATAATTTTTGCTCCATTGCCCGCAAACGGCGCAATAAAGTGGGCAGTCGTTCCTGCTGGCCCAGGTCGTAGAGCCTGCGCAAGCTCGCGTAGGCCTCCGCTTCCCGACCGTCGCAGTACGAAAGTTCGTAGGCGGCGAACCGTTTTTCGTAAGAATACGCGTCCTTGAATTCTGCCGCCTTCGCGTACGCCGCCGCCGAAGCAGCGTGGTCCTTGACCTTCTCCTTCAAGAGCATCCCCAGCCGGTCGAAAAGAATGAATCGGTCGGGATTGTTTCGAATACCGCGCTCCAGATAGTCGCGCCCCAGCTCGATGTACTGCCGTTCGGCCCGGATTCGAAGCGCTTCGCGGGGCTGATTGGGGTTGTCGCGGGCGTTGCGGGAGGCGTTCCACGCCATCTGCCACGCAGCCTCCTCCCAGAAGAGCGTCAGGCGCGGTTGCAGGGTGGTCATGCTATTGTACAAGATAACCATGCGGCCCCACTCGGTGCGCTCCCACGCCGTCGCGGTCTGAATCCAGAGGAAATCGGCCACCACCGAGCGGAACCCGCTTAAGGCGGCGATGAAGGCGCCCTGTCCGATTTGCTCACGCAGGTGCAGGTCCAGCTTTGCGCCGTGGAAGAACGCAGCGCGGTGTTTGCGGGCGATGTCGCGTTCCAGCGGCAGCCTGGCAAGGCCGAATGCCAGAAGCATGGCGAGCAGCGCGGCAATGCGTTGGGTTTGAGACATCGGTTCTAGTGCCTGCTTGGAAAAGACATCGCAATTATACAGGTCCTCGCAACTCCCACCACTCTGCCCCCCCCGCTCCTACGCCGCTGTAAACGAAGCCGTCCGCGCCCCACCCTCCGGGCGGGTGTCGCCGCGCGGCTCGGGCCTGCTGTCGGATGCGGACATTTGTTTGGGATACGCCACGCGGCTGTGGAGCATGCTCAGGAGGGTCGATTTGAAGCTGGTGGTGATCGTTTTGATTTCCTTCAGGCTGAGGTCGCACTCATCGAGCTGGCCGTCGGCCATGCGGCGCTCGATGACGTCGTGGATCAACTGGTCGATGCGCTGCGGAGTCACCTTCTCCATGCTTCGCGAGGCGCTTTCGACGCAGTCGGCCAGCGAGATAATGGCGCACTCCTTGGTTTGCGGCAGCGGCCCGGAATACCGGAAGCTTTCCTCGCGTACCTCGGGAATGTCCTCGGCGCGGATGTTCATAATTTTGCCGCCCTGGCGCGCGTCCTCCTGCTGCTGGAGCGCCCGGTTGTAGAAGAAATACATCACCGAGGTGCCGTGGTGTTGCTGAATGACGTCGATGATTTCCTTCTTGAGGTTGTTCTTCAGCGCCAGATCGACCCCTTCCTTGACGTGCGCGATGATGATCAGCGCGCTCATGGTCGGGGCGAGGTCGTTGTGCGGGTTTTGTTCCGGCGTTGTGTTTTCGGTGAAGTAATCGGGTTTGACCAGCTTGCCGATGTCGTGGAAGTAAGCGCACACGCGGGCCATGGTGGCGTTGGCGCCGATCGCTTCGGCGGCGGCCTCGGCCAGATTTGCGACGACCAGGCTGTGGTGATACGTGCCGGGCGCCTCGATGGTCATTCGCTTCAGGAGCGGGTGGTTGAGGTCCGCCGCTTCGAGCCAGGAAATGTCGGTGGTGATCCCGAAGGCGTTCTCCAGGATCGGCAGCGAGCCGCTGACCAAGATCGCCGTGATAATCCCGCTGGCCACCGTCACCGCGCTTTCAATGGCGATATTCTTCCAGTCGATGCCCTCGAAAATTTGCCAGACGATCAGGCCGAACACCATGGCCAGCATCCATGTGGCGAGCCCGACAAAGAGCCCCGCCCGGATGAATTGCGTCCGACGCCGGATCCGCTGGGTGACAAACACGGCGATGAACCCGGTGATCAGGCTGATGACGATGAACTTATCCGGTTCTGGTTGGACTTCGCGCACAACGATCGACCCCCACAGACTGACGAAAATGGCGGCAAAAATGCCGTGGTTCTTCCCCAGCAACGCCGAGAGGATCAACGGGGCGAAAGCGTAGGGAATGATCAGCGGCCCGAAATCGCGGTAAGCCGGGCTGTGCCAGGTGACCAGCAGGATCGTTTTGACGATAACGAGATGGGCCAGGCAAACGCCAAAGACCAACGCGACCCGGAAGTTGCGGGCGAAGGTTTGCGGATGATTGATCCAGAGCTGCGCCAAAGCCGTCAGGAAAATCAGCAGGCTGATGAAGAACTTCTCGATCGGCTGCGGACGGTTCCCGCTGAAGATGAGGAAGCCGAGGCCTGTGACGAAGGCCAGGTAAATGAGCAGCTTGACCCAGAGCCCCGATTCCATGGCCTGCATGGTCTCGTTGTTGCCATGGCGGCGGCGGGTCTTGCCGGAAGCGAGCCCCTTTTTGATGAGGCGATGACGTTCGAAGAATTGAAGCATGGAGTTGGTTCGTAGTTAGCACGGGCCGACGTCGCCGGAACGATGGCGTTTGTAAGCGCGGACGATTTGCCGCACCAGTTCGTGCCGGACGACATCGCGTTCCCCAAACGTGCAGAAGGCGATGCCGGGCACATCCTTGAGCGCTTGCAGGCTTTCGATGAGGCCGGAGCGTTTGTTGCTGGGAAGATCGATCTGGGTGGTGTCCCCGGTGATGACGCATCGGGAATCGACGCCGAGCCGGGTGAGGAACATCAACATTTGTTCGGTGGTGGTGTTCTGGGCTTCGTCGAGGATGACAAAAGCGTGGTTGAGGGTGCGCCCGCGCATGAAGGCAAGCGGCGCGATCTCGATGATGTTGCGCTCCACGAACCGCTCCCGTTCCTCGTCCTCCAGCATGTCCTGAAGGGCGTCGTAGAGCGGGCGCAGATACGGCGCGATTTTCTCCTTCAGGTCGCCGGGGAGAAAACCGAGCGCCTCGCCGGCTTCGACAGCGGGCCGGGTAAGGACGATGCGGGTGACTTCCTCCTTCTTGAGGGCGACCAGCGCCATGGCCATCGCGAGATAGGTTTTTCCGGTGCCGGCCGGGCCGACGCCGAAGACGAGGTCATGCTGCTGGATCGCCTGAACGTAAGCGCGCTGCGTGGCGGTTTTGGGAATGATCGGCGAGCGCCGGGGGGATGTCAAAAGCTTGGTGTCGGCCAGTTCGTGCAGCTGGCCGCCGCCGTCCGGCTCGGTGACCGAGAGCAGCGCGTAGTTGAACTCGTGGCGGCGAATCGGCATGCCACTCTGTCGGGCGCGGTCGAGCTCTTCAAACACGCGGCGGGCGCGGTCGATGTTCTCCGTGGGCCCCTCGATGCGCACCCATCCCTCGCGGGTGGTGACACGGACGGTCAGCGCCTCTTCGAGACTCTTGAGCAGCTTGAGGTCGCCTGCATACAGGGATTGGAGCACCCGCGCGCTCTCAAACTGCAAGGTTTGACTATCAGACATCGGAGGACGTTAAAATAATGCCGCGCTGCCGGGTGTCAAACCGGAGGAAAAATCCCTTGCGATGAGGCCGTGCGATGAAGCCGATAGGCGCTTTGGATGAACGCGCCAGCGTCTTGGAGTGCGGTAGTCCTCTCTTTCCATTACCCACAACTTTGAAGACCAGACGCCCGAGCGAGGACGGCGGCCCGATTGCTGTCATCCTGAGGAGCTGACCTCGCCAAAGCGCGAGGGTGATTGTTGGGCATGAACCTGACATCGCTTGGCGCCTTTCCGGGCCAACGGCCCAGCCCCGTACCAGCCTAGGGCAACGCCCCACTGCCATTAAGTTAAGCCTGGGGCCTTTAGAAACGCACGCTCGTTCGCGCTCTCGTTCCCAATCTCTGATTGGGAACGCACTTGTCTTCGAATCTCTGATTCA
>Ga0316222_1002551_pt1 | contig 19257 bp, 20 predicted proteins | sample TBH18011metaG_FD_206008 | JGI IMG/M metagenome (GOLD analysis project Ga0316222, IMG submission 206008) | Freshwater microbial communities from Trout Bog Lake, Wisconsin, USA - TBH18011 | ecosystem: Environmental > Aquatic > Freshwater > Lake > Hypolimnion/Profundal zone | place: USA: Wisconsin...
TCCTGGCGATGAAAATTTTCTACAGATAAGGGTGCCGGCCGGGTTAATCAACGATGGTGATCGTCGTGTCCTTCATGACCTTCGTGATGTCCGTAGTGGTCATAATGGGGGCCTGGATGATAGCCGCCGCCGTAACGCGGATTGTAATAAATGTGCACGGAAAATCCTGGTCTGCCATACGGATAGTAGCGGTGATACCACGGTGAGTACCAGTTGAGGTACCAGCCTTCCTGTACAAAGAACACCGGATAGAAGCAGGCATTGTAGTAACCGCAATACTGTGGCCAGTTCTGGTAGTACACAGGTGGTACGCGCAGGTAGACGGGTGGGTAGTAAACCTGTGTTGGCTGTACAACGACCGGGGTGGAATAAACGAGCGGTGGATTGTTGCCGGCCGGATCAATCTGGCCGTAGTAGCCAGGTTCACCCATAATCGGGGCCTGACCTGGCATTGGAGCCTGCATGGCCGGCTGACCAGGCATGGGTGGTGCCGGCATCGGAGCCTGTGCCGACATGGGCGGCGCGGGCATAGGCACCGGCTGCTCATTCATTGGTGCATTCTGTGCCAGACCCAAAACGGGGATAAGGGCAAACAATGCGGGAACGATGACCGATTTCATAATGACTTCCATTTCAAATAATAGATAACTGGTTAACGGCATTTTGATCAGTTCGTTGACCGTTCAATCGATGAAATTCAGTAAAGTATTGTATCCCGCCCGAGGAAATTATTACATGAAGCAACATTTGCAAGGTGAACCGGACAATCAGGAAAATGGTATTTATTCCAGAGTCACGCGGCGCATTATGCCGATCCTGTTTTTGAGTTATGTGGTGTCCTATCTGGATCGGGTCAATGTCGGGTTTGCCAAGCTGCAGATGATGACCGATCTGAATCTGAGCGATACGGTTTACGGACTGGGTGCGGGAATTTTTTTCATCGGCTATTTTTTATTTGAAATTCCCAGCAACCTTATTTTGCATAAAGTCGGTGCGCGCCGGTGGATCGCGCGCATCATGATCAGTTGGGGTCTGATTTCCGGGGCCATGATTTTTATCAATTCCGCACCGATGTTTTATCTGATGCGCTTCTTGCTCGGTCTGGCCGAAGCGGGGTTTTTCCCTGGTGTGATTCTGTATATGACGTACTGGTACCCATCGGCGCGACGCGGCAGAATATATGCCGTGCTGATGTCTGCGGTTGCGGTCTCGGGTGTACTTGGTGGTGGGCTGTCCGGCTGGATCATGCAGATTACGTCCGGTGTGATCGGTATGGCGGGCTGGCAGTGGATGTTTTTGCTGGAAGCGCTGCCGGCCGTGCTGCTGGGGGCCATTATTTTCAGAGCACTCCCAGACCGGATAGCCGATGCCCACTGGCTGGATGCCAATGAAAAACAGCTGTTGATCCGCAATCTGCAGCAGGAAGAACTGGTCAAACAGCATATGGATCTGGCGCAGGTAGTGCGCAGTGTTCCGGTCTGGCATTTGACCGCCATTTATTTCACGCTGGTCATGGGACTGTATGGCGTGAGTTTCTGGTTGCCGACCATGATCAAGGCTACCGGGGTGAGCGATATTCTGTCGGTCGGTCTGCTTACTGCGATTCCTTATTTTGCAGCCACCCTCGGCATGCTGTTGACCGGTCGCAGTTCAGACCGGTACCGGGAACGGCGCTGGCATCTGGCCGTGCCGATGCTGCTGGGCGGACTCGGGTTGCTGCTATCGACGCTGTCCCATCAAAATACGCCGCTGGCCATGTTGTGGCTGACTGTCGCCATGGCCGGTATCCTGAGTGGTATAGCGGTATTCTGGAATCTGCCGACATCCCTGTTGGGTGGCATTGGCGCCTCGCTCGGCATTGCCCTGATTAATTCCATGGGCAATCTGGCCGGATTTGCCAGTCCGTTTTTAATCGGCTGGATGAAAGATCTGACCCACAGTACGGATGCCGGCATGTTCATGCTGACCGGGTCGCTGCTGGTTGGCGCAGTGCTGACTCTGATGGTCAGGCCAGTCGATAGTATAATCGCCGACACTGTCATCAAGGGATCAACGCAATGAATGAACCGATCAGCAACGCGCAGCCTGCGGCCCTGTTTCAGGGTGTATTTTTCGAAAAATTTCTGGCCATCACCCATTATCAGACCCTGGTCTGCATTGCGCTGCTGCTGATCTGCTTCTGGCTGATGTATGTTCTGCAATCCAGAAAAGCCGATTTTTCAATTCGCATGCTGGCCGGTCTGGCAGCCGGGGCAGTGCTGGGTTTGAGTATTCAGGCCGTGGCGCAATTTCCGGCAGTGGCTACCGTGTGGATGAATGAATCCGCGATCTGGTACGGACTGGTCGGGCGCGCCTTCATTGCCTTTATCCGCATGCTGGTTATTCCGCTGATTTTTGTTTCGATCGTCAAGGTCATACTGGATTTTTCAGGCAAAGAGGATTTGCCGAAAATTGCACTGCTTGGCATAGCCTGGTTATTGGCCACCACCGCGCTGGCCTGTGCGCTGGGTATCGTACTGGCCAATCTGTTCAGCCTTGGCGCCGGCGTGCATGCGGCGGACGGCGAAAAAATGATTCCGTATACGAATCTGGTCGATACCCTGATCAGACTGATTCCGAATAACATAGTCTCGGCCATGAGTGGCGACAATATCGTTGGGCTGGTGATTTTTTCCGCACTGGTTGGCATCGCCGCCAACCGCATGGAACAGAAAAATCTGCAGACCATTACCGTGTTCAAACAGTTGATGGCTGGGCTGTACAAAATTGTCATGTCGATCGCCATGCTGATCATCAAATACATGCCATATGCGGTGATCGCGCTGCTGGCCCGCACCATTATTTCGAATGGGGTGCCGGCCATTATTGAAGTATCCAGTTTTGTCGCTGCGGTCTATGTTGCCACCGCAGTGATGCTGCTGGTCCATCTGCTGATCATTGCCGTGCATGGCGTGTCCCCGGTTAAATACGTCAACAAAGCGCTGGGTACCTGGCTGCTGGCCTTTACCAGTCGTTCCTCTGTGGGCACACTGCCGATGACCATTTCCACGCTGACCAAACGCATGGGCGTCAATGACGGCACGGCCAATCTGGTTGGCTCGCTCGGTAGCACCATCGGCATGAACGGCTGTGCCGGATTTTTTCCGGCCATGGTGGTGGTGATGGTTGCGCACATGCTGGCGCTGCCGCTGGATCTGCAATTTTATCTGATGCTCCTGATCGTCGTGACTATCGGTTCTATCGGCATTGCCGGCATCCCAGGCACGGCAACGGTGGCCGCCACCATTGCGCTGACCGGCATGGGGCTGGGCGAACATTTCGCGCTGATCGGTATGGTGCTGGCGATTGATCCCATCATTGACATGGCACGGACGCTGACCAATGTTTCCGGCACCATGACCGCAGCGATTGCCACCGATCGTGAACTGGGCAGCATGGACATGGCCGTGTTTAATAATCCGCATGCCGCACTGGATACTGAGGAGCTGTAAATGAAAAACAATTATCTGATTCTGGGTGCCAATGCAGCCGGCATGTCGGCTGCCATGCGCATTATCAAGCTCGATAAACAGGCCAGCATTACCGTGCTCGAAAAAACCGAGGTGGTGTCGTTTGGCGCCTGCGGCATTCCGTATTTTGTCGGCGGTGAATTTACAGACGTGAATCAGATGACCGCCAAACCGATGGAAGACTTTGTCAAACTCGGCATTGATATCCGTTTGTTTCATGCAGCCACTGCAATCGATCCAATTAAAAAAAGTGTGACCGCACTGGATGCAACAACCTCTCTGGAACACAGTTTCAGTTACGATAAACTGATGATTTCAGTCGGCGCCGCGCCGGTTCTGCCGCCCATCAAAGGCTTGCAAACCCAGGGCGTTCACACCATGCATTCGAAACAGGATGCACTGACGCTGCTCGAGTTGCTGCCGCACTGTCAGAACGTGGTGATCATCGGTGCCGGATTTATCGGACTCGAAGCAGCCGAAGCGTTCGTCGCGCGCGGCAAGCAGGTCACGATCATCGAAGCGGACCAACGTGCCATGGCGCGTACGCTGGACGCGGAAATTACGCCGCATCTGGAAGACGCATTACAACGTCACGGCGTGCAGTTGCGTTGCAATGAAAGTGTGCTGGAAGTAAGCAGCGAGCAGGGCAGGGTGCATTCGGTATTGACCAATCAGGCAAGCTATCCGGCGCAACTGGTTTTGGTGGCGGCCGGCTATAAACCGAATACCGGATTTCTGCAAGGCAGCGGCATTCAACTGTCGAAACAGGGCGCGATCGTCATCGATGATCAATGCCAGACTAATCTGAACGATATTTATTCTGCCGGCGATTGCGCCACGGTGCCGCACCGATTGAATGGTGACATGTACATCCCGCTGGCCACCACCGCCAACAAAATGGGACGTATCGCTGGTGAAGTTATGGCCGGTAAAGAGAGTCGTTTCATTGGGACGCTCGGCTCATCAGGGATCCGGGTCTTTGATGTGGAAGCCGGGCGTACCGGTATCACCGAAACAGAAGCGCAGCACCTGGGACTGGCGTACAGCACGGTCTTCATTCAGGATAAAAATCATACCGATTATGTGGCCGATCAGACCGATATGTGGGTGAAACTGATTTACGAGAAAAACACCCGCAAATTATTGGGTGGTCAGATTTGCGGCAGCTGGCTCGGTGGCGCAGTGCACCGGGTTGATGCGCTGGCGGTGGCGATCTATTCGGGATTGACCGTGGATGAGCTGGGCATGATGGATTTCATTTATGCGCCACCGTTTGCGCGCACCTGGGAAATCATGAATGTGGCGGGGAATGTGGCTAAATGACGTGGTCAGGTTAAGTATCAGAGTATAAATACTTAAAGAAAAGTTGGTCATACTGCCAGTATCATTCAATTTTTATGTTCTTCAAGAGTGGCAGGACTTATTTTCGGATAGATCGCGCAACCTATTTGTGGGAAGGGAATGTGATCAGGCAGGTAGTTTCGCTGAGCCTTCCCTGACTGGTCCGGTACTGTGGAAATTATCAATATAAATTTCCAACCTGAAGAAATATGATGCTCAAATTTCTCAGGAAATAACCATGCAAAATACGATTCTGGGTGGCGCTAATCAGCCCGCTTATCAGCCGGTTGTGGCGATAATCGAAGTGAAAGAACCAGTCGCGAGCGGTCTGCCCGCGCCAGTTGCACAGCCTCCAGGTGCACAGCCACCATCTGCTGCCAGATTGCAGCGAACCTGTACAGGGGCACGATGTGTTATGGCGGCCTTTTTGACTGCAGGCATGCTCGGTGCGGGTGTATTGGGGATCGGTACAGGTTCGGGGGATACCCGTTATTTGACTGCTGGTCTTGTCAGTGTCGCCGCCAGCGCGGTGGGTACAGCGCTGTGCTTAAGGCTGGCCACTGAAACTTACGTGCTCGCCGGCAGCATTGGCGACAATAAGGTCATCATGATGGTGGTCGTGTATTTTGGCGCGATGTGTTGGACCGTGGCTACTGTGGCCTCACATCTTAATGCGGCAATTCCGGTCTACCGGGTTTCTGATTCCTGATCCATCCGGACAGATAGCTAAATGTGACCCGGCCAAATGATCAACCTGGCCATCAAACCAAAACCACACACTTGGAGACGATGTTCTTGACTTAATTTTCTTGAGTAAATACTATCCCTTGAGCAATTTCAAATCAATTCACAATTCGAGGGTAAACATGTTTAAAAACACGCTGGTCAGTGTTGCTGCAGTTGTATGTGTCTCAAGTTTTATTTCAGGTAATGCATTGGCTCAGGTGTACGCTGGAGGCGGCGTCGGCAGTTCCACTGCCACGATCAATTGCGAGGGTGTTACCGACTGCAAGACCAGCAACGTGTCCGGAGAGGTATTTGCAGGATATGGGCTGGCACCAAACTGGAGTGTTGAGGCCGGCTATGTTGATTTAAGCAAAGTCACCGGGACGGTGAACGGGTCCTACAATCAGCAGGCGGTCGTCGCGAACTATACGGCCAAGTCGTCAACTGTTGATTTGACGGCAGTATATCGCACCGATTTTGAACGCGATTGGGCTGCCTTTGTCAAACTGGGTGTTTCACGAATCCGGGCACAGGATACGCTGAACGGTTCGGTCGGGACCACAACGGTGCCGACAACTTCTGCCACCAATGACTCAACTGCGCCGGTTTATGGCCTTGGGTTTGATTACAAACTCACTGCAAATGCGCTGGTCTTTCTGGCAGTGGATCGTCGTAAAGTCAAAGCCTACGACAGCAATGGTATTGATTTGAGTTTTAACGTCACCAATTTCAGCATTGGCGCGCAATACGCTTTCTGACCTGAAGATTGCATCCCCGGCACTGGAAGAAAATAGTCGCATGACTGAAGGTGCCGGGATCCGGATCAAACGGATTCAGTTTTCATGTGCCAAAATGCTTCACGCCAGTAATTTGGCCAGTACACCCAGCGAGTCGTGTGCTGCGCGCTTCAAGCGGTCATGTACGCCTTGCCATTCGGAACCGGCCGGCGGAGCCTGAACCAGAATCACATCGGCGTTTGCCTGATCCAGAGTACGCAGGCTGGCATACAGTTGGTATGCATAGTGCGCGGCATTGTCTGCTGCCAGGATTGATTTCATGGCAATGGCAGCAACCGGCGTGTAATGCAGCAGCGCCACTTTTCTTTTGGCAGCGTGCAATTGCCGTATTGCCTGTTCCATCTGTTCAGTCGCCACAATCACAACCGGCGTGCGCGGTGCGTAATGGGCTTCCAGTGTACCGGAGGCGCGCGGTGTGGAAGCATCCTGCACCGGCAGGCACGGCATGCTGCCCAAAACCTCGCCCAGTTGTTCGGCGCTGATCTGTCCCGGGCGCAGCAACACCGCACCATGGGTGGCCATTCGGCTCAGATCCACGATCGTCGATTCAATGCCAACCTGACTTTGTTCACCATCGAGTACCATGCCGATCAGGCCGCCGGGTTGCAATTCCTGCGCAAATTCATCGCGCACATGCTGCGCCGTGGTCGGAGAGACCCGGCCAAATTTATTTGCTGACGGGGCAGCAATGCCACCCTGGCCATTTTTAAAAGCGCGCAACAGCGCCAGTGCTACCGGATGAGACGGACAGCGCACGCCGATGCTGTCCTGACCACCGGAGACGGCATCGGGAATGTGGTCCGCGCGTTTCAGGATCAGGGTCAGAGGACCCGGCCAAAATGCCTTGATCAATTTTTGCGCTGCGTGTGGTATTTCCTTGACCCAGTAACTCAGATCTGCTTCGGGTGACAGGTGTACGATGACCGGATGGTTTGAGGGACGGCCTTTGGCGGCGTAGATCGCTGCAACTGCGGCCGGATTTTCGGCGTCAGCACCCAGTCCGTACACGGTTTCCGTCGGAAATGCGACCAGGCCACCCTGTTCCAGGATGGTGGCGGCTTTTGCTGTTTGAAGGGGATTGGGCATTGGGATAGTTTCGTAGGCTGGGATTCAAGGAGTGTGCGCTGGCAGGCGCACACCGTTACGCAGGCCAGGAGCAATGCTCCTGGAAACCCCTGCTGCACCTACCCAGCCTACGAATCAATTCAGGCTACAGTGAGCAAACGCAATGCTTCCGCATATTTGTCCGCAGTCTGCTGTGCCACATCGGCAGGCACACGCGGTGCCGGTGCTTTTTTGTTCCATGGCTGCGTTTCCAGCCAGTCACGCACAAACTGTTTGTCAAACGACGGTGGCGACATGCCGACTTTGTAACTGGCAGCAGGCCAGAAACGTGAGGAATCCGGCGTCAGGATTTCATCGATCAGGTAGATATTGTTTGCGGCATCCAGTCCGAATTCAAACTTGGTATCGGCAATGATGATGCCTTTGGTCGCAGCAAATTCAGCCGCCTGTGAATACAGTTGGATGGACAGATCGCGTACCTTGGCGGCAATGTCGGCACCGACGATTTTCTCGGCTTCGGAAAACGAAATGTTTTCATCATGCTGACCCATTGGTGCCTTGGTCGATGGTGTAAACAATACTTCCGGCAGTTTCTGGCCTTCCTGCAAACCGGCAGGCAAGGTGTGACCGCAGACCATGCCGGTGCGCTGATAATCCTTCCAGCCGGAGCCGATGATGTAGCCGCGCACGATGGCTTCAATGGCCAGTGGCTTGAATTTCCTGACCACGATCGCACGACCTTCAACCTGATTGCGTTCCTCCGGCCAGACCAGTGTCAGCGGATCGATATCGGTCATGTGATTCGGCATCAAATGACCAAATTTTTTGAACCAGAAATTTGACATGGTGGTGAGTACCTTGCCCTTGTTCGGGATCGGATCGTCCAGAATGACGTCAAATGCCGACAGACGGTCGGTCTGGATCACCAGCAGATGATCGTCGCCAACCGCGTAGATATCGCGTACTTTGCCGCGATGTAAAAACGGCAGTGACTTTAAATTTGTTTCCAGTAAACCTGACATGACTTTTCCTTTTCAACTGATTACAGCAATTCCGGCAATTTGGCATTGCGTACTTTTTCTGCCTGATCGGCGCGATATTTGATTAATTTGGCCTTGATGGCCGGATCGTGCAGCGCCAGTATCGCCACGACCGACAGACCGGCATTGGCCGCACCGGCTTCACCGATGGCCAGCGTGGAAACAGGGATCCCTTTAGGCATTTGCACCATCGCCAGCAGTGAATCCAGACCTTTTAAATACTTCGAGGGGATCGGTACACCAAAAGTCGGCAGTATGGTTTTGGCCGCCACCACGCCGGCCAGATGGGCAGCAGCACCGGCGCCGGCAATAAAAGCCTGGCAGCCGGAGGCTTCCATCGTGTTCATCCATTCTTCCAGTTCCACTGGCGTGCGGTGTGCCGACAACGCGCGTGCATCGTAGCTGATACCGAAATCCTTGCAGATCTGTGCTGCTTCTTTCATGATCTCCCAGTCGGAGGTCGAACCCATAACAATTCCTACAGTAGCCATTTTTAAGCTCCTTATTTCAGTTGATTATTTAACGATTTGAGACAGTTCGCCCCTGGCGTATTTGTCAGCCATTTTTTCCAGCGGAATGGCTTTGATTTTTGCCGCCTGACCTTCGCAGCCAAAGGCCAGGAAACGTGCCTTGCAGACCAGCATGGCCGCTTCGCGGGCCGGCTTGAGATAATCACGCGGATCAAATTTGCCCGGATTTTCTGCCAGATAGCGGCGGATTGCGCCGGTCATGGCCAAACGGATATCGGTATCGATATTGATCTTGCGCACGCCGTGCTTGATACCTTCCTGAATTTCTTCAACCGGTACACCATAGGTTTCTTTCATGTCGCCGCCGAATTCACGGATTTCTGCCAGCAGTTCCTGCGGCACCGAGGACGAACCGTGCATGACCAGATGGGTATTGGGAATGCGTTTGTGAATTTCTTTGATGCGGTCGATGGCCAGAATGTCGCCGGTCGGTTTGCGGGAGAATTTATAGGCGCCGTGCGACGTGCCGATGGCAATGGCCAACGCATCGCACTGGGTCAGCTTGACGAAATCGGCAGCCTGAGTGACATCGGTGAGCAATTGTTCACGGGTCATTTTTCCATCGGCGCCATGACCGTCTTCCTTGTCGCCCATCATGGTTTCGAGCGACCCGAGCACGCCCAGTTCGGCTTCGACAGTAACCCCAATGTAATGGGAAAACTCCACTACCTTGCGCGAGACTTCGACGTTGTATTCATAACTGGCCACGCTTTTACCGTCAGGCATGAGCGAGCCGTCCATCATGACCGACGTAAAGCCGGACTTGATCGCCGACATGCACACTGCCGGAGACTGGCCGTGATCCTGATGCATGACCACCGGAATATGCGGATAGGCTTCCACGGCAGCTGAAATCAGATGACGTAAAAACGCTTCGCCGGCATATTTGCGCGCACCGGCAGAAGCCTGCATGATCACCGGGGAGCCCAGTGCATCGGCGGCCTGCATGATCGCGCTGACCTGTTCGAGGTTGTTGACATTAAAAGCTGGTAAGCCGTAACCATTTTCTGCTGCATGGTCGAGCAATTGACGCATAGATACGAGTGCCATGATATCTCCAGATTAAATTAAAGTAAGTGTGATGTTTTGAATCTTTTATTTGATCGCATCGCCGACGCGAACAATTTTAAGTGCATTGGTGCCGCCGACCTGTCCCATCGGTTCACCCCAGGTAACGACGATGGCGTCACCTTTCTGGACTACCTTGTTATCCAATAAAATCTGTTCTGCGTTGGAGAGCATCATTTCCCGGTCGCCGTGATACGGCAGTTCATACGTGCGCACGTTGCGGTACAGCGCAATCTTGCGTTGCGTCGAGCGGCTCGGGGTCAGGGCAATCAGGGGAATGTCGATATTGTGGCGGCTCATCCATAACACGGTTGAACCGGATTCAGTCAGGGCAACGATGGCCTTGACGCGCAGATGGTGGGCGGTAAACAAAGCACCATACGCTATGGATTGATCGATACGGGTAAAACGTGCATTCAGAAAATCGGCATCGATTTCGCAGGCATACGATTTTTCGGCTTCCAGACAGACGGCTGCCATCATTTCCACGGTCTCTACCGGATATTTGCCGGAGGCAGTTTCCGCCGAGGTCATCACGGCATCTGTGCCATCCAGCACCGCATTGGCTACGTCAGAGACTTCGGCGCGGGTCGGTACGGCGTTGACAATCATTGATTCCATCATCTGTGTGGCAGTGATGGTGAGCTTGTTGGAAGCGCGCGCCATTTTGATCATGCGCTTTTGCAGCGCCGGTACGGCAGCATTGCCGACTTCTACCGCCAGGTCGCCGCGTGCGACCATGATACCGTCCGACGCATCCAGAATTTCCTGCAGCAGCGGGATTGCTTCAGCGCGTTCGATCTTGGCAATCATCATCGGTTTGTGACCATAGACTTCACCGGCGATGTTGGCCAGCTGGCGCGCCATTTCCATATCGGTGGCATTTTTCGGAAACGAGACAGCCAGGTAATCCGCCTGGAAGCTCATGGCAGTCTTGATGTCTTCCATGTCTTTGGACGTCAGGGCCGGTGCAGTCAGGCCGCCACCCTGACGGTTAATGCCCTTGTTGTTGGACAGCTCGCCACCGATCTTGACGGTAGTGTGAATTTCCGCACCGATAATGCGGTCCACCACCAGCACGATCAGACCGTCATTCAACAACAGGAAGTCGTTGGGCTTGACGTCGCGCGGCAGCGCCTTGTAATCCAGTCCGACCCGTTGCTGATTGCCGAGCTGGCATTCGGCGTCGAGGATGAATTTATCGCCATTGCTTAAATCAATGCGGCCACTTTCAAATTTGCCGATGCGGATTTTGGGACCCTGCAGATCGGCCATGATGGCCACCTCGCGTCCGCAGCTCAGTGCTGCTTCACGCACCATGGCGGCGCGATCGATATGATCCTGTGCCTTGCCATGCGAAAAATTCAGGCGCACTACATTGACTCCCGCTATAAACATACGCGACAGGATTTCGACTGTATTTGAGGCCGGTCCGATCGTTGCGACAATTTTTGTTCCGCGTACCATGTAGTGCTCCAGGTTGTGGTGCAGGTAAGAATGACGTAAGGACGTTGTAATTATTTTGTTGCGCGTTGCATTAATATTTCGACTGCCGGTAACGTTTTGCCTTCCAAAAATTCCAGGAACGCACCGCCGCCAGTCGAGATATAACCGATTTTGTCGGCGATATGATATTTGGCAATCGCCGCCAGCGTGTCACCGCCACCTGCTATCGAGAATCCGGCGCCATGCGCAATGGCCTCGGCCAGGGTTTTGGTGCCGTTGCCGAACTGGTCAAATTCGAACACGCCGACCGGACCGTTCCAGACTATGGTGCCGGCCTTTTTGATCTGTTCGGCCAGTGTTGCCGCAGTGTGCGGGCCGATGTCCAGAATCATGTCGTCATCTTCAACATCGGCAACCAGTTTGACCGTTGCCGCTGCCGTTGGTGAAAATTCCTTGGCGCACACCACGTCAACCGGAATCGGGACTGTCGCACCGCGTCTGGTCATGATATCCATGATGGCGCGGGCTTCTTCCACCAGATCGGCTTCAGCCAGTGATTTGCCGATCTTCAGACCGGATGCCAGCATGAAGGTATTGGCAATGCCGCCGCCAACGATCAGGTTGTCTACCTTGTCGGCGAGCGACTTCAGGATGGTGAGTTTGGAAGAGACTTTGGAGCCGGCCACGATGGCAACCAGCGGACGGGCCGGCTGACCCAGAGCCCGGCCCAGCGCATCGAGCTCGGCGGTCAGCAAGGGACCGGCGCAGGCGACCTTGGCAAACTGGGCGATGCCGTGGGTGGTGGCTTCGGCGCGATGCGCAGTACCGAAAGCATCATTGACATAGACGTCGCACAACGCGGCCATTTTTTTGGCCAGCTCGGGATTGTTTTTCTTTTCACCGACATTGACGCGGCAGTTTTCCAGCAATACCACCTGACCGGGTTGTACCTGAACGCCATCCAGCCAGTTCTGCACCAGTCGCACCTCGGTGCCCAGCAGTTCCGATAATCGTTTGGCGACCGGCGCCAGACTGTCTTCGGCGCGCAGAGTACCTTCGGTGGGGCGACCCAGATGGGACGTGACCATGACGGCAGCACCGGCTTTGATTGCTTCCCGGATGGCCGGAATGGAGGCGCGGATGCGGGTGTCTTCGGTAATGTTGCCCGCATCATCCTGCGGTACGTTTAAATCGGCGCGGATAAATACACGTTTGCCTGCCAGAGTACCCTGGGCGATGAGGTCGCTGAATCGAATAAATTGCATGTTGTCGTGGAATGGTAGGTTTAGAAAAATGCGTTAAAAAACGGATGGCATTAAATAGTCAAAAAACGGGTGCATTCAGGAAAGTGCGCTATTTTACCGTAAGCGCGGAAGCGCTGACAGCAAGTCATTGGATAATTCGGAAACAACCTGTCGATGGAGTCAAAATGCAAACATGGACCAGTATGTTTTTCATAACGGTCAGCTTGCTATGCGCACAACAGTGAAGACCGCCATCCCCAGCAGGATCGTGCCCAGCATGCTGCGCTGGTACAGAAAAAATGCGCCGGCAATGATACCCGACATCAGTTGCGGGTTGGTCAGGCTGACTTCGATATGGTCATGGTGGATCAACAGATCCGGCACGATAATGGCTGCCAGCGCGCAGGCCGGGGCGTAGCGCAGGGCTTCATGGACACGTTTCGGAATGGTGATGTGGTGGCCGACCAGCCAGAAAGTGGCACGAGTCAGGAAAGTACCGAGTGTGAGTACGGCGATGACCGCCCAGATATCCAGATTGCTCATGATTGTTCTCCTGAAGTGCCGCTGTGCCGTTCCTGCCATTCTTCCCAGGCCATCGAACACAGCATGCCGACGATCACTGCTGCCAACATGCCCAATTTATACGGCCAGTGGTAGGTGGCCAGTGCGATTGCACTGGCGGCAATGACGCCGGCCAGCGTGGCGCGCTTCAGAATCATGGGCAGCAGCACGCACAGAATCGCCAGTGTTCCGGCAAAGCCCACGCCCCACGATTGCGGTATCAGGTTACCCAGAAAAATGCCGGCAACCGAACCAAGCTGCCAGGCTACCCAGTTGGCAGCGAACAGCCCTTTCATGTACTCGAATTTGCCTGGTTCAGCCTGCTCGGTGGGAAAGCGGCTCATGAAGTAGACCATCGAGACATCACCGGTCATGTAGCCCCAGAAGGCTTTTTGCCAGAATTTGAGATAGGTAAAATGCGGCGCGATAATGACCGAGAAAATGACAAAGCGCAGATTGATCATCAGACCGGTCAAAAATATCACCCAGACCGGTGCGCTCAATACGATCAGGGGCAGGGCAGCCAGCTGGGCCGAACCGGCGAAGACAAAAAAGGTCATGCCCAGTGCCTGCACCAGCGTAAAACCGGATTTGATCATGGCAATGCCGGTCACCAGTCCCCAGGCCGTAATACCGATCAGACTGGGTGAGCAGGCTCGCACACCCTCACGGAAACAGCGCTTTTGCATCTCTCTGGGCGTTTCCATTTCCTTTTCATTTATTTGTGCTTGAGACAAGTTGGCAATTCGGTCGGCAGAGCTGGTTTGGTCGGTTTGGCTGGAATCTTGCATGATTTTCGGTTTGGGTTTGATTTGTGAAATCAATTAAAGCGGCATTTTACAGAGTAATTATTTAAATCACACGGCGAATCCGTTAGAATCCTGCTTTGGACACATTAACTTCAGGATAGTTCTCATGAAAACGAAAAGCGTTGTCGAATTGGACCTGCACGATCTGCCTGCCTATTGCCCCAACCCCTCCATGCCATTGTGGTCGTCCCATCCCAAAGTCTTTCTGGATATGGCGCACAACGGTCATGCAACCTGTCCATACTGCAGCACCGAATATCAGTTAAAAGCCGGCGTGGTACTCAAAGCACATTAATTGAATCACAACCCAACCGGCATTGCCGTTCAGGAAAATTATGCCCGCACCACTGTTGAGTTCTGCAGATGAAACTGAAGCGGCCTTTTACGATGCCTTGAGCCGGGCCGATATTGAAGCCCTCATGGCCTTGTGGGCCGAAGATGAAGAAATTGTCTGCATCCATCCAGGCGCAGCACGTCTGGTTGGCCATGCCTCGATCCGGGCTTCCTTTGAAGCCATCTTCGAGCGCGGTTCGGTGCATATCCAGCCGGTGCAGTTGCATGGCAGCCGCAATATGATGACGGCGGTGCACAACATTGTTGAGCAAGTGCACCGCACGGCCGAGATGACGCAGGATATCCATATCCTGTGTACCAATGTGTATATCAAAACCGCTCTGGGCTGGCGTATCACCGTCCATCATGCCTCGGTGGCGCCTGGTCTGGCACCCAATGAATTATTCCGTGCCAGCATGCTGCACTGACCTGTATGGCTTCGCATCCTGCTTCGCCTGTCTACGTTTCTCCCTCCTGGCTGACCAACGGCCATCTGCAAACGATCGTCCCGGCCAAACTGCTGGCCATTCCCAAGGTTGTTTTCCGGCGTGAGCGCTGGACCAGTCCGGATGACGATTTCATCGATCTTGATTTTATCGATGCCAGTCCCGAGCAACCGCTGGTTGTGCTGTTTCATGGACTCGAAGGCAGCTCGGAAAGTCACTATGCGCGCGCGCTGATGGCTGCCGTCAGACAGCGAGGCTGGGCCGGTGTGGTGGTCCATTTTCGCGGCTGTTCGGGCGAACTGAATCGGGGTCCGCGGTTTTACCATTCAGGCGATTCTGCCGAGATCAACTGGGTGCTGCAGCGCCTGCATCAGCAGCAGCCAGTTCGACGCCTGTTTGTCTGTGGCGTGTCGCTCGGTGGCAATGCTCTGTTGCGCTGGCTGGGTGAAAGTCAGCATCAGGCTGATTTCATTCAGGCTGCCTGTTCGGTTTCGGCGCCGCTCGACCTGGCACAGGGTGGCGCGGCACTGGGCAGCGGTTTCAACCGGGTGTATACGCAGGTGTTTTTGAGAACGCTCAAACCCAAATGTCTGAAAAAACTGGCGCAGTTTCCCGGTCTGTTTGACAGCAATCGCATGCTGGCGTCCAACAATCTCTACGAGTTTGACAACGTAGTGACTGCGCCACTGCATGGTTATAAAAATACCGAAGATTACTGGCACCGGGCCAGCGCCAAGCACATTCTGGGCGATATCACATTGCCGACACTGGTATTGAATGCGTTGAATGATCCCTTTTTGCCTGGCCGCTACCTGCCCGCCAGTGCGGCCAGTTGTGTCACGCTGGAATATCCGCAGCACGGCGGACATGTCGGTTTTGCCAGCGCCGAATGGCCGGCCAACAACATGTGGCTGCCGAAACGGGTGCTGCATTTTTTTGATCAGCACAATTAAATGGACAAACAGGTACAGCTGGCCATGGCCAAATGGCCGAACGTTCCGCACTGCTACGGCTGGCTGGGACTGGACGCACGCGGTGCCTGGCGCATGCGTGATCAGCGTACCCAGGATCTCGGTTTGCCGGGCAGTAAAATTGCCAACCCGATTCTGCGCGGATTCATCGACCGGAATTATCTGGCTGACGAACGAGGCTGCCATTTTTTTCAGAACGGTCCGCAGCGCGTCTACGTGGAACTGGAATCCACTCCTTATATAGTGCATTCCGATCCCGAATTGGGATGGGTGCTGCATACCGGTGTGGTGATGGATGGCTGTGAACGGGTGTGGATGACACAGACAGGCAATCTGATATTGGACAGTGCAGAATATCTGGCGCAGATCGATGACCGGGATATGGCTGGCGCACTGTCACAGTTGCTCCTGCATGGTCAGCCGGCCAGTGATGAACAGATTCTGAACTGGTTGGACAGTCCGAATGACGGTTTATGTCTTCAGATGCGAAATAACGCCATACCCGTCAGACTGGGTGATGTGGAATTACTGGCAATGTCGCGTCCGTTTGTAGCAAGCCCTGCCAGTAAAAATCTGTCAGGACCAGATTAAACCAGCTCCAGATAACGCTGCAATTCCCAGTCAGTCACCGACTGATTAAACCGCCGCACTTCCCACTGCCGGGTCTGCACAAAGTGGGTGACAAATTCGTCGCCCAGTAATTCGCGCGCCAGTTCTGATCTATCCAGTGCTTCGGTCGCTTCGGCCAGCGTACGTGGCAGACGTGCGACATTTTCTGCGCCGGCGTTCGCTCCCTGCACCGGCGCGTCGGTCAGTTCCAGCTCATGTTCGATCCCATACAGACCGGAAGCCAGTGCCGCGGCAATGGCCAGATACGGATTGGCATCCGCACCGGGGGTGCGGGTTTCCAGGCGCGTCGAGCTGGCAGATCCGGGAATGACGCGCAACGAGGCATTGCGGTTGTCAATTGCCCAGGTTGGTTTGACCGGTGCCAGATTGCCATCGACCAACCGCTTGTAACTGTTGATGAAGGGCGCATACAGCGGAAACAGTTGCGGCAGCAGCTGCAATTGGCCAGCGATGAAATGGCGCATGGTTTTGCTCATGCCATGTTCTGCTGCGGGGTCGTGAAATGCATTGCTGCCGTTTTTCCACAGACTCTGATGCATATGTCCTCCGCAACCGGCATAACTCATTGAATACTTGGCCATAAAGGTATTGAGCAGTCCGTGACGCCGGCCGATTTCACGTACCGACTGCTTGAACAGCACGGCCCGGTCGGCGGCCTGCAGGGCGTCGCAGTAACGGATGGCCGCTTCAAAATTGCCGGGGCCGGCTTCGGTATGCAGCGCTTCGAGCGGGACATCCATGGCAGGCAGGTAATTGAACAGGTCGCGTACAAAATCGTGCTGACCGTCGATGCGGAACGGTGAGTAGTTGGTCAGCCCGTGGGTGGCAGTTTCCAGATTGCGGTAATTTTTTTCGCGCACCGACAGTTCGGTTTCTTTCAGCACAAACCATTCGAATTCCATGCCGACCTGGGTTGAAAAACCCAGCTGGTCGGCCTTTTTCAAGACTTTCTTCAACACCTGACGCGGGCACATAGCCAGTGGTGAACCATCGGCATTGGTGTGCTCGCCCAAAATCAGCCAGCGGTTGTCATCCCAGGGTAACTGACGCGCCGTGGCCGGATCGAGCTGTAAGCCAATGTCCGGATAACCGGTATGAAAACCGGTGAAGCTGACGTTGTCGTACAGTTCATCGGCGATATCCCAGCCGAACAGTGCGCTGGCAATGGTGCCGCCGCCCTGCAGCATGCTGGCGATTTTTTCGCCGGACAGGTGTTTGCCGCGGCATACGCCATCGATGTCGGTGACGGCAAAGCGCACAAACGGCTCGTTGATCAGGGATTCGGGATTGAAGCTTTTGCCTGCTTGATTCATGACTGTTCCTAGCGTAGTTTTTCTAATAATTGGTAGTACCACATGCCGACGGCCAGCAGAGGATTGCCGAGCAGTTCACCGGCCGGCACCCGTATATGTTTGAACCTGGCAAAGGTGTCGAATTTCTGCATCACGCCGGTAATGGCGTTGGCCATGATCTCGCCCATGATGTGGGTTGTTGCCACACCGTGCCCCGAATAACCCTGGCAATAATACACATTTTCTGACAGCCGGCCCAGCTGGGGAATGCGGTTGACCACGATGCCCATGATGCAGCTCCACTGAAATTCAATCTTCACATCTTTCAATATCGGGAAAGTACGTTCGATGGCCGGACGCAATTCAGCAGCGATATCGCGTGATTCCTTGCCCGAATAATTAGCACCACCGCCGAATAATAACCGCTTGTCGGCAGTCAGACGGTAGTAATCCAGCACGAAGCGGGTATCGTACACGGCCACGTCCTGCGGGTTGAGGTGCTGCAGGATAGCGTCCGGCAAGATCTCGGTCGTGACGATGCCGCCGGTTGCGGGAAACAGTTTGCCGCCCAGCTGCTTTTGCTCCAGTTTGTGATAGGCGTCGCCGGCCAGCAGCACGGTTTTGGCATTGATGCGACCCTGTTCGGTAATCAATGCCGGTGCGGTGCCGTGGATGATTTCAGTGACTTTGGAATTTTCAAAGATCAGCGCACCCAGCGAGGCAGCCGCGCGCGCTTCGCCCAGACACAGATTGAGCGGATGCAGATGCATGTTGCGTTTGTTGTACAGCGCACCGTGATACAGCGGCGTGTCCAGCAGCTCATGCACCTGCTGCATGTCGAGCAGTTCGACTTCGTCTTCCATGCCGCGCGCGACGGCTTCGTTATAGGTGTTGCTTAATTCATGCATGTGGCCGGGCTGGTAGGCCGCGTGCAGATGGCCGTGCTTCAGATCGCAGGCTATGCCATATTTGGCCACGCGGCTTTTGATGATTTCATGACCACGCCAGCGCAGGTGCCAGATGAATTTTTCGGCATCGGTGCCGACCTGCTTTTGTAACTGCTTTTTCATGGCTGCGTCACCCGACAAAGAGCCGGTTACCTGACCGCCATTGCGACCGGACGCACCCCAGCCGACTTTGTTGGCTTCGACGACGGCGACCTTGAGGCCGCGTTCAGCCAGTTCGACAGCCGTGGCAATGCCGGTAAAGCCGGCGCCGATAATGGCAACGTCGACATCGTGGGTGCCCTGCAGGGTGGGGAAGGCGGATTCGGATTGAATCGTCGCGGTATAGTAAGAAGGGGGGCGGGCTGTAGGTGTCATGCGGCATTGTAACTGTGCCGATTCAGCGCATTAATTTAATAGTTGGTGAAGCTTACTTGTAGGTTGTTGCAAGTGTCGTAGGCTGGGATGCGTCGTAGGCTGGGATGCAATCCCAGCATTTCAACCG
>Ga0316222_1002557_pt1 | contig 19234 bp, 26 predicted proteins | sample TBH18011metaG_FD_206008 | JGI IMG/M metagenome (GOLD analysis project Ga0316222, IMG submission 206008) | Freshwater microbial communities from Trout Bog Lake, Wisconsin, USA - TBH18011 | ecosystem: Environmental > Aquatic > Freshwater > Lake > Hypolimnion/Profundal zone | place: USA: Wisconsin...
GGAATATAGGTGCCAAGCCGGTAAACCAGCAGGGCGCCAAGGGTAAACCAGATGCGTGCCTTCAGCTCGGTTGCCTTGGAGAACGCTCCAAGGTTCATGCTTTGGGCCATTTGCTCGGCGGCGGACGCCATGTTGCATTCCTCGTATAAATCTAGCGGACGTGCTTGTGGCCGTCCGCGCCCATAAAGGCAATCGGCGCCGCACGGTCAACCCGCACGACGCCGATAATCTGGCTCAATCGCCCTGAAACCGACGTCTGGAGAAGACGCCGGCCAGGCGATGCAAATCAGGACGCCGCTGCTGCCGAGGCCTTAGCGGGCACCGTGGTCGTCACCGAACCACCAGCCGCCTCAACCGCCGCAATCGCTGCTACCGAAGCACCGGAGACGGTGATCGTCAGCTTCTGGGTCACTTCACCAACGGCAAGCAGGCGAACGCCCACCACCTTGGTGCCACGAACCAGACCAGCATCCTTCAGAACGCCTTCGGTGATCGGCTCGGCTGCATTGATCTTCCCGGCCTCAATGGCCTTGGCGATCGCGCCGACATTCACCGGAGCATATTCCTTGCGGAAGATGTTCTTGAAGCCACGCTTCGGCAGACGCCGATAGATCGGGAGCTGACCGCCCTCGAACCCATTCAGCGAAACGCCTTCACGCGCCTTCTGACCCTTTACGCCTTTGCCCGACGTCTTGCCCTTACCAGAGCCGATGCCGCGACCAAGACGCTTGAACTTGTGGCGCGAACCAGGGTTGTCGCGCAGTTCATTAAGTTCGACCATCAGACCTCGCCCTCCACCTTGATCAGGTGGGCAACCTTGCGGATCATGCCGCGCACCGAAGGAGTATCCTCCAGGGTGCGGGTACGACGCAGCTTGTTCAGACCCAGACCGATCAGCGTCTCCTTCTGCCCCGGCTTGCGGCCGAGAGCGGAATTGATCTGCGTGACGGTAACGGTCTTCTTTTCAGTCTCAGCCATGATCGGCCTCCACTGCGCCCGTCTCGACAGTCGATTCACGCTTGCCGAGCAGATCGCTCACCTTCTTGCCACGACGAGCAGCCACCGAACGCGGCGAGGCCGCGCGCTTCAGGCCGTCGAACGTTGCCTTGACCATGTTGTGCGGGTTGCGGCTGCCGAGCGACTTGGCCACCACATCGTGGATGCCAAGAGCTTCGAACACAGCGCGCATCGGACCGCCAGCGATGATCCCGGTGCCTGCCGAGCAGGAGCGCAGAACGACCGAGCCCGCACCGAAATTGCCGACCACATCGTGGTGCAGCGTCCGGCCTTCCTTCATTGGAACGCGGATCATCGTCTTCTTCGCGCGCTCGGTGGCCTTGCGGATCGCTTCCGGCACTTCACGGGCCTTGCCCGCGCCGTAACCAACACGACCTTTCTGGTCACCAACGACAACCAGAGCAGCGAAAGCGAACCGACGGCCGCCCTTCACCACTTTGGCGACGCGGTTGATGGTCACGAGCTTATCGAGAAGCTCTTCACCACCATCGCGCTCACGCTCGTTGTTGCGATCACGGTTCCGATCACGGTTCCGGTCGCCGCCGCCGCCTTCGCGGGGTTCACGTGCCATTGTTGTCTTCCTCAGAAGGCCAGACCGCCCTCACGGGCGGCTTCGGCCAGCGCTTTCACGCGGCCATGATACAGATACGCACCGCGGTCGAAGACCACGTTGGTCACACCAGCAGCGAGCGCACGCTCGGCCACCAGTTTGCCGACGGCCTGAGCCGCCTGCTTGTCGGCACCGGTCTTCAGCGCAGTGCGCATATCGCGCTCCAGGCTGGAGGCGGCGGCGACAGTGCGACCTTCGGAGTCGTCGATCACCTGAGCGTAGATATGCCGGCCCGAGCGAAACACGGACAAGCGCGGCCGACCACCGGCCTTGCGACGCAGCTGAAAGCGCAGACGAGTCTTGCGCCGGGCTGCAAGTTCCTTGTTGTCGGCCATTATTTCTTCTTTCCTTCCTTGCGGAGGATCTGCTCGCCCTCGAACTTCACACCCTTGCCCTTATAGGGTTCAGGCGGACGCCAAGTGCGGATTTCCGCGCAGACCTGGCCAACCTGGCGCTTGTCCACACCCGACACTTTGATCGAGGTCGGCTTCTCGCAGAGAACCGTGATACCTTCAGGGATGGCATAAACAACGTCGTGCGAGAACCCGAGGTTCAGGACGAGGTTGCCGCCGTTCACCGCCGCACGATAACCAGTGCCGTTGATCTCCATCGTCTTCGAGTAACCCTCGGAGACGCCCTTGACCATCGTTTGCACCAGGGCGCGCGTTGTGCCCCACATCATACGCGCCGGAGTGGAATTTCCACGCGGAGCGACGATGAATTTGTTGTCTTCAATCTTCACATCCACCTTATCGGTGAGTGCGACCTTCAGTTCCCCGAGCTTGCCCTTCGCGGTGACGACACCGTTGGCTAGCGCCAGCGTCACACCGGCGGGGATCTCGACAGGATATTTGCCTACGCGAGACATGGTATCCTCCTTAGAAGACGCGGCAGAGCACTTCGCCGCCAACATTGGCAGCGCGCGCTTCCGCATCGCTCAGGACGCCACGCGGCGTCGACAGTACCGAGATGCCCAAACCGCCATACACGCGCGGCAATTCCTTAATCTTGGAATAGACGCGGCGGCCCGGACGGCTGATGCGCGTGATCTCTTTGATCACGGGCTCGCCCTCGTTATATTTAAGCTCGATGCGCAGCTGCGAAACGCCCGCACGCAGTTCCTCGGTCGAGAAACCACGAATGAAGCCTTCGCGCTTGAGCACATCAAGCACATTCGCCCGCAAATGAGAGGCAGGCGCCACGCAGGCCGCGTGACGGCTGCGCTGAGCATTGCGGATACGGGTGAGCATATCACCCAGGGGATCGGACATTGACATGATCTAATCCCTTACCAGCTCGACTTCGTCATGCCAGGAATCTGGCCGGAGCTTGCCAGATCACGCAGAGCGATACGGCACAGCTTGAACTTGCGATAGTTGGCGCGCGCGCGGCCCGTCAACTCGCAGCGCAGGCGCACGCGCACCTTCGCTCCGTTGCGGGGCAACTGCGCCAGCTTCATGCTGGCATCGAACCGGTCTTCGACCGGCAGAGTGCGGTCCATGACAATCGACTTCAGCGACTCGCGCTTAGCCTTGTCACGGGACGCCATGTATTCCCGCTTTTTATTGCGGTTGACCGATGAGGTCTTCGCCATTGTCTTTCCAAATCCTCCGGAACCTGTGAGGGGAGCCCCACCGTTTTCCAATTCAGCGTCGTAGAACCGGCGGGCGAACCCGCCGGGTTATCTCAGGCGTTCGCCTTGCCCGGCACAGCTTCACCGATGAAAGGGATATCGAACTCGCGCAACAATTCCTTCGCTTCCGCGTCGGTCTTGGCCGATGTGACGAACACGATGTCCATACCACGAACGGCGGACACCTTGTCGTACGCAATCTCAGGGAACACAAGCTGTTCCTTGAGGCCCATCGCAAAATTCCCACGCCCGTCGAACCCTTTTGCCGACACGCCACGGAAATCGCGCACACGCGGCAGCGCCACGGTGACGAGGCGGTCGAGGAATTCATACATGCGCGCCTTGCGGAGCGTCACTTTGCAGCCGATCGGCAGGCCTGCACGGATTTTGAAACCCGCGATCGCCTTCTTGGCCACAGTCTTCACCGGGCGCTGACCAGAAATCAGCGTCATCTCGGCCACGGCGCTGTCGAGGATCTTCTGATCCGCAGCAGCTTCGCCGACACCCATGTTGATGACGATCTTCTGCAGCTTCGGCACCTGCATCGGGTTGGTGTAACCGAACTTTTTGGTCAGGTTGCTACGCACCGACTCGACATACCGGACGGCCATACGCGGGGCCTGCTCCGGAGATGCCAATGCCGGGCCTGCGCCCACCAAAGAAGCGTCGGGCTTGGAGCCGCGCTTGGCAACTTCGCCCGGCGCGCCGCCACCCTTGCCAGTCTTGGCAGCGGGGGCTTTGCCCTTGCTCTTAGAATCGCTCATGATCTTGCCCTCAGCTTTCGATCACGGCGCCCGTGGCCTTCGCCACGCGCACCTTGCGTCCGTCGTCAAGCACGCGATAGCCAACCTTGGTTGGCTTGTCGGTCTTGGGATCGATCAGCGCGAGGTTGGACAGATGGATGGTCGCTTCGACCTCCACAATCCCACCCGGCTGGCCCATGCCGCGCGGCTTGGTGTGTTTCTTTGCGATGTTCACGCCTTGAACACGCGCACGATTTTCTTTCGGCAGAACCTGAAGCACTTCACCGCGCTTGCCGGCATCTGCCCCGGTGGTCACCAGGACGGTGTCACCCTTGCGAATACGAGCGGCCATTACAGCACCTCCGGCGCCAGCGAGATGATCTTCATGAACTTCTTGGCGCGCAGCTCACGGACCACCGGTCCAAAGATGCGGGTGCCAATCGGCTCCTGCGACTTGTTGATCAGCACGGCCGCATTGCGGTCGAAACGGATCGCGCTGCCATCAGCCCGGCGCACCGGGAAGGAAGTGCGCACGATCACCGCTTGGTGAACGTCACCCTTCTTCACCTTGCCACGCGGAATGGCGTCCTTGATGGAGACGACAATGATGTCGCCCACCGAGGCCGTCTTACGCTTGGAGCCGCCCAGCACTTTGATGCACTGAACGCGCTTGGCGCCTGAATTGTCGGCAACTTCGAGGTTGGACTCGACGGAAATCATCGATGTCGCTCCTTATGCCGAAACGAGCTGGGTGTCAGCAGCGACGTCAACCTTGACGCCGTTGCGCTCGACCACAATCCAGGTCTTGCGCTTGCTGATCGGGCGGCATTCTTCGATGCGCACCGTGTCACCAACTTTGCATTCGTTGATTTCATCGTGTGCGGCATACTTCTTAGAACGCCGAATGAACTTCTTGTACAGCGGGTGCATGACCCGACGAGCAACAAGAACGGTTACCGTCTTGTCCATCTTGTCGCTGGTCACACGACCGGTGAGAACGCGCCGCGGCATCGCTCCCCTCCTTAAATCGAGGCTGCAGAAGAAGCGGACTTCTTCTGAGCAATGATGGTCTTCACGCGGGCGATGTCACGACGCACTTGGCGTACCTGACCGAGCCCCTCCAGCTGGCCGGTGGCCCGCTGGAAACGAAGGTTGAACTGCGTCTTGCGCAGGGAGAGCAGCATCGTCTGCAACTCGTCCGGCGTTTTGGCGCGCAGATCGGCGGGTTTGGCTTCCTTGCTCATATCATGCGTCCCCAATGCGCGTGACGAACTTGGTACGGATCGGCAATTTCGCCGCACCAAGGCTCAGCGCTTCGCGCGCCAGTTCCGGAGCGACACCGTCGACCTCGAACATCACGCGACCTGGTGCAACACGCGCCACCCAGTATTCCGGTGCACCCTTACCGGAGCCCATGCGCACTTCCTGCGGCTTCTGCGACACTGGCAGATCCGGAAAAATGCGGATCCACACGCGACCGGCACGCTTCATCGCACGAGTGATCGCACGACGAGCCGCTTCGATCTGGCGGGCGGTGATCCGCTCCGGTTCCAGAGCCTTCAGCCCAAACTGACCAAAGTTCAGAGCGGTGCCGCCCTTTGCTTCGCCCTTAATGCGGCCCTTATGGGCCTTGCGGTACTTAGTCCGCTTCGGAGACATCATTGTCTTGATTCCTTACCGCTGCGGCGCTTGCTCAGCGGCCCGACGGTCCTGAGCCTGCGGATCGTGTGCGAGAATTTCGCCCTTGAAGATCCAGACCTTCACACCGCAGGTGCCATAGGTGGTCTTCGCGGTGGCCACACCGAAATCGATGTCAGCGCGCAGCGTATGCAGCGGCACGCGGCCTTCACGATACCATTCAACGCGCGCGATTTCCGCGCCGCCAAGACGGCCCGAGCAGTTGATACGAATGCCCTGAGCGCCCAGACGCATCGCCGACTGCACCGCACGCTTCATCGCGCGACGGAACGCAACCCGGCGCTCCAGCTGCTGGGCGATGTTCTCGGCCACCAGCGTCGCGTCGATTTCCGGCTTGCGGATTTCAACGATGTTCAGGCTGACTTCAGACTTCGCCATCTTGGTCAGGTCTTTGCGCAGCGTCTCGATGTCTTGGCCCTTCTTGCCAATGACAACGCCGGGACGTGCAGCGTAGATCGTCACGCGCGGCTTCTTGGCCGGACGTTCGATGACCACGCGGCTGACGCCAGCGCCAGACAGCTTCTTACGCAGATGCGCGCGCAGCGACAGATCGCCATGCAGCATGTTTGCGTAGTCGGTGCTGGAGAACCAGCGGCTGTCCCACGTGCGGTTGATGCCGAGGCGCAGTCCAATCGGATTGACTTTGTGACCCATGTTACGCGGCCTCCCCGGCGGACACGACGGACGCAGGCAGCTCATTCGAGCGCTCGGCGACCACGATGGTGATGTGGCTGAACCACTTCTCGATGCGCGCCGAACGGCCACGGCCACGAGCGTGGAAGCGGCGCATCACGATGGATTTGCCGACTTCAGCGCGCGCGACGACCAGACGGTCGACATCGAGCTGATGGTTGTTTTCAGCATTTGCGATGGCGCTCTCCAGAACCTTCTTCACCTGCTGCGCAATGCGCCGCTTGGAGAAGGTCAGGGTTGCGACAGCGGACGCCGCCGGCTGGTTGCGGATCAAACCGGCAACCAGGTTCAGCTTGCGCGGGCTGATGCGGATATTGTGAAGCACAGCCTGTGCTTCGGTATCCGCGAGCTTGCGCTGGAATTTAGGCTTGCTCATCTCAGCCCCGCTTCGACTTCTTGTCGGCACCATGGCCGGTGAAGGTACGCGTCGGCGAGAATTCGCCGAACTTGTGACCAACCATGTTCTCCGTCACCTGAACGGGCAGAAACTTGTGCCCGTTATAGACGCCGAAGGTCAGGCCAACGAACTGCGGCAGGATCGTCGAACGACGCGACCAGATCTTGACGACCTCGTTGCGGCTCGAACCCTTCGCGGCTTCGGCCTTGGCCAGCAGATACCCGTCAACGAACGGGCCTTTCCAGATGGAACGAGCCATGGCTCACTTCCCCTTGTTGCGGCGACGGATAATCAGGCTATCCGTCCGCTTGTTCACACGAGTCTTGTAACCCTTGGTCGGCTTGCCCCATGGCGTCACAGGATGACGACCACCAGAGGTCCGGCCTTCACCACCACCATGTGGGTGATCGACAGGGTTCATGACAACACCACGCTGATGCGGCTTGCGGCCCAACCAACGCGAACGACCGGCCTTGCCGAGCGACTGGTTCGAGTTGTCCGGGTTGGACACTGCACCAATCGTCGCCATGCACTCGCCACGAACGACGCGAAGCTCGCCGCTCATCAGCTTGATCTGCGCGTAGCCGGAGTCCTTGCCCACGAGCTGAGCGAACTGGCCAGCGGAACGTGCAACCTTCGCACCGGCGCCCTGCTTGAGCTCGATGTTGTGGATGATCGTGCCGACCGGGATCGCTGCCAGCGGCATCGCATTGCCCGGCTTGATGTCGACCTTCAGACCCGAGACAACCGAATCACCGGCCTTCACGCGCTGCGGAGCGATGATATAGGACAGCTCGCCGTCCTGATACTTCACCAGAGCGATGAACGCCGTGCGGTTCGGATCGTATTCCAGACGCTCGATCACACCCGGCACGTCGAACTTACGACGCTTGAAGTCGATCAGGCGGTAGGACTGCTTGTGTCCACCCCCACGGAACCGGCTGGTGATATGGCCGTGGTTATTGCGACCGCCGGAGTGGGACTTACCCTCCGTCAGCGCCTTAACCGGCTTACCCTTCCAGAGGCCAGTGCGGTCGATCAGCACCGTGCCGCGCAGCGAGGCGGTGACGGGCTTAAATTGTTTCAGTGCCATCGGCTTGCTTCCCCGATCACGCCAGACCGCTGGTCAAGTCGATCGACTGACCATCGGCGAGGGTTACATAGGCCTTCTTCACATCCGAACGAACGCCCGGGCGACCGCGAAAACGCTTGGTCTTGCCCTTAGTGACCAGGGTATTCACCGCAGTCACCTTCACGCCGAACAGCGTCTCAACCGCCGTCTTGATCGCGGGCTTCGAGCTATCGATGGCCACACGGAAGACGATCTGGTTGCGCTCACCCAGCAGCGTGGCCTTTTCGGTCACGACCGGGCTGCGAACGATTTCATACATCGCCTCACGCGACATCGACTTCGCTGCCTTGGCAGCGGTACGAGCTTGATTGCTCATGCCAGGCGCTCCTTCAGGCCTTCGAGCCCGGCGGTGGTGATCGCCAGAACGTCGTGGTTGAGGATGTCGTAAACGTTCGCGCCGATTGTCGGCAGAATGTCCAGACCAATGATGTTGCGGCTTGCCAGCAGGAACCCGCCGTCGATCTGATGATCAACGATGAGAGCCGACTTCCAGCCCAGCACCTTCAGCTTCGCGACGAGTTCGCGGGTCTTGGTGGCGCCGGTGGCGGCGTCCAGAACCACGAGCTTGCCGTCAGCCTGCTTCTGCGACAGAGCGCTCAGCAGGCCCAGCTTGCGAACCTTCTTCGGCAAGTCATAGCCGTGGTCGCGAACGACCGGACCATGAACCGCGCCGCCGGTGCGGAACTGCGGAGCGCGCAGCGAGCCCTGACGAGCGTTGCCGGTGCCCTTTTGCTTGAACGGCTTCTTGGTCGTGCCAGAAACCTCGCCCATGCCCTTCACCTTGTGGGTGCCGGCGCGGCGCTTGGAAAGCTGCCAATGGACCACGCGTGCCATAATATCCTGGCGCGGCGCGATGCCGAAGATCTCGTCAGGCAGCTCGGCGGTGCCGGCGTTGCCATTGTCGAGGGTTTTGATGTCGATCTGCATCTCTATGCTCCTCAGCCCGCCGCTTCAGCAACGGCCGCCTGGCGCAGGCCAGCCGGATACGGCGCATCGGGATGGCGATCCTTCTTGACCGCATCGCGCACCAGAACGAAACCGTTCTTGGCGCCCGGAACGGCACCCTTCAGGAAAACCAAGCCCTTGTCGGCATCGACCAGCGCCACTTCCAGGTTCAGCGTTGTGACACGCTCCTGGCCAAGATGGCCGGCCATCTTCTTGTTCTTGAAGGTTTTGCCCGGATCCTGACGGTTACCGGTCGAACCATGCGAACGATGCGAGACCGAGACACCATGCGAGGCTTCAAGGCCCGCAAAGTTCCAGCGCTTCATCGCACCCGCGAAACCCTTACCCTTGGTGACGCCGCAAACATCAACCTTCTGACCGACCACAAAATGGTCTGCCGAGAGCGTGGCGCCGGTCTCAACGAGGGCATCCTCGGAAACGCGGAATTCCACGAGCTTCTGCTTGGGTTCAACCTTGGCGGCCGCAAAATGGCCCTTATTCGGCTGCGAGACGTTCTTCACCTTCGCGGTGCCCCAGCCGAGCTGAACAGCGTTGTAGCCGTCCTTTTCCTCGGTGCGCTGCGACACAACCTGAACGGAGTCCAGGTGCAGCACAGTGCAGGGGACGTGAGTCCCATCAGCCTTGAAAAGCCGGGTCATCCCCAGCTTCTTGGCAAGCAATCCAGTACGCATCACTTTCTTTCCCCAGAGGGACCAATACTTAGGTCCTTAGGCCACATCTGGCCGGGGAGGCTTCCCCGACCGGCTTGTGCTTCAGATCTTGATTTCGACGTCCACACCGGCGGCGAGATCAAGTTTCATCAGCGCATCTACCGTCTGCGGCGTCGGATCGACGATGTCGAGAAGACGACGATGGGTCCGAATTTCGAACTGCTCGCGGCTCTTCTTATCGACATGCGGCGAACGGTTCACCGTAAAACGCTCGATATGAGTGGGCAGCGGGATCGGCCCGCGGACCCGTGCACCCGTACGCTTGGCCGTATTGACGATTTCCTTCGTGCTGTTATCGAGCACGCGATGATCGTAGGCCTTGAGCCGGATGCGAATATTTTGATTGTCCATCACGCAATTCTTTCCTGGCACCCGGCCGGTTCACGGCCGACCGGGCTACCAAATTTCTTACTGGGTGATCGACGCAACCACGCCGGCGCCGACAGTGCGGCCACCTTCGCGAATAGCGAAACGCAGACCTTCATCCATGGCGATCGGCTGGATCAGCTCGACATCCATCGACACGTTATCGCCCGGCATGACCATTTCCACGTTCTCCGGCAGAGTCACGATGCCCGTGACGTCCGTCGTGCGGAAGTAGAATTGCGGACGATAATTGGTGAAGAACGGCGTGTGACGGCCACCCTCTTCCTTCGTCAGAATGTAGGCTTCTGCCTTGAACTTCTTGTGCGGGGTGATGGTGCCCGGCTTGGCCAGAACCTGGCCGCGCTCGACGTCATCACGCTTGGTGCCGCGCAGCAATGCGCCGATGTTGTCGCCAGCCTGGCCCTGATCGAGCAGCTTGCGGAACATTTCAACGCCCGTGACGATGGTCTTGGTGGTGTCGCGGATGCCGACGATCTCGACTTCCTCACCCACCTTGACGATGCCACGCTCAACGCGACCGGTCACCACAGTGCCACGACCCGAGATCGAGAACACGTCTTCGATCGGCATCAGGAACGGACGGTCAACCGCACGCTCCGGCTGCGGGATGTAGGCATCAACGGCGGCCATCAGTTCAAGGATGGCATCGTGACCGATAGCCGGCTCCTTGTCCTGCAGCGCGCAAACCGCCGAACCCTTGATGATCGGAATGTCGTCGCCCGGGAACTGGTACGAGCTCAGCAGCTCGCGAATTTCCATTTCCACCAGCTCGACCAGATCCGGGTCAGCAAGGTCCATCTTGTTGAGGAACACCACCAGAGCCGGCACGCCGACCTGACGGGCGAGCAGGATGTGCTCGCGGGTCTGCGGCATCGGGCCGTCAGCAGCGGACACCACCAGGATCGCGCCGTCCATCTGGGCGGCACCGGTGATCATGTTCTTCACATAGTCAGCATGGCCTGGGCAATCGACGTGGGCATAGTGACGATTCTTCGTCTCGTATTCCACGTGAGCGGTCGAGATCGTGATGCCACGAGCGCGCTCTTCCGGGGCTTTGTCGATCTGGTCATACGCCGTGAACGAGGCACCACCGGTCTCCGCCAGCACCTTCGTGATCGCAGCCGTCAGCGACGTCTTGCCATGGTCCACGTGACCAATGGTGCCGATGTTGCAGTGCGGCTTGTTGCGCTCAAATTTCGCCTTTGCCATCGTCGTCTCTCCGTTCCCGATCCGTGATGCGGGGGTTGGGTTGGGCTGTTGGAGTTACCAGCGGTAGTGGCTGAATGCCTTGTTGGCTTCGGCCATACGGTGGGTGTCTTCACGCTTCTTCACGGCTGAGCCACGGTTGTTCACCGCGTCCATCAGCTCGTTCGAAAGCCGCTCTTCCATCGTGTGCTCGCCGCGCTTGCGGGAGCTGTCGATGAGCCAGCGGATCGCCAGGGCCTGACGACGCTCGGTACGCACTTCGACGGGCACCTGATAGGTGGCACCACCGACGCGACGCGAACGGACTTCAACCGCAGGCTTCACGTTGTCCAGAGCATCGTGGAACATGCGCACCGGATCAGCTGCGACACCGCCGCGCTTCTTCATGGTATCCAGCGCACCATACACGATGGCTTCGGCTGCAGACTTCTTACCATCATACATCAGCGCATTCATGAAGCGCGTGATGACAGTATCGCCGAACTTTGCGTCCGGCAGGATTTCGCGCTTTGCGGCGCGGTGACGGCGGCTCATCGCATTCCCTCTCTTACTTCGGACGCTTCGCGCCGTAGAGCGACCGGCGCTTGCGGCGCTTCGGCAGGCCCTGCGTGTCAAGCACGCCGCGCAGGATGTGGTAGCGCACGCCCGGCAAATCCTTCACGCGACCACCACGGATCAGCACAACAGAGTGCTCCTGGAGGTTGTGACCTTCACCGGGGATGTAGCTCACGACCTCGAAGCCATTGGTCAGGCGGACCTTGGCGACCTTACGCAAAGCCGAGTTCGGCTTCTTTGGGGTCGTCGTGTAGACGCGCGTGCAAACGCCGCGCTTCTGCGGGCAGCCCTGCAAAGCCGGAACCTTGTTCCGCTTGGGAGCCGGCTCGCGCCCATTGGCGATCAGCTGGTTGATGGTCGGCATAGACCTTGTTCACTCCGTCAGACACAAGACCCCACCGAATCGCTTGCAAAGCCAAGTCCCACAGAAGGCGTTTCCGCCCTGCGGGATCCCACATTCGTGCAGCCTAAGCTCGGAAAACCGAGCGGCACCGCACGAGAGAGTGTGCCTGCATAACGACCCGATTAGGGGTCAGCTAAGGGCGCGGAACCTATGCCGGGGGGGAGAGCGAGTCAAGCAGTGTTCGATGAGTTCAATCCGCAGCAAACGCGGATGATCCATGCACAAAGGAGGGGCCGGACCTGCGAGGCGTCGAACGGCGTGATAGCCCTTCCTGGCGCGTGCATTCAATGGGGTATTTGGCGCAGATATGCCAGTCATCACGGGCAAGATCACGGTCTGGCCGATTGCAATCAATCAGTTGGACCGCACTCTAAATTCGTCCGATTGAAAAGCAACTTAGGCTCGATCATATCGAACCCACGCAGTGCCATATGATCGAGCGTTGTTCAACGCGCACATCTCGGACAGCAGGTTGATCGCCAACCCAATAGGCAGCAGGCACGCGATGCCGGTTGTGTGCCATCCGCCAGACTCAAAAATCATGCGGCGATCCATGCGGCGCGACTCGGCCAACATGGGCCAGAGGAATCGCCGCAATGCGGGTGTCTGAGACAGGAGTCAGCGGCGACGCCGTGTCTCGACGTCGCCGCTGCACTACATACGTGGCCGCTCTTGGTGCAACCGCTACAAGCTGGCCCTAAGGCTTCGCTCTAATTTCATATTATTTAGAATTAGTTAGTTATGCCGCTTTGATGCGGTCGAAGAAGCGGTCGATGTCGCCACGCAAAGTGCGCGATTGGCCGCCCAGGGCAGAGGCAGCACTCAGCACCTGGCTAGACGCCGCCCCGGTCTCACTGGCAGCAGTGTGCACGCCAATGATTGTTTGGCTGACATCGCCAGTGCCGGCCGCCACTTCCTGCACGTTGCGGGCGATTTCCAGCGTCGATGCCCCTTGCTCACGCATCGCGGCAGCAATTTCGGCACCAATCGAATTCAGTCGCATGATGGTTGAGGCAATTCGCTCAATGGCCGTGACAGCCTGGCGCGTCGCCCCCTGCATTGCGACGATCTGCCCAGAGATTTCTTCCGTCGCTCGCGCGGTCTGGCTGGCAAGCCCCTTCACTTCCGATGCCACCACTGCAAACCCTTTGCCCGATTCGCCGGCTCTTGCCGCCTCGATGGTGGCGTTTAGGGCCAGGAGATTGGTTTGCGAGGCGATGTTGTTGATCAGCGACACCACCTCGCCAATTTTCTGCGCCGCCTGTGACAAACCACTCACGATCACTGTGGTCTGTTCCGCCTCTGCCGCGGCCTCGCCGGCAACGCGACTCGATTCGTTGACTTGACGGGTGATGTTTTCAATCGACATCGACAGATCATGGCTTGCCCCGGCAACCGTCTTGACGTTGATCGAGGCCTCTTCTGCCGCTGCGGCGACCATGGAAGCCTGCTCACTGGTTTTGTCGGCGGTGGACGACATTGCCTGCGCTGCACCGCGCATCTCCTCTGCGGCACCTGTGAAGCTCTCCAGCGAGCGGGTGACGAGCTGATCGAATTCGCCGAGCAATGCCTCAATCGTGCTTTGCCGTTGCGCGCGACGGGCAATCTCAGCCCGCTCTGCCGCTTCAAGGGCACGAGCGCGGACGGCACCATCCCTGAACACCTGTACGGTGCTGGCCATCTGCCCAATTTCATCGCCGCGCCCTAAGCCGACGATGGCAGCCTCCAACTCGCCATCGGCCAGCGAGAGCATCCTTGCGCGCAATTGCAGCAGCGGCATGGTCACTGCGCGGGTGATTGCCCAGGCGATACCCAAACCAACCAGCACCGCCATGGCGCTGCCAACCAACATGCCCCACTGGAGCGAACCCACACGCGCATTGGCACTCGCGACAAAGCTGGTTGCGCTCTTCCAGACAACGTCAAGGACCTGGGTGACTTGGGCCGTCAGCGGCGCATATTTCAATGCAGCCTCACCCTGGATCAACGCTTTGGCATCCGCGCCCCTGCCATCGACCGCCATTTCCACTGCACGATGCGTGGTTGCGTACCAATCGTCAAAAAGGTGATGGATGGTGGCAAAATCTTCCTTGGGGCCAAGATATAACCGCTCGGCCTCCTCCATCCGGGCTATCAGCAGCGCCTTGCCCCCTTCAAGCTCCGTCGTGCTGGCGGGGCGCACGCCGTCGGCCATGTCCATCGCAATTGCCCGGACAGTGGAGATGCGGTCTCGCATCGCCGTGAGCGAATAGGTGACTTTGAAAGGATGCTCGTAAAGGTTTGACGTCATTCCGGAGACGTCTCGCACAGCCCATAAAGCGGTCCCTGCCATCACACAGACCAGCAGGATGACCAATAGCATCCCACCAATAATCTTATATCCGATCCGATATTGCGAAAGCATGCCTTTTCCCCAGACCTTGTACCATGCGGCACAATGTCCCTGAGAAAGGTAAATATTCGGCTAAGGTGCGCGACCGCTTGTCGGCGCGAGCAAACAAAAAGGCGGCTGGTACCTCTCGGTACCAACCGCCTATTTTTACAACTCCAGCAGCCGATCAGTGATCGGCGATGGCAGCCTGGTCCATCGGGATCGCATGCTGACGGTCGCGACCGGCGGCAATGCCGCGCAGGCGGTTCATCACCGAGCCGGTGCCGGCCGGGATCAGACGACCAACGATCACGTTTTCCTTCAGACCGATCAGGTTATCGACCTTACCAGCAGTTGCAGCCTCGGTGAGCACCCGGGTTGTCTCCTGGAAGGAAGCCGCCGAGATGAACGAGTGCGTCTGCAGCGAGGCCTTGGTGATGCCCTGCAGCACCGGCATAGCGGTGGCCACGCGATCACCTTCATGCATGCGCTTGCGGTTCTCGTAGTCGAAATCGACCCGATCAACCTGCTCACCGGCCAGGAACGTCGTGTCACCCGGTTCGAGAATCTCAACCTTCTGCAGCATCTGGCGAACGATCACCTCGATGTGCTTGTCGTTGATCTTAACGCCCTGCAGACGATAGACATCCTGGATTTCGTTGACGAGGTAATCGGACAGTGCCGGCACGCCCATCACCTTGAGGATGTCATGCGGCACGCGCGGACCGTCAACCAACGGATCGCCACGTCGCACGAAGTCACCTTCCTGCACCGATACGTGCTTGCCCTTCGGCACCAGATACTCGGTCTCTTCGCCGGTCTCGTCGTTCTTGACGATAACGCGACGCTTTGCCTTGTAATCCTTGCCGAATTCCACACGGCCGTCAGTCTCTGCGATGATGGCGTGATCCTTCGGGCGACGTGCCTCGAAGAGTTCAGCCACACGCGGCAGACCACCGGTGATGTCGCGCGTCTTGGAGCCTTCACGCGGAATGCGCGCCAGCACGTCGCCGGCGGCCACTTCGGCACCATTCTCAATCGACAAGATCGAGTCAGGGCTGAGGAAGTAGCGCGCATCGGTGGAGTTCGGCAGACGCACAACGTCGCCGTTGCTGTCCTTCAACTGCAGGCGCGGACGCAGATCGACGCCACGCGCGTTCTGCTTGTAGTCCACCACCACCTTCGAGGTCAGACCGGTCACTTCGTCCATCTTCTCGACGAGTGTCACGTTCTCGATCAGGTCGAGATATTCCACGCGACCGGCAGATTCCGTGATGATCGGCAGGGTGTATGGGTCCCACTCTGCCAGCTTTTGCAGACGTGTGACCGTGGCCCCCTCGTCGCAGAGCAGCTTCGCACCATACGGCACGCGGAAGCGCGCACGCTCGCGGCCCTTGTCATCGGTGAGGATGATTTCGAGGTTACGCGACATGACGATGTTCACGCCAGACGAGTTCACCACGACCGAGCGGTTGCGCATCTGCACCACACCGTCATGCGAGGCCTCAACGGCGGAGACTTCGGCACCACGGGTTGCGGCACCACCGATGTGGAAGGTGCGCATCGTCAGCTGTGTGCCCGGCTCGCCGATGGACTGTGCGGCGATCACGCCCACGGCCTCACCCACGTTGACCGGCGTGCCACGGGCCAGATCGCGGCCATAGCAGGCGCCACAGACACCAACCTTGGCTTCGCAGGTCAGCACAGAGCGGATCTTCAGCTCTTCCACGCCAGCCTTCTCAATGGCTTCAGCGTCGGTCTCTTCGACGAGCGTGTCCTTCGCCGCGATCACCTTGCCGGTGGCCGGGTCAAGCACGTCCTCAGCCGTGGTGCGGCCCAGGATGCGCTCAGACAGCGAAGCAACAATATCACCACCATCCATCACCGCACGCACTTGCAGGCCACGATCCGTGCCGCAATCGCGTTCGAAGATGATGCAATCCTGCGCCACGTCCACCAGACGGCGGGTGAGGTAGCCCGAGTTCGCGGTCTTCAACGCGGTATCCGCCAAGCCCTTACGGGCGCCGTGGGTCGAGTTGAAGTATTCGAGAACCGATAAGCCTTCTTTAAAGTTTGCGATGATCGGCTGCTCGATGATCTCACCCGACGGCTTGGCCATCAGGCCGCGCATACCGGCCAGCTGACGCATCTGGGCTGGCGACCCACGCGCGCCGGAGTGGCTCATCATCCACACCGAGTTGGTGGGATAGCCGATCTCCTGACGTGAGATCTCCTTCATCATCGCGCCGGCCACTTCGTCCGTGCAGCGCGACCAGGCATCGACGACCTTGTTGTAGCGTTCGCCAGCGGTGATCAGACCATCCTGATATTGCTGCTCGAATTCCTTCACCTCGCCCTGGGTCTTGCCGATCATCTCTTTCTTCGACGCCGGGATGATCATGTCGTCCTTACCAAACGACAGACCCGCCTTGGCGGCGTTGGCGAAGCCGATGGCCATCAGGCGATCTGCGAAGATCACGCATTCTTTCTGGCCACAATGACGGTAGACCGCATCGATGACGTCGGAGACGTTCTTCTTGGTCAACTGACGGTTGATCAGGCTGAACGGGATCGCCGGATTGCGCGGCAGCACCTGGCTGATGATCATGCGGCCCGGTGTGGTGATCACCTTCTGCACGATCTTCTCGCCATTGGCGTCCACCGTGGTGAAGCGCGAGCGGATCTTGGTGTGCAGCGTGACAACCTTGGCGGCGAGCGCATGCTCGATTTCGCCAATGGTTCCGAATGCATGGGCCTCGTTGTCCGGAGCCGCGCGGAATTCCGGCGTTTCCAGCGACAGGTAGTAAATGCCGAGCACGATGTCCTGCGACGGCACGATGATCGGCTTGCCGTTGGCCGGGCTGAGGATGTTGTTGGTGGACATCATCAGCACGCGGGCTTCAAGCTGAGCTTCAAGCGACAACGGCACGTGAACGGCCATCTGATCGCCGTCAAAGTCGGCGTTGAAGGCGGTGCAGACCAGCGGATGCAGCTGAATTGCCTTGCCTTCGATCAGCACCGGCTCGAAAGCCTGAATGCCGAGGCGATGCAAGGTCGGTGCGCGGTTGAGCATCACGGGATGCTCGCGGATCACCTCTTCAAGGATGTCCCAAACCTCGGGACGCTCCTTTTCCACCATGCGCTTTGCAGCCTTGATGGTGGTGGCGTGACCGTATTTTTCCAGCTTCGAGTAGATGAACGGCTTGAACAGCTCCAGCGCCATCTTCTTCGGAAGACCACACTGATGCAGCTTCAGTTCCGGGCCCACCACGATGACCGAACGGCCAGAGTAATCGACGCGCTTGCCGAGCAGGTTCTGACGGAAGCGGCCCTGTTTGCCCTTGAGCATATCGGACAGCGACTTCAGCGGACGCTTATTGGCACCGGTGATCGCACGGCCACGACGGCCGTTGTCGAACAGGGCGTCAACTGCTTCCTGCAACATGCGCTTCTCGTTGCGCACGATGATGTCAGGCGCGCGCAGTTCGATCAGGCGCTTGAGACGGTTGTTGCGGTTGATCACGCGGCGATACAGATCGTTCAGATCCGACGTCGCAAAGCGGCCACCATCAAGCGGCACCAGCGGGCGCAGTTCGGGCGGAATGACCGGGATCACGTCCAGGATCATCCACTCCGGCTTCGCACCGGATTCAGCGAACGCCTCGATCAGCTTCAGGCGCTTGACGATCTTCTTGCGCTTGGCCTCCGAAGTGGTCTCCTTCAGATCCTGGCGCAGCTCAACCTTCTCGGCATCGCTGTCGATGCGGGTGAGGATGTGCTTGATGGCTTCAGCGCCGATGGCCGCCGTGAAGGCGTCTTCGCCGAATTCGTCCTGCTTATCAAGCAGCTGATCTTCGGTCAGCAGTTGATGCATCTTCATGTCGGTCGTGCCGGGTTCCAGCACAACGTAGTTCTCGAAATACAGAACCTTCTCAAGCTCTTTCAGCGTGAGATCGACCATCAGGCCGATGCGGCTCGGCAGCGACTTCAAGAACCAGATATGAGCGACCGGCGAAGCCAGCTCAATATGGCCCATCCGTTCGCGGCGCACCTTGGCGAGGGTGACTTCAACGCCACACTTCTCGCAGATGATGCCGCGGAACTTCATGCGCTTGTACTTACCGCACAGGCACTCATAGTCCTTGATTGGGCCAAAAATACGCGCGCAGAACAGGCCGTCCCGCTCTGGCTTGAAGGTGCGGTAGTTGATGGTTTCCGGCTTTTTAATCTCGCCGTAGGACCAGGAGCGGATTTGCTCCGGTGACGCCATCTGGATGCGGATCTGATCGAAATTCAGCGACTGGCCAGTCTGGCCCAGAATCTTCATCAGCTCGTTCATGCTGAAACCCCCGAATCCGCCGGGGCATTACCCCGGCGGGACTTGGAAAAAAGCGGCGTGGTCAGAAAGCGGTGCTCAAGCAGACCGCATATCGAGATCGACATTCAAGCCGAGCGACTTCAGTTCTTTCACCAGAACGTTGAAGCTCTCCGGAATGCCGGCTTCGAAGTTGTCTTGCTCGCGCACGATCGCCTCGTAGACCTTGGTGCGGCCGGACACGTCATCCGACTTCACCGTCAGCATTTCCTGCAAGGTGTAAGCGGCGCCATAGGCTTCCAGAGCCCAGACTTCCATTTCACCGAAGCGCTGACCACCAAACTGCGCCTTACCACCCAGCGGCTGCTGCGTGACGAGCGAGTACGGACCAATCGAGC
>Ga0316222_1002561_pt1 | contig 19189 bp, 23 predicted proteins | sample TBH18011metaG_FD_206008 | JGI IMG/M metagenome (GOLD analysis project Ga0316222, IMG submission 206008) | Freshwater microbial communities from Trout Bog Lake, Wisconsin, USA - TBH18011 | ecosystem: Environmental > Aquatic > Freshwater > Lake > Hypolimnion/Profundal zone | place: USA: Wisconsin...
GCCATGGTGCTGTCGTACCAGGTGTCGATGATCATCGGCAGCTCGGTCAGGCCGGCCAGCCAACGATGCAGTTGGCCGGGTTCGGGCACCGGCTTGAAGAACTCGGCCATCAGCTTGTCGAGGGTGACGCGATGCTTGAAGCTCTCGATGTACTGGCCGGTATGCCACAGATTGTTGCGGATGCGTCCGGGCACCGCGACCTTGCTGGAAAGCAGGTGCGCCAGCGCCCGCGCGCCGGTGGGGACCGGGCACGGCTCTGGGCCGAGGTCGAGTAATTCCGGCCCCAGCACCGGGATCAGCCGACCGGCCGCGATCCGCTGGCCGATCTCGGCCAGCGCCGCCTTTGGCTCCGCGCGGGGGGGCATGCCTAATCCTCGTCGCCGCCAATCTTGCGGGCGTCAATGGTGATCGGTAGCGGCGTGTCGGCCGGCATGTCGGGCATCTGGAAGCGCCAGTTATTGCCAAGACGCACCCAACCGCCCCAGATGCCGGGAAACTCGGCTTCGACGATCTTCTCTTCCAGATCCTTCTTGGCGACGTAAATCTCGTAATGGCCGGGCAATTTGCGCAGCATGACCTTCATGGCGGAGGCTCCAGGCATTCCAGTTCATGGGCGCGCATGCCAACCAGGACCCCCCGGCGCACGAAATCGATCCCGTAGACATAGAAGCGGTTAAGATAGGTTCCGACGGATTTGACGTAGCCGATTTCACCTTCGTCGATGAGGAAGCCACCTGTCGGCACCCCAGGATAGGTGCCGTCATTGCGGATGAACTTTAAAGCGCGAACCTTGGTGCCGATCTCATAGGCCGGCGGTTCGTGCAATTCCCCTTCCATCCGCATGATCGTGGCCTCCTCGTGTTCGACGATCAGGCGGCGGTGATGCAGTCGGACGGGCAGACCGCCTGGCACTTGGGCGCTTCGCCGTCGCATTCGGTGCACTTCGACGCCTTGATGACGTAAACGTCGCCCTTCATCGAGATGGCGGCGTTCGGGCACTCGAATTCGCAGGCGCCGCAGGCAGTGCATTCATCGGGGTTAATCGCAAGGGCCATAATTCAGTCTCCTTCAGGCAATGCTTTGCCGGGTTTGGGTATGCTGGGCAGCATACCAGGCGGCGACGGCAGTTTCGATGTAATCCAGATCGGGCGTTTCGATCGCGGTGATCCCCGCCTTGGCGAGGTCGTCCTTGGGACATCGGCCGATCTTGGCGACGAACACGGTGTCGATTCCGGCCAGGGTGGCCAGAATGCCGTCAAGGCGGTCGTCGTCGCCATAGCCGCCCTGGCAATAGTTCTCGACCTTGCGGTGGCCGATGAAACGGACGCCAGCCTGATCGACCTCGTAAACCTGGAACTCGGTGGCATGACCGAAATGCTGGTTAATGCGCCCGCCGCCCTTGGTGCACACCGCGACCTGATGGGCCGGAGCGGGCTGGGCGGCGGCCAGATCGGCGGTGGCGGCGTCGGCGGCGGCGCGGTGATCGGCGCGCTCGCGCTCTACCACCTCACGATAGAGCCGGCGGGGCTCGGGGTCGTAGGTCGGCATGTCTTCGATCTTGTCCAGGGTGAAGTGCTGCGACAAATCCTCGCCCAGCATGCCGACGGCATCGGCGCGGCACTGGCGGCAATGCTTCATCAGGGTGGCGCCGCCGGCCAGTTGGTCCTGCACCTGCTTCAGTTCGGCAGGCGTGGGGCCGCGGCGGCCTTCGAGACCGAAGGCAGTGCCGTGGGAGGCGTCGGAAATCAGCGGCAGCACGTTGTGCAAGAAGGCGCCGCGCGCCTTGATGGCGGCGTTGACGTCAAGCAGGTGCTCGTCGTTGATGCCGGGGATCATTACCGAATTGATCTTGACCAGCACGCCCTTGGAGGTCAGCGCCTCCAGGCCCTCCATCTGGCGCTCGTGCAGGATGCGCGAAGCCTCAAGGCCGGTGTAGCGGCGGCCATTGTGGTAAATCCACGGGTAAATGTGCTGGCCGATCTCGGGATCGACCATGTTGATGGTGATGGTGACGTGGTCGATATCGGCGGCGACGATGCGATCGACATGGTCGGGCAGGGCCAGGCCGTTGGTCGAGATGCAGAACTTGATGTCGGGAAGCTGGTCCTTGACCCTGTCGAAGGTCTCGAAGGTGTGGCGCCAGTCGAACACCGCGTCGCCCGGACCGGCGACGCCCAGCACCGAAAGCTGCGGCACCTTGTTGGCCACCGCAACCACCTTGCGCGCCGCCTGTTCCGGCGTCAGGCGCTCCGAGGTGACGCCGGGGCGGCTCTCATTGGCGCAATCGTATTTGCGATTGCAGTAATTGCATTGAATGTTGCAGGCGGGAGCCACCGACACATGCATGCGGGCGAAGTAGTGATGGGCTTCCTCGCTGTAGCAGGGGTGGTCCTTGATGCGGTCCCAAACCGCCTCGGGCACATCGTTCGGCCGCTTGGGGGCAGTGCCACAGGCCTTCTTGGAGGAGCATCCGCTGGATGCCTCTTTGCGCTGCGGCCGCGCCGCCAACAGGGCGGAGAGGGGGATGACGTTGCTGCTCACCGGCGGCCTCCTCGAGAGGTTTGGGTCCGCTCCTTGATCAGCAAACCGCGTGCCAGATCGCTAAGCCCAGGGATTCCGCCATTTCCGCGCTGTGGCATGTCGCAGATCGAACGGACTTGTCGTGAAAGCGACATTCGCCTCGCATCGCTTGGCGGGGTGGAAAGGCGCGCCGATTCGGCCTATGCTGAGGCATATGCTAACGGAGGCGAGGATGATTCCCGAGCGGCACGTCAAGCTTTTCAAGAACGGTCGTAATCAGGCGGTTCGCATTCCCCGCGATTTCGAGCTTCCGGGTGAGGATGCTGTTATGCGCAAGGACGGGAATCGGCTGATCATCGAGCCGGCCCCTCCGAAATCCTTGCTGGCGCTGTTGAAGACTCTGGCGCCGCTTGACGAGGAATTTCCGCCGATCTCCGATTCTCCGCCCACTCCGGTCGAGCTATGACGCGTTACCTGCTCGATACCAACGTCCTGTCCGATCTCATTCGCAATCCTGGGGGCGGGGTCGCCGATCATGTCGCCCGGGTTGGTGAGGCGATGGTTTGCACCAGCATCATCGTGGCGGCAGAATTGCGTTATGGCGCCGCGAAAAAGGGCTCGTCCCGGCTGACTACCCGCTTGGAAGCCGTCCTCGACAGCATCGACATTCTTCCTTTCGAGGCCCCCGCTGACGCCACCTATGGTGCGATCCGCACCCGGCTGGAACAAAGCGGAATGCCGATTGGCGGCAACGATTTGCTGATTGCCGCCCAGGCTGTCGCACTTGGCTATACGGTCGTTACCGACAATTTGGGGGAGTTCGCCCGCGTCGATGGTCTTGCCATTGAGAATTGGCTGAGGTCGGGTCCTTGACCGCCATCAAAGCCCGCTGACCGCCTTCCGGTCATTCTGCGAACACTTCGCGGAAAGGATTGATCATGGCGACCATCTCGCTGTTGGAACCCACCCCCTCCCACGCCCCAGGCGGGTTTGTATTGTTTGCTTCGGGCTTCCGCCCCTTCTTCCTGCTGGCGGCGCTCCAGGCGCTGGTGGCGGTGCCGGTGTGGCTAGCGATCAACGGAGGATTGGTTGATCTTCCCTCGGCGATTCCGGCGGTAATCTGGCACGGCCACGAGATGGTGTTCGGTTTTGCCGGGGCGGCCATCGGCGGCTTTCTGCTGACCGCTGTGCCAGGGTGGACCAATAGCGAGGCGGTCGGTGGATTCCGACTGATGGCGCTGGTGGCCCTCTGGCTGGCCGGTCGGATCGCCTTCGCCTTGAACGGCCTGCTACCCATCGGGCTGGTGGCGGCGCTCGAACTGGCCTATCTGCCGCTGCTGGCCGCCACTCTGGCGGTTCCGCTGATCCGCGCAGGCAAGGCCCGCAACATCGCTTTCCTGCCATTGCTGGCTTTGTTGTGGCTGTGCGACGGGGCTGTGCTACTGGGATTTAACGAAGGCGTGCGGGCGGCGATTGTGGTGGTCCTGGTAATGATTACCGCGGTTGCCGGCCGCATCGTTCCGTCCTTCACCGCCAATTGGCTGCGGCTGGAAGGGCGGCTGGTCGAGATCCGCTCATTCGGCTGGATCGAAAAGGGTGGTGCGGCAGCCAGCGTCGCCGTCGCCGGCGTGTTGTCGATCCTGCTGCCGGATTCCGCGATGACAGGGGTGATTTTTCTGATCGCCGCCGTCCTTCATGCCGTTCGGCTATCGCGCTGGCACGGCGCCAAGGCCTTGGCCAACCCGCTGCTGTGGTCACTTCACCTTGGCTATTTATGGCTGGTTGTGGGATTGGCCCTGATGGGGCTGGCGCGCTTTGTCCCTGCTCTGCCCGAGAGTGCCGCCTTGCATGCTTTGACCGCCGGCTGCGCCGGCACCATGGTCATCGCGGTGATGAGCCGCGCCGCCCTCGGTCATTCCGGTCGTCCGTTACGGGCGTCAAAGATGGTGGTCGCCGCCTACGTCCTGGTGACTGTGGGTGCGGCATTGCGGGTGGCCGCTCCCCTGTGGCCCGAAGCAATGGCCGCGCTGATCACCCTGGGCGGCAGCCTGTGGGCCTCGGCCTGGCTTCTCTTCACCGTTGTTCATCTGCCGATCATGGTCAGCCCCCGCGCCGATGGCCGGCCGGGGTGAAAAGATGAGGATTGACGCGGCATCGCGATGGCGGCAGCGTTGGCGGTATCGGAGTGTCGAAGAATTTCGCCGCCCCGATTGAATTTTTGCTCCTCGGCACAACGTGCATGAAGGAGATGGGGTGGGGTCGGCGATGGCCATATCGGTTAAATTCTGGGGTGTGCGGGGAAGCATCGCGTGTCCGTCGGCCGAATATATCGGCTATGGCGGCAACACCAGTTGCGTCGCCGTCTCGGCCGGGGGCCATTTGATTATCCTTGATGCTGGCACCGGCATTCGCGGCCTCGGCAAGGAGGTCGCCGGCAAGGGCATTGATCACGCCACCTTGCTGCTCAGTCACACCCATCTTGACCATATCAACGGCTTTCCGTTTTTCGCACCGGCTTTCGATCCGGCCTTTCGGCTGCGGGTGATGGCCGGACACATGGCCAGCGCCGATGGCGGCATTCGAGCCGTGCTGGCCCACCAGATGGAGAATCCGACCTTCCCGGTGCCGCTGACCGCCATGCGCGGCGTGGTTGGGTACGAGGATTTCCATGCCGGCGAAAGCTTTCAGCTGGAGGACGGGGTGTCTGTCAAGAGCGGTAAGCTCAACCATCCCAACGGCGCCACCGGCTATCGGATCGAGCACGAGGGCGTCGCGGTCTGCTACGTCACCGATACCGAGCATGTGCCGGGAACGCTGGACGACAACATCCTGGCTGTGATCGCCGATGCCGATTTGGTGATCTACGACAGCACCTATACCGACGCCGAATTCCCCGCCAAGGTCGGCTGGGGCCATTCGACCTGGACGCAAGGGATGCGCTTGTGCCAGGCCGCTCGGGTCAAGCGTCTGGCCATCTTCCACCACGAACCCGACCACGACGATTCCTTCATGGCCGAAATCGAGCGCCAAGCCGAGCGCGCCTGGCCCAGCCACACTTTGGTCGCCCGCGACGGGATGGAATTGGTCTTTGGGTAGCAAAAATTTCGAAGGACTTATCCGCAGGTGACGCAGATAAAAGAAAAATTCTCTCCTTTTTAAAACTGCGTAATCAGCGGATCAGATTTCCTTCGCCATGCCCGCCCCATGCTGGTGCGCCCGGACGATGGTCAAGTTGATCATGGCGTATTCGAAATCTGGATCGTCGGTCATGGCGGCGAACGGCCTGTCCCGGACGCTATCCTTGGATCAGCGCAAGAAGCGGACGAACACACTGTTCCAATTGCCAAAAGTTTCCGGCAGATGACGCCAAGGCGATCCCGTCCGATTCGCGGGGATGACGCCTACGGCAGAGCCACTGCCAGTTCAGGACGCGGCACCACCACCGGGCGTTCGACCATGGATTGGCCGAGATAGGAATCGACCACCTCGGTCAGCGGATCGATGTGGTTGCCAAAGAAATGGTTGGCGCCTTCGACGGTGCGGTAGCTGACCCGGATGTTGCGCTGGGCCGAGAGCTTCTGGGCCAGCTTGGCGGCCGAGGCTTCCGGCACCAGTTCGTCATCGGCCCCGTGGACGATCAGGCCTGAAGAGGGGCAGGGCGCCAGGAAGGTGAAATCGTAGACGTTGGCTGGCGGGGCAACCGAGATGAAGCCGTCAATTTCGGGGCGGCGCATCAGCAATTGCATGCCGATCCAGGCCCCGAACGAGAAGCCGCCGACCCAGCAGGCCGAGGCATTGGGATTGTAGGTCTGCATCCAGTCTAGCGCCGATGCGGCATCCGACAACTCGCCTTGGCCATTGTCGAAGCGGCCCTGACTGCGGCCAACACCACGAAAATTGAAGCGAAGTGTGGAGAAGCCGCGTCGCACGAAGGTGTGATACAGCGCGTAGACCACCTTGTTGTTCATGGTGCCGCCATGCTGTGGATGCGGGTGCAACAGCAATGCGACCGGGGCGTTGGTGGTGCGGGAATGGTGGTAGCGGCCTTCGAGACGGCCGTCAGGTCCGTTGAAAATCACGTCAGGCATGGATCACCAGTTCGCTCGGCCCGGCATTGCCACTCATACCTGAGTAGCTCTGTCGGGGAATAAATGGCGGGAAATATGCGGAGGGCCAGCGAAACTTGACTGGCTTTGTCGGGCATCCTATATTCACCTTCGATACAACCCCCCCCCGGGTGGACGAAACACCCCGTTGTCCCAGGGGCGGCCCGGCCCGCAGAATAGCATAGTGGCAGCCATGTTTTTCAAGCGTCTTCAAGAAGACATCGAATCAATTTGCCAACGCGACCCCGCCGCCCGTTCCCGGCTCGAGGTTGTTTTGTGTTATCCCGGATTGCATGCTGTCCTGATCTATCGCTTGGCCCATGCCTGCTGGCTGCGGGGCTTTCGAACGTTTGGCCGCTTCATTTCGCATTTCGCCAAAATTTTCACTGGGGTCGAAATCCATCCCGGTGCCACCATCGGCCGTCGCCTGTTCATCGATCACGGCACCGGGGTGGTGATTGGCGAAACGGCCGAGATCGGTGACGATGTGACGCTCTATCACGGAGTGACGCTGGGCGGTACTTCGCTGCATCGGGCCAAGCGCCACCCAACCTTGGCCAATGGCGTCATTGTCGGGTCCGGTGCCCAGGTGCTGGGGCCGATCACCGTCGGCGAGGGCGCCCGCATCGGCGCCAACGCGGTGGTGCTGACCGATGTGCCGCCAGGGGTGACTATGGTTGGCATTCCGGCTCGGGCGGCCATGCGCAGAAAGCCGCAGGACACCGCCTTCAGCGCCTATGGCGTCGAAGGCGACGCGTTGCCGGACCCGGTGGCGCGGGCCATCGACGGTCTGCGCGGCGAGGTGGTGGTGTTGATGGAGCGCATCGCCGGTCTTGAAGAGGAATTGCATGGCCACTCCGACAGCGCGCCGGTGCGCCATCCCCATGTGGTGGCCGATAATCAGGACAGCGACACACCGCTCAAGACCGCGGCTGGCGGTGGTCGCTGCCCGATAGGGGAGAGATGACGTGAAACTCAGCACCAAGGGCCGGTATGCGGTGATGGCGATGGTCGATCTCGCTTGTCACTCCCACGGTTCGCCCGTGGCTTTGGCGGACATCGCCGAACGCCAGGAAATTTCGCTGTCCTATCTTGAGCAATTGTTCGGCAAGCTGCGGAAGGGCGGTTTGGTCAAGAGCGTGCGTGGTCCAGGCGGCGGCTATCTGCTGTCTCGGCCGGCGGTTCAGCTTCGCGTCTCCGATATTATCATGGCGGTGGACGAACCGATCCAGACCACCCGCTGCGCTTCCGGTTCGCCGGCCGGCTGCCATCATCACAAGGGCCGCTGCCTGACCCACGATCTGTGGGAGGAATTGGGCAACCAGATTTATCTCTATCTGTCCTCGGTCTCTTTGGCCGATGTGATCGAGCGCCGTATTCTCGGCACCTCGGGCACCTTCCACGGTGCCGTCCAAGGTGTGGCGGCGCAGTAGGAGATCATCGGTGCCCCCGCCCGTTTTCCTCGATTACAACGCCGGTTCGCCCGCACGGCCCGAGGTGGTGAGGGCCATGGCCGAAGCGCTGGCCGAGGGCGGCAATCCCTCCTCGGTCCATGCCGCCGGTCGCCGCGCCCACGCCCGAATCGAAGCGGCGCGTCGCTCGGTCGCCCAGTTGGTCGGGGCCGCCGATCTGGTGTTCACCTCGGGCGGAACCGAGGCCAATGCCCTGGCGCTGGGGGGAAGCGGCCGTGCCCGAATGCTGGTGTCGGCGGTGGAGCATGTTTCGGTGATGGAGGCCGCGCCCGAGGCCGGGATCATTCCCGTCGATGGAAATGGCGTTGTCGATCTCGGTGCCTTGGAGCACCTTTTGAAGGCCGATCCTCGGCCGGCGCTGGTGTCGCTGATGCTGGCCAACAACGAAACCGGAATTATTCAGCCGGTAGCGGCGGCGGCCGAGATCGCCCACCGCCATGGTGCGCTGATCCATTGCGACGCTGCCCAAACCTTGGGGCGGATGTCGGTGTCAATGTCGGGCTTGGCTGTCGACTTCCTGACAATTTCCGCCCACAAGGTGGGCGGACCCGCCGGAATCGGGGCCTTGGCGCTGGCTCACGGCGATTTGTCGCTGGCACCCTTATTGCTAGGTGGAGGCCAGGAGCGCCGTCGTCGCGCCGGCACCGAGAATCTGAGTGGAATTGTCGGATTCGGTGTCGCGGCCGAGATTGCGGGGTCGGAATTGCATAGGGGCGATACCATATTGGGGATGGCACGGATGCGGGATCGCCTGGAAACTCTGGCGCTGGCACGGGTGCCCCAGGCGGTGGTGATCGGACGGCGCTCGGCGCGGCTTCCCAATACCTCGTGCCTGGTGCTGCCGGGGGTCGCCGCCGAGACCCAGGTGATGGCGCTGGACCTCGCCGGAGTAATGGTCAGTGCCGGCGCCGCCTGCTCCTCGGGCAAGGTGGCGGCCTCGAAGGTGCTGACCGCCATGGGTCTGGGGCCGGACTTGGCCGGTTCGGCGATCCGGGTAAGCCTGGGGGCCGAAAGCGGCGAGGCCGAGGTGGAGCTTTTCGTCGAGGCCTGGGCCGAACTGGCCCGGCGCAAGGGATTTGAGATTAGTCCGGCGGCTTTCGCCGCTTGAAGAAAGGAATTTTGGGATGAACGCGGTGAACAGCAGGAAGCATCCGATCTACCTGGATTACCAGGCCACCACGCCATGCGATCCGCGCGTGCTCGAAAAGATGCTGCCCTGGTTCACCGAGAAGTTCGGCAACCCGCATTCGCGCAACCACGCCTATGGCTGGGAAGCCGAAGAGGCAGTCGAGAAGGCGCGCGAGCAGGTGGCTGCGATCATCGGCGCCGATGCCAAGGAAGTGATCTTCACTTCGGGCGCCACCGAATCCAACAATCTGGCGATCAAGGGCGTCGCCCATTTCTACAAGGACAAGCGCGACCACATCGTCACCGTGGTCACCGAGCATAAATGTGTGCTCGACACCTGCCGCCACCTTGAGCAGGAGGGTTTCCGTGTCACCTATCTGCCGGTTCAGGCCAACGGCCTGATCGATCTGGCCGCGTTGGATGCGGTGGTCGATGACAAGACGGTGCTGGTCTCGGTGATGGCGGTCAATAACGAGATTGGCGTGATCCAGCCCTTGAAGGAGATCGGCGAGATTTGCCGCAAGAACGGCGCCTTCTTCCACACCGATTGCGCCCAGGCCGTGGGCAAGATCCCGCTCGACGTCAATGCCTTGAACATCGACCTGATGAGCATCTCCGGCCACAAGATCTACGGACCCAAGGGTATTGGCGCGCTTTATGTCCGCCGCCGTCCCCGCATCCGTCTGGTGCCCTTGATCACCGGCGGTGGTCAGGAGCGCGGCATGCGCTCGGGCACCCTGTCGCCGCCCTTGTGCGTCGGTCTCGGCGAGGCTTGCGCCATCGCTCAAGCGGAGATGGGCGATGAGGCCAAGCGGCTTCACTCCTTGCGCGACCGGCTGCTGACCGGGGTCCAGGCCAAGCTGCCCGAGGTCTATGTCAATGGTGACCTGGAAAACCGTATCCCCGGCAATCTCAATCTGTCCTTCGCCTTCGTCGAGGGCGAGGGCTTGATGATGGGGGTCAAGGATCTGGCGGTGTCGTCGGGATCGGCCTGCACCTCGGCCTCGCTGGAACCGTCCTATGTGCTGCGGGCGCTCGGGCTTGAGGCCGAAATGGCCCATACCTCGCTGCGCTTCGGGCTGGGGCGCTTCACCACCGAGGCCGAAATCGACTACGCCATCGACCACATCGTCGAGGCGGTCACCCATCTGCGGGCGATGAGTCCGCTTTGGGACATGCATCAGGAAGGGATCGACATCAAGTCGATCCAGTGGGCCGAGCACTGATCGTTTCGGTCCGATTGGGATTTTTGGAGGACATCATGGCTTACAGTGACAAGGTCATCGACCATTACGAACACCCCCGCAATGTCGGCACCTTTGGCAAGGATGACGGCAATGTCGGCACCGGACTGGTCGGCGCCCCCGCCTGCGGCGACGTCATGAAGCTGCAGATCAAGGTCAGCGCCGAGGGCATCATCGAGGACGCCAAGTTCAAGACCTTTGGCTGTGGTTCGGCTATCGCGTCGAGCTCGCTGGTGACCGAATGGGTCAAGGGTAAGACCCTGGACGAGGCTGCCAGCATCAAGAATACCGACATCGCCCACGAACTGGCGCTGCCGCCGGTCAAGATCCATTGTTCGGTGCTGGCCGAGGATGCTATCAAGGCCGCCGTCGCCGATTACAAGAAGCGTCTTGGTGCCGCCGACGACACCGACGCTGCCGAATAATCCATCGAAAGGACGACACCAACGATGAATGCACCTCAGCCCCTTACCATCACCGATGCCGCCGCCGAGCGGGTCAAGTCCATGCTGGCCAAGCGCGGCAAGCCGGCGGTCGGCGTGCGCATCGGCGTGCGCTCCAAGGGCTGCTCGGGCCTCAGCTACACTCTGGAATTCGCCGAGGAGAAGAGCGCTTTCGACGAGATCGTCGAGGACAAGGGCGTCACCGTGCTGATCGACCCCAAGGCCACCATGTTCATTCTCGGCACCGAGATGGATTGGGTCGAGGACAAGATGCAAGCCGGCTTCGTGTTCCGCAATCCCAACGAAAAGGGCCGTTGCGGCTGTGGCGAGTCCTTCCACGTCTAGTCGAATTGCCGAGAGTGCTGGAATGAACGCGTCCGCCGCCACTGCCGCCGTCCATCCCTGTTGGTCCTGCAAGGGCCCGGTAGGGGGGCGCGCGCTGTTCTGTTCGGTCTGCGGCGCGGTGCAGGGGCCGGGGGTCAGTGACCATTTCACCCGGCTCGGCCTCAAGCCGACCTTCGAGATTGATCGAGACGAGTTGGAGCGCCAGTATTTCGGCTTCCAGCGCCGCCTCCATCCCGACCGTTTCGCCCGCAAATCGCCGCGCGAAAAGGCCTTGTCGCAAAGCCAGGCCACCTCGCTCAACGATGCCTACGAGACCCTGAAGGACCCGCTGAAGCGGGCGGCCTATCTGTTGGAACTGCTCGGCCACCCGGTCGATCTGACCGCCTGCGGTACCATCAACGATCCCCAATTGCTGATGGAGCAGATGGAAAAGCGCGAAGCCATCGCCGAGGCTGACAACGTCGCCGAAATCACCCGCCTGTCGGCCGAGGCCGATAGCGAGGTGATCGCCTGCCATTGCCACATCTCGGCCGCCTTCGCCGCCGGCGACCTCAACGACGCCGCCCACCTGACGATCCGCCTGAAATACCTGACCAAGCTGGCCGAGGATGCGCGGTCGCGCAAGACGCGGATGATGAGAGCGTAGTAATGAGACCCACCATTGTCATCCCGACGGAGCGCTAGCGACGGGGGATCTTTCACGCGAGAGCGTCTGACATTCTCGCGTGAAAGATCCCTCTCTTCGCTCGGGATGACAGACTTTCAAGCTCGCGAGGACCCATTCATGCTGCTGCAACTCCACGAACCCGGCGAAACCCCCGGCCCGCACGAGGAAGAGGGCGGCCTGGCGGTCGGCATCGACCTTGGCACCACCAATTCGGTGGTGGCGATTGTCCGGGATGGCGAGGCGGAAGTGCTGCGCGACCGGGAAGGGCGCGGGCTGATTCCCTCGGTGGTGTTTTACGCCGAGGACGGCTCGTTCATCGTCGGTGATCGGGCCCGCGAGGCCATTCTGGAATACCCGGATCAGGTGGTCAGCTCGGTCAAGCGGTTGATGGGGCGTGGCCTAGAAGACGTCAAGGCTCTGGCCGGCACGCTGCCCTATCGGGTCGAACCGTCGCCCGAGGGCGGAATGGTGCGCCTTGCGGTGGCCGGGCGAGTGCTGACTCCGGTGGAGATTTCGGCGGATATCCTGCGCGCCATCAAGGCTCGCGCCGAGGCGGCTTTGGGCCAAGACGTCACCCGCGCGGTGGTTACCGTGCCTGCCTATTTCGACGATTCCGCACGTACCGCCACCAAGGATGCCGCTCGCCTGGCTGGCCTTGAAGTGCTGCGCCTAGTCAACGAGCCCACCGCTGCGGCGCTGGCCTATGGCCTCGACAATGCCGCCGAGGGCCTTTACGCCGTCTACGATCTGGGCGGCGGCACCTTCGACATCTCGCTGTTGCGGATGGAGAAGGGGGTGTTCCAGGTCAAGGCCACCGGCGGCGATGCCGCCTTGGGTGGCGACGACATCGACCATGCCATCGCCGAACATTTCCTGGCTGAGCGCGCTACCACCCTCGGCCAGCAGAATTTGACCTCGGGCGAGGTCAAGCAGGCGCTGATGGTGGCCCGTCTGGCCAAGGAATGCCTGAGCCGTCAGCAAAGCGGCGAATGGCGGGTCGAACTGGACGGCAAGTCCACCCGCCACACCCTGTCCCGCCAGCAATTGGAAGACTTGGCGGCGCCCTTCGTCGCCCGGACCATCGAGATTAGTCGCGGCGTCATCGAGGATGCCGAGATCGAGGTGGCCGATATCCAAGGCGTGGTGCTGGTGGGCGGCTCGACCCGGATGCCGCTGGTGCGCGCCCAGGTCGCTGCTCTGTTCGGAAAGCAGCCCTTGGCCGACATCAATCCCGACGAAGTGGTGGCGGTCGGCGCCGCGCTCCAGGCCGAGGCCCTTACCGCCGGCTCCGACACCCTGCTGCTGGACGTTACCCCGTTGTCCTTGGGCATCGAGACCATGGGCGGCATCGTCGAGAAAGTGATTCCTCGCAATCAGCCGATCCCGGTGGCGATGGCCCAGGAATTCACCACCTATCAGGACGGCCAGACGGCCATGTCGATCCACGTCGTTCAGGGCGAACGCGAGATGGTCGATCAGAACCGCTCCCTGGCCCGCTTCGTCCTACGCGGCATTCCCGCCATGGCCGCCGGAGCGGCCCGCATCCAAGTCGCCTTCACCGTTGATGCCGATGGCTTGCTGACGGTCTCGGCCTCTGAGACCACCACCGGCATCGAGCAGGAGGTGGCGGTCAAGCCGTCCTACGGTCTGACCGAGGACGAGATGGCCAAGATGCTGAGGGATTCCCTGGAACATGCCCGCGACGACATGGAGCGCCGCCTGCTGACCGAAGCGGTGGTGGAGGCCCGCCGTTCCATCCTGGCGGTCAAATCGGCGCTGGGCGTCGATGCGGACCTCTTGTCGAATGACGAGCGACAGGCTATCGATGGGGCGGTCGATCACGTCGAGCAGGCGATCGCCGCCGGCATTCGCGACGACGTCAACGCTGCGGTCGAGGGGCTGGAGGCGGCGACCAAGGGCTTCGCCGAGAAGCGCATGGATCGCGGTGTCCGCACGGCCTTGGCTGGTGTCAGCGTCGATCGGTTGGACTAGGAGAGCGTAATGCCCAAGATGACGTTCATTCAGCCCGATGGCAGTCGCGCCGAGGTCGAGGCGCCTGAAGGCCTGTCGGTGATGGAAATCGCCCATCGCAACAAGCTCGACCTGGAAGGCGCCTGTGAGGGGTCGCTGGCCTGCTCCACCTGCCATGTGGTGGTGGCGCCGGAATGGTACGACAAGCTGGCGCCCGCCAGCGAGGACGAGGAGGACATGCTCGATTTGGCTTTTGGCCTGTGCTCGACCTCGCGGCTGTCCTGCCAGATCATCATGAAGAAGGACCTCGACGGTCTTACGGTGACCATGCCGTCCGCTACCCGCAACATGATGGTCGATAAGAAGAAGTGACCCGGCGATGAAATGGGCCGACATCACCGATATCGCCATCGCCCTCGAAGAGGCACATCCCGAGGTCGATAACGTCAACCTCCGCTTCACCGATCTGCACCGCTGGGTGCTGGAACTGCCCGGCTTCAACGACGACCCCGCCAAGTCCAACGAAAAGATCCTGGAATCGATTCAGATGGCCTGGATTGATGAGCGGGATTAGCCTTTCTGTCATTCCGACAGAGCGTCAGCGACGAGGAATCTTTCACGCACGAACGTTAGACGCGGTGCGTGAAATATTCCTCTCTTCGCTCGGAATGACAATTCGATGCGAGTAATTCGGTGACAGTGCACTTAATTCGCCCGACGGAATAAGTGCACTGTCACCGAATTGAGTGGAGGACAGGCGGTGACCCTCGACCTAGGACTGCCCAAGGGTGCCCGGGTGGTTGTCGCCATGTCGGGCGGGGTCGATTCCTCGGCGACGGCGGCGCTCTTGGTCGAGTCCGGCTACGAGGTGGTCGGTGTCACCCTGCAACTCTATGACCATGGCGCCGCCACCTGCCGCGCCAACACCTGTTGCGCCGGCAAGGACATTCACGACGCCCGCCGGGTGGCCGACGCGCTCGGCATCCCGCACTACGTGCTCGACATGGAGCACATTTTTCAGACCGACGTGATCGATCGCTTTGCCGCCTCTTATGTCCGGGGCGAGACGCCGATTCCCTGCGTGCTGTGCAACCAGACCGTCAAGTTCCGCGACCTATTGGGGGTGGCCCGCGACCTAGGGGCGGCGGCCATGGCCACCGGCCACTATGTTCGCCGGGAGGAGGGGCCGGTTCTGCTGAAGGGGATCGATCCCGCCCGCGATCAGAGCTATTTCCTGTTTGCCACCACCCGCGACCAATTGGACATGCTGCGCTTTCCCTTGGGTGGCATGGATAGCAAGGACCAGACTCGGGCCATTGCCGCCCGCCATGCCTTGCCGGTGGCGACCAAGCGCGACTCTCAGGACATCTGCTTCGTGCCCGACGGCGATTACGCCAGTCTGGTCGCCCGGTTGCGACCGGAATCCGTCCAGCCCGGCGAGATTGTCGATCTGGACGGACGGGTGCTAGGCGGCCATGCCGGGATCATCCATTTCACCATCGGCCAGCGGAAGGGCTTGGGCCTGGGCGGCGGCCCGCCGCTCTACGTGCTGCGGCTGGAACCCGAATCCCGCCGCGTGGTGGTCGGCCCGCGCTCTGCCTTGGCCTGCCGCTCTATCCAGGTCGGCGCGGTCAATTGGCTGGGCGGCGAGGAGACCGAGTTGGCAATCGAGGTCAAGGTGCGCTCGACCCGTCCGCCGCGACCGGCTCGGTTGGTGCGCCAGGACGGCGACCGCGCCCTGGTCACCCTGGATCAGGCGGAAGAGGGCGTTGCCCCCGGACAAGCCTGCGTGTTCTATCAGGGCGACAGGGTGTTGGGCGGCGGTTGGATTCTCTACAGCGGCTTCTTGTAGGCCAGAACCCGCTCGAAGCTCGACGTGAAGCCGCGCTTGAAGTCGATCACCCCGACCCACTTGTCTCCCTTCTTGCCGAGGAAACCGTCTGTGACATAGCGGGTGGGACCGCATTCGTCGCGGAACAGGGTGAAGCGGCGCTGGCCACGGGCCTTGGCCCGCATCATGGCATCATAGACCATGGCATGGCCGCTTTTGCCGTCCTCGTCGCCGTCAAGGTAATGGCCGGCGAAATAGAGCGAGCAATCGCCGTCGTCGATGGTCGCGGTGATGGCGTTGCAGCCGCCATTGGCAAGCCTGCCGGCGGCGATTTCTGCTTTGCCTTGGCGGGCCAGGTCGGCCACGAAGTCGATCACTCGTGGCGTCAAGGCATGGATGGTGTCGTTCATTCGGTCCCGCCACGTGTCGATGATGGTCTCATCGGGATTGCTATCGTTAAAGTAACTGAGCGCCAAACGCCGCCGCTCCGACTTGATCAAGGGACGGACGCTCTTGCGTATGTCGCTCCAGATCGCGTCCTGGCCGGCAGTAAGATCGACGAAGGCGGTCATCAGGATTTCCGGCAGGAACGAGCGGGCCAGCGCGGCCCGGCCGATGGTGGTTTCAACCGGGCCGATCTCGCTATCCTCGACCAGTACGTTGCTGGCGCCAAAGCGCTGGCCCAATTCGGTCAGAAGGTCGAGTGCCATGCAGGCCGCCTGAGCGACTCGTTTGGCCGAGGCGCCCTTGGCGGCTTCAATGGTGACGGGAGTGTCAAAATCGGTGACCCCTTCGTCGAGCCAAATATCGGCGCGGACTAAAGCGATCGGTGCCCGTCGGTAGAGCAGGGCGAAAGAAATGTCCTGACGGCCAGAGCCGAATTTGACACATTGCAGGGCGGTCCCAAGGGGGGTGGTTTTGAATCGCTTGCTGCCCGGCGGGAACGCACTGGATTCCAGCAGCGTTCCAAAGGCCTTGTCGTCGCTACGCACCAGGCTGAAGCCATCGGCCAACAGGGAGGCCAGCGGCTGGGTCGTCTCGACATCGGTTTCGAGATCGAGGATCACCCGGTTGAGCTTTTCCTCGTTCATGCCGAAACGGCGGGCGACATGAAGGCTGCCGAGCGCCTGGATGTTGAGGCCATGCTGAAGGCAATGCAGTGCGGCATTGACGAAGATCGCCGGCTTTTCCTCGGCTCGGCAATTGGCCAAATTTTGCCGATAGGTCAGCGTATTGGTGACACTGTGCCGCGCCATTTCTTGAAGATTAAACGTCGCTTCCGCCATGCCCGCCCCCATACGGACATCATATGGATACCGGGCGGAAACACAACGTTACAATTTAATCATCCGAGTTCGAATATCGCGTCGATTTCGACCGCGACGCCCAGAGGCAATGACGGCGCACCCACAGCAACGCGGGCGTGGCGGCCGGCATCGCCGAGGACCTCGACCATCAGGTCGGACGCACCGTTGACCACCTTGGGCTGGTCGGTAAAGTCGTTGGTGCAATTGACGAAAGCGGTCAAACGGACCACGCGGCGGAGGCGATCAAGGTCCCCCCCGGCGGCCGCCTTGGCCTGGGCCAGCAGGTTGAGCGCGCACAGCCGCGCCCCCCGAACGCCGTCCTCGACCGACAGGGTCTCGCCCAATCGGCCCAGCACAGCCGGCTTGCCGTTCTCCAGCGGCAATTGGCCCGAGACGAACACCAGCGAGCCGGTGACCACATAGGGCACGTAATTGGCCACCGCCACCGCCGGCACCGGCAAGACCAGTCCCAATTCGGTCAATCGCGCTTCGATTCGTCCACTCATACCGGCCTCCTGGTTTGGAAGGCCAGTATACTCAACCGGACTTGCGAATGTCGCGGGCTAGTGAGTCGAGGATGCTCAGAACCTCCTCCGAGGCCTTTTTGAGGTCCCCAACGGCGCGATCCCGCTCTCCGATATTGCCGCTGGCATGGGCCGCCAGCGCCCGCTTGCCGGCATCGTGCACCCGCTGATGCGGAGCCGCCAAACGTTCGTACCAGGGATTGCCGGTGACCGCCTTTTCCGTGATGCCGTCATACCACTTGCCAAGGCGGCATTGGTGATGGTTGGCCAGCTTCTCGGCGGTCAGGTTGTTGCGGCCTTCGATGGTATCCATCACTCCCTGGCGGAACACCATGTGGTCGATCTTGGTGCCCAGCACCAGGGCGGCGTGGCGGGACAGCCCCTGGGCGGCGCTCTTGTCGAGCAGGAAGAAGGCCATCTGGTCATCCAGGTTGCGGGCCTGATCCTCCAGGGAGCGGGCGGTGGCGGCGCTCTCTTCCACCAGGGCGGCGTTGCGCTGGGTGGCTTCATCGACGTCCGAGACGGTATGCCGGACCTGCTCGATGCCGGTGGCCTGCTCGCCGGTGGCGGCGGCGATCTCCGAAATGATTCCGCCAACCTGATTGACGGCGGCGGTGATCTGATCGAGCGTCTTGCCCGCGCCTTGGACCAGGGCGGCGCCGGTACTGACCTCGCGTCCGCTTTCGGCGATCAGCGCTTTGATCTCCTTGGAGGCGGCCGACGAGCGTTGCGCCAGATTTCGTACCTCTTGCGCCACCACCGCGAAGCCCTTGCCCGAATCGCCGGCCCGCGCCGCTTCCACCGCCGCGTTCAGGGCCAGTAGATTGGTCTGGAAGGCGATCTCTTCGATCATGCCGACGATGCCCTCGATGCGGTGCGAGGCTCCCTGGATGCGGTCCATGGCGGCGATGGCGTCGCCCACCACCTTGGCGCCTCCGGCCGAGGTTTCCCGCGCGCTCGCCGCCAGAAGGTCAGCCTGTTTGGCGTTGGCGCTATTCTGCTTGACCGTGGCGGTCAACTCCTCCAGGGCGGCGGCCGCCTCTTGCAGCCCGGCTGCGTGTTGCTCGGTACGCTCCGACAATTCGAGGCCGGTCGAGGCTACTTCGGATGAGATGTTGGCCAGAATCTTGCCGGTGGCATCGATCTGTTTGACGATGGTGGCGAACTTGATGACGGTGCCGTTGAAGTCGCCCTTCAGCTTGTTGAAGACGCCCTCCAACAGGGTGTCGATGCGCCGTGTCAGGTCGCCGGTGGCCAAGCCTTCCATCTGGGCGGCGAAATCGTCGAGGAGCCTACCCAGCACTCCCAGCAATTGATTGACGCTGATGGCCACCGCCTGGGGCGCACCGCCGCGGCCCTCGACGGTAAGGCGATGGGACAAGTCGCCCTTGGCGGCCGCCCTCAGCAGGGCCTCTAATTCGGCGGCCTGGGCGATTTCGTCGGTGACGTCGTGGAGCAGATAGGCAATGCCCAAGGATCCGTCCAGCGGCACCGGAGTGACGGCAAAATTTCGCCCGGAGATGGTAAGCGGGGTGGCGCCGGCGGCCAGGGCGGTTGGTGCGTCGGCCAGGGCTTGGCCCAACACCTCGTGGGCGGTTGGGTTGGCGTAAACCAATTGTCCCCCGGCGACG
>Ga0316222_1002572_pt1 | contig 19090 bp, 16 predicted proteins | sample TBH18011metaG_FD_206008 | JGI IMG/M metagenome (GOLD analysis project Ga0316222, IMG submission 206008) | Freshwater microbial communities from Trout Bog Lake, Wisconsin, USA - TBH18011 | ecosystem: Environmental > Aquatic > Freshwater > Lake > Hypolimnion/Profundal zone | place: USA: Wisconsin...
CACAGCCCAGGTCATACCGAGACGTCCGCTGAAGCCGCCAACAATGGCGCCGCATGGGCAATCCGGACCTGAACACGGTCAAGCAAGTTATTCCTGGCCGCATCATACGCGCGGTTCAAGGCGTTCAAAAAAGCCATGCGATCGGCCGATCCATGGCTCTTAAAAACCAGGCCGCGCAACCCCAACAAGGCCGCACCGTTGTAGCGACGGTGATCAAAGCGATTTTTAAATGCTTTTAGAACAAAATAAGCAGCAATGGCAGCAAATTTACGGAAGATGTTTTTGGAGAACTCCGCTCTCAGAAAAGTACTAAACATACTCGCCAATCCTTCACTGGTTTTCAGCGCCACATTGCCAACAAAACCATCGCACACCACCAGATCGACTGTGCCCTTGAAAATATCGTTACCTTCCACATTGCCGTAAAAATTCAAATCACCATTTTCAGCAGCAGATCGAAGCAGTTCGCCTGTTTTTTTGATGATTTCGTTGCCTTTAATGGCTTCTTCACCAATGTTGAGCAAGCCTACCAACGGCATTTCCTGATTGTTCAGCACCGACACCAGTGCCGAACCCATGACAGCAAACTGCAGCAAGTGCTCCGCAGTGCAATCGACATTGGCCCCCAGATCGAGCATGGTGGTGGCGCCGCCGGTGGCATTCGGAATCTGACCGGCAATGGCTGGACGGTCGATGCCATCAAGCGTTTTGAGCACGTAACGTGAAATAGCCATCAGCGCACCGGTATTGCCTGCCGAAACAGCCGCCTGCGCAGCGCCACTTTTCACCTGCTGCACCGCAATGCGCATCGAAGAATCTTTCTTCTTGCGCAGCGCCACCTCCAACGGATCGTCCATGGTCACGACTTCCATCGCCGGTACCGCCGTAACACGCGGATGCGAAAAACGTTGCACGACATCAGGCAAACCAACCAGCAGCAGATGGGCATCCGGATGCCGATCCAAAAAATCGGCACAGGCAGGGAGGGTGATTTTGGGACCGTGGTCGCCACCCATACAGTCAACAGCAATGGTGATCATGACGCAGTAGAAAACAAGAAAGACGACGAGTCGCCGAAAACTCTGCAGCAATAAAAAAGCCCGTAAGGACGGGCTTTTTTATTGCTGCGCTATAGAACGCGTCAGACTCAGGCTTCAGACTTGGTCTTCAGCACCTTGCGACCACGGTAGAAGCCGGTGGGGCTGATGTGGTGACGCAGATGCGTTTCACCCGTGGTGGGTTCGACAGCGATGCCGGGAACAACCAGCGCATTGTGCGAACGGTGCATGCCACGCTTGGAAGGAGATTTCTTGTTTTGTTGAACGGCCATTTCGGGCTCCTGAGCAAAAAATGCCGCACCAGGCGCAGCACATCGGGTTACGTTACCAGTACCGATGACCGACGTTTCATATCACCTGGTTTTCACAAGGTCGAGTGAACCGCTATCTGGCAACTGGCGCCACAAGACGCATTAACTGCATCCAAAATACACTGCACGTCTACGAACACCACAAACAAGCACCCCAGAATCGGAATCTGTACCTGTAACTCTAACTGTACAAGCTACCACTATCAGTACCCAAGATGGCTGTCCATGCTGGTTTCATATACGCGCGAAGCCTACGATTATAGCCAGTTTTTCCCACCCTGACCAGCCCGGCGTTCTTTCCCGCAAAGCACCACCCTACTTTTAGCGCTTTAGCTTTTCCAAAACAGCAAACGGATTGGGCTTTTCGGGCAGTGACTGCTCAAAGTCCGGGTCTGCAACCGCCAGGCGAACGGGCTGTGGACAGACAGGGTGCATGGGCACCAACGGCAGGGCCAACAACAACTCATCTTCAATCAGGGCGCCCAGGTCGTAGCTTTTGCTGGCCACCAGCACATCTTCCTCGGACTCTTCGTCCTCGACTTCGGCCAGCGCTTCGCTGGCGACAAAGCGAAAACTGCGATCAAAGCTGACCGCGCAGTCGACCTCACCCAGACACCGTTGGCAAACCAGCCGCAAGACAACCTCCGCCCGCAGTTGCAACCAGGGCTCTTCGCCACCGGAGGCGTCGGACCGCAGTTCACCGGACACCGCATACGCCACTTCCGGCACCGGCGCTTCGGATTCCAATGGCCGACTTTCGCCAGCAAGGCGCGCGAGCGTCGCCAGCGGCACGCACCCCTGCGTTTGCGCGGCATCACGCGCGAACGCCAGCAACGGAAAGTGATTCAGCGAAAAATCGTTATTCATGCGCCCAGTGTAAGAGAATCCTGCCATGCCGCACCGCACCATCCGAAATCTGATCCTCGCCTCGACTTCTGTCTACCGCCGTGAATTACTGGCCCGCCTGGCGCTGCCATTCAGTGCCGAAGCGCCACAGGTCGATGAAACGGCACTACCGGGTGAACAGCCGGCAGCGCAAGCGCAACGGCTCGCGCTGGCCAAGGCCCGTGCCGTCTCCGCGCGCTTTCCCTCCGCCGTGGTGATTGGCTCCGACCAGGTCGCAGACCTCGATGGCACGGCACTGGGCAAACCAGGCAACCATGCACGCGCTACGGAACAACTGCGTCGCATGCGTGGCCATCGTGTTCTGTTTCATACCGCCGTGGCCGTCGTGTGCGCCGACAGCGGCTATTGCGGCGAGGCCCTGGCGGAGGTCTCTGTGCAGTTCCGCTCGCTCAGCGATGCGGAAATTGAAACCTATTTGCGCGCCGAACAACCCTACGACTGCGCCGGTAGTGCCAAATGCGAAGGATTAGGCATCACGCTGCTGGAGCGCATTGACAACGACGACCCTACCGCGCTGATCGGACTGCCGTTGATCCGCACCGTTACCCTGCTGCGAGCCGCCGGCATGAACCTGCTGGCGCACTGAACATGCACCCTACCCCATCGACACCAACCGCCCCCCTGCCAGCCACACCGGCACCCGACCAAACAGCCCGGACCGGGGCGCTCTATCTGGTGCCTGCGCCCCTGGATTTCGGCTGCGCGCCGCAGGCCACGCTGACACAGTTCCTACCCCAGCAAACCGTGCAGATCGCGGCCGACATCGCGTTCTGGATTTGTGAAAACGCCAAATCGACACGCGCCTATCTCAAACGGATTGACGCAGTAACGCCATTGCGCGTGCCAATCCAGCAACAAACGCTGCTGGAATTACCCCGCGAAGTGCACAAAAAAGGCGACCACAGCGGCGGCTTCGATGCGCGTCACCTATTACTGGCGGCGAGCCAGGGACAGGCCATGGGTTTGGTGAGTGAGGCCGGCATGCCGGCGGTGGCGGATCCGGGGTCGTCCGTGGTCCGCGCCGCGCACGATCTGGGCCTTCCGGTGCGCCCGCTGGTAGGGCCAGTGTCGCTGCTGCTGGCGCTGGCGGCCAGCGGACTGAACGGTCAGAACTTCGCTTTTGTCGGGTATGTACCGCAAAACCCTGCAGAACGAGCCCAAAAAATCCGTGAACTGGAAACGTTGGCGCTGCGCACCGGACAAACCCAGCTGCTAATAGAAACGCCCTATCGCAACACGGCCTTGCTGCAAAGCCTACTGCAAACACTGCAGCCAGGCACCCGCCTGGCGACCGCCAGCGGACTCACCCTGGCGCATGCCGATTGCCGCAGCCACAGCGTCAAGCAATGGAAACAAGGCGGCTGGCAACTCGACAACGCGACACCGACGGTGTTCGCCTTCGGCCCGTGAGCGGCTAAGGGTTGAAACAAAGGATGCAGGCTAGCGGATTTGGGGGGCGGTCTGCACGGCCTTGACGGCGGCGGCGCCCATGGCTGCACCAAAGCGTTTGACCAAGCGTTCGGCGACATTATCGCGGCGCGTGTAATCAACCACATCTTCGGCCTTGACAACTTCACGCGCCACATAGTCGAGACTGCCCAGTTGGTCAGCTAATCCCATGTCCACCGCTTGCTGGCCGGTCCAGAACAAGCCGCTGAACATTTCCGGGATGTCCTTCAGGCGCTTGCCGCGCCCGGCTTTGACGGCGGCGATGAATTGCTGGTGAATCTGGTCCAGCATGGACTGGGCAAACACGCGCTGACGTTCTGACTGCGGGCTAAATGGGTCCAGGAAACCCTTGTTTTCGCCTGCGGTCATCAGGCGTCGCTCAACGCCGAGCTTGTCCATGAGTCCGGTAAAACCAAAGCCGTCCATCAAAACGCCGATGCTGCCGACGATGCTGGCCTTGTCGACAAAAATCTTGTCGGTGGCCGACGCAATGTAATAGGCAGCCGAGGCGCAGCTTTCTTCAACTACGGCGTAAATGGGTTTGCTGTACTTGAGACGCAGTCGATGGATTTCATCATTGACCATGCCAGCCTGCACCGGACTGCCGCCGGGCGAATTGATCAGCAGCACCACGGCTTGCGTACCTTCGTCTTCCAGCGCGCTGCGCATGGACGAAATGACACCCTCGGCACTGGCATCACCGTCCGCCGCAATTTCACCTTTGATCTCGATGACGGCGGTGTGCGGCTTGGAAACGTCTGTGGGCGCGGCGCCACGTTCCCAGCCCAGCCAGATGGCCACCACAACGCAAACCAGCCAAGCAATGCGGATGCCGTTGCGCCAATGGCGCGCAGAACGCTGCTCGACCAGACTGGCCATAACCAGCTTTTCAAGCGTATGACGCTCCCAGTTTGGATCCGCTGCAGACACTGTTGTTGCGGGCTTTGCCGCAGCCGCTCCGGGTGCCGCCGTGGGCCCGGCTGCGGAATCTGACACGCCTGCGGCGCGTTCTGGGTTGGAAAATGGTTCAGTCATGGATCAGTCTGCAGGGAATAGATTAGGAGCAGTATGCCAGCGCACCCGCCCCGCGTGTTCTGTAACATCAATTTTGGCCAATCCGCCACGGCAGGGGCCACCCAGGCAAGCACCCGTTTCGGGGGCATACATGGCACCATGGGTCGCGCAAATAAGCCAATTTCCGCTAACGTCAAAGAACTGGTTGGTTTGGTAGTCCAGTTCGATCGGCACGTGGCGACACTGGTTCAAATACGCATACACCCGTCCGCGAAAACGAACCGCAAAACCGCGCGCCGGGCGTGCGCAATACACCACATCAAACGACAGTCCGGCACCGCCATCAACCAGCGCATCGGACGCACACAGGTCGACCGATATCGGCTTCGCAGGGTGACCACTGCCGGTGGCGCCAACGTCAGGCATGGTTCAGCAGCCACTGGCGCAGTTCGGGCACGGAATGCGCCACATGCAATGGGGCGAGCGCGGCAAACGCCGCGCTGTCGTGCGCACCGTAGCTAACGCCCACGGCGGCGCAGTCTGCGTTACGCGCCATTTGCAGGTCGTGTGTGGTGTCACCGATCATCAGTAGGCGCTGGGGGGCCACGCCAAATTCGGCCATCAGCTCGTGCAGCATGCGCGGATGTGGCTTGCCGGCGGTTTCGTCGGCAGTGCGCGATGCATGAAACAAGCCCGCCAGTGCGGGATCGGCCAGAACCTGGTTGAGTCCATGCCGGCTTTTCCCCGTGGCAACTGCCAGCAGATAGTGACGCTCTTTGAGTTCGTGCAGCAACGGCAACACGCCTTCGAACAGGCTGATGTCGTCCTGGTGCTGCGCATAGTGGTGGCGATAACGCTGGCCGAGCAACGGGTACTGTGCCGTTGGAACATCCGGTGCTGCGTGCGCCAGCGCCTGCATTAAGCCCATGCCAATAACATAGGACGCGGCGGCGTCAGTCGGCACCGTACCGCCAACATCGCGCACGGCCGCCTGAATGCTGCGCACGATGATGGCGGTGGAGTCATAGAGCGTGCCGTCCCAGTCGAAAGCAATCAAGTCGAATCGGCGGGTGCGCTGGCGGGCAGTGGAGGACATGGATACAACCGTTTACGAGAATGGGTGGCGTGGCACGGGAGACAGCATAGGATAAAACCGGCGTCAGGCGGCACCCGGCAGCACGCTGTTTAAAAACACCGACAAGTCCGGTGGCAATTCGGCACGCAGGGCAATGCGCTCACCGCTGACGGGATGGTTGCACTGAAAGCTCCAAGCGTGCAAGAACATGCGGCGCAGGCTGACCGGCCCACGTGCGAGCTGCTTGTTGAATTCAAAATCACCGTACTTGTCGTCGCCGACAATCGGCATGCCCTGCGCAGCCAGGTGCACCCGAATCTGGTGGGTGCGCCCGGTTTTGATGGTCACCTCCAGCAGCGAATAGGCCTGGCCCGCAAGGGCAGTGCTGGGCGTGCTGGGCGTGCTGGCGCGAATTTTGACCAGGGTCAAAGATGGCATGCCATCCGGATCGTCGCGCGCTACTACCCTAACCCGGCGTTCCTCATGGTCTTTGCCCGCCGCGCTGGGCACCACGTATTTGTGCAACGGCTGATCGAGCACTTTGAGCTTCGTCGGCCAGCGGCCCGCCACCAGCGCCAAATAGGTCTTGCCGGTTTCCCGGGCACGGAACTGGTCCTGCAAGTTGGTCAGCGCACTGCGCTTTTTGGCCACCAGCAAAATACCCGAGGTTTCACGGTCAAGCCGATGCACCAACTCCAGAAATCGCGCCTGTGGCCGCGCCATGCGCAATTGCTCGATGACGCCGAAGCTGACCCCCGAGCCGCCATGCACTGCCGTGCCTGCGGGCTTGTCGATGGCCAGGAAGTAGTCGTCCTCGTACAGGATGGAAAACGACCGTGCCGGGGCCAGACCGGCCCCATTGCGTGCCGCCTGCGCCACGCCCTCCAGTCGCATGGCTTCGGCTTTTTCGGTGGCACGCTCCGACAGGCGCACCGGCGGCAGGCGCACCAGATCACCCGCTTCGAGGCGCGTATCGGCGCTGGCGCGTCCTTTGTTGATGCGCACTTCGCCGCTGCGAATGATGCGGTACACGTGCGTTTTCGGCACGCCTTTGAGTTGACGCAGCAAGAAGTTGTCGAGGCGCTGACCGGCAGAATCCTCGTCAATGCAAACTGTTTTTGATTGGGGTGTTGCGACTGGCAGATTGCCCCCTATAATGTGTTTCACTAGCGACGCACTGTAAGTGGTTGATTTAGCTGGAGTTTAGTCCACAGTCCCGTTTTAGCGTCGTTGGTAGGTCGTTGCCAGCGCTTTGGCTGGTCTGCAAATCACACGCCCCCTGCCTGTGATGGCAGTCCGCCAGTCGTTCAGGCCGACGAATTGAAACCCTGATACGGAATACCCAAAGCACGCAAATCTCTGATTCGCGTGCGGATAAAAACGAGATGTTTGTGTTGTGGAGACAAATTGCCATCTACCTGCTGCGCGCCTGTGCGCCGCTGCGGTATGTGCCTGCGTCCACAGCCCGCTCAAGTCCGGTGCAATCAGTCTACTCACGCCAGACCGGTTCACAAACGCAACCCCTCGTTCCCATCCACGTGCCTACACTTCGACGTCACGTTTGACGTCCTGGTTCTCCGGCAATTCCTCCTCGTTTCACTTCGTCAGTCCAGGCATCGTGCGCCCATTTCGGGCATGTACTTACTGAAGAAGGATGCAATCCATGAAACGGATGCTAATCAACGCCACGCAGGCTGAAGAACGCCGCCTGGCCATTGTCGACGGACAAAAACTGCTCGACTACGAGATCGAAATCGAAGGTCGCGAACAACGCAAGGGCAACATTTACAAAGCCATAGTGACGCGTGTGGAGCCGTCCCTGGAAGCCTGTTTTGTCGATTACGGCGAAGAGCGCCATGGCTTTTTGCCGTTCAAGGAAATTTCGCGCCAGTTTTTCCAGGCTGGCGTCGCTGCCGGCGGCGCCCGCATTCAGGACGCCATCCGCGAAGGCCAGGAACTGATGGTTCAGGTTGAAAAAGAAGAGCGGGGCAACAAGGGCGCGGCGCTCACCACCTTCATTTCGCTGGCTGGCCGGTATGTGGTGCTGATGCCGAACAACCCGCGCGGCGGTGGTGTCTCGCGCCGCATTGAAGGCGACGAGCGCTCGGAGCTGAAGGAAGCGCTGGACCAACTGGAATACCCGAACGGCATGTCCATCATTGCCCGCACCGCTGGCATTGGCCGCAGTGCACCGGAACTGCAATGGGACTTGAACTACCTGCTCAAACTGTGGAACGCCATTGATGGCGCAGCCAAAACGGGCAAGGGCGCGTTCCTGATTTACCAGGAATCGAGCCTGGTGATCCGCGCCATCCGCGACTATTTCAATGCCGACATCGGCGACATCCTGATCGACACTGACGATGTGTTCGAACAGGCGCAGCAGTTCATGGCGCACGTGATGCCGGAACAGGCATCGCGCGTCAAACGCTACCGCGACGACGCACCGTTGTTCAGCCGCTTCCAGATTGAGCACCAGATTGAATCCGCCTATGCGCGAACGGTGCAGTTGCCCAGCGGCGGCGCCATCGTGATTGACCACACGGAAGCCCTGGTGTCGGTCGACGTCAACTCGGCCCGCGCCATCAAGGGCGGCGACATCGAGGAAACCGCCACCCGCACCAACCTGGAAGCTGCTGACGAAGTGGCACGCCAGATGCGTTTGCGCGACCTCGGTGGCCTGATCGTGATCGACTTTATCGACATGGAAGAAAGCCGCAACCGCCGCGAAGTGGAAAACCGCCTGCGTGATGCCTTGCGCCAGGACCGCGCACGCGTGCAGTTCGGCACCATCAGCAAATTCGGTCTGATGGAAATGAGCCGCCAGCGCCTGCGCCCGGCGCTGTCCGAAGGCGCTTCCATTCCGTGCCCGCGCTGCGGTGGCTCTGGCCACATCCGCGACACCGAATCGAGCGCGCTGCAAATTCTGCGCATCATCCAGGAAGAGTCGCTGAAGGACAACACGGCCTCCGTGCTGTGCCAGGTGCCGGTCGATGTGGCTTCATTCTTGTTGAACGAAAAGCGCACGGAAATCGCCAAAATCGAACTCAAGCAGCGCATCAATGTGCTGATGGTTCCCAACAAAACGCTGGAAACACCCAACTACCGCCTGGAACGCCTCAAGCACGACGACCCGCGCCTGGACAACATCGAAGCCAGCTACAAGTTGGCCGATGAGCTCGACGACACCAGCGGCGTCACCCGCCGTTCACAAGAGCCCACCAACAAGCAGTCGCCCGTAATCAAGGGCGTGCTGCCGGACGCACCGGCCCCGGCAGCACCGCCCAAGGCGGAAGTCAGCAAGGCTGTGGCCCCTGTGGCGGCAGCTGCAGCCGTGCCTGCCAAGGCACCGGCAGCGGCCGCACCGGGTTTCTTCGGCTGGCTAAAAAGCCTGTTGGTCGGAAGCGATCCGGCACCGGTGGCTGCACCCGTTGCGGCGCCAGCCAAGCAAGACGACAAGCGCGATGGACGCAATCCACGCGACGGCGGACGCAATGAAGGCCGCAACGGTGGTCGCGGCGGACGCGGTGGACGCAACGAGGGCCGTGCGGACGGTCGCAATAACGAACCGCGCACCGACGAGCGTGGCCCGCGCAATGAGCGCGGTGAGCGCGGTGAGCGTGGCGGTCGCGGTGGACGTGGTGGTGCGCAACGCGAGCGCCTCGATGCACAAGGCAAGCCGCTCGACACCGGCGTTGCCATCAATGCGGGTGAAAGTGCCAACCTGGGTAGCGAAGGTGGCAACCTGGCACCGCGCAATGAACGCTCGGGCCGTGGTCGCAATGACCGTGGCAATCGTGGCGAGCGCGAACGCACAGAATCGGTAGAACGCACCGAAGGCACCAACGGGGAGCAAGAACTGCGCAATGACGCATCGCCACAAGGCGTGGACGGCAATGCCGGCGAAGCGCGTCCTGAAGGTGGCCGTGGTGGACGCGGACGCAGTCGGCGTGAACGGGGCCCGCGTGCAGAGCAACAACAAGACGCTGAATTGGCTGCCGAGGACGGCTCTACACCCGTCGTAGCGGCTGGTGCAACAGACCAGGCCGTCGCCGCACCAAACGCGGAATTCGCCCAGGGCAATGACGAAGCCCGTGCCAACGGCGAAGGCCGTGAAAAGCGCTCCCGTGACCGTTATGGCCGCGACCGCAATGGCCGTGGTGAACGGGGTGGCCGAGGCGAGCGTGCTGCAACGCCCGCCACCGATGCGCAACTGCAGGCATCGCTGCCGCTAGAAGCGCAGGCGGTTCCGGGAAGTGCTGCTGCCGTGAACGAAAACAGCGGCAATGACAGCCGTCAGAGCAGCGGCGCCGCCGACGCCGTTGCGCAACCGGTGACAACGGCACCAGCGGCAGCACTACCTGAAGCGGCTGCACCAACCGCCGCACCGGTGGCCAAGGCGGTTGCCGCTGCTGCGCCAGCATCCAGCATGCCCAAGGTTCAGCACTACGTACTGCCGCAGGGCGACCTGCAACAGATCGCCAGCGGTTCCGGCCTGCAATGGGTCAATTCCGACCCGGAGCGTGTCGCCGCCGTGGCCAGCCTGATTGCCGCAGAGCCGCAACCGGTGCATGTGCCGCGTGAGCGTCCGGCACCGGTCCAACTCGATGCGGGTCCGCTGGTGCTGGTGGAAACACGCAAAGATCTGCGCACGCCGGTCAGCACCGAGGCGGTGTAACAAGGGCGCGCAGAACAGCCTGGTTGCAACACGCACGTCGGCGTAGCACCAGGCTCACCGCAAAAGACCACAACAAAATGGGCTGCAATTGCAGCCCATTTTGTTGCACGGTCCGGGTTACGCCACCACGCAGAGACCCGGACGGCGTCAATTAAAAGATATCAACCGGGCCCACGCGGGCGTCTTCGTCGCTCAGCAAGCCTTGGCGCAATAATTCGGCGTAACTGAACACCTTGTTGCCGCCCTGGCGGCGGGCGTAGTCAACCGCGCGCTCGGCGCGTTCCAAGCTGGTGCTGGGCGAATCTTCCGCAGTGATGCGGGTAAATCCACCACACCCGGTAACACGACCGACCTGCGGAAAGTTGAACTTTTCCAGGTTGGCACGCAGGCGCTCAAACGCTGCCAACACCAGGGTCTCGTCGGGGCAATGCATCAGCACGGCGAACTGCTCGCCGCCCAGGCGGTACAGACGGTCGTAGGTGCGAAACGTATTGCTCAGGATGCGCGCCACCAGCAACAGGACCTCTTCTGCCATCAGGTGCCCGCTGCGGTCACCGAGCAGTCCGAAATGGTCCACCGTGACCGTGCCAAGCCAGTAATTAGGCGGCACCCGATGGCGTCGCTCATGACCGGGCGCCACTCTGGCTTCCAGTGGGTTGGGCATGTTGGCTTGCGCACTTTCGTCGAGCTCTTCCAACACGGCACTATAAAACGTGTCGTCAAGTGACTTGCGGTTGTACAGGCCCGTGAGGCCATCGCGATCGCTGTAGGCGAGCAGACGGAACATGTTGCGATAGACGCGCAGCAAGACGTCGATGCCCTCCGAATCCTGCGCACGCAGCGGTGCCTCGGAATGGATTTCGAGTACGCCTTCTTCGTCGCTGCGATGTCCTTCGAACAGCGGCACATAGGTGATGCGCGGACCATTTTCACCGGCCCAGGCAACTTCGACCACGCTGCGTGTCTCAATACAGCGCAGACGGTCTTTGGCGTCTTCGAGCGCTGGCAAAGAATGGAAATCGACCCGCAGAGGGTCAACCACCTTGCCGCCACCCCTGGCATCGAGCGACGCGATGTCCAGCCAGCGCCCCACGCCCTCCTCGTTGAAGACGCGCGCAATCACCACGCGCTGCAGTGGCAACAAGTCGATCAGCGCCTTGGTCAGGGTGTGTTCCAGCAGGTCGCGTTCCCGGTGGTCGGTCAGTTTGATGAGGTATTCAATTAATGTCGCCATGGGAATACATAATAGCCATGAAAAGGCAATCCGTCACCGGCACAAGCCCGGTGGTGTCGGCCCAACAACGGCGTGCCTGGCGACCTCAATGCCAGGGCTACGCGCCTGTCAACGGCGGGTGTCTGCGCGCGCTGCCTGGCGATAGGCTTCGTTGGCCGCTGCCTGATCCTGGCGCTGTTCGGCCAGTGCCGCCAACGCACGCCAGGCGTCACGTGTGAGGCCGGCGTCCTGTGGCAGCGTGAGCGACTGGCGCAGCAGTTGCTGTGCCTTGCCCCACAGTTGCAGGCGCATGCACACCACACCGGCCAGGTACTGCAGCGCCAGGTCCCGTGGGTTGGCCATTTGGGCCGATTCGATCAGGGCCAGCCACTGGGCGTCGGGACTGCCCTCGGTGACGGTAAATCCGGCTTCGAGGATGCGTACCAGCCGCACCCGCTGCGCCACATTGTGCGGATCACCGTGCGCCACCAGGGTGTTCCATATCGGCAACAGCCACTGGCGCGAGCGCGCCGGCTCGCCGCCGAGTTCGAGCAGCCGTTCGGCGGCCTGCATGGCCACTTCGGGCATGACTTGTTCGCTGGCGTCCAGATCGCTCCAGGCGCGCTGCACCTGCAGCACATCGTGCGCGCAGCGCAGGTGTTCAATCGCCAGACCACGCGCAATGCTTTTACCAGCGACTTCGGAAAACGCCCGGTGTTTGGTGAGTAACCGCACCATCTCCAACGCCTGCATTGACTGCCCGGCCAGCCGTGCTGTCTTGAAACGCAAACGCAGTGCCAGGGTGCGGCGCGCCGCCCCCTGTGGCAGTTGATCAAGCCATTCCGTGGCCCGAGCCGCGTCCCGGTCTTCCAGTGCCCAGCGTGCTGCGCGCAGGTACACGCCGTCACGCATATCCAGGGCATCGCGCGCATCAACCTGCTGTAGTGCCTGTTGCAGGTGGTTGTCACGCACACTGCGATCCTGCAGGGCGTGCGCGCTTTCGGCCGCCAGCAAATGGGCCACGGTGCGCAAGCGGTGCGCGCAAGTGAGGTCTACACCGCTGTCACTGACCGCCGCCTCCAGCGAAACCACCAGCTCGGCCGACTTGCGTGCGCGAATAAAACGACCGCCAAACAGGTGTGACAACGATTCGAGCAAGGCGGTCTGAATGGCGCGTTCCTTTTGCTGCAATCGCCAGCGCCTGGCCTGCTGCGGGATACTGAACATGGCCGACAACGCACGCAGTGCCACGTGCAACACCAGCATACCAACCGCCAGCAAAAGCAAAGCCAGATTGAGCGACAGGTCCACCCGATACGGTGGCCAGAACAGGGTGACCGTGCCCGGGTTGCTGCCAGCGAACAAGGCGGTGGCAGCAGCCACTGCGAACAGGCCTACCAGCCAGAGTGCGGCACGCATGATCAGCGCCCCGCCGCGGCGGTTGCCAGCGCGGCCAGAGTGTCGTCAATGCGCGGAATCTCCAGCGTACGCATCTGCGATTGCACTTGCTGCAACAGCGCGGTGGCGGTTTGTGTCTTGCGCGAGCTGGCGTCGAAATAGCGGCCCATGGTGGTGGCGGCAGTGCCCAGGTCGGAGCGGGCCGAATCGATCTGGCGCGACAGCAACCCGAGACGGGCATTGAGCAGTCGCAGCTTGAGGTTTTCACGCACAAAGAAAGACTGTTCCGGCGTCAGCAGTGCGGCTTCGGGTGTCTCCACCTGGCGCACCCGCACCAGTCCGCGCAATTCCTCGCGCAACAATTGCCACACGCGCAGCGACCAGTTCAACATTGGTTCGTCCGGCTGGCGACCCAGCCGCTGGGGTGCCGCGTCGCCAACGCCCAGGGTTGTGGCTTTGCTGGCTCCATGCCCCAGACCGACGGCGTTCGCCAGCGGCAAATCATCGACCAGCGCCACCAGTTCATCGATCCGAATCAGCAGCGAGGGCGTGTCGGACAGGGCGGTCGCCTTGATACGCGCCACGTCACGCGCAATGGAACGCTGCAGCTGCGCCAGGCGCGGCTGGGCGGCGCGCGAAACGCGTGCATCGGCGGTTTTCAGTGCCGCAAGCAAGGGCTCGATGCTGCCGCTCAGCTGGGTTTGCTGCTGCGCCAGGCGGATGGAGGATTCGATGTCGACCACCAGATTTTCATCACGTGAGCGCGACAGGCTTTGCATCAGTTCTTCAAGCTGGGTGCGCTGCAACGCCACTTCAGCCAGTTTGGCGTCCGTCACCGCCAGCTTGGCGGCCGTCTGCATGGCCTGCTCCTGGGCCTGCTTGGCGTTGACGTTGGCCTGCGCTGCCACGGCGCCGGAGTCGGCGCTCTGGCGGGCCAGTTGTTGCTGCACGTTGTTCAGTTTCTGCCAGACCAGCACACTGCCAACCGTGCCAAACACGGCCAGCACAGCCAGCACCAGTAACCAGCGCCGCAGCGGGTTGTCAGAGCCAATCACCGAGGCCGAAACAGCGGCGGAAGTGGAAGGGCCAGCGGGTGACGAAGGAACCGATTCGGAATTCATGGCACCGATTCTATCGATGCAATCAAGTCTGGGATGGCCGGGCGCGCAACATGCACCCGACCAAAGCCAATTTCACGCGCCAATGCAGCAATGCGCGGGTGCGTGGCAAGCGCGCGTGCCTGCTGCCAGGACTGCCCAGGCGCCACACTGGACAGGTTGCGCAACGCCTCGGAGCTGCTGAACAGCCAGATGGAACCGTCGGTGGCGGCAACCTGCAGCAAGGCCAGTGCATTGGCACCCAGGTGCGCAACGCAGCGCTGGTACGCGACCACATGCGTGCACACGCCACCGCGCGCCTGCACTTGCTCGGCAAACCAGTCACGCCCAACGCCGCTCGACGCAGCCGGAGCTGGCCATGAAGCGCGGTCGTGCGGCGGCACCTGGGCCTGGTCGCCACGCACGATCAGTACCCGCGCATGCAAGGGCAAGCGCGGTGCCACCAACTGCCACAAGGCTTCCGAATCGAATTGGGCAGCGTCTTCAGCCGGTGCGTCAATCGAACGGCGATCAACGCCGACACGCAACAGCGCCGCGACACTACCCGGCCCGGTGGCCAGCAGGCGCACAGGGGCGAGCACCTCGGGCAAGACCACCGCACGCGGTCGGGCGGCAAAAAAATGAACCACGGCGTTGGCACTGACAAACAACACGGCGTCGTAGCTTCGGAGCTGGTGCCAGGCTGCCACCAGCGCATCCTGCGCGTCTTGCGCGACGACCGCTTCAATACCAATCAGGGGCAGTGCCAGTGCATCGAAACCCGCCGCCCGCAACGCCGTCAGCCACGGACCGGCCTGGTCACGCGGACGCGTAACGATCAGGCGCTGCATCAGACCTGCAGTCCGGCCGCCGCAATAGCCTGTTTTAACTGTTGCGCAACGTCAGCGCCCAGTTGCAGCGCGACCTGCGCGTCGGTAACCGTGGCCTGTGCGCTGGCCTGAACCAGGCCGTGCTCGCCTTGCGGGCTGCCCCAGGCGGCCCGGATTTCGAGGGTCTGCCCGCTGAACGTGGCGTGCGCCGCCAAGGGCATGGAGCAGCTGCCGCCCATGCTGCGACTGACTTCACGCTCGGCCGTCACGGCCAGCCAAGTCGGCGTGTCCGCCAGGGTGGCCAGTGCCGCCACGACATCGTCGCGGCCGGTCCGAATTTCAATGCCCAAGGCGCCCTGCCCGGCGGCTGGCAGCATGTCGATGGTGTCAAAAATGCTGCGGATGCGCGCTGCCAGACCGAGCCGTTTCAGGCCCGAAGCGGCCAGCACGATGCCGTCATACAGGCCGTCGTCGAGTTTGCGCAAACGGGTGTCCAGATTGCCACGCAATTCATGAATGCGCAGATCCGGGCGCAGCGCGCGCAACAAGGCGGTACGGCGCAGGCTGGAGGTGCCCACTATGGCGCCCTGTGGCAGCGCGCGCCAGTCGGCATAGCGCGGCGAAACCCAGGCATCGCGCGGGTCTTCACGCAGCATGACGCAGGCCAGAGCGAAGCCGTCGGGCAACTCCATCGGTACGTCTTTGAGTGAGTGCACGGCCAGATCGGCACGACCGTCTTCCAGCGCCAGCTCCAGCTCCTTGACAAACAGGCCCTTGCCGCCGACTTTGCTGAGGGAACGATCCAGAATTTGGTCACCCTGGGTGGTCATGCCCAGCAGCGTGACTTGATGACCTTGCTGTTCGAGCAAGTCCTTAACGTGGTTTGCCTGCCACAGAGCCAGGCGGCTCTCACGGGTGGCGATGGTGAAATGCTGCACTAGAGTTACCTGTTTACGAGGATAAAGGGTGCGGCGATGCTAGCATGATCACCTATGAAAACTGAACCTGCTTCCGACGCAACCAGCGCCGCCGTGACTGTCACCCGGCGCAACAAGGACAACGAACGTCCGCTGACCGAGGACATCCGCCTGCTGGGCCGGATTCTTGGTGACGTAATTCGTGAACAGGAGGGGCAGGACGCGTTTGACCTGATCGAAAAAATCCGCAAACTGTCGGTGGCGTTCCGGCGCGATGCCGACACGGAAGCCGACACCGCACTGAAAAAACTGCTCAAACGCCTCACGGGTGACCAGACCGTCAGCGTGATCCGCGCCTTCACCTATTTCAGCCATCTGGCCAATCTGGCCGAAGACCGCCACCATATCCGCCGCCGCGCCGTGCACGAACGCGCTGGTGAAACGCAGGAAGGCAGCCTGGAAGTGGCGATGGCGCGGCTGCGCTGGGCTGGCATTTCGCCCAAGACCATTTCTGAAACGCTGGCCCAGAGTTACGTGGCGCCGGTGCTCACCGCCCACCCGACCGAAGTGCAGCGCAAAAGCATTCTGGATGCGGAACGCGACATCGCCCAGTTGTTGAGCGCGCGTGATGACATCAAGCAACGCGCCGCAGCGTTCGCCACACGCAAGGATGCGCTGACGCAGCGTGATCTGGCCAGCAACGAAGCACTGATGCGCGCACGCGTCATGCAGTTGTGGCAAACCCGTTTGCTGCGCTTTAGCAAACTCACGGTGGCCGACGAGGTTGAAAACGCATTGAGTTATTACGAAGCCACGTTCCTGCGCGAGATTCCCAAGCTGTATGCCGAAATGGAAAGCCTGATTGGCAACCAGCCGGTACACAGCTTTCTGCGCATGGGCCAGTGGATTGGCGGCGACCGCGACGGCAACCCGAACGTGAGCGCGCAGACGCTGGAATACGCGCTGCGCCGCCAGAGCGAGGTGGCGCTGCGGCATTACCTGACAGAAGTGCACTACCTGGGTGGCGAGCTGTCCATGTCGGCGCGGCTGAATCCCTGTAGTGACGCCATGCAGGCACTGGCGGACCACTCGCCCGACCGCAACGAACACCGCAGTGACGAGCCGTACCGGCGCGCCCTAACCGGTGTGTATGCACGTCTGGCCGCCACGCTGGAAACCCTCACCGGAACCACAGCGGCCCGCCATGCGGTGGCGCCACAGAATCCGTATGCGGTGGCGGAAGATTTTCTGGCCGACCTGCGCGTGATCGAACAGTCGCTGAAAGAGAACCACGGCGAGGCGCTGGTAGCGCAGCGCCTGCGCCCGCTGATGCGTGCGGTCGACGTCTTCGGTTTTCACCTGGCGACAGTAGACCTGCGCCAGAGTTCGGACAAGCACGAAATGGTGGTGGCCGAACTGTTGGCAACTGCACGCATCAGTGACGATTACAGCGCCCTCGACGAAGCGGCGCGCTGCGCGCTGCTGCTGCGCCTGCTCAATGATGCGCGCGCGCTGCGCGTGCATGGCGCGCAGTACAGCGAACACACGGTAGCCGAGTTGGCCATTTTCACGATGGCGGGCCAGATGCACCGCAGCTACGGCCGTGAGTCGATTCGCCACTACATCATCAGCCACACCGAAACAGTCAGTGATTTGCTGGAAGTGCTGGTGCTGCAAAAAGAAGTGGGGCTGCTGCGCGGCACGCTGGATGCGCAAGGTACAAACGATCTGATCGTGGTGCCGTTGTTCGAAACCATTGAAGACCTGCGCAACGCCGCGCCCATCATGCGTGACTTCTACGCCCTGCCCGGCGTGGCCGAACTGGTGCGGCGCAGCGGCGGCGAGCAGGACATCATGCTGGGTTATTCGGACAGCAACAAGGACGGCGGCATTTTCACCAGCAACTGGGAGCTCTACCGCGCCGAAATTGCGCTGGTCGAGCTGTTCGAGCAGCTCGCCACCAGCCACCAGATCAAGCTGCGCATGTTTCACGGGCGCGGCGGCACGGTGGGTCGCGGCGGTGGCCCGAGCTACCAAGCCATTCTGGCACAGCCACCGGGCACGGTGCGCGGCCAGATACGGCTCACCGAGCAAGGCGAAGTCATCGGCTCCAAATATGCCAATCCGGAAATTGGTCGACGCAACCTGGAGACGCTGGTGGCGGCCACGCTGGAAGCCACCTTGCTGCAACCCACCAAGTCAGCCAGCAAGGCTTTTTTGGCCGCCGCAGCCGAGCTGTCGGCGCACAGTATGGGCGCCTACCGGGCCCTGGTGTACGAAACACCGGGCTTCACGGAATATTTTTTCAGTGCCACACCGCTGCGCGAAATCGCCGAACTCAATATCGGCTCGCGCCCGGCCTCGCGCAAGCCGTCGCAACGCATTGAAGACCTGCGCGCCATTCCCTGGGGCTTTAGCTGGGGCCAGTGCCGCCTGACACTGCCGGGCTGGTTTGGCTTTGGCTCCGCAGTGACGGCGTTTATCCGCGCCGACACGCCGGAGCAGAGCCGCGAGCGGTTGGCACTGCTGCAGCGCATGTACCGCCAGTGGCCATTTTTCCGCACGCTGCTGTCCAACATGGACATGGTGATCGCCAAAAGCGACCTGGCGCTGGCGCGGCGCTATGCCGAGCTGGTAAGCAACGCGCGTTTGCGCAAAACCATTTTTGCCGCGATCGAAACCGAGTGGCACGCCACGGCGCAGGCACTGGCGCAAATTACCGGCGACAAGCAGCGACTGGCCAACAACGCGGCACTGCAGCGCTCCATCCGCCACCGTTTTCCCTACATTGATCCGCTGCACCATTTGCAGGTGGAACTGATTCGTCGTTACCGGGCCGGCATTGCCGACGAGCGCGTGCAGCGCGGTATTCATATTTCCATCAACGGCATCGCGGCCGGTCTGCGCAACACGGGTTAGGTTCGGGCCAGCCAGACCCGCAGCGCCGTCAGGTGGCGGCGCGCCACCGGCAGGCGTTCGTCCACGCCGTCCAGGCGCAGTGCCCAGCGTTGCCCGGCCTGGGCGCCGTGCAACGGCTGCAGGGCGCGCGCCGCGTAGCGTGCGACCAGGGCATTGCGGTGAATGCGCAGAAAGCAGGTTCCAAAGCGGGCCTGCAATTGGGCCAGCGAGGCGTCCAGCACCAGT